>Ga0302319_10014188_pt1 | contig 14880 bp, 10 predicted proteins | sample Bog_T0_2_FD_203319 | JGI IMG/M metagenome (GOLD analysis project Ga0302319, IMG submission 203319) | Peat permafrost microbial communities from Stordalen Mire near Abisko, Sweden - Bog_T0_2 | ecosystem: Environmental > Terrestrial > Soil > Wetlands > Peat | place: Sweden: Abisko, Stordalen Mire... | reverse complement strand
CGCCGCCGAACCACTTCGAGTTCGAAGACACCCTGAACGTCGGCAACTACAACCTGGTGGACGAAGCGTTCCGCGTCGGCGGGCCTCTGCTCAACAACCTGCAGGGCAGCCTGTCGGTCAGCCACGTTCAGCACGACGGCTATGTCACCAACATTGATCCCGCGGTGGGGGGCAAGGTTGACGCCGCCAATCGGACCGGCGTTCGCGTCCAGTTGAAGTGGGAGCCGACCTCCGACATCACCGACACCCTGCGCTTCGACAACACCTACACCCATGAAGCCTGGGAAACCGCCGACGAGTTTCTGTTGCCTACGACGAGCCTGAACTCAGGCTCGTTCCCCGATCCGCTGCAAAACTCGATCATCGGTCAGCCGGGGAAGGTCGATATGGCCGTCTTGCCGTTGCAGATCGAGAAGGCCTACGGCGTGAGCAATGAACTGAACTGGAAGATCAACGACAACCTCGCTTTGAAGTCCATCACGGCCCTGCGCACGGACTGGAGCTACGACGATCAAGGCGTCCCCCTCGACCTCGTCGACGGCACGACCTCCGGAGCCCTTATTGTCCCCCCCGCAATGGTGGGCATGGCCACGGGCGGGGGCGGGGCCGGATACCCGGCGCCTGCGTCGTTCGCGCGTGAATATTCGGTCAGCCAGGAATTCAACCTGCTGGACAACTACGGGCCCCTGTCCGGCGTGCTGGGCTACTATGCCTATGACGACCACGAGCGCCTGATCGGCACGTCCTACACCGTGGGCGGCAACCCCAAGACGCCCAACCCCTCGTCGGGCAACTTCACCTTCCAGAGCACCTACCAGCCGACGATGTCGAACGCGGTGTTCGTATCGCAAACCTATAAGATCACGCCGACTCTGTCGGTTAACGCGGGCATTCGCTACACCTGGGAACGCAAGACCCTCGTCACAGACAACATAACCACGCAATACGAGCCTGGGGTAGTGCCCATCTATCCCGCACCCGGCAATGTCGCCGCGGCGTCCTGCCCCGCTTGCGGACTGGTGCCTGCTGGGTATCCCGACCCTTACATCGCCGATCTCAACCAGGACGCCCACGCCACAACGCCGAAAATCGGCGTCGACTGGCAGGCCACGCCGAACGCCCTGCTCTATGCCAACGCCTCGGAAGGCTACCATTCCGGCGGCTTCAACTACACCGCCCGCCTGACCCAAGGCGCCAGTTACGGGCCGGAACTGCTGTGGTCATACGAAGGCGGCGCCAAGACCGAGTGGTTTGACCATAGCCTGCGCGTCAACGTCGCGGTCTTCCGCTACATCTGGTCGGGACTGCAGTTCAACTCCCTGATCTCCAACACGCCATCCATATCGATCACGTCCAACGCCGGGCGTGCGTCGGAAAACGGCCTGGAAGCGACGGTGATCTGGAAGCCTCAGGCGATCGAAGGGCTGACCCTGACCGGCAACGCCACGCTGCTCAGCTCGCGCTATGACTACTTCCCCAAATTCGCCCCACCGGGCGGCATACCGAACATCGGGCTGTCTCCCAAGTGCGTGACGCCCGCGGCGCTCAAGTGCAACGTCTATAACGCCACGGGCAATCAACTGGTCAACGCGCCTGACGTGTCGCTCAATCTGACAGCCCAGAAGGACTTCGACCTGGGCAGCACCGGAACGGCGTTTATCCGCGGCGAGTGGGTTTACACGTCGACCACCTACTTCGACCCGACCAACGCGCCGCTGGTCAGCCAACCGGCCTACAGCCTATTCAACGCGTCGATCGGCTTCCACCCGGCCAAATTCCCGCAGTGGGATTTCTCGCTGTGGGGCAAGAACCTGTCCAACCAGAACGTCAATGAAGGCTATGCCGCCGGTTCCGTCGTCGAGACGACCCCAGGCGATCCTCTGACCTTCGGCGTCCGCATCAACTACACCTACTGATAAACCAGCGCCCGCGCCGATCCTCGATCCACGCGGGCGACTGGGCGGCGTTAACAGCGGCGCCTTTCTCCATGCCCCCGGAGAAAGGCGTTTTCTTTGGCGGTCAGCGTCGCGCAGCGTCCGACGCGGTCTCGGTGTAGAAGCTCTTGACCGCCGGCGGGATATTGTCCGGGCCCGCGCCCCAGTCGGGATACTTGGCGGCGAATTCGGCGACCAGGATCTTGCCGGCTTCGGCGGCCGACTTGCCCTCCGCCTTGAGCTCCAGCGAGCGCTTCTCCAGGTCGCGCAGCACCAACCGTTCGCCGGCGATCAGCGTGCCGTCGCGCATGTCGCCGTGGTGGGGCATGACGATCTTCGGATGAAGCGCCTCCATCTTGTCCAGGGCGTCGAAATAGTTGGCCAGTTCGGGATTATGGTCCGGAATGGGAGGATAGGAATGGCTGGCCAGGAAGTTGCCGCCCTGCAGCACCCCGTCGGGCTCGACGTAGAGCGCCAGGTCGCCCGGGAACAACGCAGGGCCAAAGGACATCAACTTGACCTTGACCCCGCCGCCCAAGTCCACAGTGGACTCCTGATCGAAGGTGACGTCGGGCTCGCGCAGGGTCACATCGGCGAGGGCATAGGCCAGGTCGGGCGATCTCGCCCTGAAATTGTTGATGTACTTCCAGGTGCCCGTGGCGATGTCGCCCTTCTGCGCCGTGGGCACGATCCAGACCGTGCCGGGCGGCAGAGCCATCTCGCCGGAAATGTGTTCGGGACGGAAGTCGGTGGTGGCCAGATAAAACTTGGTGTTGCCGCTCAGCTTCTGCGCCTCGTGCGCCACGGCCGTGCCGCCCTTGGGGCCCATGCCAGTGTCCAGGATCAAGGTGGCCCGGGTTCCCACCACGATCGCCACATTGGGTGTTCCGGGCCGGCTCATGTCGGGAATCTCCCACACATGCTCGGAGATGCGCCGGGTGATCCCTTCCTGCACAATGAAGGGCTTCATGCCCGCCGTGGACGGCGGAGCCGGGGCCGGGGCAGTTGGCGTCTGCGCCTGGACCGTCCATGTGGAGGCCAGGGCCAAAACGCCCCAAGCCGCGCCCAACGCCAATCGAATTCCACGCTTCATCTCGTCCGCCCTATTGCTGTTTTCTCAAGACCTGTCGTCTTTTGACGGGCAATATACAGAAGTTGCCGCCGCCGTCGATCCGAGGCGCCAAGCGTGAAGTCCGCGGCGTCAGCGGGCGCTGAGAATTCCCTTGAGTGTTTGGCGGGATTGACCGGCTTCAAGGGTGGGAGGCGCTCTTGGCAGGGACGAGGTCTGAAGGATCGTGGCGGCGATGAACAGGGCGTCCGGATGGCGGCTGCCGTTGCTCATTGCCTTGCTGTCGTCCGCGCTGTGCGCCTGCGTCACCCTGCCCCGGACCGAGTTCACGGCCTCCCAGCAGTCGGCGGCGACGCCTGCTGGGTTCGGCCAGGTTCGCTATTCGCAGGACGATCCCGCGCTGGCCGAGATGCTGGCCCGGATCGAGCCGGACGCCCAGGGCGTGGTCAACACCCTGGCCATTTCCGGCGGCGGCGCCAACGGCGCCTATGCGTCCGGTGTGCTCTATGGCTGGAGCCAGACAAAGCAGAGGCCTCAATTCCAGCTGGTGACGGGCGTCAGCGCCGGCGCCCTGGCGGCGCCCTTTGCGTTCCTCGGATCGGACTGGGACGAGTCGCTGAAACAGACCTATCTGAGCGGCAAACTCGACCATTTTCTTCAGGCGCGCTTCCTGCTGCGCCTGCTCACCCCGGGCTTCTTCAGCAAAGCCCCCCTCGAGGACCTGGTGCGCGCCTATGTGACGGAAGACCTCCTTCACGCCGTGGCCGCTGAACACGCCAAGGGACGCCGTCTACTGGTCGCCACGACCGACTTGGACACCGAACAGTTGGTCGTATGGGACATGGGCGCGATCGCCTCTCGTCCGGGACCTGAGGCGCGGGCCCTGTTCGCACAGGTATTGACCGCCTCGGCCAGCGTTCCGGGCGTGTTCGCGCCCACCATGATCGAGGTTGAGGGCGAGGGGCGCCGGTTCGCGGAGATGCATGTGGACGGGCAGGCCGACAGCGCCTTCTTCGCCCTGCCCCAGACGCTTCTTCTGGGCATGCGGCCGAAAGCGCCCCGTTTCAAACACCATCTGTTCATTCTGGTGAACGGCCAGCTCAATAGCCCCTTTTCGGTCACTCCACGCGCGACCATTCCGGTGTTGTTACGCACGATCGACGCCGCCACCAAGGCCTCGGTCCGTTCCTCTCTGATCTCCACGCTGGAATTCTGTCAGCGCAACGGGTGCGATCTCAGCGTCTCCGCCCTGCCGGACACCGTGGTCGACGATTCACTCGACTTCAGCCACGCGCATATCGTGAGCCTGTTCTCCGCCGGAGAGGCCGCCGCGATCGCCGGTCAAGCCTGGACCGCCGCCCAACCCGCGCTGGCGGAGCCCGTGCAGCCGGTGGGACCGACCGCCTCCAAGCCCTAACCCAGCCGCACGCCGATCAGAACGTGGTGCGGCCGCCCGAGGTGTCGAACGTCGACGCGGTGGAAAAGGAGCACTCCTCGCTGACAAGCCAGCAGATCATGGCCGCGCTCTCCTCGACCTTGCCGAACCGTCCCATGGGAATCCGCGACAGCATGTAGTCGATGTGGGACTGTGGCATCTGGTCGAAGATCGGACTCTCGAACGCAGCGGGCGTGATGCAATTCACAAGCACGCCTTGCGTCGCCAGTTCCTTGCCCAGGGACTTGGTAAATCCGATCACACCCGCCTTGGAGGCGGAATAGGCCGAGGCGTTGGGGTTGCCCTCCTTGCCGGCCACCGACGCGACATTGACGATGCGGCCATAGCCGTTTTGCAGCATGAAAGGCGTGATCTCACGGCAGCAGTAGAAGACGCCGTTCAGATTGATGTCGATCACGCGCAGCCAGCTATCGACCGGAAAGTCCTTCACCGGCGTGGTGGCGCCCGTGATCCCGGCGCTGGTCACCAGGATGTCGATCCGGCCGAGGAGGGCAAAGCTCTGCGCCGCCGCCTTGGCCACATCGGCGTGGTTCGACACGTCCAGCGCGACCGATCCGACCGCGCCGCTCGCCGTGACCGCACTCGCCAGGGTCTCCGCGTTCAGGTCCCACAGGACCACCTTGCCGCCCTCCGCCACGATGCGCGAGGCCACGCTCAGGCCCAGCCCCGAGGCGCCCCCGGTAACCACCGCCGTCCGTCCGCTGAACCGTCCCGGGAACACTGTCATTTTCGCTATGCACGCATATAGGGTTTGAGGAATTCGTTGAGGGCCTGACGAATGAAGGCCTTCTGGGCTTCGCTCGGCGGCGTTTCATGACCGCCCATGCCGGGCGTCGGTCGATAGGTCGTTGTATCCTTGAACACGCCGCGGGCGACCATGATGTACTGGCCCTGGCCGGCGATGGTCTCGAAGGCCTGGATGCGGCCGAACATGTCGTAGGCCTCGCGGCGACGACCGGCCTGCCATAGATCGGCCGTCTGCTGGAATAGGTCGGCCAGGCCCGGGGTGGGGCAGAAGCCGGCAAAGCCCAGGTGCAGCTCGTCCAACATGGTGCGCACGCCCTTGCCGGCGAACACCGCGATCCGGTCCTTGGTGCGCGCCCTGATTTCGCCGATGCGCGCGAGTGGATCGCCCGCCTCGTCCTTCACGCAGGTCATGTTCGGGATCTGCTGAGCCAGCGAGACGATGAGGTCGACGCTCATATTGCCCTGGCTCTGAACGACCAGGGGCAGATCGGTCGCCGCCCCGATCGCCTTGTAGTAGTCGATCATGGCCTGATCGTCGGCCTTCTCCGGCGGCAGGGAAACGATGGCGTCCGCGCCGTGCTGGGCTGCATGTTTCGCGTAACGGATCGACTCCGCCAGATCATTGCCGACGGCCTGCACCCCGATCACGAGCGAGGTCTTGCCGCCCTTGCCGGCGGACAGGATCGTCTCCGCCCCGGCGAGCCTTTCAGCCTCCGACATGGTGGACCAGCCGCTGGCGATCTGCGGCCAGATGAAGCCGGGGACTCCGCCCCGATTGCAGAAGTTCACCTCGGCCGCCAGGCAATCATGGTCCAGCCTGTTGTCGGGCGTGAAGGGCGTCTGGCCGATGGGGAATAGGCCGCGCATCGGTTTGACGGTCGTCTGGCTGAAAGCCGGACCGGCAAGGCCCAAGCCAACGGCCACGGCGGCCGAGCTTTGCAGAAACGCCCGCCTCGCGGGACGCTCAAGGTCCAAGGTGTCGACCACGGCAAATCCTCCCTTTTGTTGTTCATCCCCTTCGCCGCCGTGCGTCCGGTTGGCAAGGCCAAAGTGGGGACCCCGCCGCCGGTTTATCATTTTGCACCGGCCCGCGCGCGACCGAGACGTTCGTTCAGGAACCTTCACGGGCCCGTGACCGTTACCGTGGCCTGGACAGGAGGGACACCCCATGAACCATCGCACTGCTCTGGCCACCATTATGGCGCTCGGACTGGCATTCTCCATCGGCGGCTGCAACAAGAGCAGCTCCAATGAGACCGCTACCTCGGACACCTCGACCACCACCACGACCACTCAGTCGGATACGACGGCCGCCTCCGATCTGGCCGCGCCTGACGCCTCGAGCACTCCGGCGACGACGACCACCACCACGACCACCAACAGTCAGACCAATCAGACCGGCCAGGGCCAGTAGACCTCGGCCTTCGCTCGCGGACGCGCCGGCGACGGTGCGTCCGCCTGACTACCGATCGATCCGTTTCAGGCTGTTGTGCAAGGCGTCCATGTTGAGCGCCAGGCCCAGCCCAGGCGCGGTCGGCGCGGCGATGTAGCCGTCCTCGTCGATGCGGAACTTGTAGTCGAGGTAGTCGCGGTCCGCGTACTCGGCCACGAACGGCATCTCGAACCAATAGGCGTTGGGCAGGGCCAGCTCCAGCTGCAGGTGCAGGGCCAGATCGAAGCCGTTGCCCCAGTTATGCGGCGTGCATTCCAGCCCGTGTGCATCCGCCAGCAGGCCCACCCGCATCCCTCCGGAAATGCCGCCCACGTTGTCGGCGATCAGGCGGACCACATCCAGGGCGTCCTTCTTGATGTAGTCGGCGAAATCCGAGACCGAATAGATGAACTCGCCCACGTGGATGGCCAGGTCCAGCGCCGCGCACAGCTTGATCAGGCTCTCCTGATCGTTGGTCTGCACCGGGTCCTCGTACCAGAGGAAATTCAGCTCATCGAGCAGGCGGCCGACGGTCATGGCCTCATACAAGCTGTAGCGCTGAACCGGATCGTGCATCAGCACATACTCGTCGCCCACCGCCTTGCGGACCTCGCGGATCTCCTCCATGTGGCCGATGTAGCTGGGGATCAGGGCGCCCTTGGCGTGTTGACCGGCGCCAGGATGGATCTTGTAGCCCTTGTAGCCCTGGGCCTTGGCCTTGAGCACGTCGGCCACATAGTCCTCGATGGAGTCCAGGTGCTGGGAGCTGGCGTAGGCCAGAACCTTGTCCTTGCTGGTCGTTCCGCCACCCAGGATCTTGTAGATCGGCCGGTCCACGGCCTTGCCCAGGATATCCCACAGGCACACGTCGGCGGCGGCGGCGTAGAAGTTCGGCCAGGTTCCTCCGCCCCGCGTCATCAGGCCCGAGCCCTCCACCGCGTCCCCGCCGAAGGCCGGCGTCCAGCCGGGTCCAGGAGGCGACGGGACGAAGTGCGCCGCGCCGGGGCGCCCGCGCGGAATGGCGCTGTCAAACCCCGCCGGGCCCTTCATGCCGCTGGTGGAGGTCAGCGTCGGCAGCACGTCGATCACGCTCTTGCCGAGCAGTCGGGCCTTGGCCCACTCCAGCCAGCCCTTGGTCAGGTTGCGGTTGCCGATGGTGTAGTTGCCCTCGATCCCGCTGGCGGTGACCACAGACAGGATCTCGCCGGTCTCGGTGGAATTGAGGCGGCGATACTTGCTGACGTCGGAGACGTAGACTTTCACTTCCTTGATCGTCAGATCGGGCAGATCTCCGCTCTTGACGCCGACCGCGCCCGCGGCCGCCGCGGCCGGATCGGCCAGCACAGAGAACCCCGCCCCGGCGGTCAGGCCCGCGGTGGCGCCGAGAAACCCGCGACGCGAAGTGTGCTCCGTCATCTTCCTCCCCTTCCCGCTTTGCGCGGGTGTCAACTGAACTACGGCCGGCGCACGAAGCGCCGGACGCCACGCGGCCATACAAGCAGCCTTCGCTTTTGTGAGCAAACGGGCATGCCGAGTGACTCACTGAATACCATTGGATATCGGCGGCGACCTTGGACCGCGGCTAATCGGCGGCCGGCCTTGGCCTATGCGGCTACAGACGTTGCAGCCGCGTCGTGGCGTCGCCGAATTGGTCCAGCTTCACGCCGTAGCGATCCATCAGCGACAGATACAGGCTGGACAGCTTTCGATTGTCATCGCCGTCCTTCATGTAGCTGAGCGAGCGGCCGGTCTGCAGCGTTCCGCCCAGGCCGCCGGCCAGGAGCACGGGCACCTTGGAGTTGTCGTGGGTGCGGCCGATCCACATGCTGGACAGGAACATGATGCAGCTGTGGTCCAACACCGTGCCGTCGCCCTCTTTCATGGCGTCCAGCTTGGAGCAGAGATAGGCGTACTGATCCGTGTGGAAGCGCACGATGCTCTCGTAAGCGTCCGAGTTGTTGTCGTGCGACGCCGCGTGGTGGCTGAATTTCACGTTGAGGAAGGGGTAGTACATCGTCGACATGTCGCGCGAGAGGATCAGCGAGGCCACGCGGGTCTTGTCGGTCTGGAAGGCGATGGCGACGATGTCGCTCATCAGCTTGGCGTGTTCGCGCAGATCGTCCGGCAGGCCGTTGGCGGGCCGCTCCATGACCGCGAGCGAGGTGTTGCGGGCCTTGGCGTTGTCCTGGGCGTCGTTCATGCCCTTGCGCATGATTTCCACACGCTTTTCGACTTCGCGCACGCTGGTGAGATATTCGTCCAGTTTGCCGCGGTCGCCGGCGCTGATCTTGCGCGACAGATCGGCGGCGCGGTCCTTGACCCGGTCCAGGACGCTGAGGTTCAGCAGGCTGCCGCGATTGTCGAACAAGCTGTCCCAGGCCAGGGCGGGATACAGCTCCAGCGGCACGGGGGATTCCGGAGACTGCCAGGAAATGTAGGAGCTGTAGGCCATCGAGAAATTGGTCTCGTGGTAGCCCGTCGTCGGCTGATCGCAGCCCAGGACAATGCTGGATTGGGGCGTATCTTCGCCCACGTGATTGGCGATCATTTGGTCGACACTGACGCCGGAGTGGATCAGGGCCCCCTTGGTGATCGGGCCGCCCGACAGAATGCTGCCGGTCTGGGCCGGGTGAATGCCCTGGCGGGTCAACGCCTTGACGTACAGGCCGTCGATGACGTTGATCTTCTGCTTGAACGGCTCAAGCGGCGTCAGCGATTTGCTGAGCTTCATGTCGGCGCCGGAGCCTTCGGCGCTCCAGTGATCCTCGTGCACGCCGCAGCCCAGGAAAACCACGCCGAACCGCTTGGGGAAGTCCTCGGCTTTGGGCGTGTCGGCCATGGCGCTGACCGACTCCAGCCAGGGCAAGGCCATGGCGCAGCCAGCGCCGTGCAGCACCGCCCGTCGAGAAAAGGCGCGAGAAGCGAAAGATCGGACAGGACGTTCAATCGATCGGGCCATGATTAATTCGCCTTTCTCAACGCGGTTTTGACAAGCTTGCCGCCCACAGGCCGCGTGGGAGCGGATGATGTATTGACCATCTCGCCAGCACGCCGATCGAGGAATTGGGAACTGAGCACGATCGTTTCGACCAGGGACCTGAATTCATAACCGCTGGACGTGAGTTTACGCTTCATCGTGTCAATGAGCGAGTCATCCGACAGTTGCAGCGATCTGTTGAGGGCGTAGGCCAGAAGCTTGCGGCTGAGGTTGTCGATGAACTGATCTTGCCGGTGCGCGCGGATATAGCTCTTGAGGCCATCCAGTCCGGCGGCGTCCACCCCGCCGGGGAATGTGGCCGAGGCGTCGATCGGGCGTCCGGCCAAGTCCTGGCCGCGCGCCTCGCCCACCGGGCCATAGCCTTCGAACACCAGACCGAAGGAATCGAAACGCTGGTGGCAGCCGGCGCAGAACGGGTTCTTGTGATGCTGCTCCAGCATCTGCCGGATCGGCAGTTCGGTCTTGGATTCATCGCTCGGCAGTTCGGGCACCACCGGCGGCGGCGGCGGAATCGCCATGCCCAGCACCTTGGACACGACCCAGTGGCCGCGCTGCACCGGGCTCGTCCGCAGCCCCGGTGAATACTGCGTCATGAACACCGCCATGGGCAGGACGCCGCCGCGACCATACTTGGACGCGTTATCCACCCGAACCCAGTGGCTCGTGTCGCCCTTCACCTCGGGCATGCCGTAGTGGCGCGCCAGGGGCGGGTTGACGAAGGTGTAGTCAGCATAGAGCAGATCCAGCACCGATCGATCGTTCTGGATATTGTCCTGCATGAACCGGATCGGTTCCTGGAACATGGCTTCGCGCAGGTCCGCGTCAAAGGTCGGGAAGCGCGCGCGGTCCACCGTATTGTTGGTTTCGAACTGACGGAAGGCCAGCCAGTTGCCGGTGAATTCGGTGGCCAGCCCGCTGACCTTGGGGTCCTTCAGCATGCGGCGCGTCTGGGCCAGCAGCACCTGGGGCTGATTCAGGTCGCCCGCCGCGGCGTGCCGCAGGAGTTCCGCATCGGGCGTGCTTGCCCAGATGAAATAGCTCAGCCGACTGGCCAGGGCGTAGCTCGACAGCGGCGCGGTCGAATAGGCCTTGCCCGTCACGTGCGCCGCCTTGATCAGCCCGCCCTTCTGCGCGGGGGCTCCGTCATCGACCAAATCAACCCGGTACAAAAATTCCGGTGAAACCAGGATGCTGACCAGGGTCTGGCGCATGGCGTCTTCGTGCGACAGGCCGTTCTGGCTGCGCAGGGACTTGTAGTAGGCCAGGATATCGGCGCGTTCGGCCGCGCTCAGGGGCCGTCGATAGGCCCGCGCGGCGAAGTCGACGAGGGCCGCCAGGTGCTGGGGCTCGGTCGCCGCCCTCTCCGCCTCGATGCCGCGGATGGCGTCGTTGAAGTGGGCGAAGTGGGCGAGGATCGCCTGTTTGGCCACCGGATCGTTAGACGGGGTCTGAGCGAATTTGGCCAGGTAGAGGTCCCGATAGTGCAGGATAATCGCGCTGTCGGTGATCGCATGGCCCACCGGCGGGGGCGATGCGCCCTCCTGCCCGGCGCGTCCGTTCTGGGGAAGAACTTCGGCGCTGAAGGTGTTGTAATATTGCGTCCATGTGCGCGCGGTCTGGTCGGCGACATAGTCGAAGTCGTGCCACATGCCGTCGAGCTTGCGCTGATCCTTTTGGTCCAGGATCAGCTGCATCAGAGCGGTGTCGTCGCGGAAAAAGCCCAGGGCGGTGTGGTAGCCGGCGCTGAGCAGACGGTCCTTGTCCGCGGAATCATCAGGCCAATAGCGGCCGCGTTCGCTGACGTAGAACATGTCAGGGAAAACGTGGGCGAACCGCTCGAAGGCGGCCTGGTAACGCGCCTTCTGACCATGCGGATAAACGAGGTCCGCGTCTCCGGCGCGAGCGTGCGCCGCCATGATGGCCCAGCGCGGCGCGGCGTCCTCATAGAGACGCGGGTAGTCCGGGATGGGCGGGATGACGGGCTTTGGATCGGTGTCGGCGCGCAGATCGTTGGGATCACTGTCGCGATGGTGCGCGGCGTATTGCGCCAGCTTCCAGGTGAACAGGGGCTCCGATTGCGTGGGAAGCCCCTTCACGAGCGGCGCCGCGAACTGCATCGCGGTGTGGGCGCGAATGCGCGTGACGAAGGCGCGCATCACCACGCTGCGATCCTGAACCTCGCGCAGCTGAGCCGCGGGCGGATGGGCGGAAGAGGGCGCGGGCATGGCCCGCCACATCGTCTGTAGCGTGGCGATCGGACCGACGGCGGCCTTGTCATGCAGGATGCCCCAGACCAGAGGCAGGTATTTGGGGCTGAGCTGGGATTCAGCCGCCACGGATGCCAGGGTCGCGCGGGGCTCGCCGAGCGCCTTGCGGTAGCGATAGCGCCAGGCGGCCTGGAAATACTGGGCGAAGTCGGTGGGCTGGGCCTTGTAGAACCCGACGATGCTCTGGACGTAGTACCGTTCGCGGTCCGTGACCGCCTGCATGGAAAAGGGTGCGAAGTCGATTCCATCGGGCTTCAGCACAAGGGTGTCGGCCACCTGCCGCGCGGCCTGAAGATATTTGTTCAGGAGGGCCGGGGAAACCGTCAGGGTCTCGCCTGAATTCTGAAATCCGGCGGTATTGGCCGGATCAACCGGAAACTGACGCGTGACGTGCAGATCCTGGCCGGTCAGGTCGCGAATGGTGTTGTCGTACTCGGCATTGCTCAGACGGCGGGCCAGGACGATGCCCGGATCGCCGCCCAGCCGCTTGATCTCCTCGGTTCGGACCGCGTGCACCCAGTCCACCACCGCCTTGGCCGCGGCGGCCGGCGGCTGGGGCATGGCCTTGGGCGGCATCTCCTTGGCGCTCAGCCGATCAGCGAGCAGCGACCAGCGGGTGTAGTCGTCCTTCACCTGATCCAGCGAGGTGTAGGCCTTCAGATCGAATTGGCCCTTGGGCGTGGCCCCGCTGTGGCAGGTTTCGCAGTATTTGCCGACGAACGGCTGCACCGTGCCCGTAAATTGCGCCTGCAAATCTGGGGAATCCGCCGCGAAGGCGGAGGTCGCGGCGAAGGCCAAAAGGGTTGAGAGGATAATTTTCACACGCAACTCTTTGTTTTTATTGCAGGCTCAACGGACCTTACGGCGCCGCCGACCTCCCCAGCCGCACGCCGGCGAGCCCCAGCGCATTTATTCGAGAATTATCTCAATTCGCTGTTGCTGTAAAATTTCCGCGTCCCCCCTGACTGGGCGCGCCTGCACGCCTCCGGGCTGGGCGGCCCGCCTTGCCAGCGCCGGGCTTTGCGCCGAACATCGCACCAAGGCCCACGCCGCGACCTGTCCCGGTGAAAAGCAGAGCCTGCAACAAAATCGGGAGGCGAACATGGAACTGAAAAAGCGGGACTTTCTGGCCGCGAGCCTCGGCATCGGGGTCGGCCTGGCCGCGAGCGGCGCCGTCGCGCAGCCGGCGGCCGGCGAAGCCGCCACCGCCTTTGGCGAGTCCAGCAAGTCTGGCGGTCGGCAGCGCACGTTTGGCGGCTCCGGCAAACAGACCTCCATGGTCGACCTCAATTACAAGCCGCGCCGCGTGAACAAGGCGATTGAACTGTGGGAAGACAAGCATCCGGTCTTCTATATCAGCTACGTCCCCTCAGGCCTGGGCGACGGCTATGAGATGGGCAAGGCCATGGCCAAGACCTGGGCCGACGCCATCAATTACGAATGCGAGCAAGGCGCCTTCGATATCCCGAACCTGCGCAACTTCATGCAGGGCTTGGTCGACGGCGGCCCGACCCGCAGCGGTCACCGCACGCCCATGGTCTTCGTGTCGGCGCCTGTCCTTGGCTTGGACGAAACCTATGTGCGCTGCAATTCCTGGGTGCTGCAGCAGATCATGGCGGCGGGCGTGCACGCCATCGATCTGTGTCACGCGCGCGATCCCAAGGCGGTGGAAGCGGCCATCGCCGCCCTGCGCTATCCGGTCGACTATCCCGGCGTGCCCAAGCAGCGGCTGGAAGGGCTGCGCGGCAACGGCAGCGAGGAATTCGCGTCCCACATCTGGGGGATCACCGGCAACAAGTACATGTATCTGGCCGACTTTTGGCCGCTGAATCCCCGGGGCGAGCTCGCATTCGGCGTCAAGATCGAGGACAAGTACGCCCACGCCAACGTCGATAAGACGCTCGCCGTGCCGGGGGTCTGTTTTGCCGAATGGGGTCCGGGCGACACCGTCCTTTCAGTGCTGGGGCTGGCCGCCTATCCAGAGGATACGCCGCCGCGCCCCGGCAGCGACGGCACGGCCGCGACGTCGATCAGCCACAACGACCCAGTGACCGAGCGGCTGCGCCAAGGCGTCATGGCCGCCTGCCTGGCGCATGGCGTTCAGCCCCTCAACATGTCGCACAACCGCGATCCCATCGGGGCATACAAGGAGGGCAACCGAATGTTCGGCGCCTCCGACGAACAGACCACGTTGACCTTGCGCGAGTACACCGGGCGAAAGATGCCGATCTAGGCTGCTGAACGCCCTCGGTTACAGCGCGAAGCCATCGGCCAGCAATGCCAGATTTCACTGACGGCCCGACGACCGCCAGCCCCCAATTTCCGACCTTTGAAGGTTCCATTTTCCGGCGCCCCTGGTGTCAATCGGACGGCCCCGCATCCAAAAGCGGCATCGGCGGATGGCGATAAATTGCCTGTCGCAGCCTTGGATTCGAACCCCTGGGCCCTATCTAACGCCATGATCGATTGTGAAAATTGGGAGCGGACATGGCCGGCGGCTGGACCCACGATAATGGGGTCTCCGACCAGATCGAGGATACGATCACGGACGGGGTTCTGAGCGCCCGCGCGCGTATCCCGGCTGGCGAGGGAACCTCGCATTGCGTTGAGTGTGGCGAGGAAATCCCCCAGGCTCGGCGCCGCGCCCTGCCAGGCGTCTCGACCTGTGTGCGTTGCCAATCGGGCCGCGACAAGCGAGTGGTTATAGGCGGCATCAACCGCCGGGGAAGCAAGGACAGCCAGTTGCGGTAGTCTTGGTCAGTTCGTCGCGCGTGTCGGTCGCTTGAAACACGGCCATTTGATCCAGATCGCCCAGACCCTTTCAGGTTTTGATGGAGTCATCAAAACCTGAAAAAATGGCCTATAATCAAGGATTTCGGGCATGTTCGGGCGGCAAAACCGCACACACTTTTGCCTAACATGCTCTAGCATCCGAGGATCAGCCGCCGTATCGTCGCGGCCATGAAACACAAGATCG
>Ga0302319_10014186_pt1 | contig 14881 bp, 8 predicted proteins | sample Bog_T0_2_FD_203319 | JGI IMG/M metagenome (GOLD analysis project Ga0302319, IMG submission 203319) | Peat permafrost microbial communities from Stordalen Mire near Abisko, Sweden - Bog_T0_2 | ecosystem: Environmental > Terrestrial > Soil > Wetlands > Peat | place: Sweden: Abisko, Stordalen Mire... | reverse complement strand
GGTTCCTGACCACTCCCAGAGGCGAGCCCAGGAAATTGACCTTCGTCTCGGTAGCCCTCGATCCGGCAGGGAAGATCATTGAGGATCAACCAGTGGCACTGGAATCCCCGCTCGAAGTAAAGATCGCCAATTCCAACCCGGCCGCCGGCAAACTGCGACAGCCGACGCTGAAGTGGGCAAGAGGATCGAGTACGGCCGAAACCTGGTTCGATCCTGCCGGCGAGGGCGACGCTACGATTGCTCCCGTTCAGCCACCTGGTTTTACCGTTCCTGAAGATCGGGCGTCGATCCTTGCCAAAGTTCTAAGACCGGCTCTGGCCATCGCCGGCGACATTTTCGTCGGTAAGGACCTCCAGGACCCGGCCTCGGTCGTTCTGGCCGAACCGGCGCCTCCGGGTGGCCTGGATGTGACCTTGAGCAGCGCGGACAGTTCGCGGTTGGTGCTTTCGCCCAAACAGGATTTGGTCGGATCGGGTTCCATCACGATCCACATTCCGGAGGGTGAGCGAACTGGCTTGTATGTCATCCAGGCGCTGGGCGATTCGGGCATAGTCACTTATTCGGCATCCGCTCCGGGATATCGCTCCATGTCCGGCGATGTCGGACTCACCGCATCGGGGTTTGTCGTGGCATCGGAAAGCTACGGGCCACCAGACGAGGGCAATGTGAAGCGGAAGATCGGCAATCATCCTGACAGGGAGGTTTTCCTTTCACTGGCCCAGACAAAGAAACGTCCGGAGCGGTTCGTCGTCTTCGCGGCCTACATCGACCGCGAATCCGGCCGGTGCGCCGATTTCACCGTCCAGCCTCTTCGCGCCGGCGTGAGCGCCACTGTGTTACTGAAGAGCAGCGATCCGGACGTGGCGACGATTGAAACGCCCGTGACGATCAAGGCAGGTTTCAATCGCGCCATATTTCAACTGACTCCTTTGAAAGCGGGAAAGACAGTAATTTCAATGGATACGCCGGCTGGTTTCTCCACTCCGAAGAATGGGACAGTCATACCGATGACGGTTAGCGAATAGATCAGTTCGAGTGCCGAATCGTGAGATCGGGCCGAGGCGCTGGCACTAACTTCGGACGTTAAACACGATCATTTCTAAGTATCGGCGCCTCGGAGGACGTATTAAATGATAAACAAATTCGATTGTCTCAGGGATGCCGGTCGGTGGTTAGGTAATAGTACTGTGTACCCACAAGGGTCCACTCGGGATTCGGCACTTTTGAAGTATACTTGGGCAAGCGCGATGCCTAACCCATACGGGCAAATTCTAACTCGTTAAGCTGTGGCTCATGATAATAGCTAAGAAAAAAAATAGGAGGCCGTGATGTTGTCCAGGTTTTACGTTTTGTGTGTGGCCCTTCTGCTGCTGCCATACAGTGGATTCGGCGAATTGATATCGATCGATTACAGCGTCGCGCAGGTCGGAACCGCCGGCAATACCTATATTTACGATTATACTGTTGTTAACAACGGCACCCCCGGGACGGCTGACGTAGAACTCTTCGACATTTATTTTGATCCCTCTCTCTATCAGCAGACATCTCTCACAAACGTCACGCCAAACCCGCTGAATTCGCTGTGGATGCCGGAAATTCTTTCGTCCGTGGGGACCGCTCCGGCGGCGTTTGATGCCGAGTCGCTTCCGGGCCTGGGAATCGCCGCTGGTACTTCCCTCAGCGGTTTTGCCGTAGAGTTTAACTGGCTCGGCCAGGGCACGCCCGGTGTTCAACCCTTCGAAATCGAATCCCCATCAAACTTCAGTACGATTGAGTTCGGTGTGACCATCCCACCTGCGGTGGCCCCCGAGCCTCCGACGGGACCCTGGATGCTTGGTGTTTTCCTCGTGTGCGGTATCTGGAAAGTTCGTCGACAGTTGATGCGACCCTTCCGTCTGGGTTGAAAACAGAACAGACGCCCTTAACCACCTCTCACAGACACCGTAAATCGTTTAGAAGATCTGCCTCCCTGTTCTTGTCATCGACACTTGACTAAGCACTGTGAGTTTTCTTACGATTATTGCTCCGGCGTTCACCTATGCAGCCCATAAGGCAATCCTGAAAAGCGACCTTAGTAATGATCAAAATGGTTTAGTCTGTTTTCGTAGTTCGTAAGAAAAGTAAGGGTTAGTTCGTTCGCGAGATATGCTTGAGGGCCCGGAGATGATAACATTCCTCAAGAGGAATCAAGATGGATTGCCAAACACTACGCCGGATGCACTCCGCCCTACTGGGACAAACCACCGGAGTAAGGACAATTTTCAACGGCATGACCGATATGCCGCTGACCCCGAAACCACACATCCGAATGGCCACGATTTTCCCGGTCGCGTCAGTGCTCTCCCTGATCCTTGTCTTGTTTCCGGCTACGGGCAGCGCAGAAACTATAGTAGTGTTCTCCGCCTCGGGTACGCCAACCGGAACAATAAGCGGAAACACCGTTTCTGGTGTGAATTTCAACACGATCAACATCAATGCGGGGGCTGGCATCCTGGTCAACAGCTTCGTTGAGGCCTATTCGAACGGTGCCCTGACATTCTCAGTCATTGGTTCAGGAAACCTTGGCGGCATATTCAGCAATGTGAGCGGCCAATTCATTACGATCAACGAACCGCCTCCCACTTTCGGGACCAATCCCGCGTCAGACAGCCTCTTCACTTCTGTCAACAGTCTGGGAGTGTCCGCAGCGTTCCTGGGCGATCTCGGCCTGCCTGCTAACGCGGGACTGGACCCGGCTGCAACGGTAATAACCGCTTCAACTCAGGCAAACGGCACGGTGTTCAGCACCTCCGACGAATTAGGGTTTGCCGGCACCGCGCCCGAGCCCTCGACGGTTTCGATGTTGGCCCTAGGCCTTTTCGGTGTCCTGGTGGCCCGGGTTAGGCGAAAAAAAGTAAAATCGACGTAAACCGCGAAACGGGTTGCGGGCGCTCGCCGCGGAACCTCGGGATGTTGCCGAGACCAAGTTTGAGCCCGCGCAAAAAGAGTCATTTCAGTTCATTCCCGGCGCTCAATGGGCCGCTGGCTCGAGCGTACAGATGTTCACCACGAAAAACGTCTCTTTCAGACAGGTTGGGCAAAGTGAAACATGTGGTCAGTTTATCAACTCGCGTGATTTCGGTTCTCGGCGTGGCGCTTATCGGTTGCTCGCTGCCCCTCTGCGGACAGATACCGCCAATCCTGAAAATCGCCGACGATGTTGGAGATTCCGTTATCATCGATTCCACCGGCGTGCCGACAGGAACGGGATCCTTTTCAACCAGCTCCGTTTCGAGTTCGTCCGGTTTCATCTCCTGGAGCGGGACTATAGGGGGCTACGCGCTGACCAACGTCAAGGGCGAAACAAAGCCCTTGCTCACACCTCCCTCCATTGACGTGGGAATCGGCTTAGCTGTAAACAACGGCGTGAACCCGGGCGTTGTTACCGTTTCTTTCACCGATACGTACTTCACGGCGTCGGGACCGGAAACGCTGAGCATACTTGGTACCGGCGCCACGTTCTCTTCGTATATTGACACGACCAACGCCCCGTTTGGAATGAATACCCCAGTTGGATCGGTGAGTCCCGGGTCGCCAGTCACGAACGAAACCGTCAACGTGATACCGGCACAGACCACTCGGGTATCTATGACGGTCGTCGTTACCATCCCTCTCTCGCCCGGGGGCGTCTTCATCGACGATTTTGCGCTGCTGGCGGCAACGCCGCCCTTAGCCTTAGCTTGCCCGGCGACCACCGGACAGGTCGGCATCCCCTACAGTTCCTCACTGGTGGCCAATGGCGGCGTTCCGCCTTACACTTATTCCATACTGAGCGGCTCTTTGCCTCCCGGACTTTCCCTGAATCCAACAACGGGCGCGATCAGCGGCACGCCAACCATGAAAGGGTCTTACCCGTTCGTTGCACAGGTTATGGACTCGTCCGGGGGGACCGCCAATACGGTCACAGCAAATTGCGGCGGCATTGCGATCGGCGATTTGGGGCTTTCGCTGTTTTGCGCGTCAGCAACCACCGGTGCAGTCGGAACTCCCTTCAATTCCTCACTTACCGCGATTGGCGGCGTAACTCCGTACACTTTCTCCCTCAATAGCGGCTCCCTGCCTCCAGGGCTGCTGTTAAACTCTGCAACTGGTGCCATTACGGGGACGCCGACAACGCCCGGCAATTATCCGTTTGTTGCGAAGATAGTAGACGTAGCTGGCGACCTTACGACTGCCCAAGGCTGCGGAATATCAATCGCTCCGCTTGGGTTGTCGGTATTGTGCCCCACTGTGACTACCGGCTCGGTAGGGCTGCCATACAGTTCTTCGTCGGTCGCCGCCGGCGGAACGCCACCCTATATGTATTCCATTTTTAGCGGGAGTCTGCCGCCGGGTTTGACCCTGAACCCAACCACCGGCGCGATCACGGGCACACCGACCGCGGCGAACAGTTACCCCTTTGTCGTCGAAGTGACCGATTCCGCGGTTCCCATGGGTACGGCTTTTTCCTCCTCATGCGGAATTTCAATCGGAGCCCCTACAACCTGCCTCACCCGCTACGCGGCCAACCTTCAGATTGGCGAATCGTACATCAATATCACCAACACCGGCGCCAATGGTGCTTCGCTGCTGGGGCCGGGCTTCGGCGCCGCCCTCGGCAACATATGCGTGAATGCTTACACTTTCGACCAGAGCGAGGAGTTAGTTTCATGCTGTTCCTGCCTCGTCACACCCGATCAAACCGTGAATCTTGGGGTCGTTCGAGACCTCACCTCAAAAACTGTGACAGGTATAGTGCCGACTTCGGTCACGGTGAAGCTGTGTGCCACCCTGACAGGCCTGTTCGGCGAAGACACGAACTGTGGTAACACTGCTGCCACGGTGTCGAGTTCCACCCTTGTCGGCGGCATCGCGGCGTGGGGCACCACTCTCCATGCCACGCCCACGTCCGGCTACTTTGATACTACGGGAACTCCGTTTACCCCGGTCAGTTCAGGCACTGCGGACTTAGCCAGTATTTCCGGCCGGTGCGCCAGCATCATCGGCAATGCGAGCGGGTTCGGTATCTGTAGTTCCTGCAGGGCCGGAGCGCTCGGCGGTCAGAAGTTTTAAGCCCTGAGAAGCGGGAGGGGAAAACCGCCGCCAGCTTCCACAAAAGCGACACTGATGCCTGATCGGCGCAAGAGACGCTTGCACTACGCGCGCGCGTACTCATCAAGCGCGTCAGGATTTCGAGATGAGTTTTCCGCGTTACGCGGTAGTCTGAAGCGCTGGTTCCGCCGCCTTCTGGCGACGAAGGGTAGGCTCGATCGCCTTCACAGCGGCACTTGCGTCGAACGGTGAGCCCAGGAAACGAGCCAGGCGAGTTGCAGCCCCGGCCGGATCTCCCAGCGCATCAGCGTAATTGATCGCCAGCACCGGGATTTCGGGGTGCTTCGTCAGCCAGGTCTGCACTCGAACGAACTGCTGGGTGAAGATGCGCATCAGCCGTTCCTCAGAGATCGCGGCGCCTTTGCGGCCGAGCCGCTCCAGCATGGCTCGCTGTGAAGCGATAACCTCCTGGAGATCCCGGTGCATCAGAATCACTCTGTACTGTTCGCCGTCCGGAAGGAACGGAACCAGCTGGGCTACAACCTTGATCGCCTTACCGCGCGCTTCGGGCAGCCACGAGGCATCCTCATGGAGGCGAATGGCTCGTTCGTGTTCGAGGTATCCGCGAACGTTATCCTCGTCGGGCAGACGCTTCTGGTCCGTGTAAGGCGCCAGACCCGCAGCGGCCAGCATCTGCATCATCATCGAGGTTCCGGTTCGCGGAAGTCCCGCGACCACGGTGATCACCTGCGAGCGGTCCGCAGGGGGAGCTGCTTCGATATTGGGGAACTCAGGCCGCTCCGTCGCCTGTAAGGGAGGCTCAGACTCCGTGTACGCATTCCTTCGGGGACCGGCTCGCCGTTGCTTCTCGAGGCGCTGAAACTCAGACGCTTGCGCCATATGCAGGCTTCCCTCGCCAATACGCTCCCGATCGCGAGCGATCAGGCGGCCCAGCGCCTGATGCGCGGCGGCAAACTCTGGCATCTGCGCGATGGCAGCGCGCAATGCCCCTTCGGCCTGCTCTCTATCGCCGAGCTTCGCCAATGAAACTCCCAGCAGGTAATGCAGCCAGGGCTGCCCATAAATCAGCGAGAGCGATTCGATGGCACGATTCACGGCCTCTTCGTAGCGGCCGCTCTCAAAAAGTACCCGCGCTGCGAGTCCAAGTGCTTCCCAGTTGTCGCGGTCGGCTCGCCGCACCCGCTCCAGCTCTTCCAGCGCGCGATCATACATCTTGAGTGAGGAGAAACCCTGCGCGAGGAATAACCGCAAGGCCGCCGACTGTCCCCGCACCTTCGACATATCTTCCAGCAGCGCGCGAGCCTCTTCGCGCCGTCGTGGTGTCTGGCGCTGGCTCAAAGCCAGACGGCAACGAAGAACAACGCGCATATTGATCAGCCCGCTCGCCTTTTCCATAAGCTCGCGGCGCTCGAAGATCTCACGCCGAGCCTCCGGCACTTCCAGCGTTGCTAACTCGAGATCTGGTCTTTCAGCCCGACGACGTTCCAGTTCAGCGGAGGCGCGCGGCGCCATCTGCTCGCAGGCCCGATCGAATTCGTTCAGAAGCCGCTCGAAACCATCGGTATCGTCAAGCTGCATCAGGCACCCCGCGAGCACTGAGTACAACCGGCCCTGTTCTGAATCGCGGGCGATTAGCTCACGCAGCAACGGAACGGCCAAATCCGGACGGCCGGCGTCGAAATGTGCGAGCGCCAGGTTGTAACGTTGCTCGAACAGGCAATCGTCTACAATACCGCGGCTGTCTTTGCCCGGCGGCGCAACATATCCCAGAGCCACCAGTTGGTTGAGTGCCTCCACCGCGGCGGCGCCATCGTACCGCGCGCCAGCCGGGTGCATTCCATCCTTCCCCTCCACCGCGTCCCAGCTTGCAATCGTCGCCACAGCGCGCCCGTCGTTGAACGCGTTTACAAGTACCTTGCCGTCCATATCCAAACCTGCCGCAAGCCCGAGCAGGTGCAACGCCGTGGGCGCCACGTCGAGCACACTGGCCCCATACACGCGCTCGTTAACCCGTACGCCCGGGCCTGCCATGCAGAAGATACCAAACGATCGGTGCTCCACGGCCGGGCCGGCAGCTTCGGCAGGAATATAGTCTGGCAGCAGCTTATCGGAATGAAAGCCGTGATCGCTGATCAGCATCACCGCGCAATCAGAGCCCGCCAGCGCGATCAGACGTCCGAGCATCAGATCGTGGTATCGATAGGCGTTCTGTACGACGCCCTTCAGAACCAGAGACTCCGTGTCTCCCGTTGGAACGCGTTTACCGGCATGGTAGCGCATAAAACGGTGACAGAAGTGGTCGATCCCGACATAGTAAACGGCCGCCAGGTCCCATGTCTCGGTCGCCATCAGCTCAGTGGCGGCCGCGTGAATACTCATGGTCTCGGCGATAATGCCCGCCAGATCGTGCAGGGATCGGTCTTTCGCCTGATCGATCTTCTGCCAGCCAGGCACGAACTGATTCAGTATGGCGGCGCTGATTTCACTGGGATGAACGCGCAGTTCGTGCAGCTTTTCCGACAGACTTGCCGGCGAAACCGTTCCCGGCAGAATCGGTGATCCGCATTGCTGCTCCGACCTTATAGGGAACTGATCGGAAATCATCGCACCGTCGATCGGCTCGGCGGGATGCGATGGCCACCATCCTGCGACAATACTGCGCATCCCATTTTGGTTCAGGATGTTCCACAGCGCCTTCGTCCGGCGGCTGAGATTGCCGACGGGCTGTACGCCAAGGCCGTCGGCGGTGGGTTCTGTGAAGCCGAAAATGCCATGTTTCGGCGGACGCTTCCCCGTGGCTATAGACGTCCACAACATCGGGCTGAGCGGTGGCTGGAGGGTGGCGATATTTCCCCTGACGCCTCTCTGAATGAGGCGGGCGAGATTGGGCATCTCACCCCTGGCGAGCAGCGGATCAATCACCTTCCAATCGGCTGCGTCCCAACCGACCAGAAGCAGGCGGCTCATGCAGCCTGCTTGCGAACAGCGCGCCAGCGGCGCAAACCTACCGCACCTAAAGCAAGGGCCGAAAGACTCGCCATGGCAGCCGTGGACGGCTCGGGCGCCGTGCTTCCTGTGCTTCCCCTGTCCCCTGCCGCGATGAACGCGCCACTTGCGTCATATGCAATGCCGAGAATGTTCACGTCCGGCCCACCCGTGGCACTCACAGTTTCGTTCAGATGAATCCAGCCGTAATCAACCTGCGCATAGTAGCTTTTGGCGAAAGCGAAGAGCTTGTAGTAGTCTCCATTAGGACCGGCATGACGGTTGAACACCGAACCTGAACTGGTGGAACGTGAGCGGCGACCTAGGGATATCGCCGCCACATTAGGCGTGTTGTGAGGGACCCATTTCTGGCCGGGCTGAGCGGTCGCAGTTGCAAACCGAAGGATACCGCTTGCGGAGTTAATGCTCGTGGCAAGCCTGGCGCTGAGACCAACCCTGTCCCCGAAACTATTGGGAGTCTGCTTCCCCAGTGCCGAACGCCTGAAATAGGCCGAAATGCCCGGCACAATGGGCACATTGAACGTGCTGGCCACGCCCACTGGCTTCGTAGTCCCGCTGAAGCCGATTTCGCGATTGAGAGCTGTGTACTGGATCGTGCCTGCTTCCGCAGTTCCTCCTGCCACGCCCAGCGCTCCTGCTCCCAGAGCCGAAATCGATGCCAGCCTGGCTACGTTCTTCTTTTTGAGTTTCATCATGGTTTGAACCACTCCTCCGATGGTTTATAAGGGTCGAAAAAACCGCAACCTCATCAAGCAAATGTTACCCCAGTTCGGTGGGAATTCCGTGTCCGGAAGCTGCTCGCTGGTACCAGTACGCCAACGGACTCCGCGCAGCGTCAGGTGTCTTCGAGGTACCATTACCAACTTGCGGAATTGAGCTGTGGATCCGAGCCCGTTTTTCGGGATGATCGTAAAGAACTTCGTGGAGTGCGATCACCTTCCCTCAATCCGCGGCGCAAACCGGCAGGCGCAGGAAACCACGAAATCCAGGCGGAAATTCCCCAGTTTTGTGGCTTTTCTTTGAATATAGGCCTTCGCAGGCGGTGATTACAGTACTATATAGGAGACGAGTACTGAGAGACATATTACAATCTTATCCTTTATAATAATGCGATTCGCCGTAAGTTTATCCTTGCATTCCTGTCAGAGGTGTGCAAAGAAAGCGGAGCCAGCATCGTGCGCCCGCTTGATCGCGATGTTGATTCTCGTCTGTTCGGCGGCATTCGGACAAGCGCAAGGTTTGTCCATTACCAACTATCAGTATGTGAGCCAGCAGACCGTTCAAAGGATGCTGACTGTTACGTATCGTGCCGATCTCGTGAACACCGGAACGGCGGTCCAGGCTTTGTCAGCCACAGTGACGAGTTTAAACACGTCCTACGTGCAGGTCTTGGCTGGGCAAGACACGCTGCAGTTCCCGCCCGTGCCGGCGAACAGTCAGGTCACCAGCATCAACACATTCACGCTTCAGATTGAAGGTGCTCTTCCTGTCGATTTTTCCCAGTTGCAATGGACCCTGCAGACCGCTGCGCTTCTCTTACCGGCGAATGTTACGGTGACGCCAGGCGGTTCGGTGAGTTTTCCCGTGGCGTTGGGATCTGCGGCGCCGGCTGGCGGCGTGTTCGTCACGCTGACCACCAGTAATCCCTCGGTCGCTACTGTTTCGCCATCGATTGTCTTCATATCCCCCGGCACGACAGCGGCTGCGCGTGTGGGGACAATGGTGACCGGCATCGGCGTGGGTTCGGCTACGATAACAGCGTCCGCGCCCGGGTACGCAACGGCTGGCGGACAAGTGCAGGTGGCGTTGGGTGGGACTACGGCCACGACGATGAGCTTCTGGCCCGGGAGCCTGACGATCAATCAAACCACGACGCAAAACCTCACGCTGAGTCTGTCAACACCCGCTCCCGCCGGGCTGGTGGTAAACCTGAGTTCAAGTGACCCAACCGTGGCCTCTGTGCCGGTGGCGGCGAGTTTCGCGACCGGTGCCACAAGCCTCTCAGTCCCGGTAACAGGGGTGGGTGCGGGATTGGTCGCGATCACCGCCAGCGCTCCGAACATTGCGAGCGCTACTGCCAGCGTGACCGTCACCCCAGTGGCCGTGCCGGGTATAGTCTTGCCTGCAAGCGTTACGTTGTCGCCCGGCGACACGACAAATTTCCCAGTGGCGCTGGGAACGCCCGCGCCGGATGGGGGCGTGTTCATAACACTGGTCAGCAGTAATGCCTCAATCGCGACGGTGTTTCCATCGACTCTCTTCGTGGCGCAAGGCTTGACGACGCCACTGCGTGTCGTGACAGTGGTGACCGGTAATAGCGCCGGATCGGCTACGATCACGGCTTCGGCTTCGGGTTATGCAATGGCCAGCGGACAGGTTCAGGTGACCGGCCTCACGAACCCTGCACCCGTGACGATGAGTTTCTCGCCGGTGAACCTGACGATCAACGGCAGTTCGACCCAAAACCTTACGCTCAATCTATCAGCGCCCGCTTCAGCTCCGCTGGCGGTCACTCTGAGCTCCAGTAACGCGACTGTGGCGGCGGTGCCGGCGGCAGTGAGCTTCGGGACAGGCGCCACCAGCGTTTCCGTGCCGGTAACCGGTGCGTCGGGGGGAACGGTCACGATAACCGCGAGCGCAGTTAACCTTCCGAGCGCGACGGCCACGGTCAGCGTCACACAGCCGGCGGCTGGGGGCATCCTGTTGCCTGTCAGCGTGACAGTCATGCCGGGCAACACCGTAAGTTTCCCGGTATCGTTGGGAACTGTTGCGCCCTCGGGCGGCGTGTCCATCACGCTGGCCAGCAGCGATACCTCAATTGCGACAGTGTATCCCTCAACCTTTACCATCCTGCAGGGCAACCAGACCGCGCGCGCATCGATTATCGTAAGTGGTGTTGGCAACGGACTGGCGACAATCACTGCCTCCGCCTTCGGCTATCCAAACGCCAGTTCTCAGGTTCAGGTGACGGGGGGAGCTCCCCCCCCGGTCACGACGATGAGTTTCTCGCCTGTGAGCCTGACGATCAACGGCACCGCGACGCAAAACCTGACCCTGAATCTGTCAACGCCCGCTCTATCCGCCCTTGCAGTCACACTGAGCTCCAGTGATTCGACTCTGGCCACAGTACCCGCCACGGTGACTGTCGGACCGGGTGCTTACAGCGTGTCCGTGCCGGTCACAGGCGTTGCGCCGGGATCGGTCACAATTACGGCCAGCGCGCTCAACGTTGCCGCCGCGACTGCCAGCGTTACCATCGCGCAAGCGGCGACTGGCGGGGGGATCGTACTACCGACAGGCGTGACGGTGGGACTGAATCAGTCCGCAGCGCTCCCGGTCACTTTGCCGGCGGTAGCGCCGGTCGGCGGCGCCACCGTTTCTTTGGTCAGCAGCGACAGTTCGACAGCGACCGTGACACCTGGTGTTTTCATCGCAGCGGGGGCGACTTCGCCAACCACACCGCCCCAGATCACCGGCCTCAAGCCTGGATCGGTGACCATTACTGCCTCATCGCCGGGTTTCATGCCGGGCAGCGCCCAGGTCACCATAACGGCGGGAGGTGGCGGCAGTTCCTTCGCCCCGATAGGCGGTCTGACCATTAACCCCGGTTCTACGCAGAACCTGATACTTTTGCTGTCTTCTGCGCCAACCAGCCCGCTCACGGTTAACCTGAGTTCCAGTAACCCGAGCGTCGCCACGGTGCCCCCCACTGTAACCGCCGTCGCGGGCTCGGGGAGTGTTAACGTACCGGTCACTGGTGTGTCGGCGGGTTCGGTTACCATCACCTCCGGCACACCGGGCTTCGGGACCGCCACTGCCACTGTGGTCGTCCCTTCCGTGAATGGCCTCTCGGTCACCTGGAACGGAGCCTGCTGGGCTAATGTGACTATAAATGGATTCACCGGGAACTATCAAGCCATGAACTTTACCCTGGTAACGCCCGCACCCGTAGTTGTGAATGCCAGTCTGTTCTATAATTCGGGCAGTTGCGATCCCACTCAGGGCGTCGATAATATGAACGACACCGGTCTTCTGACAGGGTCCGGGACTACGATACAGGGGTTCACGCACTTTCCGAACTTTTTACCTTCCTCCGCCATCTTTTGGATAGGTACAGCCTCCACTGATGGAACGAAGTGCCCTGCGGGAAGTCTGTGTTCCGGATGCGTCACCTATACCAAAACCACCCCTCAGTGTAATTAATTTGCCATAAATGTCTTTTCCGCAAAAATGACTGATGCGCGCGGGCGGCGTTCCAGGCTTCGAAATGCTCTTCCACGAGGTTTTCGGATCCTGACGCCGTCCGTCCTCCAGGCGTCAGACCACACACGTTGGGAGCCATTGTAGCCACTACAAATGTAGTCAAAGTTCGAACCCACGCCATCATTTGGACTAGCCCAGTCCGCTAAACCACCCAAAGAGTATCTTTTCCTGGCTGGTCCATATATCATCTTTCGGTGAGCCGAAGCTAATTGCCAATTGGGCTCAAACCGAACTGGACGGCAGGAGAAAACCCCTTGGAACAAAACGCATTAGCAATCGAATCCGGGAGGTCGGGAAAGCCCGGCATTTCCCGATGCTTTCCCCTTGGGCCCCGTGGCGAAACTGATGCTTGCATTCTGCCTGCTGGGATTGTCCGCTGCGAGCGCCGCCATCACAACGTTTTCCATAGTCGGCGGTACTCTGGCCAATGGCTCCACATTCAGCGGCACCGTTACGATCGATAATACGCTTGGCACGGTCACGGCGGCCAACATCACGGTAGCGGGTCCGTCTTCGCCCGATACCTGCATCGCGCCTGTCGCCCAGTTCGCCGCCGGCAGCCCTGGTTACTTCGTTCAATTCAGCTGTACGCCTGGTGCTTCACCCCTGCAATTGATTTTAACCTCAGATGCGGCTGGCGATCTTTTCGGCTATACCGGAGGAGCAATCAACCACAGCGCGCCGAACTTTTCGCTTTTTTTTGGGGCCCCCAATGTCTTGGTTACCGGCGGAACGCTGGTCAATGCACCCTCAACGGCCCCGACCTTTACCAAAGCGTTCAACCCGTCCACGATTTTTCAGGGCCAGACGTCAACCCTGACGATTACGATTACCAATCCCAACGCAGTTCCGGTGACCGGACTCTCATTTACCGACACCTACCCGTCAGGCATGACGGCCGTTAACGCTCAGCCCCCGAACTGCGGCGGCACAACTGTTTTTGGCTTCACCTCGATAACCCAGACCAACGGCACAGTCGCGGCCGGCGGCAGTTGCACTTTCACCACGACCGTGCAGGCCACAGCCGGCGGGTCGCTGGTCAATACAACCTCCACATTGACATCGAACGCCCCGACGGCAGCTGCCGCAACCGCGACACTCGTCGCGATTCCTGTCGCGGACGCGGCCTTTCAGACACATTACGCGGCTAACCTCAACATGGGCGAATCGTACATCGATATTGCCAATACCGGCGCCAACGGTGCTTCGCCGCAGGGCCCCGGCTTCGGCGCCAGTGCGGGAAACATATGCGTCAACATCTATGCGTTTGACCCCAGCGAGGAATTGGTCTCGTGCTGCTCCTGCCTGGTCACACCCGACCAAACGGTTGACTTAGGGGTCGTTGCGAACCTCACCTCCAAAACGCTGACAGGTGTGGTTCCCACGTCAGTGACGGTGAAGTTGCTGGCCACATTGGCGGGCATGGGCGGCTCCGGCACGGGCACGGTCTGTAACAACAGCGCAGCCACTGCCACAACCGCCGCTATCGTACCGTCCGGCATGTCCGCCTGGGGCACGACACTGCATCAGGCGGCCACTGGTTACAGCACCACTGAGACGCCGTTCACGCCCGCGACGCTGAGCACCGGCGAACTAGCCAGTATCACGGGCCGGTGCGCGGCGATCATCGGCAACGCCAGCGGTTTTGGGATCTGCACTGGCTGCCGGTCCGGTGCGCTGGGCGGATCGAAGTTCTAGTCATTGTGGGGCAGGCCCTTCCGCCCTGCCCTTTTTTCGATCCTTGAACTTGTGGTCAAGTTCGATTCCGGATGTGAAGCAGGTTGTTTGACCTGCAGCGGAGTGATAATCCGCCTGGGGTACGACACTCCATTTGACGCCCACGGCGGGCAGCTACGCAACTACAGAGAGAGCCTTCACGGGGGCTACTCTGAGCGCGGGTGAACTGGTCAGCATCACTGGCAGGTGCGCCGCCGTTATTGGCAACGGCAGCGGCTTCGGCGTTTGCAGTTCCTGCAAGTCCGGCGCGCTGGGAGCGTCGAACTTCCCGCAATAGTTGTGGCTTTGCGCGGCTGTTATTCCGGGTAAGCCCTGCGCTGAACGCGGTCCGGGTTCGGTGATGCGAGCCCGAGGGTCTGTCACTTCCCAGATTCAGCCCTGGCAGGCTGCGGAAAAAGTAGGTCTGAACCCCTGGCCTTATAAAACAAAATCGCCTAAAATTGTCTTATGGTGCGTCCTGAGAGACGCGGTTTTCTCGCGGGTGAAAGTCCAGTCCGGGTAAGCGCCGGAGCGCCCGGTAGCAGACTCCAGGCGGGAGGAGAAATCCGACCGTACGAAGCGGAGTGTCGAAAGCCCTTGAATTGAAAGAGAGGGGAGCAAGGAAGCGGGCCGCAACATTAAGTGAACGCTGCAGCCACGTCATATTTTCAGCCGAAAGGTGTTTGAAAGGGCCGAGCCGGTCATATCGCGGCGAAGGCAACAGACAGTACTCCGCAAGACCGGAGGGAGTGCTGGACCTTTCCGGGGTAGTGGGCGGTGGCACGTTTCCAAAGAAGATCGCGGA
>Ga0302319_10014184_pt1 | contig 14883 bp, 7 predicted proteins | sample Bog_T0_2_FD_203319 | JGI IMG/M metagenome (GOLD analysis project Ga0302319, IMG submission 203319) | Peat permafrost microbial communities from Stordalen Mire near Abisko, Sweden - Bog_T0_2 | ecosystem: Environmental > Terrestrial > Soil > Wetlands > Peat | place: Sweden: Abisko, Stordalen Mire... | reverse complement strand
ACCCGTCCAAGGTGGAGGCCCTGCTCCGCACGGAACTGCTCGGCAAGATGGCCGGCAGGGAACTCGGGGCCAGCGAACGGTCCAACACCGTACAGGTCCTGGGCAGCGGCGTGGGCGATCGCGACGCGTACCGCAAGGAAGGTGGCGGCGGTGGCGACGCCACGGGCGCTTCCATGAAGACGGCGGGCTATCCTTTCGGCGCGGAGACCCTGATTTCCGAGAACATTCTCGGGCACATCGACGCAAAGTTTGGTACAGACCTCACCAAGAAGTTCCGTCTCGCCGGACGGTACCCTGAATCGGGAGTCCCGGTTGTGGTGACCAGCGGCGGTCTGCGAGAAGTCAGCACCGGGTACGCCATGGCCGGGGCCAGCCTGCCCCCCGCAGTTCTGCATGGCGCACTGGGTAAGTTTTACGACAACCCCACACAAGGATACCATCCGGACTACGCGACCTTTGTGTTGCCGCTGGAGGGAAAGAACACCGCGGCCTTGGTTAATTTCCCCCGGGAGCTCATCCCAGCATCTGAACGCGGAAGTTATGACAAGGCGTCCACGTGGTTTGACTCCTACCTCCGGTCTCTGGCCCCCGGTGTCAAGGACAAGCACCTGGCCATTGCGTTGGGTTCCAACGGACGAGGCCCCCTGAGGGGTGTCAAGGGCGGCGTCCCGGACAAGATGAAGTACATTGTCATACACGGCGTGGTGTCGAAGGACGGTACGGTAAGCGACCAGGACATCAAGGATACCCTGGACGGTTCGATGATCACCCACTGGTTCACGCAGGACCAGAGGCGCACGTCATTCGGCGGCGAGGACGTCAACAAGACCCACGTGTTCGCTGTTCTTGAAAACATCAAGCAGTCGTTCCTGGTCAAGGCATGTTCGCAGGTTCACGAGGGCGTCGCCCCCGGTAGCCCCGTACCGGCGTTCGCGGATGCCATCTTCAAGGCCCATGGCAACGAGGGCCGCATCCTGCATGGTCCCAAGGCCGGGCCGATGAACGACAAGGCCTTTGCAGAGGCGATCAACTCCGGCAAGGGAGTGGACGCCAAGCAATACCCGTGGTTCGGGGAAGTGAAAGACGTTGACATCGGCGGCATCGTGTACCGCACGTATTCTGTGAACGTGGACTCGGCCTCGGAGCGAGTGGCGGCATCCGTTGATGGCGAGGGCGAACGCCACAACATTGACGTCCCATCCCCGGTAGTTACGGACACCGCGGCTACCATGCCCAAGGCTACGCTGGCGGCCCGCGCGGTCTCGCTTCTCGGCGTCGCCATGCACGACGCCACGCGTAAACTTCCGTGGATGGCCGACCGCATACAGGACGTGCCCAAGCGCCTTCATCGTACCCCAGACCCCCAAGGCATCGCGCAAGCGTATGCCGATCGGGGGTACGACCCCGCCAAGGACCCGCTACTGGCCGACAAGATCGGTCTCAGCCGCGCGTCCGAAGCCGACAAGACCGGCAAGATTTCCTCGGAAGGCGGTTACCATGTCCTCCGCACCGCCGGCGAGAACCTCGGCGGACTGGTTGACCCATTCCTGACGGCGTGGGGCAAGATGGTTGATGGGGTCCGGCAGTCGCCGCTGATCCGCGCCAACGACGTCTCCCCGAACACCCGCCACGGCCACTGGCTGCGCGCGGATGTAAAGGTCGAGGACTTCGAGAAGGCGCTGTTTGATCACGTGTCGTCCCTTCGATCGAAGAACTACGAAGAGGCCGACAAGAACAAAGCCCGGTTGATGGGCATGCTGGTCAATACCATGGGCGAGTCCCCCAAGGACATGCGGATGTCCTTCGACGACCTGTTCGACAAGAACATGCGCTTCGACAAGACCGCGTGGTACAAGCCGGAAGTTGATTTCTCGCACGAGTCGTTTGCCCATCTCAAGGACAAGACCGGCAAGTCGATGGTGCAGGCCGATCGGTACCTCGGCGGCACAGTCGTGCAGATGTCCCGCACGCCGGGCGGCATGACTTCCCACGAGCGCGCCCGCATCGGCGAGCCCCACCGCTGGGTGTTGAAGACCGGCAAATGGATCGGCCACACGGACGGCAAGCGTGACGGCAAGGCGACGGAAGGCACCCGCTGGCAGAGCCACAACACCAACGAATTCTCCGAGCATCCGATCATCACCAAGATTGCCGGCGAGGACAAGGACGGCGACAAACGCCACTTGCTGATGTACGCGCTGGACGAACACGGCGCGATACTTCGCATCCCCCAGGAGTTGGAGAAGTATGCAGATGACCCCCTGGAGCTCGAACCTCGTCTGACCAAGATTGCTCTCGCGAAGCTGAACGGAGACTTCCTGGAAAATCGGGACCTGTACGGTACAGAAACCGAGATGTCCGAAGTGCAACGCGAGGCCCGCCAGCGCGCCACGGACCAGACGACTCTGGAGGCCAAGAAGCAGGGGACCAACGGTCTTCTGGAGGAACGAAGCCACTTCTTCGACGAACACGGCGGCGAGGCTACCCCCATTGACGTCGATATGTTCAAGGATCAAATGGTGCCATACGTCCGTCAGACGGAAGACGGAAAGTACGAGGAGACCATGATCCCCAAGACCCAGTGGGTGGATATCATGAATCCAACCACGGAGGGCCTGGCTGGCCGAATCGTCCGGGACACAAACCGGCAGAACGCCTCTGTGTCCAAGAGTATGAGCGTGGCCGGTAAGCGCGTACTGCAGGTCATGCGCGCATTCAAGGCCACGTATACGCTTGGCGCGGCGGAACCGCTCATCAAAGGCGGTAAGAAGAATCCCCTGCCGGAAGGCGTGTTATTCGGCGCGGACTTGAAGCCCATATTCGGGAAACTAACCCGGGGGCTCGAAGACGCGAAGGACGGATACACAAGTTGGTCCGTATCGGACAAGTTCATCGACAACGCGGTGAATATGATCATTGATACGATGAAGTTGGAGAAGCCCGAGGCCCACGCAATGTTCCTGACCAAGGAATGGTCTGGATTGCTTACCACGCTTCTAGGCACCCAGAAGTTCAAGGACTTGCAGGGAGTCCTGGATTTTCACAAGGACTTCATGCGCTGGGCCCAGGGGCCGTTCGGGCGGGCCTATGCGAGCGCACTCAAGGAACAAGAGACGCCCCCGAGTCAGCGGCCGGGAGCAGAGTGGTTGGACCCTGCGTTCGTGGCGAAGGCCCCCGGCGACGCAAAAGTGAAAGACGCCAAAGTCAAGGAGGCGAAGTTCCGCAGGGACGCGACCGTGTACCGCCGCATCGAGCGCAACATGGTGGATGCCTGGGAAGCCTTGGACCGTAGGGTTGATAGATTCGATAAAGGCCCCGGACAACGAGCCAAGGAACACGCCCGCCGGTTTGCGGAACTGTCACTGACTTCCCGGGGGCTGTCGAACCTCGACAAGGTTTCCAATGCCTACCGCGGCGGTAACGTGGACCTGGAATCCGGGGCCAGTCTGCGGAGGGCTCTGTCCGGGTGTTCGGAGCGTATCGAAATCCACGAACCTATACTTCTGAAGGCCGCAGTCGTAGAGGCACGCAAACGTCTCAGCCAACTGGACGATGCATATAAGCATTCCTTCCTCGGAACCGGGGAGTACTCGATAGCCGGCAATTTGCTTATTTCTCTGAGTGATGCACTCGCCCGGGCCCGCGGACGAGAGTCCTGGATGCCCACCGACTCGCAGTACGCCTCCGCGAAAGAGTACGCCAACGCTTCGGCCCACGCACTCGCCGCCTACGCCGGGTTGTCGGCACATCTTCGGCAATATATCGGCAACGATCACGCCAAGGCGCTGAAGTTGACCGAGGACGCCCACGCGGCATTCTTCGCGAAAGACCCCAGCAACCTTCTCGTCAACGGCATCCAAGGTGTGGATAAGGTCAAGGGCAAACTGAAGTATTTGACGGGCCTCAACCAGACCCCCGCCCTCGGGTACGAAACCCAGAAGCGATACTACGCGGCCGCTGAGAAACTGGGCAGCGTTACCGTAGACGGCCTGACCATTACCGGCGAAGACTTCCAGCGCCTCCTGTTCGGGTATTCCGCCTCCCTGATGGGCGCGCAGGATGCCCCGCTAAAGGGTGGGTTCATCCGTTTGTTGCACCCGGACGTCCGGGCCGAGGTAGCCCAGCGCGTACGAAACCTGGGGTACGGCGGAGCCGGGGGCGACCCGAGTGTGGCCCGCGGTTTCACTGACGCCATCGCGAGTCGGGCCGAGAAGGCGCAGGTCCCATACACGATCAAGAACAACGGGGATGTAGTGTCGCGGTACGACGTGCCGATGACCAGCATCGACCAGTTCAACGAACCCACGATCGAGGAACCCAACGCGGCGGATATCAAGAAGGCGCTGAGTATCAAGTTCGAAAAGCCGGAAGTGACTGGCGAGCAAAAGCCCGAATTCAGTCCCTTGCGTACCGGAATCGACTTCGATAGCCTCAAGGAAGGCTCCACAGATGGCAAGGGCCCGGGCATTGAGGCGGCTGGAATCTTCCACGACCTGCACAACGACCCGAAGAATCCGATTCCGATGTCCGACCGCGCCGAAACCCAGGAGCAGGTCTACTGGTCGCTGGTCAAGAGCTCCGCCGTCCACAGCGGTAACTCCGACGCCGAACGCGCCGCGCATGACAAGCTGGTTGGCGAGAACAACCGCGCGCGGGGCGTTGACATCGTCAACGGCATCGGACGCGAACTGGGCATGACCCGGTTTGACGAGGCCCTTAATCGCATCCCTGGAATCTTCGATTACATCGAAGCCCACTACGACTACAGCCCCAAGATGATTGAAGATCAGAGGGCGCTCGTAGACCGTTGGGTTGAAATGATCAACACGAAGCTGCCGCCGACGGATGAAGATCTGTCCGAAGATGTCCCGGCCCACGTCATCAGCGCGGCCATCCGGGATGGCGACAAGAACGAGACCGGAGACAACCACGTTGAGATCGCGAAACGGATGAGTCCCGACATCTCGGACGAGGACATCGCTGCGGAACGCGCGGGTCCGAACGCAGGCTTCCTGGTTCAGGACGCCAACGGCGAGAAGCACTTCGCCGACCGCAAGGAAGCGTTCACCATCGCCCGCGAAGCCGGACAGTTGAAGCCGGAGTTCGCTGCCGACGAGAAGCAGGAACTGCACTCGCCCATGTTCGACCGGGTTTCGTTCGCCACGGGCAAGGAAGAGGAAGACGCCTACGGAACGAGTAGCAAAGACTGGCTGGACGAGGCTAAGCGCGGACTTCCGTCCGGCAAACTATACCGCGGAACCACCCGGAATACGCTGTCGATCGCCGCCAACGGCGACCTACGTCTGGTTGCAAAACCCGACGACATGTTCGGTCGTCGCATGGGCGAAGAAGCCGGGGTGAGCGTGACCGGGGACTCTTTGCATGCCAGGGAGTACGCGGCTCACAGATGGAACATGCTCGCAGAGCAGAGGGGTATCGCGGAAGAGACCGGGGATGCCGTCACCGCCACGAGGTTCGAGGAAGAAACGGACTCACTGGCCCCCGTAGTTGTGGCTATCGACCCGGAGGCGTGGGCCAAAGCCACCAGGGGCCGCGTCGTCCGGGCCGGGCAGGAGGCCCGCACGGAAGGAACTCAGGGAGAACTACGCGCCGAAGTCCCCACGGGAGAAGTCGTTGTCATCCCCAAGGGTGATTACAGCATCCATCAATATCAGTATGTCGGCGGGGAGCACGGGGACACCGGGTACATGCCGCTGGCACAGAACTTCCAGGCGGACTCCACATCCACGATTCAGGAAACCCCCGCCCCGATCCAGCGCGCGGTCGAAAATGACCCTGAAATCGTCCATGAGATGGCTGGCGTAAAGGCCAAGCGGTTTGTAACCGCAGACGGCCCGTCCGGTTCCGTCAAGGGCCCGCTGCGTACGTTCCAGGCCAAGCACCAGGCCGGAGACGTGGATGCGGTCAAGCAGGTCAACGACGCCCGGCAGACGGCTCTCGACCACGAAGTCAAGGGTCGCGCCAACATGTCCACCAGTGGCAGCATCGGCGCCAACCCGCCGGCGGAACTCACCGCCCTGCACAACCCCGTCAACCACCCGCTGGAGAAAGTCGACCCGACGCTGGCCGACGACGTTTCCAACTGGGTAGGCGGCAAGCCGTCCGACGCACAGACGTACCAGTATCTCTCCGAGCACGTCCGTATCTCGGACATGGTCGCCGAGCGCCTGGCCCTGATGGGGCAGAACGCCGCGCAGAACCAGTTGCTCGCGTGGGGTGCGGCGGCGGATCGCCAGCGCACCCGCGCGGACCGGTTCAACACAAATGTCCGCCGCGTGTTTGCCTTTGGCGACGACGGTCGGGTGCTGCAGATGACGGACATCCCGGTCCCCACCCTCGGAGTCGGCGAAGACGAGGGCAAGCGGATCGGCCCCGATCACATGGTTCGAGGATTCGCCTTCCAGACCAGCGCCAAGAACATGTTCACCAAGACCCCGATCACCGAGGATGGTCGTCGCATGTTGAACTGGCTCAACAACGCCATGTACGAACACGGCAAGGTCAATGACGTGAACGCACCGATGCTCACGGCGATCAAGATCCGCAACCCAGAGAAACTCTCGGATACCGTGGTTGCGGAGATCCGTAAGATGCTCCCGAAGAACCTGGCTGACCAGGTGCTCTCGGAAATACATACGAACCCGGACTTGCTTACGCACAGCTTGGTTACGGACGAAACGGTTCTCACCCTTCCGGTCAAGATGGTGTACGAGGCCTTCAAGGGTCACGACGCCTACAAGACCCTGATCGACGCCGGCCGCACGCCGGAGATGCTGGACCCCGTCGAGACCGTCAAGCGCGGCCACGAATACTTCGAGCAATCCCTCAAGGACTGGGAAGACACCGTCCCGTTCATGATGCGGAGCAGCGATGGAACCTTCCTGCAGGCCCGTGACAAGTACATGCCCATGTGGCATGGCACCGGTCACTACGCTCACGCGGTCGACCACATCGAACGCGAACTCAACGACGCCCTGTCCAAGCGCCTCGACGCGACCGCGGAGAACCGCGAGGAACTCCTCGGCAAGATGCTGGGCAAGGCCTACGAGTTCGACAAGAGCGGCAGTATGATTGGCAAGCCGCTGGACACCGCCTCCGACTCCCTGTTGAAGTTCGCCCACGACATGATGGCCCGCGGGGACAAGATGCTCGGTGCGTACACTACTCGCGAGAAGTTCATGGAGTACGTCAAGCGCGGCCTGTACGAAAACCAGGGTCTGGCCAAGAGCGGCGACTACCCGGACCTGCTCCGCGCACTGCACAACTCCGCGATGAAGGAACTGGCCGGCCGTAAACTGCGGTCCGAGAAACTGGACTCGCCCTACGCTGGCATGGAAGGCTATGATCCCCTGTCCGTCGCGCGGGCCCTTCGCAAGCCTCTCAAGGGCGCTCCGGAAGAACCCTCGTACCTGCGCCGTCGTATCTTCGAAAGTCCGACGGATGCCTGGAAAGAAGCCGGTCTGCTGCCCGCCGCCATGGGATTAACGGACGCGGTTGCCAAGTACGGTCAGCGCATGGCCGCGGAGACCACCACGAAGATCGCCATCAACCAGGGTCTGCTGATGAAAGACGGCGGCGGGAACCACATGATCTTTGCGCTCCCGAACCTGGCGTACGACCCGTCCGAACCCGGCATCGTCGCGGACGAGGTCTGGGAACAGGCGGCCAAGCAATGGGCCGACTATTTCAAGGTTGCCTATGACCCGAGCAAAACGGCCCGGGAGAACGCCCACGCCATCGTCACGGCCAACGTGATCGGCCAGTCCAGCTCGCGCATGCTGGACCGGTTTGGCCGGAAGTCAAACTACACCACGGTCAAGTCGAAGTACGCGTCCGTGAGTTCTTTCTACGGTCTCATGGATCCGCCGGAGAAGGGGGCCATTGTCAACCTGCTGTCCGGCGGACACGCCGCCGCGTACCTCAAGCAGTTGACCCAGGCACAGGACCTGGGCAGTGACTATCGCATCATGGCAGCCGCGCAGGAGACCAACAACTTCTTCAAGTTGAACGCCCTCCAGTTCTCGCTGTTCCATTTCAAGGCCCTCTTCGAGGACGTGATCGCGAACAGTTTCGGCAAGGGAGCGTTACCCCACTTCGCCACCAAGGCCTTTGGCGCGGACGACTTCCAGCAGACCCAGATGGATTGGATTCACATGATCCGCACGGACCACGGCTACGTGGCTGATTTGCGCGGATACATGGACGGCGCCGTAATCAAATGGTGCCGCGGCGACTCCAACCCCATCGAGTCCCACAACGTGGCCCCAGCCAGCATGCAGCGCGCGTCTGACTGGCTGCGCGAGAGCGGACACGCCGGACTGGCGGATTCCTTCACGGAAGCCCACAAGCTCCTCACCGAGGAGCAATCGAACTTCCTGTTTGAATACGCAAACAACGCCACCAAACTGAACCTGGTACACACGATACTTGTCGAGGCACGGGCGAAGGCCCGGGCGGCTGGTAAACCTTTCGACCCCGTCGCCGCACTGAAACCCATGGCCCAGTACATCAACGAAGCCACGGGTGGCCTGAACCCCAACCACTACATGTGGGCGACGCCTCACGTGCGCCAGATCTTGAACCTGGGTTGCTTCTCCTGGCAGTGGACATTGGGCTCGTGGCAAGCCGCAGGCGGGTCCATGCTGACCGGTGGAGTTCTCGGAACCCACCTGACGCCGGAGGCCAAGAAGTTCATCATGTTCCGGCGTATGCCGGCCATGATCGCGCTCGTCGCGATGTTGGACCCGACAATCGTCCAACTCGGTTCATACCTGAGTTCCTATCTCGCAGGCGGGCCGAAGGACGACGACAAACCATGGACGTGGCAGAACGAGACGGGCAAGAAGTGGTACGCGGATATCACACCTCTCGCGCGCCACATGCCTGGGTACAAAGGCGACCCGACCGGACAGCGCCGCACGTACATGCGCTGGGCGAAACAGTTGCACGAAGTGTTCGGATGGTTCGACAATCCGATGCAGGAGGCTGGCGGCAAGGCGTCCTTGCTCCTGAGCACCGCCTGGGGACAGGTCACCGGCAAGTCCATCGGAACCGAGTGGAACCTGGGATTCAAGAACGAGGGCCTGGCCGGGTTCCTCTACGGCCGGGACGGGTTTTCGGATTCCCGGCTTTGGTACACGGCGCAGCATTTCGTTCCGCTCGCCGGTGCGTTCTCCACGGAAACGCTGACGCAACACCCCGAGACAGGGCTGCTGGGTATCACGGGCTCGGTGTCTGCTGGCGTGTCCTACCACACGGCCACAACCCGGGCGCAGCAAATCCTCGCGACCTGGGCGCACAAGGACACCTACCTTGCGATCAACAAGAACGAGAAGGTCAAGACCAACCTGCATGCGCTTCTCGCTGACGTGCTGGATGACGCTGCGCGTAACGGCTACGACCCCGAGAAGGTCTTGAATGCCAGCCGCGCGGCCGTGATGAAGGACCAGTATGCCCAGTTGTATACAGCCCTGAACGCCAATGACAACAAGGGCGACATGGACAAGGCGGAAGAAGCCTCCCGCGGTTTGATGCGTCTCAACGCGGTTGTTGAGCAGGCCCGGAATTCATTCCGCAACCGCAACGCCCTGTACGGAAAACCCATCGACCCCACGCCGGAACAGAAGCAGATGATGCTGGACTGCTTCACGGAACCTGATTCGCAGATGCGTCGCAAGGCTGAACGCACCTTCGACAAGAAGGCGCACAAGAAACCGAACACCCCGGAGAAGATCGACAACCTGCGCGCCTTCATGATCAGCAAGGGTATCGAGAGCGACCAAGCACAAAAATGAAAATAGTTATAGACAGCGGGGAGTTCCCGTGCTAGTATGACCAGCACAAGGAGCAACTAGACCATGGCAATTCATATCAAGCCCGCCAACAAGGGCAAGTTCACGGCGAAGGCCAAGGCACACGGAATGGGTGTGCAGGCGTACGCGAAGAAGGTCCTCGCAGCGGGGTCGCATGCGAGCGCCGCCACAAAGAAACAGGCAAACTTCGCAAGGAACGCGAAGAAGTTTAAGCATTAAAAATATGAAAAAAGAAACCTCGGTACTGATTCTCTCCGACCTACATGTCGGAGCCCTCGGGGGCTTGACGCCGCCGAGCAAGTGGACGTCCATCGAGAAGGCGGACCCCGGCGAAAGCCGCGGCGCCTACCAGCGAAGGATGTTCACGGGCATCATGCAGCGCCAGATCTACAACTGGTTCTGCGAAAACATCGTCCCCCTCGAGCCGGACGTGTTGATCGTGAACGGCGACGCACTGGACGGCGCCCAGAAAAAATCAAACGGCGTGGGCGTGTGGTCCACCAAGGTCAAGGAACAGGCGGATGCCGCCAAGTCCCTGATCGAGATGGTGGCGGGACCGAAGACGAAGGTTCTGATGGTACAGGGAACCCCCTACCATGACGGTCAGTATCAAGAGGAAACCATTGCGGATGCCATCGACGCGGAGTTTGTGCCGCGCGGTTTCGTCGACGTGAACGGGTTGGTCTTCGACGTGCGGCATAAAGTCGGCGGCATGAAGACCCCCGCAGGACAGCCTACGTTGCGGCAGTCCATGCTGGCAAACCTGTTGTACACAGCCAAGGGTCTCCAGCCCCAGGCCGATGTGATAGTTCGATCCCACCTTCACAGCTTCTATCACATGGGCGACGAGACGTGGCTCGGCATCGTGACCCCCGGGTTCTCCTGGGCGTCGGAGTTCGGTCAACTGGAAGTGGATAGGCCTATAAGCGTAGGGGCCATATTCTTTCCAGGTATTGTTAACGGAGATGACGCAGGGAGTGTAACATGGTACCCACTAATCGCAAGACTCGGCTGCCAGCGCGCACCCGTATTGAAAGCCTGACCCTGCCCAAGAACATCATGGACAGCATCCCGGAACTGGCCACCCCCGAGCCGATTCCGGAAGGCGCCTTCACAGTCGAAGACGCAGCGGCGCACAGCGGCAAGGCCCGCAGCACGTGCGACGCACTCCTCCGCCGTCTGGCGAAGGAAGGAAAACTGAAGAGTGCCCGCCGCGTCGGCACCGGCATGCCCCGCTACTACTGGAAGGTTTGACCATGCAAGTAATCATTAAAACGATCGACCACAAGAAACAGCCGTACGATACGTGCGGCGACTGGCGCTGGGAGAATAAAAAAGGCAAGCCGATCAACCAGACGGAAGCCCTGGCCCGCGCCAACACGGACGACTGCGTACTCCGCATCAACGTCAGCAACCTCGGTAGTTGGAGACTCGAGATGCTCGTGGCTGTCCACGAACTGGTGGAGACGCTGATGTGTCTTCGCGACGGAGTCCTTGTCGAGGACGTGGACGCCTTCGACAAGGCATTCGAGGCCGCCCGTAAGAAAGGTAACCAGGACGAACCTGGCGACGATCCCAAAGCCCCCTACGTCAACCAGCACTGCGTAGCCACCGCCGTCGAGCGATTGCTGTGCGCGCAACTGGGATGCACCTGGGACGAGTACTGCAACGCCGTCGAATCACTGCCGACGATTCCGTCGAAGGAGTAGCCATGGAAAAATCAACATTCGAATCATTCCTGCGCACGCATGTGGAAGACCTGGACCTCCGGGACTTCCAGCTTCACGCGGAACTCGTCAACGGCAAGATGGAGTTCTCCATCAAGCCCCGGCCCTGCGTGGGCCTGTCGCTGGACTTCACCGTCGCCGGCAACACCGTGGAGTTGAAGTCATGAGTGAAACAACGGGATATTCGCACGTGATCGAGGCATCATTCCGGCCCATCGGCCATCGCGTCCTCGTGATGCCCCTGCACGAAGCCACCAAGATGAACGGCGGCTTCTACATTCCAGAGAATGTGCAGGAACGCCCGACGACCGCCGTCGTGATCTCGCTCGGCACTCAGGGCCCGTTCGACCTCGAGGTCGGCGACAAGGTTCTGCTGCCGAAATCATTCGCCGCGGAAATTACAATCGACGACGTCGTGCATTGGGTGCTTGACGCCGACGAGATTCTTGCGGTACTCTGATTTCACTACCCGCTTCGCCTCTAGGCTTAAAACGTCGATGCGATCTTAAGGCAACGTGAATCGACACGTGATGCGGAACTGATCAACCGCTAGGGTTTTATTTCTTGTTGCATGGCTCTGCTGAATGTGCTACAGTACATTTCTGCGACGGAAACCGACCTTCGGGTCACAAACGAAAACGAAGCCCCTCGGGGCATGAAGGAGACATGATGGAGAAGAGATTTTGTGCTGTCGACTACGAGACGCTATACGACTCGAAGTCTGAATATTCTTTGAAGAACATGACGTACCACGCGTACGTTAACCATCCCCGGTTCGACGCCTATCTGGTGTCCATCTACGGAAACGATGCCGACGGGAACCACGTCGAGTTCTGTGGCAACCCGAAAGACTTCGACTGGTTGCGTCTGACCGGCGTGACCCTCGTCGCCCATAACGCCAGTTTCGACGGAATGGTCACCAAGCGTCTGATGGAACTCAAGATCATCTCCGATCTGTTCCCCGAACCCGAATGGGTCTGCACCGCGGACATGTGCGCGTTTCTCAAGGCCCCTCGCAACCTCGCGGGCGCGTCGCAATACCTGCTCGGCAAAGCCATGAGCAAGAAGGCCCGCTCCGACATGGACGGGAAGAACTTCCATGACCTCGACGCCGACGCACAGAAAGTCATGGTCGAATACGCCATGCACGACTCCGTGTCCTGCTTCCAACTCTGGGAAAAATATGGCGACAAGTGGCCGGAGCAGGAGCGGTTCATCTCCAAGACCAACCGCGAGTCTGGCTGGCGCGGGGTCTGCATTGACAAGGACGCCGTGGACACCGGCGTCCACATGCTGTCCCTCGTCATCGACAAGGCCACGCAGGCGATGCCGTGGGCGGCGTCCGGCGAGAAGCCCCTGTCCGACAAAATGTTCAGGCAGCACGCCCGGTCGCAGGGTATCGAGGACACGCCGGCATCCCTTAAACGCGACGACCCGGTCATGGTTGAGTGGGTGGCGCGCAACAAGGACAAGCACCCCTTCGTGCAGGCCCGGCTCGACTTCGCATCCGCCAACCCGCATCTTCAACGCCTCCTGTCCCTCAAGACTCTGTTGAGCGACGAGAACGTGGTGCGCTTCGATTTATTTTATTACGGATGTCACACAGGTCGCTCCGCGGCCGGTCGGGAAGACTCCGGAAAAGGGTCCAAGTTCAACGCGCTCAACATACCACGGCAGCCCGTGTTCGGGGTGGACATGCGCGGCATCATCATCCCTCGGGCTGGCTACAAGTTCGCCGTCTACGACCAGGCCCAGATCGAGGCGCGCGTCGTCCAGTGGATCGCCGGTAACGACGAGTTCCTGGACTTCGTCCGTACCGAGGGCGACATCTACCAGGCCTACGCCAAGTTCGTTGGTTGGTTCAAAGGCGTGAACCTCAAGAAGGAAGACCCGGCGCTACGCCAACTTGCAAAAATATGTGTGCTCGGCCTAGGGTATGGTATGTCTTGGGGGAAATTGGTAACCACCGCCGACCGGCCGATGTTCGGAAACCTCAAACTGTCCGAGGAAAAAGCCAAGGAACTGGTCACCACATTCCGGGAAAAGAACTGGAAGGTCAAGGAATTGTGGTACCGCATGCACCGCGATCTCGAGACCAGCGCGGGCCGGCAGGACAAGACCCACGTGATCAAACTCCCGTCGTGGCGCGACCTGACGTTCTACAACCCGAAGTGCAACGTCGTGTACGATGCAAAGTTCAAGAAAGAAGTGCGCGAACTCTCGTGCAGCGTCGGCATGCACCTGCCCCCGGTCAAGATGTTCGGTGGCAAGTTGACGGAGAACACCGTGCAGGCCACCGCCCGCGACACCCTGTTCGCCGGGGCGGAAGCCATCCTGAAAGCCCACAAGGACTGGTTTCTGATCTGGAACATCTACGACGAACTCGTGTTCGAGATCCCCGAGAAGCAGACGGAGGACGCCAAGCGCGAGATCCCCCTGCTCATGAAGACGGCTGCCCCTTGGGCTGCCGGTTGCCCTCTGGATGTTGAAGGCGTCATCGCGGATCGTTACCACAAGTAGGAGACCTCTTCATGTTCTTTTCAATACCCAATCTTAACGCGACCGACGTGCGGGAAATGGAAAAGCCGTGGGAGTATGTCCCGGCAACCCCCGTTCCCTACGATCTTCCCAAGGTCAAGTTCCAGGAATGGTCCCACCAGAACAGCACCCGGCATGCGTTCATCTCCGGCGTGGAAGGCACGTCCAAGCTGGCGCGCGTCAACAAGGATAACCCGCCGGCCCGTATGCACTGCATCATCGTGGACTACGACCGGAAGATGATCGACAACCCGGTGGAGTACCTCCGCAAGAACTGCCCGGGCCCGATCATGCCCCAGTACATCTGCTGGTCACAGTCCGGTAAAGGACGGGCCATGTGGGATATCGAGGCCCCGTTCAACCTGATCTCCTCCGGCCACCACAAGGAACTGATCAAGCGGGCGATCATAGACCTCAAGTTGAATCTCTGGCTGCTCGGCATCGACACGCCGGCGCTGGAGAACGCCAGCCAGTATTACGAGATCGGGCAGAACTGGATGAAGGTTTCCGACGACGTCGTTCCGATGTCCAAGATGTTCGCGTGGGACCTGGTCGCCTCGGAGAAGATCAAGAAGGATATGCAGAACCTGTACCATGGTGTGCAGGTCAACATTCCGATGGAGATCGTGGCCGAGGAAGTCGAGAGGCGGTATCCCGGCCGGTGGTCTGGCAAGTTTGAAGTAGGAGCCCGGGGTGTGCGTTTCTGGGACCCGAACGCCGACAACCCGACGGGCGCGATGGTGACCCCGAATGGTTGCAAAGTGTACACGCCCCACGACTCCGGG
>Ga0302319_10014180_pt1 | contig 14887 bp, 13 predicted proteins | sample Bog_T0_2_FD_203319 | JGI IMG/M metagenome (GOLD analysis project Ga0302319, IMG submission 203319) | Peat permafrost microbial communities from Stordalen Mire near Abisko, Sweden - Bog_T0_2 | ecosystem: Environmental > Terrestrial > Soil > Wetlands > Peat | place: Sweden: Abisko, Stordalen Mire... | reverse complement strand
CACCAACGACGTGCGCTTCCTCACCCGCGCCGAGTTCGAGGCGCACGAGGCGCGCGTCTGCATCCACGACGGCGCGCTGCTCACCGACCCGTCCCGCGTGCGCCGCTACAGCGAAGAGCAATACCTGAAGACGACGGCGGAGATGGCGGAACTGTTCGCCGACGCCCCGGCGCTGCTCGAGAACACGGTCGAGGTGGCCAAGCGCTGCTCGCTCGAGATCAAGCTCGGCGCCTCGATGCTGCCGGCCTATCCGGTGCCGGCCGACAGCACGCCGGAGGCGTTTCTCATCGCCGAGTCGCAGCGCGGCCTGCGCGAGCGGCTCGATGCGCCGCGGCCGGCGAGCAGCTTGGGCACCGCCGGTGCGGGATACGCCGACCGGCTCGAACTCGAGCTCGACGTCATCTGCAAGATGGGGTTTGCGGGCTACTTTCTCATCGTCGCCGATTTCATCCGCTGGGCGCGCGGCAACGGCGTGCCGGTGGGACCCGGACGCGGCTCGGGCGCCGGTTCGCTGGTCGCGTACGCGCTCGGCATCACCGACCTCGATCCGATCGAGCACGATCTGCTGTTCGAGCGGTTCCTGAACCCCGAGCGCGTCTCGATGCCCGACTTCGACGTCGACTTCTGCATGGAGGGCCGCGACCGCGTCATCGAATACGTCGCCAACAAGTATGGGCGCGAACGGGTCTCGCAGATCATCACCTACGGCACGCTCGCGGCGAAGGCCGTGGTGCGCGACGTCGGGCGGGTGCTCGGCCACAACTACGGCTATGTCGACAAGATCGCGAAGCTCATCCCCTTCGAGATCGGCATCACGCTCGACAAGGCGCTCGAGCAGGAGGAGGAGTTCAAGCGGCTCTACGAGGGCGACGCGGAGGTGCGCGAGCTCATCGACCTCGCCCGCACGCTCGAGGGGCTGGCGCGCAATGCCGGCACGCACGCGGGCGGTGTCGTGATCGCGCCCTCGGTGCTCACCGATTTCACGCCGCTCTACTGCGAGGAGGGCAGCACCACCACCGTCACGCAATTCGACAAGGACGACGTCGAGGCGGCGGGTCTCGTCAAGTTCGATTTCCTCGGCCTGCGCACCCTCACGATCATCGACTGGGCGGTGCGCGACATCAACACCGCGCGCGCCGCGGCGGGCGAGGCGCCGCTCGTGATCAGCGCGCTGCCGATGGACGATGCGCCGTCGTATCAGCTCTTGAAGAGCTGCAGGACCACCGCCGTGTTCCAGCTCGAATCACGCGGCATGAAGGATCTGATCCGGCGCCTGCAGCCCGACCGCTTCGGCGACATCGTGGCGCTGGTGGCGCTGTTCCGGCCGGGCCCCCTGCAGTCGGGCATGGTCGAGGACTTCATCACCCGCAAGCACGACACCACGGGCGCGACGGTCGATTATCTGCATCCGGACCTGAAGCCCGTGCTCGAGGCGACCTACGGCGTCATTCTCTACCAGGAACAGGTGATGCAGATCGCGCAGCTGCTCGCCGGCTACACCCTGGGCGGCGCGGACCTGCTGCGCCGGGCGATGGGCAAGAAAAAGCCCGAGGAGATGGCGAAGCAGCGCTCGGTGTTCGTCTCCGGCGCGGTGGCGCGCGGCGTGCGCGAGGAACAGGCCACCCACATCTTCGACCTCATGGAGAAGTTCGCCGGCTACGGTTTCAACAAGTCCCACTCGGCGGCCTACGCGCTGCTCTCGTACCAGACGGCGTGGCTGAAGGCGCATTATCCGGCCGCCTTCATGGCGGCGGTGCTGTCCTCGGACATGGACAAGACCGACAAGGTGGTCACGCTGATCGATGAGTGCGCGAGCATGGGGCTCGAGGTGCGCCCGCCCGACATCAATGAGTCCGTGTATGCCTTCAAGGTGGCCGGCCCCGCCTGCATCCGTTTCGGCCTCGGCGCCATCAAGGGGGTGGGCGCCGCGGCGGCCTGTGCGATGATCGAGGAGCGCCGGGCGCGCGGCGAGTTCAAGAGCCTCACGGATCTGTGCCGGCGCATCGATCTGTCGCGCGTCAACCGGCGCGTGCTCGAGGCCTTGATCCGCTGCGGCAGTCTCGACCGGATCGGGGCGAACCGGGCGACGCTCTGCGCCGAACTCGATCGCGCGATGCAGCTCGGTGAACAAAACTCGCGCGCGGTGAGCACCGGACAGGTGGACTTGTTCGGGCTGGGCGCCGCGCCCGATGCGGAGCTGCCGGAGTGGAGCGAAGCGGTGCGCCTCGCCGGCGAACGCGAGACCCTCGGCCTGTTCCTCTCGGGCCATCCCATCACGCCGTACGAACCGGACTTGAAGTTCCTGGTGAGCGCGCGCCTGGTCGACATCGGCGGTCCGAAACCCCCGGCCGTCGAGGGCGAGCGGAAATGGTCCTTCGGCAAGCCGGCGACGGTGGCGGGCCTGGTGCTCGAGATCCGCCGGAGGCCGAACCGGGTGACGCTGATTCTCGATGACCGTACCGCGCGGCTCGAGGTGTCCCTGTTCGAGGAGATCTTCCAGCAGCACCGCGACATCATCGTCAAGGATGCCATCCTGGTCATCGACGGCATGCTGCGCTTCGATGATTTCATCGAAGCCTGGCGGCTGCAGGCAAAGAGCCTGATGGACATCGACCGGGCGCGCGAACGCTACGCGCGCCGGCTCTGGCTGCGCTGGCCCGCCGCCTTCGACGGCCCGCTCGGCATGAACCGCTTCGAGGAGTTCCTGAAGCCGCACCTGCGCGGCTCGTGCGGCATCGGCATCGTCATCAGCCGCCCGGAGTACTCGGGCCGCCTGAACCTGGGGGATGCCTGGTCGGTGCGGCCTTCGCGCGAGTTTCTCGACAAGCTGTCGGCATTGGTCGGACGCGACAGCTGGCATTTGGTGTATGGTCCGCGAACCGACGTTCGCGGCGAGGAAACATCTTCATGGCGCTGAGTTTTCTGGAGTTCGAGCAGCCGATCGCGGAGCTGGAGGCGAAGATCGAGGAATTGAAGTTCCTCGGCACGGACTCGACCGTGAATCTCACGGAGGAGATCAAGCGGCTGCAGACGAAGAGCCGCGCGCTCACCACCAGCATTTTCGCGAGCTTGACGCCGTGGCAGATCACCCAGCTCGCGCGCCACCCGCAGCGGCCCTACACCCTCGACTACGTGTCGATGATCTTCACCGATTGGCACGAGCTGCACGGCGACCGGATGTACAGCGACGATCTGGCCATCGTCGGCGGCCTCGCGCGTCTCGACGGCACGCCCGTCATGTTGATCGGCCACCAGAAGGGGCGCGACACCAAGGAGCGGGTGCGGCGCAATTACGGCATGCCGAAGCCGGAGGGCTACCGCAAGGCGCTGCGTCTCATGCGTATGGCCGAGCGCTTCCGCATTCCGGTGATCACGCTCATCGACACGCCGGGCGCCTACCCTGGCATCGGCTCCGAGGAGCGCGGTCAAAGCGAGGCGATCGCGCGCAATCTGTTCGAGATGTCCTCGCTCGCCGCGCCGGTACTCTCGGTGGTGATCGGCGAGGGCGGCTCGGGCGGCGCGCTCGCGATCGGCGTGTGCGACCGGTTGCTGATGCTGCAATTCAGCGTCTACTCGGTCATCTCGCCCGAGAGCTGCGCGTCGATCCTGTGGAAGAGCACCGAGAAGAAGGAAATCGCCGCCGACGCGATGGGTGGAACCGCCGAGCGGCTGAAAAAACTCGGCTTGGTGGACGAGGTGCTGAAGGAGCCGCACGGCGCCGCCCACCGCGATCCGGCCGCCATGGCGGAAGTGTTGAAGGCCTGCATGGTCAAGCACCTGGCGGAACTTTGTAATCAACCCGTGACGCAGTTGCTCGATGCGCGCCAGGCGCGCCTGCGCGGTTTCGGAGTCTTTCGCAGCGGCGCATGAACTTCACCGCCCTGCGCCTGCGCGCGCTGCTCGATGCATACCTGCCGTCGCGCGCGGCGGGCCTGGTCGTGGCATTGAGCGGCGGCGGGGACTCCGCGGCGCTCCTGGCAGCCTGCGCGCAGCTCGGTGAGCGGGCGCTGCGCGCCGTGCATGTCGATCACGGCCTGCAGCCGGCGGCCGCGGATCTGCGCAGCGCGGCGGCGGCACTGGCTGCGCGCTGCGCCGTGCCCTTCACCGTGCTCGAAGTGCGAATCGGCACGGGTGCAACCATAGGCGCAACCGCGGGTGCAACCGCGGGCGCAGCCACGGGTGCCGGCGAGTCGCTCGAGGCGGCGGCGCGCGCGGCGCGCTATGCGGCGCTCGGAGCCGATCTGGCTGCGAACGAGTGCCTGCTCACCGCGCACACGCTCGAGGATCAGGCCGAGACACTGCTCCTGCAGGCGCTGCGCGGTGCGGGCCTCAAGGGTCTCGCGGCCATGCCGGCGTGTCGGGCGCTGGGGCTGGGCTGGCACGTGCGCCCGCTGCTCGGGGTGGGCCGCCATGCACTGCTCGAGTTCGGCGCCGCGGCGGGGGCGCCCGGCATGCTCGATCCGATGAACCTCGACCCGCGCTTCGACCGCAATCATCTGCGCCGGCGCATCTGGCCGAGTGTCATGGAGCGCTGGCCGGGTGCGGGCACGGCGCTGGCGCGCACCGCGGCCCACGCCGCCGCGGCGCAGTCGCTGCTCGAGGCGATCGCCGCGGAGGATCTCGCCGTGCTCGCCGATGGCGAGGCGTTGTCGGTGACGCGGTTGCGGCGGCTGCCGGCGGCGCGGCAGGTGAATGCCCTGCGTAGCTGGATCGGCGCGCGCACCCACGCCCCGCTGCCGTCGGCGCGGCTCGCAGAGGGGCTGCGCCAGTTGCTCGAGGCCGCCCCTGATCATCAGCCGGCGATTCTCTGGAAGGCCTGGGGACTGCGCCGCTATCGCGACCGCATCATGCTTGGCGCCGCCGTGCCGCCTCGCTTGCACGGTGAGCACCGTTGGCGCATCGGCGCCGATGCGGTGCTCGAACTCGGTGCGAATCTCGGTCGGCTGCGCTTGGTGGCGCTGCGCGGCGGCTGGCGGCCGGAGCGATTGCCGGACGAATTGCACGTGCAGCCACGCCAAGGCGGCGAAATGCTGCAACCCGCGCAGCACGCAGCAACCCAAAGCGTGCAGCACCTGTGCCAATTCCTCGGCATCCTGCCGTGGATGCGCGATGCGCTGCCCTTCGTCTATGCGGGCGAGAAGTTGATCGGGGTTGCCGATCACTGGCGCGACGCCGCCTGGTGCGCCGCTCCGGACGCCGCGGGTTTGGGCTGCGTGTGGGAGGACGCGCCCGAGCACATGTGACGGCGGGATTCGTTATTAAAACATGGGATTAGAGTATGGTCGTCTGACCGTTGATGCGTGGATGACTCCCCTCTCGATTATGCAATTAGTTATAAATATAATTTTATAGTTATATAGTTAGCTATACAGGTATTTTTTCAATGCTTCTTCGACCAGCTGCTGCTGCGTCACGCGCTTGCCGGAGTGCACCGATTGCTCGAGCGCTCGGCGCTTCAAGTCATTGATCAGCGCCACCGGCAACTGCATGACCATCTGCTTGCGAAACTCGGTGGGCGCCATCGATACAGCCGGCTCGGAGCGGGGGTTCGTCGCAGGCTTTGGCTGCCGATCGGTCGCGGCGCCGCCCTCAAGCAACGCATCAATGTTGGGTTTGGATTTCATGCGCTCACCCCGCTCACAAGCTCGGGAACCCCGACCCCAACTTTGGTATTTACAACGGCATAGATCATAGATAACTACTTATATAGAAAGCTATATAGTTATTATGACAAGTATTTTCAAATTCGCAAAATATGAGTGAAATCCTCGCTAAGTCCCGCATAAGCAGTCATTCCCCCTCGCTCTTTTGCTACTGCTGCGCGGTTCACAATAACAAAGTTTGACATGGATCATTGATAGAGCGAGGCTAAGCGTATGAATATCTCGCTCACCGAACAGCTTGAAAAATTTATCTCGGAACAAGTCGAGTCCGGCGCCTACCAGTCCGCCAGTGAAGTAGTGCGCGATGGCCTGCGGCTACTCGCCGAACGGCGCAAAACCGAGGAGCTCAAGCTCGCCGCGCTGCGTGCTGCGATCCGCGATGGTCTCGATAGTGGTCCCGCTGAACCGTACGATATGGAAGCCATCATCGCGGAAGCACGCGCAGGCTATCAGCGCCGCGCCTAACCCGTGGCGCGTATCGTTCGTAGACCTCGAGCTCTTGAGGATCTCATCAAAATTTGGCGCCGCATCGCCGACGATTCCGGTGAACCCCGAGCAGATAAATATCCTCGTCGCCTGAACGACGTCATCACCTACGTAGCACAGCAGCCGCTGATGGGTCGCGCTCGCCCGGAGATCCCGGTGGAGGAAATTCGCAGCTTTGTCGCTGAGTCCCATGTCATTTTCTACATTGCTCTCCTCGATGGCATGGAGCTGGTGCGCGTCATTCATGGGTCGCAGGATCTCGAGAAGGCGTGGAACGACACTCATTGACTCGACACCCATACCAGCCCCGTCCACTTGGGTTGCGTGAGTTCTGCGATACGATCCGCGCGCGGGCGGTGCGCCAGCCGCGCGGGTGACGAGTTTCCGCACCGTCGCCGGCGTCATCGGGCCGCCGCGGTTCCCGGACGTTATGTGATTCCCGGCGTCTGTGACCAGATTGTGGCAGCGTGCCCGATCTGCTAACCTGAATTCCCGTCGAATTCGCGTGCGCAAACCCTCATCGGCGGTGACCAACATGACTCGATTCGTTTTCGTCACCGGCGGGGTGGTCTCCTCGTTGGGCAAAGGTATTGCCTCGGCATCGCTCGGTGCCATTCTCGAGGCGCGCGGCCTGAAAATCAGCATGGTGAAGCTCGATCCCTACATCAACGTGGACCCGGGCACCATGAGTCCGTTCCAGCACGGCGAGGTGTTCGTCACCGCTGACGGCACGGAAACGGACCTGGACCTGGGGCACTATGAGCGTTTCGTGCGCACCACCACGGGCCGCAACAGCAATTTCACCACGGGGCGGATCTACGAGCGCGTCATCGCCAAGGAGCGGCGCGGCGACTATCTCGGCGCGACGGTGCAGGTGATTCCGCACATCACCGATGAGATCAAGTACCGCATCCGCCTGGGCGCGGGCGACGCCGACGTGTGCATGGTCGAGATCGGCGGCACGGTGGGCGACATCGAGTCGCTGCCATTCCTCGAGGCCATCCGGCAGATGGGTGTGGAACTCGGCCGCAATCATGTGCTTTACATGCACCTCACGCTCGTGCCGATCGTCGGCGGCGGCGGCGAGATCAAGACCAAACCCACCCAGCATTCGGTCAAGGAGCTGCGCGGTATCGGCATTCAGCCGGACATCCTCCTGTGCCGCTGCCTGCACCCGCTGCCCGACGAACAGCGGCGCAAGATCGCGCTGTTCACGAACGTCGAGGAGCGCGCCGTGATCTCGGCGGTGGATTCCGACGACATCTACAAGATTCCGATGCTGCTGCACGAACAGGATCTCGACGACATCGTGGTCGACAAGCTGCGCCTCGAGGTGCCGCCGACGGACCTGTCCGACTGGCGCGCGGTGGTCGCGGCGAAGCAGAACCCGGAGGCGGCGGTCGACATCGGCATGGTCGGCAAGTACGTGCAGATCCGCGACTCCTACATCTCGCTGAACGAGGCGCTCATGCACGGCGGCATCAAGACCCGCACGCGCGTCAACATCCACTATCTCGAGTCCCAGGACATCGAGCGTGCCGGACCCTCGGCGCTCGAGAGCATGGACGCCATTCTGGTGCCGGGCGGCTTCGGCGACCGCGGCATCGACGGCAAGATCCAGGCGATCCGCTACGCCCGCGAGAACGGCATCCCGTATCTCGGCATCTGCCTCGGGATGCAGCTCGCGATCATCGAGTTCGCCCGCAACGCGCTCGGCCTCAAGGATGCGAACAGCACCGAGTTCGACCGCGCCACCATGCATCCGGTGATCGCGCTCATCACCGAATGGCAGGATCTCGCGCGCGGCCAGCAGGTGCGCGACGAGAAGTCCGACCTCGGCGGCAGCATGCGCCTCGGCGCCCAGGAGGCGCGGCTCACACCCGGCTCGCTGGTCAATCGGCTCTACGGCAGGGACGCCATTTTCGAGCGGCATCGGCATCGCTACGAATTCAACAACCACTATCTCGATGAATTGAGCGCCGCCGGCATGCGCTTCTCGGGATTCTCGGCCGACGGCCTGGTCGAATTCATCGAACTGCCGGGCCATCCCTGGTTCGTCGCGAGCCAGTTCCATCCGGAGTTCACCTCGACCCCGCGCGACGGCCATCCGCTGTTCACGGGCTTCATCCGCGCGGCACGCCAGTACCGCGCCTCGCTGCAGCCGTCTCGCGCCACGGCGTGAGCCCTTGAAAATAGCCTCCTTCGAGGCCGGGCCCGACCGGCCGTTCTTCCTCATCGCCGGCCCCTGCGTCATCGAGAGCGAGGCGCTCGTCATCGAGGTTGCCGGCCGGCTGAAGGAGATCACCGCGCGCCTCGGCATCCCCTTCCTTTTCAAGGCGTCGTTCGACAAGGCGAACCGCTCCTCGCGCGCGAGCTTTCGCGGGCCGGGGATCGAGGCCGGCCTGAAGGCGCTCGAGCGCGTGCGCAGCGAGATCGGCGTGCCGGTCCTCACCGACGTGCACGAGGACACGCCCTTGGGGGAGGTCGCCGCGGTCGTTGACGTGCTGCAGACCCCGGCTTTTCTCTGCCGGCAGACCAACTTCATCCTCGCGGTGGCCGCGCAGGGCAGGCCGGTGAACATCAAAAAGGGCCAGTTCCTCTCACCGTGGGAGATGCAGAACGTCGTCGACAAGGCGCGCTCCACCGGCAACACGCAGATCATGGTGTGCGAACGCGGCTTTTCCTTCGGCTACAATAACCTCGTGTCCGACATGCGCTCGCTCGCCGTGATGCGTGCCACCGGCTGTCCCGTGGTGTTCGATGCCACCCATTCGGTGCAGCTGCCCGGCGGCCGCGGTGATTCGTCCGGCGGCCAGCGCGAATTCGTGCCGGTGCTGGCGCGTGCCGCGGTGGCGGCGGGGATCTCGGGGCTGTTCATGGAGACCCATCCGGATCCGGCGAAGGCCCTGTCCGACGGGCCGAATGCGTGGCCGCTCGAGCGCATGGCCCCGCTGCTCGCCACGCTCGCGGCGGTGGATTTGGCGGTGAAGAAACAACCTTTCGAGGAGTCCTTGCTATGAGTCGCATCCAGGAGATCCGCGGCCGGGAGATCATCGATTCGCGCGGCAACCCCACCGTCGAGGCCGACGTCGTGCTCGAATCGGGTGTGATGGGCCGCGCCGCCGTGCCGTCCGGGGCGTCGACCGGATCGCGCGAGGCCGTGGAGCTGCGCGACGCCGACGCGAAGCGCTTCGGCGGCAAGGGGGTGCGCAAGGCCGTCGGCCACGTGAACGGCGTGATCCGGACCCTGCTCCTCGGCGTCGACCCGCGCGACCAAAAGGCACTCGATGCAAAACTCATCGCTGCGGACGGCACCGACACCAAGTCGAACCTCGGCGCCAACGCGATGCTCGCCGTGTCACTCGCCGCGGCGCATGCGGCGGCGCGCGAGCGGCGCGTGCCGCTCTACCGGCATCTCGGTGGCGATGGCGACTTCACCATGCCGGTGCCGATGATGAACATCATCAACGGCGGCGCGCACGCCGACAACAGCGTCGACATCCAGGAGTTCATGATCCTGCCGCTCGGCGCGCCGTCCTTCTCCGAGGCGGTGCGCTACGGCGCCGAGGTGTTCCATACCTTGAAGAAGGTGCTGCACGGCCAGGGTCTCAACACGGCGGTTGGCGACGAGGGCGGCTTCGCCCCGGATCTGCCGTCGAACGAGGCGGCGATCACCACGATCCTCGAGGCGATCGACAAGGCGGGCTATCGCGCCGGCAAGGACATCTATCTCGGCTTGGACGTGGCGAGCACGGAGTTCTACAAGGACGGCGTCTACCACCTCGAGAGCGAGGGGCGGCGCTTTTCGGCGGCCGAATTCGCCGACTATCTCGGCGATCTCGCCGCGCGCTATCCCATCGTCTCGATCGAGGACGGCATGAGCGAGGGCGATTGGGACGGCTGGGCCACTCTCACGCAAAAGCTCGGCTCGCAGCTGCAGCTGGTGGGCGATGACCTGTTCGTCACCAACACGAAGATTTTCGCCGAGGGCATCCAAAAGAAAATCGCGAACGCGATTCTGATCAAGCCGAACCAGATCGGGACGCTCAGCGAGACCCTGGCGGCGATCGAGATGGCGAGCAATGCACGCTACGCCGCCGTCGTTTCCCACCGCTCCGGGGAAACCGAGGATGCGACCATCGCCGACATCGCCGTCGGCACGACGGCGACACAGATCAAGACCGGCTCGATGTCGCGCTCGGACCGTATCGCGAAGTACAACCAGCTGCTGCGGATCGAGGGCGAGCTTGCCGGTCGCGCACGCTACCCGGGTGGGGCCGCGCTGGCAGTTCCAGTTTCTTAAGAGTTCGTGCTAAGCTTTTGTGATTATGAGAGTTTTCGCAGCGCTTCTGCTTCTCGCCCTGGTTTCGCTGCAATACCGCCTGTGGATGTCCGAACAAGGCATACGCGAGGTGGGGCGGCTGCAGACGGCGATCGAGGCGCAAAGCGGCGCGAATCGTGAGCAAACCGAGCGCAACCGCCAGCTCGCGGCGGAAGTCAGCGACCTCAAGGTGGGCCTCACGGCACTCGAGGAGCGTGCACGCAGCGAGCTCGGCATGGTCGGCAACAACGAGACCTTTTATCAAGTCGTGACGCCGAGTCCCGATTCGCCCGGCCCGCCCGAACCTGCCGCGATCACTGCCCATGCGGCCATGACCGCCCAGGCGGCGATCAGCGCCCGTGCGGCGATCAGTGCCCGTGCGGCGATCACCGCCCGGGCAGCCGTTGCCGCTGCTGCGGGCGTCACCGCCGCCGCGGCCGTCACCGCCCGCGCGCAATGACCGTGCCCGCGGCCCGGCGCGTGTGGGCCGTGGTGCCCGCGGCTGGCCGCGGCGAGCGCTTCGCATCGTCGGGCGCCGCCCAAACCGCTGAGGGTGCAGCGGCGCGTGCCGCACCGGCCAAACAATACGAACTGCTGCATGGAGTGACGGTCCTCGAATGGTCGGTGGGCCGCCTGCTCGCGGAGTCGCGCATCGCCGGCGTGGTGGTGGCGGTTGCGCGCGACGATCGGGCGTGGGAGGCCGTGCGCGAACGGCTCGCGTCGCGCAAGGACGCCGGTGCGCGCTTGCATGCGGCGCAGGGCGGCGCGAGCCGCCAGGCCTCGGTGTTGAACGCACTCGGGTACCTCGAGTCGCTGGCGGCCCCGGACGATTGGGTGCTGGTGCACGATGCCGCGCGGCCTTGTCTCACCGCGGCGGAACTGCACGCGCTGTTCGCGGCGCTCGACGCGGGCGCGCACGGCGCGGTGCTCGCCGCGCCGGTCGTCGACACCGTCAAGCGCGCACGCGACGGCGTCGTCGCGGAGACGGTCGATCGCACCGGACTGTGGCGCGCACTGACGCCGCAGGTGTTCGCCCTCGGCGCGCTGCGCGCGGCCCTCGAGGCCGCCGCGGCTGCGGGCATCACCGCCACGGACGAGTCTCAGGCCATGGAGCGCGCCGGGGTTGCGGCGGTGCTCGTGCCGGGATCGGTGTTCAATCTGAAGCTCACCCGCCGCGCGGATTTATCCACGGCGGCGCGCATCCTGCACCCGGAGACCAGCACCATGCGCATCGGCCAAGGATTTGACGCGCACGCCTTCGGCGCCGGCGATCACGTCGTGATCGGCGGCGTCCACCTGCCGCATTCGCACGGCGTCGTCGCGCACTCGGACGGCGACGTGCTGATCCACGCGCTCTGTGATGCGCTGCTCGGGGCGCTCGGCGAGGGTGACATCGGCGAGCATTTTCCCGACACGGATCCGGCGCATCGCGGCGCCGACAGCCGTCTGTTCCTGCGAGCCCTGGCGCAGCGTGTGCGGGACGCGGGCTACGCGGTCGTGAATGCGGATCTCACCGTGCTCGCCCAGGCGCCGCGCATCGCCGCGCACCGCGCGACCATGGCTGCGAACCTCGCGGCCGACCTCGGCATCGCGCCGGCCCGCATCAACGTCAAGGCAACCACCACCGAGCATCTCGGTTTCATCGGCCGCGGCGAGGGACTCGCCGCCCAGGCGGCGGTGCTGCTCGAGGCTCAGGCGCGCAGCAAAACGTAGACGGCGCCGGTGCCGCCGTCGATCGGCCGCGCGGAGGTGAAGGCCAAGACGTGCAAATTCCGCCGCAGCCACTCGTTCACGGCGGATTTCAAAATCGGACCGCGCGCGCCGGAGCGGTAGCCCTTGCCATGGATCACCCGCACGCAGCGGTGACCGGCATCGCGGCAGTGGTCGAGAAACTCGGCAAGGTCGTCGCGCGCCCGCGATTGACTCTGGCCATGCAGATCGATCTCCGCGTCGATGGGAAAATTCCCGCGTCGCAGGCGCCGCAGCGTCTGCTCGCGCACGCCGGTCCGGCGAAACGACAGCGTCTCCTCGGCCGTGACGGTCGCCGCCGCCAATGGCGGTTCGGCCGGTGGGGTCACCGCGTTCGCGCGCGCCGCGGCGCGCGCAGTCGCGGCCCGCGCAGTGGCGGCCCGCGCAGTGGCGGTGCGCGCAGTGGCGGTGCGCGCAGTGGCGGTGCGCGCAGTGGCGGTGCGTGCAGTGGCGGTGCGCGGGGCGGGCTCGGTCGGCGCAGCGATCCGCGAAGCGGGCGGTGGCGTGGTTGCGGCTGCCTGACGCAGCGGCTTCACGTCGCGCACAGCCTCGCGAAAACTCACATCCGTGGCTGGTTCGCGTTCGCGTGGGCCGGCACCTCGCTTGATCGGCAATCTGCCGCGCTCGCGGCCACGAAACTCAGTCAGACAGGCTCCTTGGATCGCTATCCGCGTTTCGGGGCTTCCAGTATAGTCCGGGCGTGAAAATACTACTCTCCAACGACGATGGTTACCGCGCCGAGGGTCTGGCGGCGCTCAGCGTCGCGATCCGGCCCCTGGGTTCGGTGACGATCGTCGCGCCCGACCGCAACCGCAGCGGCGCGAGCAATTCGCTCACGCTCGATGTGCCGGTGCGGGCCGCGAAGTACGACACCGACGCGTTTTATGTCAACGGCACGCCCACCGACTGCGTGCATCTTGCGATCTCCGGGCTGTTCGACTTCGAGCACGACATGGTCGTCTCGGGCATCAACGACGGCGCCAATCTCGGTGACGACGTGCTGTATTCCGGTACCGTCGCCGCCGCGGTGGAAGGGCGCTATCTCGGATTGCCGGCGATCGCCATTTCCCTGTGCGTCGCAGAGGACAGTCCGCGCAATTTCGCCAGCGCCGCGCGCCTCGCCGCGCAGCTGGTCAACAGGATGGCGCGCGCACCGCTGCAGGGATCCGGCGGCGCACCGGGCACCACGGGTCTGCCGGGCGCCGGCGCGCCGCTGCAGGGCCCGATGATCCTGAACGTGAACGTCCCCGATCTGCCGGACGGGGAAATGCGCGGCTGGCGGGTGACGCGGCTCGGCAACCGCCATCGCAGCAAGCCGGTCGTTCGCGCCCAGGATCCGCGCGGCCGCAACGTGTACTGGGTGGGCTCGGCCGGCGAAGGACAGGACGCCGGGCCCGGCACCGATTTCCACGCGGTGGCTTCCGGCTACGCCTCGATCACGCCGCTGCAAATCGACCTGACACGGCATTCGGCGCTTCCCGAAGTCGAGCGCTGGCTCAACAGCGAGTAGCTGCATGGAAGGGTCGCGCCTCACGGGCATCGGCATGACTTCGGCGCGCACCCGCGTGCGCTTGATACAGCGCCTGCAGGAACAGGGGATCACCGACCAACGCGTGCTCGACCGCATTCGCAATGTGCCGCGCCACCTGTTCGTCGACGAGGCGCTCGCCACCCGCGCCTACGAGGACACCGCCCTGCCGATCGGCTTCGGGCAGACGATTTCCCAGCCGTTCATCGTCGCCCGCATGACCGAGGCGCTGCTTGCGCGCAGTCCGGTCGCCAAGGTGCTCGAGATCGGCACCGGCTGCGGCTACCAGACCGCGGTGCTGTCGGGCCTCGTCCAGGAAATCTACACCATCGAACGCATCGCGAGCCTGCTCGGCCGCGCGCGGCGCAGCCTGCGGGAACTCAAGATCCGCAACACCCACTTCCGCCACGACGATGGCAGCGTCGGATGGCCCGCGCGGGCGCCCTACGACGGGATCATCCTCACAGCGGCGCCTTTCGAAGTGCCGGCGGTGCTGTTCGAGCAGCTGAGCATCGGCGGGCGCTTGATCGCACCGGTCGGCCCGGACGGCCGGCAGGAGCTCCTGCGGTATACGCGCACCGAAGCGCGTACCGTGCGCGAGTCGCTGGGCTTGGTGAGTTTCGTACCCTTGCTGTCGGGACTGCAGCGCTAGGAGCCTGTCTGAGTATTCAGACAGGCTGCTGAGATACCGTGGGTTGGCTGCGCGGGATCGGCGTGACCGGCTTGGCGCTCGCCCTGGTGTGTGCATGCGCGGCGCGCGAAGCGCGGCGCGATACCACCTACGTCGTGCGCGCGCAGGACACCCTCTACAGCATCGCCTGGCGCCACGATTTGGATTACCGGGACCTCGCGAAGTGGAACGGTATCGGTTCGGACTATCGCATCGCCGTCGGCCAGGTGCTGTCGCTGGTGCCGCGCGCGTCCAGCACCCCGCCGGCGCCGGGGCATGCGCAAGCGCACCCGACCGCCCCATCATCGCCGGCTGCGCCATCCCGCGCCGCGCCATCTGTCACTGCGCCATCGGTCACTGCGCCATCGGTCACTGCGCCATCGGTCACTGCGCCATCGCTCGCCTGGGTGTGGCCCACCGAAACTACTGCACCGCCGCGTGCGATGCCGAGCGGCGGCATCCTGCTGCTC
>Ga0302319_10014179_pt1 | contig 14888 bp, 10 predicted proteins | sample Bog_T0_2_FD_203319 | JGI IMG/M metagenome (GOLD analysis project Ga0302319, IMG submission 203319) | Peat permafrost microbial communities from Stordalen Mire near Abisko, Sweden - Bog_T0_2 | ecosystem: Environmental > Terrestrial > Soil > Wetlands > Peat | place: Sweden: Abisko, Stordalen Mire... | reverse complement strand
GGACTCGTTTCCGAATCTCATCGACCCGCGTTTTGACCAGGATTCCTGCGGTGTAGGATTTGTCGCTCAGCTTTCCGGTGAGCCTACCCATGAAATTTTGGAGCACGCTCTCACTGCCTTGGCCCGTTTGGAACATCGCGGGGCTGTGGCAGCGGACGGCAAGTCCAGCGATGGAGTAGGCGTAATGACTGCCATTCCGCGGGATTTGCTGCTTCTGCCTTTGGGAATCGAGCTGGACCATGACAAGCCGCTGGGTGTAGCTGTCGTATTTCTCGATGGAGAGTCCCTCGCGTCGCGATCCGAGTTGGAGTCCGCATTTGCTGCTCAGCAGATTGAGTTACTCGCGTGGCGTCCCGTGCCTATTTGTCCACAGATTCTTGGCTCGATTGCTGCCTCTACGCTTCCGGATATCTGGCACGTCCTGGTAACTTCCGATGACTCGGCAGACTTTGATCGTCGTTTATACTTGGTTCGGAAGCAGTTCGAACGTTCTGTTCTTCCAGGTTACGTTGCGTCGATTTCTTCCACGACCATCGTTTACAAGGCGCTTTGCGCGGGCCGATTGCTGCCCGAGTTTTACCCGGATCTGGCCGACCCTGGCTTTCTTACGCCGTTTGCCGTCTTCCATCAGCGTTATGCGACCAATGTGTTGCCAAGTTGGGATCGTGCGCAGCCATGTCGCACTCTCGCCCACAACGGAGAGATCAATACCATTTGGGGCAACCGCTCTCGCATGGAAGCTCGGGCAGATACGCTTCCGCTGGACTTGCATCCGGTGCTGACGGTTGGTGGCTCAGACTCTTCTTCTCTCGATGAAGTGGTGGAGCTGCTGGCGCAAAACGGACGCACTGTCGCGGAAGCGCTGCGCATGCTGGTTCCCCCTGCGAATCACGGAAACCGGTCGTCATTCCTTCAGTACACAGGGGATTGCGTTGAACCATGGGACGGTCCCGCTGCGCTGTCTTTTGCAGACGGCCGACAGGTCGGCGCGATTCTCGATCGAAATGGCCTGCGGCCATGTCGTTTTGCTGTCGATGAAGATGGTCTCGTAGTTGCGGGTTCTGAAGCTGGGCTGGTCGACATGGATCCTGAGCGTGTTATTCATTCCGGTCGTCTTGGTCCTGGCCAGATGATTCTGGTTGACCTTGAGACGCACGAATTCCTCGAAAATGAAGAATTGCTCGACCGTTTTGATCAAAACGGTCGTTATCAGGATCTAATTCAGCGTGATACTCCACTTGTTGTCGTTGAAGAGACGCCAGCACCGCTTGACGCGGCTGAACTGAACCGGCTCCAACACCGCTTCGGCTACACGCGCGAAGAGGTCAGGATGATCCTCGCTCCCATGGCGGCGGAAGGTAAAGATGCCGTCTGGTCCATGGGTGACGATACTCCGTTGGCGCCGTTGGCGCGCGCTCCGCGTCCTGTATATGCATTTTTCCGGCAGCGCTTCGCTCAGGTCACGAATCCGCCCATCGACCCGCTGCGCGAAGCGGTTGTGATTCAGATGCATACGCGTCTGGGCCCGTGGCCCCATATCTTCGAGCCGCGTGAACCGCTGCCCGGGCTCTCTTTACGATCCCCCTTGCTCTGTCTTGCTCAGATGCAGGCGCTCAAGTATAAAGACCATCCATTGGCACAGGATTTGCCGCTGGAGATTATGGATTGTGTCTTTTCACCGGAGGAGTCCCTCGAGTCAGCACTGGACCGCCTGCGACGCCGGGCAGTAGACTTGACCGCCGATCACGCCAAGGTTTTGCTGCTCTCCGATCGTTCTGCTTCCGCTTCTGGACTACCCATTCCGATGGCAATGGCCGTTGGCGCGGTGCACCGCGCCCTCATCTCCGCAGGAGTTCGCGCCGAAGTTGGAATTGCTGTAGAAGCAGGAGACTGTCGGGATATTCATCATGTCGCTGTGCTTTTGGGCATGGGTGCGGGTGCTGTATGCCCGTGGCTGGCTCTTGAAACTGCTCGGGCTCTCACTCCGGACCAAGGCGAATACAACACCATCCACGCGCTGGAACTCGGCCTGGCAAAGGTCATGTCGAAAATGGGCATCAGCGTAGTCGATAGTTATCGCGGCGCGCATCTGTTCGACGCCATCGGCCTCGCCGACGAGATCATCGACAAGTGCTTTGTTGGGACTCCATCACCACTATCCGGAATTGGTTTTGCAGAGGTAGAGAAACAGATTCGTCAGCAATGGCGTGACCTGCTTCCTGTCTCGGAGTCTCGTGAGACTCCGGAAGCTTCGGAAGATGGCGGATCACTGGTTGCGGCAATCGCTCCCGCTGCGGTCAAAGACCTGCCTGATTATGGCTTTGTCCGATTTCGCAAAGCAGACGAAGCAGAATCGCATGCGTGGCAACCGCAGACCGTGCGTGCTCTCCAGGCGGCAATGGGTTCAACAAAACAGGGCGCAGCGCTGGCATTAGCGCCGTGGTCGGCGTTCACCACCCAGGCAAGCGAAGAGCAACCGGCGCATTTGCGCGACCTGCTTGAGATTCGTCCTGCCGGGCCAGAACTGCCAGTCGAATCAGTGGAGTCGCCTGGCGCAATTTGCAAAACCTTCATAGCGTCTGCAATGAGTTTCGGTTCGCTTTCTCCAGAAGCGCACCAGACCATAACGCAGGCAATGAATCTGCTTGGCGCCCGCTCAAATACCGGCGAAGGTGGCGAAGATCCCGCTGTGTATCCTCCCATTGACGGAGCGCCATCGTTATTCAATAACAAGATCAAGCAGGTTGCCAGTGCTCGTTTCGGTGTAACGGCGGAATACCTTGTCCATGCCGAAGAGATTGAGATCAAGATCGCACAGGGAGCGAAGCCGGGCGAGGGCGGCCAGCTTCCCGGCTATAAGGTTACGGAACTGATCGCGCGTCTGCGCCATGCACAACCTGGAATGCAACTGATCAGTCCGCCACCTCATCACGATATCTATTCGATTGAGGACCTTGCCCAGCTCATCTACGATCTGAAGCGAGTCAATCCAAGTGCCGCTGTAGGCGTCAAGCTGGTCTCTGAATGCGGAGTGGGCACGGTCGCGGCGGGCGTTGCGAAGGCATATGCCGACTACATTGTGATCGCGGGAAATACCGGCGGCACAGGCGCGTCATCACTTTCGAGCATCAAGTACGCCGGAGATCCGTGGGAATTGGGTCTCGCGGAAGCGCAGCAAGTTTTAATTCACAACGGTCTGCGCGGGCGCGTGAGGTTGCGCACCGACGGCGGCTTGCGGACAGCGCGCGATATTTTGATTGCTGCTCTTTTAGGCGCAGATGAATTCGCGTTTGGAACTTCGGTTCTCGTAGCGCTCGGTTGCGACATGGCTCGCCAGTGCCACCTGAATACCTGTCCGACTGGCATCGCTACTCAAAAACCTGAATTGCGCGCGAAGTTCCGCGGTAAACCCGAGCATGTGGTTCGATTCTTTGACGAATTGGCGCACGAGATACAGCAGTTGCTGGCTTCGTTGGGGTTGCCTTCACTGGCGGCAGCGACTGGCCGGACAGACTTGCTCGAACAAGTGCGAGACCATGGTAATTTGAATTTGTCTCCAATCCTGGCGGCGTCCAAGGTAGCGGAGTTGACGGACAGCGCGATTCGATGGGAAGGCAGACGCAATGACCGACCCGAAGAGCATCCGGCGCTGGACGATGCGTGGGTCGAACCGGCCTTTGCAGCCTTCAAGTCCAACCAGCCTTTTTCCTTGACCACCAGAATCACAAATGAAGATAGAACCGTCGGGGCGCGTTTGGCAGGGCAGATCGCATATTTCCGAACCAACAATCCAACTGCATCGGGGTCGGCACTGCAGTTCGACATGAAGGGTGTTGCTGGTCAGTCTTTCGGAGCGTTTGCTGTGGGGGGAATGACGCTCAAGCTGGAAGGACTCGCAAATGATTTTGTGGGCAAAGGTCTTTGCGGTGGGGAACTGATTCTCCGTGGCCAGGGCCGTGCCGCTCGCGAAAGCACGAAGCATGTCATTCTTGGCAACGTTGCACTCTACGGGGCTACAAGTGGTTCGCTTTACGCCGCGGGACGGGCCGGTGAGCGGTTTGCAGTGCGGAACTCAGGGGCGCTTGCCATTGTGGAGGGCGTTGGAGATCACGGCTGTGAGTATATGACTGGCGGCCTGGTTGTCGTTTTGGGCGATGCAGGCATCAACTTTGGAGCAGGCATGACCGGCGGTCTCGCCTGGGTCTACGACGATAAGGCCGCATTCATTGAAAAGGGTCTTTACCACAAGGACTTTCTGGTTGCGGAACGGTTCAACGATCTCGACTACTCCGCGCAGAAGTCGATTTACGAACTTGTTGAACTGCATGTCGCCAAGACTGCAAGCTCCTGCGGAGTTGTACTGCTGACTCAGTGGGATGACCTGGCGAAGAACTTGATTCGGCTCATTCCCAAGTCGTAAAAGGACCTCGGATTTGAGCTGAATGGAAGTACCAGATATGGATTGTTCCACGTGGAACAATTGAAGGCTGCTGAACTGTTCGAAGCGATGTTTTGGGCGATTCAATGCAAGTGCTTTAATATCATATGGTTATGATTGCGACGAATCTGTGCGATTTTTGCAACCATGGCGAAATGTGGGATATCCAAATTTATATCCCAGATCGTTTGGTTGGATTCAAGTGCGCTGAACGGTGCGTGGGCGAGTGAGGTGTGGCATGCCGGAATTGTCTGAAAAGGGAATGGTGCATCGCAGCAGTCCCTTTAGCGTCGAAGAAACGCTTGAACGACTCAAAGCGAACTTACAGTCACTTGGAATTCCCTTACTGGCAAGCATTGATCACAGCGGTGGTGCGGCTGCACTGGGACTGGAAATGAAGCCGACCAAGCTGTTGATCTTCGGGAATGCGAAGGCTGGGACGCCTTTGATGCTGGCTGCTCCCACGACGGCTCTGGACCTTCCATTGAAGGCTCTGGTTTGGGAAGATCAGGACGGCAAAGTCTGGATTTCCTACAATACGCCAGAGTATCTTCAGGAGCGGCACGGATTTCCCAAGGAACTGATGGCCAATGTTGCGGGGATTCGTGTGATTGTTGAAGAATCTGTCCGAGAGCCGGCGGCCGTTTAGACCCTACCCCAGGTAAGAAACAAGCGTTCAAATTGACGTTCTCTCGTCGAAGAGTCAAGCCGTTCTTTGCCGTTGTAGTGAGACCTGAAACTCACTCCGGGCATCAGACGAAGCGACTGAATGGAGGGCGATCGTTTGAAGGATGAAATGCTCACTTCGATTCCTGCCTTGATGCACGCGCTGGTTCTGAGCCAATTCAACGGGCAATTCGTTCTCACTGAATCCGCAATTCCTGCTGCAGCCGAGGGACAGGTGCTGGTTCGTATCAAGGCCAGCGGCGTGAATCCGCTGGATACGAAGATTCGTGCGGGAAATGGCGGGCATGCCCGCGTGGTGCTCCCCGCAATTCTTGGCATGGATATGGCTGGGGTGGTTGAGGCGGTTGGGCCAGGAGTCACAACGTTCCGGCCTGGAGATGAAGTCTACGGAATGGTTGGTGGTATCGGCGGTTTACAGGGGACTCTGGCGAACTATGCGGCGGTCGATGCGGATCTGCTGGCTTTGAAACCGAAGAATCTGACCATGCGCGAAGCAGCGGCTCTTCCTCTGGTCTTCATTACTGCCTGGGAGGGGCTTGTGGATCGCGCAGGTGTGCACGCAGGCCAGAAGGTGCTTATCCACGCTGGTGCCGGAGGTGTCGGGCACGTTGCTGTACAGCTTGCGAACTCCTTTGGCGCACAGGTCTTCGCCACTGTTTCGGAAGAAAAGGCGGTGATTGCCGAGAGCTTTGGAGCTGTTCCGATCAACTACAAGGTGCAGACCGTCGACTCATATGTCGCTGAACATACCAATTCAGAGGGATTTGACATTGTGTACGACACGGTGGGTGGGACGACGCTCGACGAATCCTTTCTTGCGGTGAAGACCTATACGGGGCATGTCGTAAGTTGCCTGGGATGGGGCACGCATAAGCTGGCACCGTTATCGTTTCGCGGTGCTACTTATTCGGGCGTCTTTACCCTGATGCCGATGCTGACGGGCAAGGGAAGAGCGCATCATGGTGCGATCCTGCGCGAGGCTGCGAAGCTGGCCGAGGAAGGCAAACTGAAACCGCTGCTGAGCCAGCAGAGATTTACGCTAAAGACGGCTTTTCAAGCGCATACTGCGGTTGAACTCGGCAGGACAGTCGGAAGGGTTGTCGTGGAAATCGACGACTGATTCGATTTCGGCCTCGAATTGCGTTCGTCTCGCAGAGGACTTGGGAAGCGAAGCTGGATTCCTCTGACGGCGGCAGTCAAGGCTAGCGGACAATCGAATCTGAATCTGAATTCTCGGCTTTACTTTGCTCGTACCTCGCCAACATCAATGCTTCCACGGGTCCCGAGACGCGAAACCCAAGTTTGCGTAGCTGCTGGATCGTTTCGGAAAACTCAAGGTAGCCCAGAATAGAGGCCTTCAGGAGGACTGCCAAAGTACCCGCAACCTCGATATTCCGTGCTTCGGCCTCTTGCCGCCCTGCGCGCTCGTCGATCAACAGGAGATCCGCATGAAGTTCGAGAGCCAGGCTGATCGCCTCGCGCTCACCAGCTCCCAGTTCGGCCGGAAGGCTCTCGTCGAACTGCAGAACTGTGGTTCGCTCAAGCCACGCGGGAGGTGCGGATGCCCATGAACGAACCTCAGTGGGAGCCTCAGAATGCTGCATCTCGATCAAGACTGCCTGGGGGACCAGGACTCTCCCAAACACTTCCTGAAGTACATGGGGATAGCCGAGGCGTATCAGGTAGTTCAGGGGACTAGTATCGGCGATGACGATCATGCCTGCGACTACGCTTCCGATGGGTCGGCTTTGACCGCCAGCAAGCGGTCCAGTGTTGTCATTTCTCGATTCAGGTCCTCGGTTGTGAAGTCGTACACTTCATGCTCCAGCAGGAATGCGTCCACCTGCATGCGAGTTCCGAAGCCAAGGAGTTGACGCACTTGCTCCATAGTAAGTCGACCTTCCCGGTAGGCTCCAGCGACGGACTGCTCCAAAAGCGAGCGAGCTGCATCCAGTCCTGCCGGCACGAGGTGCCTGACGAATTGATCCGGGATTTCGACTGTGACCTGCATGACCAAAGGTTAGCACGACATCGACTGAGCGGAGTCCTGGAGCATAACTACCGCATTAAGCGGCTTTCGGTTCCATGAAGAGTTTGCCTGCCAGGCTTAGCAGGACGAGCATTCCTGCACAGATGGCGAAGACGTTTCTTACGCTGGTGAACTGGGCCAGTGCCCCGCTGAGGAGCAGGCCGAGGATCTGGGCGGTGAAGACGCAGGACATAAACGTGCTGCCGACGCGGCCCATGAGTTCGGGAGGGGTCTCCTGCTGCATGAGTGTTTGCGCGGGGATGATGATTCCGGCTACGGAGCAGCCGATGAAGAAGTCGCCGAGCAGGGTGCTCCATATATAGGTGATGAGGCAGAGGATGAGGATGCCGAAGGCGATGCCGAGCAGCCCGCAGTAGACGAGGGTGGTGTTGCGAATCTTCGTACCGAAGGTGTTGAGCCCATTGACGCCGACGAGCATGCCGACGCCAATCATGGCGGAGGCCCATCCATAGACTGTGGTGGTTGCGTGGACGGAGTCTCGGACGTAGACGGCGATCAGCGGGCCGAAGCAGCCAATGACGAACATCCCGGCGGACATGGCGAGGATCACAAAGAGCAGCGCCGCGTGATGCAGGATGAAGGACATTCCCTGCTGCATGTCATGCCAGATCTTGGCGATGGCTCCTTTGTCCTCCGCGGCGGTGTGATGATGGACGCTGGGTGAACGCTTGATGATGGTGGACGCAATGAATGTGGCCGAGGCAAAGAAGCTGACGGCGTCGAGCCAGTAGCAGACCTGCGGTCCGAAGGCGGAGACGAGCATTCCAGCGGCGGCGGGGCCGATTATGCGCATCATGAACATGACCTGTTGCATGAGCGCGTTGGAGGAGCGCAGGCCGTGGAGCGGAACGGCTTCGCGAATGACGACGCCCTGCGCCGGGCCGAAGAAGCTGGAAACAATGCTGATTGCGGCCAGGATCGCGTAGAAGTGCCAGATCTGCGTGGAGACGAGCAGGAGCAGGCAGAGAAAGCCGCGAATAACGTCGCTGGAGACGAGGGTGCGCTTGAGCGGCCAGCGGTCGACAAAGACTCCGGCGAGAATGCCGAGGATGGCAATGGGGACGAGGTAGGAGATTTGGACGCCGGTGACTTGCTGGGCGGTGGCGTGCAACCGGAAGGTCAGGACTCCAATGACGGCGAAGAGCGCGAGGAAGTCGCCGAAGTTGGAGACGATCTGGGCGTACCAAAGACGGCGCATCGTTGTGATGCGGAGGACTTCGCGCATGGTCAACGGATTTGGCGGACTTGGCGCTGCTTGCGTGCGAGCTTCGCCGGTGGCCTCGGGTTGTGCGGCGGAGGTGCTCATGATCTGGTCCTCATCCTGGAATGGGATTGTTTCCTAAAACGAGAGTGTTGGGCTTTGCGGTTCCCGGTCAGGGGAAAATTCGAGGATTTAATCGGATTTGGAGGGTGATCTTGCGGGGTTCGTGCTGTGTATGAACATGGCCCATGTTGGCCCCAAAAAGCAAGTGGCCAGAACGCCGAGACGGGCCCAGGTCTCTGAAGCGAGACCCTGGGGCAAGCGGATTTGGTTGTAGATTTAGTCGCGAGGGATGATGACGAATGGGGCAGGAGTTTCGAGTCCTTCGACGCCCAGGAGTGCGGGCTGAGCGAATACAGGGGTGATGCGGGGCGCCCAGTCGGGTGATTTCAGTTCGGGCATGGGGGTTGCGTGGAAGAGCTTCTTGCATTGGCGGGCGGTCCAGCGTGCCCAGTTCTTGGACTTTTTGCGGCGGGCGCTGTCGGTGGAGATGCCGGTGCCTGCGTACATCTGCCGGTAGAGCTTGGATAGGAAAATGAAGGCGATTCGGGAGCGCAGATTGGGGGTGCAGGACGAGCGCTGCCAGATGGCGCTCCAGTTATAGAAGCGGTCCCAGACTTTCTGGGTGCGATCGCGGATTTCGTCGGAGCTCATGGTGGGGTGGGGCGTGAACATCTTTGGGCGGACTTCGGTGGGAATCATCCAGTAGCGGGTGATGGGAACATCGCCGACCATGGTGGGATTCTTGTCCTGCTCTTTTTCCCAGCGGCCGAAATCGACGGTGCCGGGAAACGGGGTCATCATGACGAACTGGGCGAAGGTGACGCCGGCTTTCATGGCCATTTCGACGGTAGCATCGAAAGTCGCCGGGCGGTCGGTCGGGAGGCCAAAGATGAAGGAGCCGAGGACATGAACGCCGTGCTGCTTGAAGGTCTGCAGTTGTTTGGCGAGGGCTTCGCCGGAGTAGTTCCAGTCTTTGAAGACGGCTTTGAGGCCTTCGGGAGTGACGGCTTCGACGCCGACGAGAGCGCCTTTGATGTTGGCACGGCGCATGGCGTCGAGGTATTCACCGTCTTCGCCTGCTTCCATGGTGATCTGGGTGAAGAAGACCATGTCTTTTGGCAGCTTGGCGAGCTCTTCCATGAGCTGGAAGCGCTCGTTGCGGATGGCGGTGAGTTCGGCGAGTTTGGCGAGGTTGTTCTGCTGCTTTGCGAGGCGCAGGTCGGTGAGCGTGACGGGGTAGAAATTGTCGTCGGCGAGGGCGATGAAGCGGAAGCCGATGCGGCGGAGGTCGACGATTTCGTCGATGACGCTCTGGAACTGGCGCTGGCGCGGCTGCTGGCCGTCGGTGCGCCAGACGCTGCAGAAAGAGCAGTGCTTGGGGCATCCGCGGATGGTCTGGACGGAGGCCCACATATATTTGTCGCTCTGCATCAGGTCCCAGCGCGCGGCGAGGAACTGGTTGCCTTCGATGCGACCGCCCTCGTAGATGCGTTGGGGCTTGCCGGCGAGGCAGTCGGCTACGACGAGGCCCCAGGCGATGTCTCCGTCGCCTTTGACGATGGCGTGGGCTTCACCGCGTTCGAGGGCTTCTTCGGGGAAGAGGGTGGCGTGGATGCCGCCGTAAACGACCCAGGCTCCCCGGGCGCGGGCAATTCGTCCTACCTTGTAACCGCGCAGGGCGTTGCCGGTGTGGACGCTGATGCCGACGATGTCGCCGGGTTGGATGGTTTCGGGGTCGATGGGTTCGAGGGATTCGTCGACCAGGATGGGGTCGCCGGCCGATTTAGGTGTTGCCGCCGCAAGGACGAACAACCACCTTGGCGTGATGACGCCGGTACCAAAGGAATTGTCACTGGGATTAACGAGATGAACGTTCACTGGGGCCCGACCTTTCAGGGATGAAACGCGGCGGTCTCAGTGAAAGAAATCGGAGCAGGAGGAATTTCGGGAACCACTGCCGACATCTGCCTCTACATCCTCGCCGGTGACGAGGCTTCCGCCGGAGTTTCCTGATAATCATACACGCAGGCTTCAGCGCATGGACTCCCCCAATTTCGGAGTGTTACTTCCATCCGGATGGGATTGCTGTTGAAAACCAAAGCGCTGTCTATATCGCGTATGGTTCGTTACGAGGGAGGGCACGGTCTGGTCAGTTTTATACATACCGGAAATCCGATTGGAGAATGGTGACCCAGAAGTTGAGTGCTCCATGACAAGGACGGAATTTGGAAACCCATGGAATCCATTGTTTACGCATTCGGCGCCACCGCTGCTACACTTGCACGTTGGCGGATTGAAAAGTCCGCCGAGAACAGATTTGCGCCAACGGTTCAAGGCGAAGCGGCGATTGGCGGGATGCGAGAAAAACAGATGGTGGCCAGCGCAAGTTCCACGAATACCTCCGGCTCCACAGAAGGCAGCGCAGGAAAGCGCGAGATTCATACTGTCAATGACCTCTTTTTGCGGGTCGCAGGGTCGAATCGTCCGGACGCGATGTTGTATCAGGATGAATCTGGCGAGTGGAAAGGCATTTCTTCGACGGAGGTTTACAGCCGTGTGCGGGCCCTTGCCCGGTCATTTCAGGAATGGGGTATTGCGCGCGGCGATCGCATTGCGATCCTGAGCGAGAACCGCTGGGAATGGGCTGTCACGGATTTTGCGGTGCTGGCGATTGGAGCCGTGGATGTTCCGATTTACCCGACTCTGACTTCGGAACAGATTGGGGAGTTGGTGCGTGATTCCGGTGCTCGGATCGCGATCGTTTCGTCGCGGGCTATGTATGACAAGGTGCATCCGATTCGCAGCGAAACGTCTTTGGAGCACGTTGTGATGATGGATGTGATCGCAGTGCCGCCGGACGCAGTCATGTTTTCCACGTTGACCCAATCAGTTGCGTCAAAGGTTGTCGATCGAGATCCGGAATTTGATGCGCTGGTCGAGTCGATACAGCCAAGCGAATTGGCTACGTTGATTTACACGTCAGGTACGACCGGAGAGCCGAAGGGAGTTATGCTGACCCACGGCAATATCGCGTCGAATACAAGCTACGCCACTCGGGATTTCGGACTGGGGCGCCAGGATTCCTCGATTTCCTATTTGCCGCTTTCGCACATCACTGCCCGAGCATTGGACTACGCAATGTTCTATTCAGATGCGCAGGTTGCGTATTGCTCGCAGTTCGAGAAGCTCATCATTGCGTTAAAGCAGGTGAGGCCGACGATTTTTGTAGGAGTACCGCGCGTCTACGAAAAGATCCGCCAGGGCGTGGAGCAGAAATCAGCTACATCGCCCATGAAGTCGCGGATTTTGGCATGGGCCGTGGGACTCGGCGCGGGTTATACCGACCTTATTCATGACGGAAAGCGACCGGGTTCTCCGTTTTGGAGGTTTGCGGAGAAGCTGGTTTACTCGAAAATACGCGAGGCCTTCGGCGGACGGGTGAGGCGGTTTATCTCCGGTGGCGCACCATTGGGCGTGGATACGGGAAATTGGTTCGCATCGGTTGGAATTTCGGTGCTGGAGGGTTACGGACTCACCGAGACTTCGCCTGTCCTGGCGATCAATACTCCCGCGGTGCACCGCATGGGATCCGTTGGCAAGCCGCTGCCAGTCGTGGAGTGCAAGCTGGCATCGGATGATGAGTTGCTGGTTCGAGGGCCCGGGATATTTCAGGGTTATTGGCAAAAGCTGTTGGCGACTCACGAGACGTTTGATGAAGAGGGATGGTTCCGCACTGGCGATATCGCAAAAATCGATGGCGACGGTTTCCTTTACATCACAGACCGCAAGAAGGAGTTGCTAAAGACTTCGGGCGGTAAGCTGATTGCGCCCCAACCGATCGAGGGCAAGCTCAAGACGAATCTGCTTGTCGCGCAGGCTGCCCTGGTGGGCGACAAGCACAAGTTTGTTTCGGTGTTGATTTCGCCGAATTTTGCTGCTCTTGAAGACTGGGCCCGGCAGCAGGGCGTGGGAGCGCTGACAAGACGGGACCTGGTGTCCGATCCGAAGGTGATCTCACATTACGGCGAGATCGTTGCGAAGGTCAATGGAACCCTCGCGAACTTTGAGACGATGAAGCGTTTTCGCGTGGTGGCTGACGAATGGGCGCTCGATACCGGTGAATTGACACCGAGCCTGAAGCTGAAACGCAGAGTGATTACGGAGCGATACGCGGAGTTGATCGCGGACCTTTACGCCGACGAGGCCACGGCACGCGGCGAATAGGCTTGACCATTCTGTGGCGGAGGGTTCCGCCTTTGGTCCAAAGACGCTGAAGGGATTGAAAAAAGGGCGCACCCCATGCGCCAATCATCAGCAGCGACCCGAAGAGAACGACGGCGTCAATGCTGAGACGTCCGCCTGTCTTGACCCAATAGACGTCGGGGTCGAGGTTCAGCCAGAGAGCAAATTCGTCGAGCGTGAGAGCGGCGCCAACGCCGTATGCGATGGACATAATACGGCTGAGAAGTATGGACATTGGAGAATGGGCGCGGCCCAGGTCAAGAAGCCATCCGTAACCCACGAACAACAAGATCAGGATTCCCCAAACCAGGTGATGGATGTGCTTACCACCCATCATTACCCACTTGAATGGCCCTTCTCCACGAACGACGAAGGAGACCAGCAATCGCACTCCAAGGAACGTGACAAAAAATGCGACTGAGGAAAGGAACATTCTTCGGCGTGGCCGGTCGGGGATCGATGTTCGGACCAGGTATCCGAGCCGAGTGAGCTGGAGCACCACCAGAAGGATGGCGGCGACAAGCAGCACGAAGAACAACAGAATCAGGGTTCCGGTTTGTGGCATATCAAGTTATTGAGACACTAGCTATTGAAACACTTTGCAGCGGTTTGACTGACTTTCGATCTGGCGGCGATTTCCTCAGTCAAATCGTGAATTCCGGGTCGACCGGAATTTGAAGCGCATTCGCAAGTGCGTTGGTTTCTGCTGCCATGCCGATTACGGCGAGTAGTTCGGCATGTTGTTGATCGCTCATGCCCTTGGCGCGGGCAGCGGCGGTGTGGGAGTGAATGCAATAGCTACAGCCGTTGATCGTGGAAGCAGCGATATAGACCAGTTCCTTTGTCAACGGGTCGATTGCACCGGGTTTGATCATGACTTCTTTGACACTGGTCCAGGTACGTTCGAGGAGTTCCGGCTGATTGGCGAGGGCGCGCCAGAAGTTATTCACGAAATCGGAGTTTCGGGACGAACGGATATCGTCAAAGACTGCTTTGACGCGGGGATTGACGGCGACATCCTGGTCGGTCCAGAGCTTGACGGTTGCCATGAGAGGTCCTCTCAAAAGGTTTCCCATCCAGACTAAACCTCAGGTTCCATTCTTCTGAGCTGCTGATCTGTCCAATTATCGGAAACCCCTTCTTTGGATTGCGAATCGCTGATCAGTTTCCGGAGATTCCCTTCGAGAGGCCTTTGATCGTCAGATTATGGCTTTGGGCAATTTGCTCGATTAGCTGAAGATGCTGCGAAAGGACGGTTACCCAGTCCCTGGCGGCGTCGCGGATGGCTGGATCCTGCGTGGCTGTCATCTCAGAATTGCATTCTTTCAGACGTTGTTGGTGATAACTTGCAACGAATCTGATGAGTTCCTGGTCGAATTGCTCTCCTGAGAGCTTTGCCAGATTTGCAACGGCTTGCTTGTCTTTCCTTGTTAGGTCCCTGGGTGCGGCTACGGCAAGCTGTTTCGCTATCGAGTCGAGTTGACTGTTGAGCTGTTTTTGATCCTCTGCCAATTTCTCGCCCAGCTGTCGAATGTTTTGGCTTTGGGAGTTTTCCCGCGTCAATTGCGCAACCCTGGCTTCGGCGGAGTCGAATTGCAAACCATTCTTAATGAATTCCCGGTCTTTGCGTAGATGATTCTCTGCTGCTTCCGGGCCACCTGGCTGCAGGGTGCCATAACCGTCTGATGGATAGGGAATACTAGCGGAGGTGCCAGCCATGGGGTGGCTTTGGGCGGCGACGACTGCAGGTAGGAGGATGGCCAACGAGCACAAAACGACGTTGGCATGCGATCGTAAAGCGGTCATTCAAAATCCCCTTTTGAATTTGAATGATAGTACGCGTGTAATGCCGGGCGGGCAACATGGCGGGATCGGATCGGGGTGTAATGGAACGGGAGTATGGGCGCGAAGCCGAGGATTCACTACGATCCTGGTTTGGAAAGTGTCTCCTTGGATACACTTTTTCTCCTAAATATGACGGAATTGTCGTGATTCCGCGAGAGCTCGAACAACCATCCGAATGATCGCCCCTTCGAAATAATCAGAGGTGAAACAATGCGTTTGTTGAGGTATTTTGGTTTGACGACTATTGCCACCGGTCTGTTTTTTGTGGCGGCGAATCGGGCTCCAGCACAAGTCGCGGTTGAGATTGGTCCACCGCCAGTCTGTCCGTACGGCTACTATGAAGTTCCTCCTTACAATTGTGC
>Ga0302319_10014178_pt1 | contig 14888 bp, 15 predicted proteins | sample Bog_T0_2_FD_203319 | JGI IMG/M metagenome (GOLD analysis project Ga0302319, IMG submission 203319) | Peat permafrost microbial communities from Stordalen Mire near Abisko, Sweden - Bog_T0_2 | ecosystem: Environmental > Terrestrial > Soil > Wetlands > Peat | place: Sweden: Abisko, Stordalen Mire... | reverse complement strand
CGGCCGTGAGCGGGGACGACATGGTGTTCATGCACGGCTGTACCTTGAGCGTCGGCGCGGGGCCTGACCGGCGGGGTGTGGTGATCACGGGGAGTTCGGGTGCGGGGAAGACCACGCTGGTGGCGGGACTGCTGCGGCATCGTGAGTATCCGGTCGCGGTGCTGAACGACGACTGGGGCCCGGTTTCGCTGGCTCGCGGGGATTCGGTCAGCACGGGGGAAACGATGCTGCACATGAAGACCGGGAGCGTGCTGGCCCTGCGTCCGGGCTTTTTCACCAGCGCGCCGGCGGGCTCCTACGCGCGCGATCTGTCCGAGCGGGACCGGGCCGCCCGGATGCTGGTGTCGCCGGAAAGTGTCTACGGGCCGGCCTGGAGCACCTCGGCGACGGTGGTGGAGCAGGTGGCCGTGGTGGTGCGGGAGCCTGCGGACTGGCTGCCGCCCGGCGGCAAAGGCGAGGCGGCCAGGGCGCTGGAGAGCGACGGTGACGCGACCCTGATCCACCATCACGAGGCGTTCTTCAACGGATCCCTGATCCTGACGGCGGAACAGGATAGGTTGCGCGAGGAACGGCGCTACAGGCAGCTACTTGATCGCGTAACGGTGTCATGGATAAATAACTGCAGTACACCTGAAGCCCTGGTAGACAACTTCATCTCCGCACTCATGAAAATCGGGTAGGTACAGTACTTCGCCGGGGGCCGACCGCCCGGCCGGGCGCGGCTACGGTGCCTGCTACTGAGACTGCCCGGGCAATGGCTGGTCTGGGCGCAGGTGGGCAATGACATCGCCGGCGGAGACGTCGTCGCCGGCGGCGACCCGGACGGCGGCGATGGTTCCGGCCACGGGCGCCGGGATGTCCAACGTGGCCTTGTTAGACTCCAGGGTGATCAGCGGGTCCTTGCCGCTGACCACGTCACCGGCGGCCACATGTACCTCGATCACTGGCACGTCGATGAAATGGCCGATATCGGGGACCGTGACCTCGATGACCTCGGAAATCCCGCTCGGCGAGCCGTAGCCCGGTGGCTCGGCCGCTGCGGAGGCCGCGTCCTCGGTGACGCGCTCCTTTACCGGCGCGGCGGCTGGGCCGCCGGACCCCGGCGCGGCGTTGAGCCGCAGGATGAGGTCCCCTGCGGATACCCGGTCACCGACCCGGGCGGCGACTTCGTCGGCTGTTCCCGCGACCGGCGCCGGAACGTCCAGCGTGGCCTTGTCGGACTCCAGCGTGATGAGCGGATCCTCGGCGGCTACGACGTCGCCGGCGGTCACATGCACCTCGATGACCAGCACGTCGACGAAGTGGCCGATGTTGGGAACTGTGATATCCACGTCAGGCTCCAGGGAAGAAGAAGAAGAAGACTATCCCACCAGCCACCTCGCGGACATCTACCGCGCATTCAATCCTCATGCCGGTGTGCGCGGGACGCGTAATGTCCGCTCGGGCCTGGGCGGGTGCGGTCGTTCCACCGTGACTGGATGCGAGACTACGCTCAGAGCGCTATGGCGCGGTAAGTCGGGGCAACGAGGCTGAGGCGGAGCCGTCCCAGGCCGCTGTGCCCCGAGGACGATGCGGGCGCTCCGCGGCGGTTGCGGCACCGGTCAGGAGATCGCGGCCGTCACCAGCTCGGTGACCTTCTTCTCCACCATGGGGCCCCACTTCTTCAGCGCGTATGACACCGGCCACACGTCGCCGTCGTCGAGGTTCGCTGCGTCCTGGAAGCCCAGGGTCGAGTAGCGGTAGTTGAACTTGCCAGCGTTCTGGAAGAAGACGACGACCTTGCCGTCCGCGTTCGCGTAAGCGGGCATCCCGTACCAGGTCTTCGGCGACAGCTCGGGGGCGGTCGCGGTCACTGTCACATGCACGCGCTCGGCTAGCGCACGATCCTCCGGTGCCATCTCCGCGATGCTGTCGAGGACCGCCTGCAGGCCGTCGGCCCTCTTGACGCCCTTCTTGCCTTCGGCGCGCAACTCGGCGGCGCGCTTCTTCATCGCGGCACGCTCCTCGGCGCTGAAGCCGTCGGACTCCGTCTCGGCATTCTTCGCAGGCATTCCCGGACTTCCTTTCATGACGGCTCCTCCGACGAGGAAGAGCTCGGCTCTAGCACGCAGGCGTCTCGTCGAGGACCTTGTTACCCCGTTGCCGGCGCGGGGAGCCGGAGCTCGGCGTAGAGTGCGCGGTGGTCGCTGCCGGTCAGCCGGTGGGCCGATGTGGTCACTACCGCGCAGCGCCGGTCGATGAGGACATGGTCGATGGCGAGCAGGGCCGGGCGCCGGCCGGGTTGTGGTCCCCAGGTTAGGGACAGCCCGTGGCCGGCCTGGCTGGCGGCGTCCACGTAGCCGCGGCGCAGGAGCCGGCGGAACTGCGCGTGATCGAGGGTGGCGTTGAAGTCCCCGGCGAGGATGCGCGGACCCTCACCGGGCGCGGGCAGCGCGGACAGCTGACTGCGCCACCGGGCCGTGGCTCCCGCCGACCAGGGAGGCTTCGGCGGCGCCGCGTGTATGCAGGCCAGCTGCACGACCTGCCCGGACGGAAGGTCAAGGCGGGCGGTGCACCGGGCGGCAGGCACCTGCGCAGCGAGCGGGCCGCTGCGCAGCGGGTAGCGGGCGTAGATGCTTTCTCGCGTGCCGTGCGGCATCGTCACCCGGTGCGGGAGCAGATCGCCCAGCCCGGCTCGCTGGAGCCTGGCGGCCGCCCCGTCGGTGAGTTCCTGCACGAACAGCACGTCCGCGTGCTTACGGCGTACCAGCTCGGCAACCACCTCGGCCCCGGCCCGGCCGGTGAGCAGATTCGCCGTCAGGACCCGCAGCACGGGCCCCGCCACGGTCGGCTGGCGGGACGGTACCGCGCGAGGGCCTACCACGGCGGTCAGGGCAGTACCGGCAACCACGGTCGCGGCAGCCGGGCCCGCGCCGCGCAGCAGCAGCGCGCTGGCCCATGCTGCCGCGGTTACCTGCGGGGTGAACGACAGCAATGGCACGGCCCACGCTTCGGCGGGCCGGAGACGATCAGCGCCCGCCAGCCGGGCACCCGCCCAGCCGGCCAGCGCGCCGGCCACCGCCCACTCCATGCATCGTGACGGCATTGGCTCATGATCGCAGAACGTGGGCCGTGTCACTGACGTCGTGGTACTTGGGCGGTGCCGTAGCCGCCCCCCGCAGGCCTGCGGGCCGTCCTTCGCGCCCGTGAACGCCCTGGCCAAGTCCCTGGTTATATGCCGCGTGTCGGGTGACCTGTTGTTGTGAGCGGTACTCGTGCCACATGACAGTCAGGCGCGTATGGTTCCGCGGCTGGCGTCCCGGGCGTGTCTGCGTTTAGGGACGAATGTCCTGGTCTGGCGGACCATTGGCTCGGTCCATTTCCCCCGTGCCCGGGCGACGCTGCACGGGTTGGTATCCGACCCGGTGCCGCACGGAGGAGGGCATCATGGCGAATCTGAGTTCCGTGCTTGCGCAGGCGGCGGCCAAACATGGCGAGCGTCCGGCTGTGCGCCTGGACGACCTGGTGCTGAGCTACTCGCAACTGCGGGACGCCGCGGGCCGGGCAGCGGCCCTGCTGTCGTCTCTGGGAGTTGAACCTGGTGACCGGGTCGGCGTCATGCTGCCGAATGTGCCGGCGTTCCCGATCGTCTTCTACGGTGCGCTCGCCGCCGGGGCCGTCGTCGTGCCGATGAACCCGCTGCTGAAGAGCCGCGAGGTCGCCCACTACGTCGGGGATTCCGGCGTGAAGGTCCTGTTCACCTGGCACGAGGCGGTGGCGGAAGCAGCCAAGGGCGCCGCCGGGACAGGCGCGCAGATCCTCGAGGTTGACGAGCCGGATCTGCACTCGCTGCTCGCCGGGCTCACCCCGGCGCCCTCGATGGCGGATCAGGCCGGCGATGAGGACGACGCCGTGATCCTGTATACCTCGGGCACCACCGGCCCGCCCAAGGGCGCCGAGCTCACGCACGCGAACCTGACCCGCAACGCCGAGCTCACGGCCACCACGATGCTGAATGTCCACCCCGGCGACGTGACCATGGGCTGCCTGCCGCTATTCCACGTCTTCGGCCTGACCTGCGGGCTGAACGCGACGATCGTCAGCGGCGGCACCCTGACGCTGCTGCCCAGGTTCGACGCCGGCAAGGCCCTGGAGATCATCGGCCGGGACCAGGTGACGATCTTCGAGGGGGTGCCGACGATGTATGCCGGGATGCTGCATCACCCCGACCCCGCTGCCACCAATACTTCGTCCCTGCGGACCTGCATCTCCGGCGGCGCCTCGATGCCGCTGGAGATCATGCGCGGATTCGAGCAGACCTTCGGGTGCATGATCCTGGAAGCCTACGGGCTGTCGGAGACCTCCCCGGTCGCGTCCTTCAACCACCCGGACCGGGAGCGCAAGCCCGGCTCGATCGGCACGCCGATCGAGGGGACCAGCATGCGTGTGGTGGACCCGGACGGCCGCGAAGTGCCTGACGGGCAGGTCGGGGAGATCGCCATCCGGGGGCACAACATCATGAAGGGCTACTGGGGCATGCCCGGCGCCACCGCTGAGGCGATCCCGGATGGCTGGTTCCGCAGCGGCGACCTGGCCAAGGTGGACGAGGATGGCTATTTCTTCATCGTGGGCCGCCAGAAGGATCTCATCATCCGCGGCGGGTACAACGTCTACCCGCGCGAGATCGAGGAGGCCCTGCACGAGCATCAGGCCGTCGCCGAGGTCGCCGTCGTCGGCATCCCGCACGCCGATCTGGGCGAGGAAATCGGCGCCGCCGTGCAGCTCAAGCCCGGGGCGATAGCTACCCCGGCGGAACTGCGCGCGTTCGCCAAGGAACGAGTGGCGGCCTACAAGTACCCCCGGTACGTCTGGCTCGTCCGCCAACTGCCCATGGGCGCCACCGGCAAGATCCTCCACCGCGAAGTACAGCCACCGGAGGACCTCCTCCCGTGACCGCGGCCCCCCAGCCGGGACCGGCGAGCCCGGCCGCCGCCGTCGCCTCTACCGAGCTGGCCGAGCGCCTGGCCCGCGGCCGCGCGAAGCTGCTCCGGGCCCGAGGCGCCGTGGGCGTCGTACCAGTGGGCCAGCTCTTCCCAGTCCGGGCGGGTCCGCCCCTGCGCCCGATCGACCGGCGTGCCGTCCGGCAGGGTGAGCCCGGGCAACTGGGCCAGTGTCTCCAGCAGCGGAGCGATGTCGATCCCGAGTCGCACTGTAGGTGGCCATACCGACGCACTCGAGCACCTGTGGATGCAGGCGGGAGCCTCTGGCGAGTGGCCCGATTCCCGGCCGTGGACTAAGCTCTTAGCTAAGGAGGTCTAATGTCCGCGGACACCGATGCGCAGTTCAACATCCATGACGCGAAGACCAACCTGTCACGCATCATCGCGCGGGTTGAGCACGGTGAGGAGATCGTCATCAGCCGTGCGGGCACGCCGGTCGCGAAGGTCGTTCCCCTCACGCGCCAAGTCGATCGGGCCGGGCGCGGTTCGTTGCGCGGACGGCTGGTCATGGCCCCGGACTGGGACTCCGATGAGGTGAACGACGCCATCGCCCGCGACTTCGGCCTGGCGCCGTGAGCCTGCTCCTCGATACGCACGTGATCCTCTGGTGGCTGGCCGACGACCCTACGCTGGCCGATGAGATCAAGGCCACGCTCGATCACGAGCCGGATGTTTATGTGAGCGCGGCGACGATCTGGGAAGTGGCCATCAAGCAGGCCATCGGAAAACTTCCCGAGCCCGCCGGGCTGCCCGAGCGGATCCGCGACAGCGGATTCGCCGAGCTGCCCATCAGCTCGCAGCACGCCATGACGGCCGGACGCCTGCCGCCGATCCACCGGGACCCGTTCGACCGGATGCTCGTCGCCCAGGCACAACACGAAAACCTCACCCTGGTGACCAGGGATCCCCGCTGCCAGAAATACGAGGTCGCCATCCTTCCGGCCTGACCGTGGGCCTTCCGCCGCGGTTGCGGCGGCGGACTAGGAAGGGTCCGGTTCGAGAGCCGGAGGGCGCGACACCTCGCGGGTTCCGGCGCTCTTCAGGATCCGCAGTGCGGCGGGCGGGTTGCAGGCGCCTATCTGAGCGGCCAGGCGCCTATCTCAGCGGCCAGGCGCGCCTTAGTCTCTAGCAGTGACCAGCGCGACACCAATGACCAGCGGAGCCAGCACGTCGGACCGGGTTGCTGGCAGCAGCTTCGTTCTGGGCGTACTGGCCGCCGCTCAGTTCCTAATGACCCTGGACAGTTCGGTTATGAATGTCTCGATCCGCCAGGTGGCGGCCGACATCGGGACCACGGTGACCGGCATCCAGACGGCGATCACCCTGTACACGCTGGTGATGGCGTCGCTGATGATCACCGGAGGCAAGATTGGCGCCATCATCGGGCGGCGGCGAGCCTTCTCGATCGGGCTGCTCATCTACGGTGCAGGTTCGCTGACGACGGCGCTGTCCCCGAACCTGGGCGTGCTGCTGGTCGGCTGGTCGGTGCTGGAAGGCATCGGTGCCGCGCTGATCATGCCGGCGATCGTGGCTCTGGTCGCGGTTAACTTCCCGCCGCAGCGCCGGGCGGCGGCCTACGGAATGATCGCGGCAGCGGGCGCGATTGCGGTCGCGGCGGGCCCGCTTATCGGCGGGGCGGTGACCACCTTCGCCTCGTGGCGCTGGGTTTTCGTGGGTGAAGTCGTGATCGCGCTCGGTATCTTCGCGGCGCTGCGCAAGGTCCACGACACCCCGCCCGCCGTCCGGGTGCATTTCGACTTCATCGGGGCGGTGCTGTCGGTTGCCGGGCTGTGCCTGCTGGTGTTCGGCGTCTTGAGGTCCGGCACCTGGGGTTTTGTGAAGGCGAAACCGGGGGGACCCCAGCTGCTGGGGACCTCGCCGGTGGTCTGGCTGGTCATCTGCGGGCTGTTGGTCATCTATGGCTTCTTCCTGTGGGAAGCTCGCGTCCAGCGCCGGGGCGGTGAGCCGCTCATCCGGCCGGCCATGCTGCGCAACTCCCAGTTGGCTGGCGGCTTGTCCATGTTCTTCTTCCAGTTCTTCATCCAGGCCGGGGTGTTCTTCACCATCCCGCTGTTCCTGTCCGTGGTGCTCGAGCTGTCCGCGCTGCAGACCGGTGTGCGGCTGCTGCCGCTGTCAGTTGCCCTGCTGGCCGCCGCCGTGGGCATCCCCAGGCTGGCGCCCGCCGCCCGGCCGCGCCTGATCGTCCGGCTGGGCCTGCTGTCCATGATCGCCGGGATCCTGGTCCTGATCGGCGGGATCAGCCCGGGCGCGGACGCGGGAATCGTCACCATCCCCATGGTGCTCATGGGGCTGGGCATCGGCGCGCTTGCTTCCCAGCTCGGGGCGATCACCGTCTCCGCGGTGCCCGACCGCCAAAGCGCCGAGGTGGGCGGCCTCCAGAACACCGTGAGTAATCTGGGTGCCTCGCTGGGCACCGCCCTGGCCGGTGCCGTGCTCATCGCCAGCCTGACCACCGGCCTGATCCACGGCGTGCAAGCCAGCTCGGACATCCCCGCGGACGTGAAGACCCAGGCCACCACGCAGTTCGGCGCAGGCGTCCCGTTCATCTCCGACAGCGACCTGAAGGCCCAGCTCCAAAAGGCAGACGTCCCGCCCGCGCAGGCCGACGCGGTGCTGGCCGCCAACAGCGACGCCCGCCTGGCGGCATTGCGCACCTCACTGTGGATCGTCGCGCTCTTCGCCGTGACCGCCCTGTTCTTCACTGGGCTGATCCCGGTCAAGCCCATTGGACGGCGCCAGCATGACGTGGCGACTAGCAGCCGACCTGACAGCTGACCCTCACGGTAGAGCCGGCCCTGCTCGCGTTCTCGATCCTGATCGCCGCCCTGTGCCTGTCCTCCCCTGTTTATTCTGTCGTGCGGCGCCGGTAGAAGTGCGAGGCCAATGGGGCGGCGATGGCCAGGATGAGCGCTGACCAGATGAGGCCTGCCTCGACCGGATGCTGCATGGGCCAGGCCTGGATGGCTGCGGAAGGGTTCGGGTTGCCCCAGAGCTGGCGGGCCCCGGCCGCGACCGCGCTTACGGGATTCCAGTCGGCCACGGCCTGCAGCCATCCGGGCATGTGCTGCGTGGGCACCAGGGCGTTGGAGATGAAGGCCAGCGGGAAGAGCACGATGAAACCGAACGATGCGGCCGATTCCGGGCTCTTGCTGTTGAGGCCCACGCAGGCGGCGACCCAGGTCAGCGAGTAGGTGAAAAAGAGCACCAGGGCGAAGCCCCCGATGATCGCGCCGGCGCTGGCGTCCGTCCGCCAGCCGACGGCCAGGCCGCTCACGGCGACGATGAGGGCGCAGAGACACGACGTCATCAGGTCGGCGAACGACCGGCCGACGAGGACCGCGGGCTGCCACATCGGCAGGGCGCGGAAGCGGTCGACGATGCCGCCGTGCAGATCCGTGCTCAGCCCGACCGCGGTGCCCATGGTCGAGGTGACCAGGTTCAGGGCGAGAAGCCCGGCCAGGGCGAAATCCGTGTAGCTGCCGTGCGGGATGGGGATGCCCCCGCCCAAGATGTAGACAAACAGCACGGTGAACAAAACCGGCTGGAGGGTGACATCCGACAGCTGCATCGGCTCCCGGGAGATGTGCACCAGGTTGCGCCGGGTCATGCCCCATACGTTGCGGACGCGGCCCGACACAGCGGCCGAGAGCTTTCCGGGGATGCCGGTCCCGGCCGGGGCCGGCCGCAGCGTGGTGGTTGTCATGCGCCCGCTCCTTCCATCTCGGGCCGCGCGCCTTCAGGATCGGCGGCACCATTGCCGGGCTCGTCGTCCCCGGGGGCGAGGTGGCCTCCGGTAAGGGAGAAGAACACGTCGTCGAGCGACGGCTGACGGATCTCAATGTTGTCCACCAGCACCCCGGCCGCATCCAGCGCGCGCACCACTGAGGTCGCCAGTCCCGGGGCGCTGTCCACGCCGGCGCTCAGGCGCCGCCCGTCCTCGCTGATGTGCACCTGGCCGGCGGTCAGTGATCCGATCGCTTCGGCTGCGCCGGGATAGGGGGCGGTGAGCGTCACCTCCAGGCGCGCGCTGCGGCTCGCCTCCTTCAGCTCCTGGGGCGTGCCGTTCGCGATCACCCGGCCGTGGTCGATGACCACGATCTGATCGGCCAGGGCGTCGGCCTCATCGAGGTACTGGGTGGTGAGCAGTACGGTGACGCCCGCCGCGGTCAGCTCGCGGACGGCCTCCCACACTCGCTGGCGGCTGACCGGATCCAGCCCGGTCGTGGGCTCGTCCAGGAACAGGACGGGGGGACGGGTCATCAGGGCGGCCGCCAGGTCCAGCCGTCGGCGCATGCCGCCCGAGTAGCCCTTCAGCACCCGGTCGCTGGCGTCGGTCAGCTCGAACTGGGCCAGCAGCTCGGTCGCCCGCTGCCGGGATGCCCTGCGCCCCATGTCGCTCAGCTCTCCGACCAGGACCAGGTTCTGGCGTCCGCTGAGCAGCCCGTCCAAGGTGGCGTCCTGAGCCGCCACCCCGATGTGGCGCCGTACTTCTGCCGGGTGCCCGACGACATCTACCCCGGCCACCCTCGCCCGGCCGGCGTCGGGCAGCGCGAGGGTCGTCAGGATCCGCACCGCGGTCGTCTTCCCCGCGCCGTTCGGGCCGAGCAGGCCCAGGATGCTTCCGCCCGGCACAGCGAAGTCCACGCCAGCCAGGGCCCGGGTCTCGCCGTACCGCTTGGCCAGCTCTTCGGCCTCGATCATCATGTCGTTCGGCATAGCTGCGTCCTAACCGGCCGGCTAGTAAGATTCCTGTTCATGGTAGCCTAGGTGCACTGCTTACCGGCCGTCAAGTAGATAAGGCATCGCCTGGGAGGGTGACGTGACACGAGCCACCGCCGCCAAGGACGGCCCGGCTGGTCCCCGCGGCGGCCCGGGCGCCCGGAAGACTGAGCCCGCACCGGACCAGCCGCTGGAGGCGGGCTCGACCCGGGAGCGCATCCTGGATGTGGCCCTCGACCTGTTCATCGAGAAGGGCTTCGACGGGACCTCCCTGCGAGAGATAGCAGAGAAGCTCGCCTTCACCAAGGCGGCGCTGTACTACCACTACGCGTCCAAGGACGACATCCTCATGGCGCTGCACATGCGCCTCCATGACGTCGGCCGGGACGGCCTGAAGCAGCTGACCGATGGGCCCGTCAGCCTGGCGACGTGGGAATCGCTGGTCGATACGGTGCTCGGCCAGATGCTCAGCCAGCGCAAGCTCTACCTGATGCACGAGCGCAACCAGGCGGCCCTGGAGAAGCTGCATCGCAAGGATCACGACGCCGAGCACGAAGACCTTCAGCAGAGATTCCGCCAGATGCTGGCCGACCCCGCCATCTCACTTCGCGACCGGGTCAGGATGGCCTCGTCGTTCGGCGCCGTGTTCTCCGTGCTCTTCCTGGCCGGTGACGCGTTCGAGGGCACGAGCACTCAAGAACTAGGCGAACTGCTCCGCGAGACGGTCCACGACATACTCGCCCCGTAAGGACAACTGGCCTGACGCTCAATCGCAGATGCGCTCGTCCCGCGGCGCATCCCGTCCAAGGCAAACGATCCTGATCCGCCGGTATACATGCGGAACTGTCCTGCCACGGATGTGACTCTTGCACCTTCTTGTTCACGTGATCGCGGGACCAGGTGGTCACCGTCAAGCCCAGGTGGGGGCTGTCGTTAGCGCGGCGGCTTGAACCAAACCCGGGTGCGGGCTGTCGTTAGCGCGGCGGCTTGAACCAAACCCGGGTGCGGGCTGTCGTTAGCGCAGCGGCTTGAACGCCGCCCGGATCTCGGTTGCGAACAGCTCGGGCTCTTCCCAGGCGGCGAAGTGGCCGCCCCTGTCGACCTCGTTGAAGTAGGTGAGGGTGGGGTAAAACTTCTCGACCCAGCTGCGCGGGGCGGGCCAGATCTCGCCGGGGAACGTGGTGAAGCCGACCGGGACCGAGACGTCCGGAGGAGCCTGCCCGGCCGCAAGAGCCGTGGCTTGTCCGGTCTCCCAGTACTCCCGGGCCGCCGAGGCCCCGGTGCCGGTCAGCCAGTACAGCGTGATGTTGTCGACGATGCTGCCCCGGGTGAGATGGCCCGCGGGCTGCTTGTCGAGGAAGGCGCGGGAGATCTTGTAGTAGCTGTCGGTGTCGTGGTCGAGCATCCAGGCCGCCAGGGCGACGGGTGAATCCAGCAGGGCGTACCCGATCGTCTGCGGCCGTGTGGCCTGCTCAATGAAGTAGCCGCTGCCGCTCGTGTTGAATGTGGCGAGCCCGCTGAGCGCCGCACGCTCCTCCTCGGATTCCGACGGCAGCGGGCCGCCGCCCAGCACCGCCAGGAGCAGGTTGAGGTGGATGCCGGCCAGTCCCTCGGGTGCCTGGCGGCCCATCGCGTCAGTGACGGCGGAGCCCACGTCGCCGCCCTGGGCGACGTAGCGGGTGTAGCCGAGGCGGTGCATCAGCTCCGCCCAGGCGCGCGCGATACGGCCGGGGTCCCAGCCGACCTCGGCCGGCTCGCTGGAGAAGCCGTAGCCGGGCAGAGACGGCAGCACGAGGTCGAACGCGTCCTCGGCGGTTCCGCCGTGTGCGGTCGGGTCGGTGAGCGGGCCGACGACCTCGAGCAGCTCGATGACCGAGCCGGGCCAGCCGTGCGTCATGATCAGCGGCAACGCGTTCGCGTGCGGCGACTTCACGTGGATGAAGTGGATGTCGACCCCGTCGATCTGGGTCGTGAACTGCGGCAGCGCGTTCAGTTTCGCCTCGCACCCGCGCCAGTCGTAGTCGGCCGCCCAGTAGCGGGCGAGCTCCCGGATCGTCGCCAGCTGCACACCCTGCGACCGGTCGGCGACGAGCTCCCGGGAGGGCCAGCGCGCCGCGACGATGCGCTGCCGCAGGTCGGCGATCGCTTCGTCGGGCATGTCGATCCGGAAGGGACGAATGTCAGTTTCGCTGGGCATAAGTCTCCACCTGCCTGGACTGGCTGACGGCGGACGGCCGGACCGGTGAGCTCCGGCCTGAGGCTCTGGGGCAACTGCCTTCATCCCTGCGCCAGCGGAATGGTTGGTACTGCCTCACGATTGCGGATCGGGCGGGCGCGTCGCGCCCGTGATGTCCCTGGTCTGTACCTGGTCTGCGAACAGTGATTCCGGCAACGGCCTGGAGGCCTTCGGCTGGCAGCCGCCGACCCGGCGCAAATCGGCGGGTAACGGTCTGGACGTCGCCCAGGCTAAGTGCCAGGCTCAGGTCAGGGGCGAACGGCGCACTACCGATCCGGGCCAGCCCGGGACGGGTTAGCCGAACGTGGCACAGCTGGGCGCCGCGGCCCCCAGGCATACAGGTGCTCAAAGGAGAGCTTTATGACCGTGTACAGGGTGACCGAGATCATCGGGACGAGCGAGACCTCATGGGAAGAGGCGGCAGCGGAGGCGATCAAGACTGCAGGCGGGTCAATCCGCGATCTCAGGGTGGCTGAGGTCGCTAAGTTGGACATTCATCTGGACCCAGACGGGTCTGTCATCTACCGCACCAAGCTTCAGCTCTCGTTCAAGTACGAACCCGAGTAACCCTTAATCTGCTTCCCCCGCTGACGGGGTTTCGGTGCGTCGTTCTCAAGCCAGCCCTGCTCCCCAATGCCTGGTCCTTATGAACGCGTCGTGAAACGCCCAGGAATACCCGCGCGACCAGCGGCATGTGCGGGTCGCTGCAGAGCTGCAGGACGGACCGGTCCATCCGGACAGGTTCAGTGAACCGTTGCGGAAATTTGCGCTAGCCGGCAGGGCGTGAGCGCTGCCGGCTAGCGGCTGGTTCGTGCCGGAGCGGCCTCAAGATCCGGATCGAAAATTCGGCCCGGCGCCGGGCGCCCGTTCCCTCGGAGTCAGAAACGCTCCGGGGTGTTCCGCAAGCTGGTCACCCGGGTCTGGGCGTAGTTGCACTCGGCGACGATCGCGGCGATGCGCCGGCCGATGCGAGCCAGTGGACTCCGCGTGCCCTGCGTCATCTTGTGGTTCATCGTTCCTCCTCGGTTTCCGGCCATCTCATAACCGGTCACCATTGAGTCTCGCCGTAAGCCCCTCCTTGGCGCATTGGAGAAAATCCCTATTTTTGCCCGCGAGATAGGTCTTAGCCCAGCCTGAAACCGGCTTACTCGGAGTCAGCGTGCCTTAGTCGGGCTAGCGGGGTCCTGCCCGTGCTCACCGATGAGTTCAGATCGCCCGTGGCTGTCGCGTCAGCGTATGGTGGTGTAATACACTAGCGCTACACTGCGGTATGCTCGTGTGAAGAGTAAGGGAGGTCACCGTGGCCGCAAGCACATCGTTCCGGATTAGCGATGCCGCCAGAACTCGCCTCGCGTCGCGCGCTGCCAGCGAGGGCGTGACCGCCACAGCGTTGCTTGATCAGCTCATCGTTGAGGGCGTCGATCAACTTGACTACCCCGGGATCATCTTCCGAGGTCCTGCGCACGACCGGCGCGCCGCGCTTGCCGCTGGCCCGGATGTCTGGGAGGTCATCGCGCGCCTTCAAGAGCTCATGGGCAGTGAGGAACAACGAATCGGCCGCCTAACCGAAGAATCGGACCTCCACCCACGGTTGGTTCGTATCGCTCTCGACTATGCCGCTGAACACCCGGACGAGGTCCGTGAGCGTATTGACCGCAACCGTCTCGCGGCAGAGCGGAGCCGCACTGTGACACAGCAGCGAGGAACTCTTCTTGCGTGACCGCTTTCCTAGTGGATGAGATGTTCTCGATGGCCGTAGCCGAGCTTTTGCGTGAAACATACGGCCATGACGCTGTTCATGTGGCCGAGGTCGGCCTCCGGGCGGCTGACGACTCGCACGTTGCGGCACGCGCCCGAGCCGAAGACCGAGCCGTCGTCACCGAGAATGTCGCGGACTTCGCTGGTGAACGGGACCTAGTGCTGGTGTTCGTCCTGAAGAGGAATCTGCCAGCAGGGGGCGGGCAATCTGCCGCTCTCGCGAGGATCCTCGATTGCTGGGTGCAGGACCACCCGGACCCCTACCTCGGTCCCGACTGGCCACGAGTGGACTAAGCAGCACTCCCGAGTGAGCCACCGAAACCGATCGCCGGCAGAAGAGCACGGGTTCGCGAGATGCGCTCCGGGACCGACGAGGGGACCAGCGATGCCGGGTACGGATTCTCAGAGCGCAGCCAGCATCAGCCCGGCTGGCTCGGGGGAGGGCGGCATGGAACAACGCGGATGACCCGGGCGGGACAGCACCCGCCGGCCGGGGTAGGTTCAGATGATGAAGAAGCTGTTTGAGATCCTGGTTTGTTTTCTGCATCCCGTGGCGGTCGTCCTCATGTGGATCGACCTGGCCGCCGACCGGCCGGACTTGAGGCAGGGCGGGAAACTGGCGTGGGGGATCCTCGGTCTTATCCCCCTGGTGCCTTTCCTGTACGTAATCACTGGGGGCGATCTGTGGTAATCCCGCTGTGGCGCACCTCGCGCCCGCGGCCCCATGATCCGCAACGGGCAGGCTGATCGCTTACGCTCCTGCCCAAGTCACACCAGGAGCGGCATAACCAGTGCACTGGTGGGGCGCCTCGGCCTCACTTGATCGACTTGGTCAGGTAGTAGCAGGGGTCGGCGTTCGTCGTCAGTACTGTGCCCGCGTAATCGGTTTCGTCCCAGTGGTCGACGACCAGGCCATGGCCCCAGTCGCCGTATCCAAGGCGCTGGTAGAGGCGATGGGCACCGTCGTTGCTCACGGCGACGGCGAGCCCGATCATTACTGCTCCGCGCTCGCTGGCGCGGTGCTCAGCACAGGCGACGATCTTCGTTCCGGTGCCCTGACCGGGTGGCCGGGCCTCCAGAGCATTCATTTCGGGGGAATGCGCCGAGCAGCCGCCGAACCTCGTCATATTTGGAGGCGGTCAGCACAGTGCACCGGTCCGCCAGTTCGCCCCCGC
>Ga0302319_10014177_pt1 | contig 14888 bp, 17 predicted proteins | sample Bog_T0_2_FD_203319 | JGI IMG/M metagenome (GOLD analysis project Ga0302319, IMG submission 203319) | Peat permafrost microbial communities from Stordalen Mire near Abisko, Sweden - Bog_T0_2 | ecosystem: Environmental > Terrestrial > Soil > Wetlands > Peat | place: Sweden: Abisko, Stordalen Mire... | reverse complement strand
TCGATCGCCGCTTCCGCCGCCGGCACGTCCACCGGCGGCGCCGCTTCCGTGGTGTTGCAACAATGACAGGCTGGACCGCCATTCTCCGCGACCGCTCCGGCGTGGCCAGCATCGAGGCGGCGTTGCTAACGTCCTTGCTGCTGGTGCCGATGCTCGGGGGCGCGGCGGATGCCGGTCTGGTCCTGTACAACTGGGGCAAGGTCACCCGCGCCGAGCAAGCCGGACTGCTCTCGGCCATGGGAAACGGCGCCTCCCCGTCCACGATGCTTCAGGCAGCCCTGACAGCCTATGGCAATGCGCCGGTGAAACCGAGCCTGCAAGCGTCCGTTCTCTGCTACTGCCTTCCGACGGCAACGGCCTATCGCCGGGCCGGCGCGGGAGTGGTTTCATGCGCCACGACCTGCGGCGCCGGCGATACGCTGGCGCAATTCGCGACGCTGTCGGTCAGCACGACGGTCAAGTTGCCGCTGCCGCTGCCGTTGATCGGCTTCGCCTCTCCCTTCGCGATCAACACCAGCGCGACCGCGCGGCTGCAATGATCCGCGGCCGCATCCTGGCGGCGGAGCGGCGCGGCACCACCGCCCTGGAATTCGCCCTGGTGGCGCCCATGGTGCTGACGTTGATGATCGGCCTGCTGGATATCGGCAGGCTGTTCGGCGACCAGTACGCACTCGACCAAGGCGTTGCCGTCGCGGCCCGTTATGCGGTGGTCAACAGCGCCCTGGCGAGCGTCACGTCGATCGAGTCGATGTTCAAGCAGGCTGTGCAACCACTGCTCGGTGGCTGCGGCGGCTGCACCATCGCGGTTACCTTCGCGCCCAGCTACCAGCCGGGCGCAGCGGTGACCGTCACCGCAAGCTATCCGTGGAAGCCGTCCTCGCCGATCACCCTGATGCCGGCGCAGACCCTTGCCAGTTCAACCACGCTGACCGTCCAGAACTGACCGGCTCCGTCGTCCATCGCGCCAGAGTATCAAGCCGAACAACAGCAACAGGATTGCGGCACTGACCGGGACGCTTGGCGCAACCAACAGGGCCAGCGCCGGGAACAGGAACGCCAGAAGCAGTATCGTGACCTCGGTCAGGGTGAACGAGCCGCCCGCGTCGGTGCGGGCCTGGATGAACAGGGCAAGAGCCGCTGTGACCATCGGCAGGTCATAGATGAAGGCATGCGGTGTCGCGAGGAAGGTGCCGACCAGCAGCGCCGCGGCCGCCAGTCGCCCCGGATGTCGCCGCCGGAAGCAACGCCAGACCAGGATGGCGACGGCTACGGCGGCAAGGCCCTGGATGACTTTGGCGACCGGCAGCGCGACGCCAACCGTCTCCAGATTGGCCATGACGGTGGGCTTGAAGTGCAGCAGCGCGATTTTCTGGTCGAATCGCTCGGCATAGACAGGCAGCATCGAAACCCACGCCGGCCAGACGGCCCATCCGTAGGCGACGGTGGCGATCACGGCCAACCCCGCCACCGTCGCACCGGCGACACCGAGTGCGGTCCAATACCCGGCCGCGAGGAACGCGACCGGCACCAGCAGTCCGAGCTGCGGCTTGACGCTGAGCAGGCCGATCAGCAATCCCGCCACAACCGGCCGGCTGCCCGCCAGCCGGACGCCGGCGATGACCAGGGCTGCCGACAGAAACCCGCTCTGTCCCATGGCGATGGTGGCAACGCTGGCGGGCGCGACGATCGCGCCGATCAGGCAAACCGGCAGGCGGGAGCAGGTTGCCGCAACGGCCCAAACGAACAGCGCCAGCGTGCCGGCAATAAAGACAAGGTAGGCCGGCGCCAAGGGCAGTAGGCTCAGCGGCAGGAGGAAGGGGATGAAGGTCGGAGGATAAGGAAACGGCTTGTAGAGGCTCGGGTCCATGCCGAGCGCGACCTGCCTGGCCTGAATGGCGGCAAAATCGTACAGCTCCGTCGCCGGATGGGCGCTGGCGATTTTGCCGTACGACCAGAGGGCGAAGAAATCGCCAAACGTAGGCGGGTGTCCCGAGGTCCGGCCGTTGTACAGCGTCCAGATAATCTGCGCGTAGATCAGCAACAGGAACGCGCTCGCGCCAAGAACAAGCGCGCACAGGTAGACCGTCTTGCGCTCACCGGCCCGCCATCGGAGCAGCCAGGCACCCCGGTTGGACAGCGTCGCAAGTCCAGGCGGTCGGATGGTGTTCACCGGCAGATCAGCCCCTCTGGTGGGCGGCGGCCACCACGCTTTTCTCATCGCGAGACGACGCGTCTCGCGTCGATGGGCGACAGAACCACTGGCAGGGCGTCCACCGGCGGATGCAGCCATGCGACGGTTGCTTCGGCGCCACCCGCGTGGTGCAGCCGGCCAGCCGACACCATGCGCGGCAACATCGCGGGTTGCGCCGAAAGGGAAACGGCGGTGTCCGGCGTCACCACCCGCACCAGCCGCGCTTGCGGCGAGAGCAGCACCACGTAGGCCGCGGATGACTCTTGCTCGTGCCATGGCGGATCGGCTTTGACCCAGGGCCAGACCGCACGGACCTTCTGTAGATAGGCCGCGCCGATCACGGGCGACGCCGAGTGATAGGCAGCGATCGCGCCGTCCCATCCCGTGCTGCCCAGCCGGCCGAGGCTCAGAATGCGCGCGGCGGCGCGTGCGTTGGCGTCGGGGTCGAACGCTTCTTCCAGGCTTACGAATGCGTACGGGTGGTAGAAGAGATCGACCTGAAAGCAGCCGACATCGATGATACTGACGCCGATCCGCTGCAGCCCGCGTACCATATCGACAGCCGCGGCTTTGTTCGGGTGGTAGAAGCCACGCCCGCCGGCGTTGATGGTCCAGGGCCATATTATCGGGACCATACCGTTGGCCGCGCGACGGCCGCTCTCGATGATGCCGATGGCCGCAAGCAGGCCGGTCGGCAGCCGCCACTCGCGTTCGGCTCGGGTTGCCGCCGACCCGCAAGTCTGCGTCGCGTCTTCGGACGCTTGCTGCGCGCGGGCATGACCGTTTGGAATGCTTATCAACGCCCAGACGGCAATCCCCAGGACCCAGGCGCGAGGACGCGGGCGCGTTGTCCGGATACCGTTCATCCGGTTGGCGGCCGTTTGCATCCCATTGCCGCCGCGTTACGGTCTCCAGCCGGGCGACCCGCCCCCCGTAAAGAGTGCGCTGGCTTGGCGCGCGACGGTCGCTCCAAGCGCGACCTTGAGCGTGTGATGCATTAGCTGCCAATCCCCGTCAAAATTATCGCTTTTTTGTTACACGCGTCATACCAGCATAACACGATTTAATTCTACAGCAGCATTAGCAGAGATACGACAAAAGGTCTACTCTCCCTCGAAAGACGAATACTAGCGCTTCCGCCGGACCAAATCCGGTGAGGGGTCTGCGAGGCGACATGACTCAATATATAGATGTCACCCCATGGGCGTTATCGTTCCAATTGGACATCGCCCGCCGCTCCTTTGGAGGTCCGCGCGGGCTGTCTGGCGTCGAACGCCGTCATGTTCGGTGCGGTCGGCCGCCAGCGCGGACAGGTTCAGCCCTTAGCTCTCGCCTTCTCAACCAAGGCCCGCCGGCGGAGCAGCCCCAGGCCCAGCAGGCCGCCGGCCAGCACCGGCGCCGAGGACGGCTCGGGCAGCGCGGCAAGCGCATCCGCGGCGGTGACCGCTTGTCCGGCCGCGGTCGGGTGTAGGTTATCCCAGAACAAATAGGCGTTCTGTCCTGACGTGGTGGACGCGCATAGCACGCCCCCGGCGGCATAGCCGTACACGTCGCCGGTCCAGCAGGGATCGGTGACATTGGCGAAGCCGTAGGCAGCAGGGTTCGCTACGATCGCGTCGAGCGGCCCGAACGTGTCCAGAAAGTGCAAGTCGATGCCCGGGGTCGCTGCCACCGGCAACAGGTCGGTCAACAGATCGGCGTTGAAGGTCGCCGTCAGCGACGTTGCGTCGCCGGCGAGCGCAGACCCGGCGATGCGCGGCGTGACGCCCAGATCTGGCACGTCGGCCACCAGCAGGTTTCGCGCGCCCAAGGAAGCCAATTTGGCGACCGCGGCCGCGACGTTCGCCGCCGCAGCCTCGGCGGTGCCGAGAGCAATGGTCGGACTTCCGATCGATAGCGCCGTCAGCAGATCGTTGGCGCCGGCCCAGACGGTGTAAAGCGCATGCGGGTCGGCCGCCGGATGCTGGGTGGCGAATGCGGCGATTTGCCAGGGCAGGTCGCCCAGCCCCGCGGTGGCCGCCGGCGTCGTGCCGGTTACGGCACCACCCACGGCATAGTCGGTGCCCCCAAGCAGACTTGGTTGCAGCGGTGCAATGCCGAGCGTGGCGGCAACGTCGTCCAGCCAGATCGGCCCATTGCTGAAGCGGCCGGCGAAATAGGGCGGCGCCGGCGCCGCGCCGTCCGTGAAGGAATAGGCATTGCCGACATCCGACAGGCTGTCGCCGAACGCATAGAGCGCGCTGTAGGAACTGGCCCGCGCCGGCACCGCCGCCGCGCTGCAGACCAGAACGCATGCGGCAAGACGTGATTGGTAGGGTTTCATCAGCTCACCAATGTTCCTATCGGTGAATGCTGCCATTCCCGCATCGGCGGCGTCAACGATGCCAGGCCGTCACAGCGAACCCGCGCGGCGCCTTGGCGTGCGTTCTGACCGGCCAGCCTCCCGCCGGAATTGCCCTATCCGATCGGTAGAATGGACACATGCGCGAACACATTATCGGGGCGAACCCCGCCGAGCCGCTGGTCGCGCTTGGCTGCCTCGCGCGCGGCTGGCATCCTATCGGGAAAACAATTACGGGAGCAGACGCGATGGCGGACATTGGCTGGATGGGCGCGGCCGCAACCACAGCGGTCACGCTGGCGAGACTGTCGAGGTAACCGTCGAGGACCTGGACAACGCCATAATCATACAGCCAGGAACAACGTGATGAGGCAATTACCGCCGCTTGACCCACGCATGCCACCACCCGACCGATGCGTGTTGCCCCTGGTGCTCGCCCGTTTCGCTGCAGCGATGCCGGAGCGGATCTTCGCGGCGTTCGAGGATGGGGAAGCATGGTCCTATGCGCGCACGCAAAATGAGGCATTGCAGGTCGCGGCCGGTCTCGCGGGCCTTGGCGTGGCGCGTGGCGACAAGGTGCTGATCTGGCTGCCGAACGGCAAACTCGCGCTGAAGTCATGGTTTGGCGCCAATCATCTGGGCGCCGTTTCGGTCGCCATCAACACCGCCTACCGCGGCAGCCTGCTCGAACACGTCGTCGCGAATTCGGACGCCGAGGTCGCGATCTGTCACGAAGACCTGGTCGATCGACTGCTGGAAATCCCTGGGCGCGGTGAGCTGCGAACGATCGTCACGTCGGCCGCGAAGCTGGCCTCGGCGGGACCGGCCTTCGCAAGCATTGGCATCACGCTGGTGCCATTCGAGACGCTCAACGACAGCCGTGCTGCGCCAACGCTTCCCGACCTGGCGCCATGGGACGTGCAGTCGATCTGCTACACGTCGGGCACCACCGGCCCGTCGAAAGGCGTGCTGTCGTCGTATCTGCATCTGCACGCGATGGGCTGGCACTGCACCGGCGGGGTCACCGCGGACGATCGCTACCTGATCAATCTGCCGCTGTTCCATGTCGGTGGCACGCTGTTCGTGACCGGCGCGCTGGCGCGCGGCGCCTCGATCGCCGTCATGGGACCGTTCGCGACCGAGACGTTCCTCGACGTTTGCCGGCGGCTTCAGCCAACCCAATGTCTGCTGCTTGGCGCGATGGCGGGCTTTCTGGCCCGCTCCCCGCCGGGTGCCGGCGATCGTGATCACGGGCTACGCCGCGTGATGGTGATCCCGCTGGCCGAAGACGCGCCGGCGCTGTCCCAACGCTTTGGATTCGACGTCGTGACGCTGTTCAACATGAGCGAAATCTCCGCGCCGATCGTGTCGGAGGCAAACCCAACGGTCCGCGGCTCGTGCGGGCGCGTGAGAAAGGATGTGGAGGCCCGCATCGTTGACGAGCATGACTGCGAAGTGCCGGTCGGCGAGGTGGGCGAACTGATCCTGCGGGCCGACTGTCCGTGGACGCTATCGCACGGCTACTACAAGATGCCCGAGGCGACCGCACACGCCTGGCGCAACGGCTGGTTCCATACCGGCGACGCGTTTCGGACCGACGCTGACGGCAACTTCTTCTTCGTCGATCGGGTGAAGGATGCAATCCGCCGCCGCGGCGAAAACATCTCGTCGTTCGAAGTCGAAGTCGAGATCCTGGCGCATCCGGGCGTGCTGGAAGCGGCCGCCATCGCGGTCCCGAGCGAACACGGCGAGGACGAGGTGCTCGCGGTCGTCGTGGCTAAACCATCGGCCGAACTCAAGCCGCATGATCTGGTTCATTTCCTTCGCCAGAGGCTGCCGACTTTCATGGTGCCGCGCTTCATCCGGATGGTTGATGCGCTGCCGAAGACGCCAACGTCCAAAGTCGAGAAGCACCGCTTGCGGGGCGAAGGCGTCACCGCCGACACATGGGACCGCGAGGTGGCCGGGCTGCGATTGAAGCGGGAGCGGTTGTCCGGTTAAGCCGATGCTCTCTATTCCAACCGACCGAATTGGTGCGGAGGTCGGCCGTCACGTGGTGGCGGTCTCCACCCGCATGACGACCGCCTATGCAGCCGGCATCGGCGCCGTCGAGGATCTGTATCTCGACGATGCGCGACCTGGTGGTGTGATCGCACCGCTGCCGTTCATCGTCTCGCTCGAATGGCCGGTCCTGATCGCGCCGGACTACGTTGCCGCGATCGGGCGCGATCAACTCACGGTTTACGACGGCCTGGTTCATGGCTTCCAGGACAGCACTTTTTTCCGTCCGGTCCGGCCAGGCGACACGCTGGGCATCGTCGGCCGCATCGCCGAGATTCGACAGACGCGGGCTGGCGCGCTGGTCGCTTGCAAGATTCTGACCAGCGATGCCCGGAGCGGTGCCCGCGTTTGCGAGTCCTGGTTCGGGTCTCTGTTCCGGCGTGGCACGCTGTCCGGTCCGCCTGCCACGGTCGAACGGCCGCCTGCGCTGCGGCCCGAGGCTGGTTTGCCCGCCGGCACCCCCGTTGGCGGGATTGCGCGGCACCGCATCGACATTCCAAGGCACCTGCCGCACGTCTATACCGAATGCGCCCGCATTTGGAACCCGATCCATACCGAGCGCAGCGCGGCGCTGTCCGCTGGTCTGCCCGACATCATTCTACACGGAACATGCGTTTGGGCGATGGCCTTGCAAACGATCGTCGCAGGCTTTCGTCCCTCCGATGCATTGCCCCTGCGCCGGTTTGCCGCCAGGTTCTCGGCGTTCGTGGTACCCGGCCAAGCTTTGGAACTCGAATACGCCAAGCAACCAGATGGCAGCATCGGCTTCACGGTCCGAACCGCGGCCGGGGCGCTGGCACTGAGTGCCGGTGTCGCCGAGCTGTCCCGCTAGGGACTTGAACAACGCGCAACTTCTTGCCTCGCCGCCGCCCGCCCCCCCCCGCAGAGATTGCGCGCAGCACCATGGGCCAGCCAATGGCGCCCTGAATCACTTCAGAGCTACAGCGCGGCCTTCAGCTTAGGGTGAGTGGCTGGGCTGCGCCTAATCGCTTGTCACGCGCGTTTCGGCTACCGTGGAGGATGCCAATGTATGCACTTACACGTCGCACCGTACTCGGCGCCATAGGACCATCCGGGATTGTCGCCATGGCCGATCTGGGATCCACGTCGGCGGCGACGTCGACACCCCACCATAAGAGGGTGCTCGCGAAACACCCGTTAGCTTACTGGCGTTTTGAGGAGCGAACTGGGCCGACCGCGCACGATTCGACAGGCCATGGGCGCGCGGGCAACTATCATGGTGAGATTTCTTTCAGGCAGCCTGGCGCGATCAGCAGCGAGAACGATGCAGCGATCGGGCTCAACGGCGTGGACGCCTTCGTTGAAGTGCCGGACGCCGAAGTCTTCAGCCAGCCGAAGAGCAAACGAGGGCTGACGGTGGAGGCTTGGTTTCGGCCGGATGTGCTCACGTTTACAGGCCAAACAGAGCAACATTACATACATTGGCTCGGCAAAGGACAAGCCGGGGCGTTCGAATGGGGCTTCCGATTCTACAGCAAGGATTCACCGCGGCCCAACCGTGTCTCCGCCTATATCTGGAATCTTGCCAGTGAATCTGGCCTCCAGAACGAGGGGGCGGGGGCCTACTTTCAGGACGAGTTGCAACCGGGGCATTGGATTCACGTCGTCGCCTGCTACGATCCCGGCGACGCGAGCAATCCGGACGCCGGGGTCTCTATTTTCAAGAACGGCGTGCTGCGCGGTGGCCCATCAACCTCGCCTGGGGCTCGGTACGTCAGCTACGACATCCATCCCATGCATGGCTCCGCGCCGGTCAGGCTCGGGACGCGTGACGAGGGCAGCTTCCTGGCTGGCGGGCTCGACGAGGTCGCGATTTATCCGCGCGTGCTTAGCGCCAGCGAGATCCTGGACAACTTCACCGGCGCCTGATCAACGGTCCAACGTTATGCGGGATGAAGCGGGGGCGGATGCGTGTTACGACGGGCGCCAAGCCCAAGGAGGTGACCACCATGGCAGCAACCCCGCCGCCTCTCGCGCAAGATACGCCTGCCATCGACTTTCGGCTTTCTGGCACGGACGAGCGGACCTATGCGCTCGAAGACATTGCCGGCAAGAACGGAACGGTGATCGTCTTCATCTGCAATCATTGTCCTTACGTGAAGGCGGTGATCGACCGCCTCGTCGCCGATGCACGAGCGCTCATGGCCGAGGGGGTCGGGTTTGCCGCGATCTGCTCCAACGATGCCGATACCTACCCCGAGGACTCCTTCGAGGCCATGCAGCGCTTCGCGCAGGCGCACGCGCTGCCGTTTCCGTATCTGCACGACGAAGACCAGTCGGTGGCGCGGTCCTATGGCGCCGTGTGCACGCCCGACTTCTTTGGCTATGACGCGAACCGTAGGCTCAAATACCGAGGTCGCCTGGATGAGGGCCGCACCAGCCCTCCGGCCGCCGGTGCGCGCCGGGAGTTGGTCGAGGCCATGCGTGAAATTGCGACGACCGGCATAGCGCCGTCCGGGCAGATGCCATCCATCGGCTGTTCCATCAAGTGGAAGCCGGAAGCATGAAATAGGGCCCGAGGACCGAGCCGCGACGCCCGCCCTCGGGGCCTGATCGGCGCGGCCCGGTGCGCTCAGGCCGGGCGAGCGCCGGTGTGGATGATCGTTCCGACGTGCTCGCCACGCAGCGCGGCAGTGAGCCGGCCCGGCACGAGCCCGTTCACGACCTGCACGTGCTCGATGTGGCGCGCGGTTGCCATGACATCGAGGAGCGCGCGGTCGAGCGGCAGGGTGCCTTGGAGCTTGGCGAGGTCGGCGAAGCTCGTCTCACGGAGCAACTGCGCCTGCTCCCCGCCGGGGCCATTGGGGTCGTTGGTGTACACGCCATCCACATCCTCCACGATCGTCAGGCCAGCCGCTCCCAGTGCGTCGGCGAGCAGGAACGCGCCCGTGTCGGCCCGGTGAGGTGGGATGCGCGAGGTGGGGAACTCATGGTGGTTATACGGCGGAAAGGCGCTCCCCACGACCGCGCGGGCCGCGGAGAGGTGGATCGCGAGCTGGGTTGCGATGGTGGGGTGCTCAACGTAGGAGACGCCCTCCGGCGCGAGCAGCGCCGCGAGGATATGGCCGTTCTGGCCGGCTTCGCTGGCGGCGAGCGGGGCGAGCGACCCGACCGGCAGTCCGAGGTCGAGGCCGACGCCATAGACGTGGCGAGCCCGGATGCCGGCGCCGGTCAGTATGAGCAGCCGGTGCTCGGGCAGCAGCTTCCGGAGCTCTTCCACCACCGGGAGAATTGCGTCCCGGCCGCGATCCATGATGGATCGGCCGCCGATCTTCACGACCTGAAGCCAGGGCAGCAGCCGGATCGGGCGCCCGCCGGCGACCGGGCGGGTGAGTTCGCCGTCGAGCAGGGTCTGGTGCGCGAGCAGCGAGGCGACGTGCTTGATGCTGTTGGTGGTCTCGGGCATGGCAGCGGTCCTCTAGCTCGCGGTGATGATGGTGCCGACATGCTCGCCGGCGAGCGCGCGGGTCAGGTTGCCGGGGACGAGGCCGTTCACGATCTGTACCTGGCGGACGTGGCGTGCCGCGTTGAGCAGGTCGAGCACCGGGAACTCGAGGATCGAATCGTGCAGCCCCTGCGCCTTCATCTCGTCAACCGAGATCTTCGGGATGAAGGTCGCGTCCTTCGCGGTTTTCGGGTTCGCGGTGTAGAGGCCGTCTTCGTCCTTCACGTAGATCATCGCCTTGCAGCCGAACTGCTCGGCGAGGAGGAAGCATCCGGCGTCGGTGCGGTAGGGCGGGATGACGCCCTCGGGGGCGGGCGCATCCAGAGCCCGTAGGGCGGCATGCCGCTGAAGACGACCGCGTTCACCTCGGCCAGGTAGAGCGGGACCGCCGAGAGCCCGGCGCCGTCGACCGCGGAGATACCGTATTTCGCGAGGAGCTGCCCCAGCATCGCGGCGTTCTGATCGGCGACCGAGGCGCCGAGCTGCGAGAGCACGCCCGCCGGCAGGCCAAGCTCCGCCGCGATCGAGTAGAGGTGCCTGGCCCGGGTGCCTGCGCCGGTGCCGATCAGCAGCTTGTGGGCCTTGCGGGCGGCGACGATCTCGTCGACGAGCGGGTATACTGCCGCGCGGCCCCGGTCGATGACGCTCTGGCCGCCGATCTTGATGACCGTCGCGTCCGGCAGGATCCGGAAGTCCGCAGCCGCCTCCGCAGCCGCCAGAAGCTGCGGGTCGCTCAGCGACCGCTGCATAAGGAGAGCCTCAAGCTCCGCCGTCGTGTTGGCCATTGGGGTCTTCCCTTTCGCGATTTTGATGCATGTCCGCACTTCTGGGCGAGCCCGCAAGCCCTACCTGAAAAAGAAACGCTCTCTCCCGACTGCCGGGGCATAGCCGGCCGCGGCGTAGAGCATCGAGACGGAGCCCCTCAGGCCCGCGTTCGTGAGCGCTTGGATCATAACACCGTTGTCTGGCAATACGCGGCGCCTCCAGCCCTGGCGACAGCGTAGACCTCTGGAACGGCCATCAGGGTGACCGGCCGACGCAACCATGCCACCGACCATCGGGACCGCGATCCGTCCATCCCCGATAGCGTTGGGGTAAGTCTGCTTGCCAACGAACGCACAGGTCAAGATCGCGTTCCAGCCATGTTCTGTCCTGTCACGTGCTTTCGACAACAATGGGAGGTTCCACATGGCAAACGACATGACCCGGAAGAAGATTGCAGCCTGTCTGTGGTTTGACCATGGTCAGGCTCGCAAGGCGGCCGAATTCTACGCTGCAACCTTTCCCGACAGCCACTTGGATGCCCGTCATCTGGCGCCGTCCGATTATCCTGGCGGCAACCAGGGTGACGAGCTCACCGTCGAATTCACCGTGCTCGGCATGCCCTTCGTCGGTCTCAATGGTGGGCCGCGGTTCAAATTCGATGAGGCGGTCAGTTTTCAGGTCTATACCGACAGCCAGGATGAGACGGATCGCTACTGGAATGCAATCGTTGGAAATGGTGGCGAAGAATCGCGATGTGGCTGGTGCAAGGACAAGTTCGGGCTATCCTGGCAGATCGTCCCCCGCGCACTTCTCGAAGCCTTCGCCGACCCCGATAAGGCGGCGGCGAAGCGCGCAATGGATGCAATGATGGGCATGACGCGGATCGACATAGCCGCGATCGAGCGAGCGCGGGCCGGGAAGCCGATCGGATGAGCCCATTTAATGGGCGTTCGCGGCCTTCAGTCGCGCATGAATGGACCCCACCCGCGCCCGGATGGTGCTATAGAGCCTGCTAACCCTGGCTGGCGACGAGGAGTTTGGCCCAACTGAGGTCCCCAGCGTTCGATTCCGCGCGCCCGTTCGTTCCTGCATCCGTCGTGCTGCAGCGACTGCACGACGAGGCACCGAAGGACCGGTTCACCCTCGGCTGGGTCATGGGCAGCCTGGGCAGACGCTCGTTCGGACTCATAATATTGTTGCTCGCGGTGGTCGCGATTGCGCCGGGGCTTTCGATAGTCGCCGGTCTGTTGCTGGTGATCCCGGCATTCGAAATGATCATCGGCCACACCGGACCGGCGTTCCCGGCTCGCATTGCCGCCCGTCCCTTGCCGACAAGACATCTTGCCGCGCTGGTGCAGCGCGCCGTGCCGGTGCTGCGCTATCTTGAGACCATGATCCATCCACGCTGGCTCGCCGCCGTCGATGCGTCCAAGCGGCTCGACGGCGTCGTCGTCATGCTGCTCAGCGCTACCTTGTTCGTACCGATCCCGCTGAGCAATGTCGTCCCCGCTTTGGTGATTGCTTTGATCGCCCTCGCCAATCTTGAGGAGGACGGGGTTCTGCTCGTGCTTGCCCTGCTGGCCGGCGCGATTGCACTGACTCTGGCGGCGGCGGCGGCGTGGGCAACGCTTGTCGGTGCCGAATGGGTCAGCCGCTTTTGGTAGCGAGCGGGCGGGCAGGTGCCAGACGCCTACAGCGACATCAGGATCTCGAACGGGTCATCCGTGCGCAGGACACCTCGCCGCGGCCACGTTCTCGGCCTCGAAGCCACAAGCCCTCGGCAGCAGATCGACCAGCACTCCCGAAGGAGCGGCTCCCGCAATCCGCGGCCCGCGCAGCCGTATTGTCCCGGCCGCCGAAAGCCCCAGGGTGACGCCGCTTCAGCAGCTCAGGACGTTGTCGCTGACAACCCGGGGGCGATCGAGTAAGTAGTTTCCGACCCTATGCTCCCAGGATCGCGGCCCGATATTACGGCTCAGTCCGGCGGAGCCATCCCACAGGACGTGATGGCGGCCACGCGACCGGAAGGCCGTGCCGTGCGCTGAGTATGTGTATAATAATTGAACCTTACACAGAAGGATCATCACCGTGCGAAAGTCGATCTCGATTGCCGTGACGCTTCTGGTCCTGATGGGTGCGATGCCCCTTTTGGGGGCCTGCCATACCACCGCCGGCGCCGGCGAGGACATCTCCGCCACCGGACATGCGGTGACGCACGCGGCCGACAAGCTCACGCCGTAAACGCCGCAGTCTTGTCGAACAACCGTCTGATCAACACGGAGAGCGGCCATGGGCAAAGATCGCAGTCGAAGCAACCGGGAACCAAAGAAGCCGAAGGCGGAGAAAAAACCCGCGCAGGCCGGCTCAACCTTCCTCCGCCCGCAGCCAGCGGGTGCTTCGCAAACAACTAAAGAAAGTATCAAATAAGATGGACAAGGACAGAGTCATCGGTGCCGGCAAGCAAATCATCGGCTCAGTGAAGGAAGTCGTCGGGAAGATCGTAGGCGATGCCAAACTGCAGGTCGATGGCAAGGCCGAGCAGGTCGAGGGCAAGCTGCAGAACGCCGCCGGTAGCGCGAAGGATGTGCTGAAGGGATAGCGCTCCCATCAGCGTTTTTGTCTACCGGGTCTGGCCCTGTCAGCTGCAAGCGGCCCCCGTTTGCAGCTCTTGCGTCTGCCGGCCATGAGGTCGGCGTCGGCGAGTCGGTGCCAGGGCCCGGCTAAATGCGCGGGCTCGGCGCACACAGCCCCAATCCTATCGGCCGCCACGCCCGTGCTTCAGTGCGCGCTTGGGTTCCGGTCCGATACGCCGCCCCACATCTGAAAAGAGGTTTTGCCATGTCTGCCCTCGCCCACCCGATGACCATATCCAAGCCCTTCGCGGTTGCGGTCGCCGCACTGATGACCGCCGCGGTGCTCGGCAGCCCCACGATCCCGGCTCTGGCCGCCAGCCCCACAATCCAGATGGCGGAGTCCTCTGCTGCCCATATCCCAGCCGGCCGCGGCGCCACCGAAGGAAAGGGGCAGACAGTCGAGCAGCGGATTACGACGCTTCGCTCGGCGCTCGGAATAACACCAGGCCAGGAAGTGCTCTGGAACGGCGTGGCGCAGGCGATGCGCGAAAATGCCGCCGCCATAGACAAGCTGATCGCAGAAAATCGGGCGCGGCCAGTAAAAGACACGACCGCCGTCGACGATTTGAACGTCTATCAGAAATTCGCGCAGGCCCATCTCGACGGCCTGCAGAATCTGATTTCATCGTTTGATGCGCTGTATGACACAATGCCCGCTTCGCAGAAGAAAGTCGCTGACGAAGTGTTCATGAATTCGGGCACCAAGAGCGGGCGGTCACATGGCTAACAAGTCCAGCGCTACGGCTTCCCGTGTCACGCCGCGAGCCGATTCCGCCGTGCCCCGCAGCACCGACGCAACGCCGATGCGGGTCTTGTTGGTCAGGCTTGCAGCAGGGCTCGCGCTGTCCGCCGCCCTTGTACTCGGAACGTCCCCACCGGCTATCGCGCAACCGCACGGTGGCGGGGGCCACCAAAGCGGACATGGCGGCGGATATGGTCGCGGACATGGCGGCGGCGGCGGCGGTGGCTATTATCGGCCGCCGCCGGTGGTCTATGGCTCACCATATGGAAACTCCTACTATGGCTCCCCGTACCCGCCGCCGCCGGTGGTCTACCTTCCAGGGATAAGCATCGGAATTTGGTAGGCGTCACCATGGCAAAACGGCCCACGGCGTCACAGCGCCGTGGGCCGAAAGGTCACACGTCGGCTGCGACGCCACCGAAGGACTAAACGGAGCTTCCTACTTTCATTTTACGTAAGCCATTGATTTCGCGAGCAACCCTTGAGCGGCCCGTCTAAAATGTAGCCATGTAATCCAACATTTGAGACTTGTACCAGGGCGCCAAATGTGCTCATACCCACACCATGTATATCGAAGCCGTCCCGAATCGGAACTCGCCCCCCGCCATCCTGCTGCGCGAAAGCTATCGCGAGGACGGCAAGGTTCGCAAACGCACCCTGTGCAATCTCTCCGACTGGCCGAAGGAACA
>Ga0302319_10014176_pt1 | contig 14889 bp, 11 predicted proteins | sample Bog_T0_2_FD_203319 | JGI IMG/M metagenome (GOLD analysis project Ga0302319, IMG submission 203319) | Peat permafrost microbial communities from Stordalen Mire near Abisko, Sweden - Bog_T0_2 | ecosystem: Environmental > Terrestrial > Soil > Wetlands > Peat | place: Sweden: Abisko, Stordalen Mire... | reverse complement strand
CACGAATTTCGTGCAATATAATATTAACCGCACCGGTTCCTCGAAGTATCTGAATCCAAACAACCTTATCTTCACGTGCAATGCGCCGAGCGACCCCACCCGCAATGGGCAGTCCCTCTTTCCCGTGGCAATATATCGGCAGCAGGTAACCAATCTGAACTTCCCGCGCGTGTCCGGCAATCTCACCCAGGTCACGCCGCTGATGGATCAGATTCCCTACACCCGCAGCGCCCCGACCGACTTCATTACGGTCACCATTCCCGATTTGTTGATGGCGGCGGGAACCGAGGTCGACGATGTTTCCAATGCAATATTCTCAGGCTCGTTTCTGTATGTGCGTGACCAGCAACCGGTCATTTTGGGGGCGAGTTATCAATACTTCGTGACGCGCTTCGGTACTAACCGCGAAGTTGTGGAGATTATTCCCGCGGGAACCGTGACCATTCCATCGCAATGAAATATCCCCCGGCCATCTCGGTTCTCCGATGCCTTGCCGCTGCCGCGGCCCTGGTTGGTCTGGGATTAGCGGGCGATTTGCACGCCGCCTTCGTTTATGAATCGCCGACCGAATTCTTCAGCGCGGGCGATTTTAATGGCGATGGCATTGCCGATGTGTTGGTGCTGGATAAACTTACCGGCAATGCGCGCGTGGGCTATTCCGACGGCGCCGGCAATTTGTATTGGTCTGCGCCGCTCGTCACTGGTGTGGAAAATGCCACTGGCCTCGGCGTGCATCATTTTCTCTCAGCAATAAATGACTCCGTCGCGGTGACCGCTCCGGAATTCAACCGGATAAATCTGGTCGATCTTTCCCAAACCAATGCTGCGGGCACCCCGAAAACCTTCGCACCCACCGGTGTTGGACCTCACGCGTTGGCGGGATTGACCTCTCCCTTGACGCCGTCTGCCGGTGCATTGCCTTATCTGTTTGTGGCGAGCTCGCGCAATGATGGGTCCGGCGAATGGCTCGACTTGATGCAATGGAACGGGCTGCCCAATTATTTGGGGCAGTTTAATGAAACTGGGCCCTTCGACCGGTTAAACGCGCTCGACCTTGACACAAACACGGCAACACTCGCCGTGGGCATGGTGCGCGGGGCCACGAACGACGAACTGGACATCTGGCAGTTCACTAATTCACCCGCCGTCATGCTCGTGTTCAGTAATCTTCCTTCGGGAAGTGATTATACCTTCGGCAACTTCAACGGCGAAACGCTGCCCCGCTTTATTTTCTACCAGCCCGGAGCATCGAATCTCTCGGTTGTCCCACTGCTGGAAACCAACGGTGGATATGCGTTCGGGCCGCCGATCGAACAGACGTTGAGCGAAGCGGTGAAAAACGTTTTTACCCTAAACCTCGGCGCCAATGGAAGTGCGATCATCCAATTTGGCGACGGCATCGAAGGTCTCACCTTGCCGGGCGGTTCGCCAGCGCTTTCCGCGAAATATCAGACCGGTGCCGAGGCAGCAGGGAATGTCTTTACCGGCATCGTGCCGCTGGCTAACGGCGCCTTTGCCTTGTTGGACACGACCTCCGGGGCTGCTTCCTCCACGCACGCGCAAGTTATTAAATTTGACGGCACCAGTTTTACGCAACTTGGTTCCTCCCACCTGCCGCCGAAAAGTTCGCGGGGAACACGCGCGAATGTTTGGCTCTTCCAACGCGAACCGTTCGTGAACCGTTCACCGGGCTTTATTGCGTCCCTGAATTCGCCAGATTGGGCGGACGGCTTGGCTGGATTGCCGGGCGCCATCCATGTGTTCACCGAGACCGACGGCGGGGCGACCAACGGGCTGGGCACTTTGACCACCAACAATCTGGGCACGCCGCCGGGGGGATCTGTGTTTGCTATCGCCAATCAATACAATCTGTCGATTTCTCTTTTCTCTTATACCGCGCCCCAAGCAGCGGAAGCGGCTCAAGTAACGATTTTTCCTCCGCCCGGTGCTTATGGCAATCCGCAGGTCATTTCCTTCACGGCCCAGCCGGCTGCCGCCACCATCTCCTATCGCGTGGGCCCGGCAGATTCTTGGCATCTGTACTCAAACCCGTTTTCCATCACCAATGATGAAACAATCGACTTCTTTGGCCTAAGCAGTGCCGGGGTTCGTACGAGTCTGCAAACCGCGAGTTATGCGCTGGGAAACCCATCGGCAACGGGTACGAATGCCGCATTTGCGCTGGCCCCGGGCACCACTAACCTGCCACCCGGTTTGAGTACGAACCAGTTGATACTTTCCGCAGATGGCACCGTGTTTTACAGCCGGCTATCTGCCAGCCACGATGCCACTATTTGGGCGGTTAATCTTGATGGTAGCGCCGACACCTATGTCACGACCGGCTCGCGTCCACGGGTAACTGTTGATGGCCGCTGGCTCGCCTTCATGCGCGACGGTGATCCCGTGAGTGGGCAGGGGAATATATGGCTTCGCGACCTGCCGGCGGGAACCGAACAGCGAGTGTTTGTGAATTTGGATTACATTTCCGGTTTTGACTGGGAGGCGAACGAAGCCGCGCTGCTGCTCGATTATGCCTGCGGGATCCGCGACCTGCACACTAACGGAACTCTAAGCGCCCTGATGAACTCGGATTGCTATGACGAGGCGCCGGTGCGCAACCCCTTGGATGGTCGCATCGCATTTCACAATTTGAATCCCGACCGCAGCGTCGCCGGCCTCTATGTCGCCCAATTTGACGGGAGTGGTCGTCAGCGGATTCTTTCCAGCCTCCCCGGGGCTTCCTGGCCGGCCTGGTCTCCGGATGGTGATGACCTCGTGTTCGCCGACGGCAATGACACCAGCGGAAATTTTGGAAAAAACTTGTGGCTTGTCTATCCCGATGGCACAGGGCTTTTGCAAATCAGCGGATTCTCAGACTCAACGAATGGTTTTCCCCACGGCGCGATCTGGTCGCCCGATGATGTTACCCTGGTCGCCGCCGGCACAATTTTTGGCACCAACGGCTTGTGGTCAATTCCCTTGACCGCCGACCACATGGCATGTTATGGCGAACCATTGCGGTTGCCGACCTCTCCCGGGGATCCGATTGATTTTGCGGGATCGGTCGTCGTTGCTTCCGCGCCGGGCGCCCGCCTGACTCCAATGACCGCGCCGGGATTATTCATCCGCCAGACGCCGGACGCTGTGGTGATCTATTGGAGTACGAATTTCGCCGGCTACATGCTCGAATCCGAAGCCAGCTTGTCCCCGAACATTTGGACGCCCATTGCCGGTCCCTATTACCTCGCCGGTCAATATTTTCAACATTGGGAGACACGTTCGAACTTGTTGGCAACGGAATATTTCCGGTTATTGGCTCCCGGACATTTTGTTTTATCCCAGTTGCCAGCACTGACAATTCAGATCCAAACCAATGTCACCGTTGTCTCCTGGCCGGCGCTGTTGTCGGGATTTATCTTGCAGGCGAAAGATAGCCTCGTCGGTGCCACGCCGTGGGCGGATCTCAGCGGCTCGCTTCTCAACCGTGGAACCAATTACGAATATTTCGAGCCGGCTCGCGCGAATCAGGCACGATTCTACCGGCTTCGCGGACCATGAGCTGAGCTGGCTCGGCAGCGGATAAAATATAGCGACCAAAACCCGCATTAATCATGAAATATAAATTCAAGTTCTTCGCGATGTCACTGGGGTTGTTTGCAAGCCTCGGTTCCTCGATGCTGACTGCGTTCGCTCAGGGCACAGCCTTCACGTACCAGGGCCAGCTCCAAATTAATGGCGCCCCCGCCAATGGCAGCTATGATTTGGAATTGACATTATTTTCCACCAACCAATTTGGCTTCCCGATTGGGCCGCTGCGAACAAATACGGCTGTGCCAGTAATCAACGGAATATTCACGACGACTCTGGATTTTGGCGCCGGTGTCTTTACGGGTACCAACCTTTGGCTGGATTTCAGTGTGCGCCCCGCCGGTGGGGGTATTTTCACGGAACTGACTCCGCGCCAGCCGGTAACCCCGGCGCCGTACGCAATCACCGCGGGTCATTTGGCCGCCGTCTCTGAGAACAACATCATCCAGGGCGGGGCGGCCTTGGCTTCCATTGGGGGCGGCAGCAACAACGTCATCCAAGCCGGCGCGAGTTATTCGTTCATTGGCGCCGGCCTTGATAACCTGATTGGGACTGGATCGGGTTCCGCGGCGATTGGTGGCGGTGCCGACAATGTTGTCAGCGCCCCTTATGCCACAGTAGGCGGCGGTGAAAATAACTTCGCTTCCGGCTCGGGGGCGGTGATCGGCGGGGGCTACGAAAATGTGAGTAGCAACGATTTTGACACGGTGGGCGGTGGGACCGTCAACGTCAGCGGCGGGCGCGCGGCGACCGTGGGCGGTGGTGAGGGCAATGTCGCTAACGGTGATTGGTCCGCCGTGGCGGGCGGCTACAACAATATTGCAAGCGGCAATGAAGCGACGGTGGCTGGGGGCAGTTTTAACCTCGCCAGCGGTGCCGATTCGTTTGCCGCCGGCTTTGAGGCGCGGGCCACCAATGAGGGGGCCTTTGTTTGGGCCGATTCCCAAAGCGCGACCTTCAATTCCACAGCATCCAACCAATTCCTTATCCGGGCGGCCGGGGGCGTGGGCATTAATATGAACAATCCCGGCGGCGCATCCTTCTACACCCAGGGCAATCGCAATGGCGGCAGCTTTAACAGTGCGGTTGGTTTCTTTGAGAATACGAGTTCGGCCACCGGCCCGAATGGCAGCGGGCCGGCGTTGCGCGTGGTCTGTGACGGTGGCAGCACCCCGGCCGGCGCCTTGAGCGTCTCGGACAACGGGACCGGTCCCATTGCCGAATTTGGCAATGGCCTGCAATTTGTGGCGAGCATCGCCAACGATGGCACCGTCATCAGCAAGGGATTGGCGCTAACCAGCGACCGGAATGCCAAGGAAAACTTTGTTCCTTTGGATGGGGGAGCCGTGCTGACAAAAGTCCTTTCCCTTCCGCTAACCGAATGGAATTATAAAGACGATACTGCCGACACTCGCCATATTGGCCCGATGGCTCAAGACTTTCACCGTGCTTTTCATTTGAACGGCACCGATGATAAGCACATATCCGTAATCGACGAAGATGGTGTGGCGCTGGCTGCTATCCAAGGTCTGAATCAGAAGGTGGAAGAACAGCGGGTTGAATTAATGCAAAAAGAAACGGAAATGGCAGAGCTGAAAAAGCGGTTGGACGCTCTGGAAAAAATCATCAGCAACCCGCGTTCAAATGTATTCAGGTAATTTAGCCAGCGACTTGTGTCCAAGTTGCGGATGACTGGCAAGTTTGCCAGTGCTTGGTCAGCAGTGAGCCGGAGCGCGGTCAAGTTTTTCGTCAAACTTCACATTATGAACCGGTTGGATAATTGATTTGCAAATCTGCTGTGAGCAAGGAAAATTGCGAAAAACAACCCCGCTGGTCGTGGGGAAGAAACCAAACGCAAAATATCAGCTCAAATGAATATCAATGATTTGGAAAAAGGCCATCCCAATACGATGATTGCACCCGGTTCCATTCCCGTCACTGAGGAGCTGAATCTGCGCGGACCGACTCTGCGCGCCGTGCTCGAGGTTAATCCGGATGCGTTGGGAATCGCGCGTGAGCTTGACCGCGAGCGCAAGGCAAGAGGACCCCGCGGACCTTTGCACGGAATCCCCGTGCTGATCAAAGCCAATATCGACACGCATGATCGAATGATGACCACCGCGGGATCGCTGGCGCTGCTTGGCTCGATTGCGCCCAGGGATTCCTTCGTTGCCCAAAAACTTCGCACCGCGGGCGCCGTTATTTTGGGAAAGACCAACCTAAGCGAGTGGGCCAATTTCCGTGGCGAACGTTCGTCGAGCGGTTGGAGCGGGCGGGGTGGGCAAACGAATAATCCCTATATTAAGAACCCTTCTCCGGCGGACCTATGACACGTTTTTGCCATTTGTTTCAATGAGCGGGCGTTGTATTATTTCTATGCAATTCAAAAACCCGCGGACGATTCCATTCGTTTCTCATTTGAATATGGGTGGGCTTCGATCGGCTTGCCATCGGGCTTTCAATTGCTATTCATCACAACCTGGGCAACATGAAACGAACCACACTTCAAACTGAACAAACCGCTTCAACGAATTGCCGAACCATGGTTCTTGCCGGTTTCCATAAATTTGGACTGCGTCAAACCTTCACGCGATTATTTTTGGGCGGCTCCCTGTTGGCTGCGCTTTCTGTTCAAGCGGACGACCCTAATTTCTTTAAGATTGCGGCCGGGCCATTCCAACCCAACTGGAATTCGCTGACGAATTACCAGGCGCCCGAATGGTTTCGGGATGCTAAATTCGGCATCTGGGCGCATTGGGGCGCGCAGTGTGAACCGGAGGCTGGCGACTGGTATGCGCGCGGCATGTATCAGGAAGGTAGCGGGCAATATGAGGATCATCTTGCGCGTTACGGCCATGCGTCCACGAACGGTTTCAAGGACATCATTCACCAGTGGCAGGCGGCGGATTTTGATCCCGATAAACTGCTGGCTTTTTACCGCCAAAACGGCGCAAAGTATTTCCTGGCGCTGGCCGTTCACTGCGACAACTTTGACAATTACAATTCAAAGTATCAGCCCTGGAACTCGGTGAACATCGGCCCACACAAGGATTTGATCGGCGGCTGGGCCGCCGCCGCGCGGAAAAACGGCCTGCGCTTCGGTGTGAGCCTGCACGACGCCGGCTGGTCTTGGCGCTGGTATGAACCCGCACAGGGTGCCGACACGAATGGTCCTTTCAAAGGTGTGCCTTACGATGGGAAATTGACCAGGGCCGACGGCAAAGGGCAATGGTGGGAGGGACTCGATCCGCAGGATTTATATGCCCAGAATCACGCGATCGGGGCGAAGCCGGATGAGGCGTATTGCCAAAAGTTTTACTTACGAACCAAGCAGCTTTGGGACGACTATCATCCCGACTTGATCTATTTTGACGAAGGTCCGTTGCCGCTGAGTTACTTGGGTGTGGATCAGTCTTATGGACTGAATCTCTATGCACATTTTTATAATACCAGCATCCAAGAGCACCGGCAAAATGAAGCAGTGGTGACGGCGAAGATATTGAATCCGGAGCAGCGCCGGGCCATGGTTTATGACATCGAACGCGGCAAAGCGGCGGATATTCTGCCGCAACCGTGGCAGACCGACACCTGCATTGGTGGTTGGCATTACAACCGCGACCTGTTTGTCGGACACCATTACACCGGCGCCGACAAAGTGGTGCCCATGCTCGTGGACATTGTGAGCAAGAATGGCAACCTGATGTTGAGTGTGCCGCTGCAGCGCGGCGGCCAGCCAGACTCGGATGAAATCAAAATTGTCACTGACATCGGCGCCTGGCTGAAGGTCAACGGCGAGGCCATCTATGCCACGCGCCCATGGCAAGTTTATGGCGAAGGCCCTTCGACTACGGCGGCGATTGAGCATAGCGAATTTGGTAGCCCGAAGGATGTCAGCAGCAAACCTTTCACGGCGGAAGACATTCGTTTCACCCGGTCCAAGAATGGTAAAATCCTTTATGCCCTTGCGTTGGGCTGGCCCGCCGATGGCAGACTTTCAGTAAAATGCCTGCCCAGCACCGCTGGAAAAATCAAGGCTGTCAACTTGCTGGGATATCAAGGCAAGCTGGATTGGACGCAAACCTTGGCCGGTCTGGCTGTCACGCTGCCCGCTCAGAAACCCTGCGAATTTGTTTTCGCCTTGAAAATCATCGGCGACCGGCTTCAGCCCGCGGCCATTGCCAAATAAACGGCGGCTCCCGCGAACGATGTGCTCAAGCATATATACCATGAGGCTTCCGGGCTATAACTGGACGGGCGCGCATTCCTGGATGGCTGGGGTCGGCGAAAGCAATGCCAAATGGGCTTTGACCGTCAAAGACCCGCTGAATCATTGGGCCATTGAGGTTCACCAATATGTGGACGGAGACTGTTCTGGCACCCGCAACACGATCGTCAGTCCGACCATCGGAGCTGAGCGGCTTGAGAAATTCGTTGGCTGGTGCCGGCAAAACCACATGCGTGCCGTGTTGCGTGAATTTGGAGTGCCCGTAGCGCCGACGGGGGAGGAGACGGTGCATCATATGTTGCGAAACATGGAGCGGGACAACGACGTGTGGCTGGGCTGGACATGGTGGGCACCCGGTTCGCGCTGGGGCGATTATATGTTCACCTTTGAGCCAAAGCCGGCTGGCACGGAAAGGTCGCCGATGATCTGGCTCCGTCCGCATCTCAACGGCGCGGAAGCTCGTAAAAATGAATCCAAACTTAAAAGGAAAAAACAATGAATGCGTCCGGCTTCCTATTGGCGGTCCTGGTCTGTGGCGCCGTCATTAAGACCCATGCCGAAACGATCCCTAGTGGTTCTGCGAAGGTTCCAGGAATGGCAACACCGCAGCCCAAAGGAGCACCACCGCTGACCGATGCTCTTCAGATTGTGCAGGATCCAGCCGGGCGGCTACTTCAGTCGGCCTTTATCTGGACGGACGCCACCGCAACGGGGGACAAACCGGGGGTGGCGGTCGGCTTCCGTAAAAGTTTTAATCTGGCGCGGATTCCCGCCAGCGCGAGCCTGCAACTCTTCGCCGACGCCCGTTATATCCTTTGGGTGAATGGAACATATGTGGAGCGCGGGCCGGCTCGATTCCAGCCTAACGGTCCCGAATACGATTCGGTGGAGATCGCACCTTTTTTGCAAGGCGGAAAAAACAGCGTTGCCCTGCTGTGTGTCGGAAACCTCTCCGGGGGCAAGGTGATGAGGCATCCGCCGGGTTTGACGGCGACACTTCATATTGGGAGGCGGACGCTCTGGGCCACGGACGAATCATGGAAGTGGACGGTCGCCACGCGCTTCCGCGCCGTCAGTGCCAGTTGGCCGGATCTGGGTGAATCGTTGGTGGACGCCACGGTGGAAGACGGCGACTGGACGCAGGCCGGTTACGACGATTCCAAATGGCAAACCGCAGTCAAAATTTCAGGGATCTCTTGGGGGCCATTGACAGCGCGGCGGATTCCGCGTTTGCGGGAAACCCTCGTGCCGGTGCATTTTGCCGGCGGGATCACGCTGCCGGTCACGCTCAAGGCGCGGGAACGATTGGATTTTGCCGCTGACCGAATAGTCCAAGCCTACCCATGGCTTACATTTAATGCGGAGGCAGGCACTGAGTTCAAGCTTGAACCCTATGAGTTCACCTATGTGGCCAAGGCCGGACCTCAGAGTTATTTCACCATTGATACCCGCGGCATCATGCACGGAGCGGTTGTGGTCAGCAAAGGACAGGTGACCATCACCGGGTTTAAACTGGTCGAACGGCTCTATCCCTTTGATTGCCCGGCGGCCTTCACCAGTTCCGATCCTTTTCTCGACCGGCTTTGGGTTATGTGCGTCCGCTCCTGTCAGGTCCTCAGTGAGGACTCCTATGTCGACTGTGCAGACCGCGAACGCGTGGAATGGATGGACGACACGCCGCCGGGATACGACATCACGCGCACGGCGATGGCAGTGACTGGCAGCGACGCCCACACCAACTATGGAGATCCGAGACTACTGCGTGAGCTGATCCGGCGCACGGCGCTCACGCTTCAGCCTGCTGGCTGGGTAAAGGCTCACACCTGTTCCGACCGTTATGATATCCATGCTAAGATGGAAGACCGGGCCTGCGACTGGGTCCAGGGCGTGCGTCTTTACGAAGAGGCCACCGGTGACAAGGGTGCCGTGCGGGAAATCTGGCCGGCATTGGTCACCCAGCTGGATTACTTTCTGGAGCGTCGCACGGAACGGGGACTGGTGCGCGCCCGCGATTGGGTGGTGTGGGGCAATCCGGTCGGCTATTTTACCGGTGAGGGGACGACGCTGAATGTCTTTGTCTACCGCGCCTTGGCGGATGCGGCCAAATTGGGGGCACTCATTGGAGAGCGGACTGACAGCCGCCGTTTTTCCCAAGCGGCCGCCGATTTGAAACAGGCCATCAACACCGTGCTCTGGGACGAAGCGGCGGGAACTTATTATGCGGGATATTTTACGGATGGGGACATTCAGGAATCCGAACGCCGGTTTTTCCTGTCCCGCACCAACAACCGTGCCGCACCGACGCTCCATGCCAGCCTCTTTGCGTTGGATCGCGGCGTGGTCCCCGCGGAGCGGCGGGAGCGCGTGGTGCGGGCCATGTTGAAACAAGATGCCGCTGGTGGAGCGCAAGTGATGACCTATTATTATCTCGCCAAGCAACTCTTTGACTTGGATGCCCCGGTCCATGATCAGCGGGTGCTCGACCTCTTCCGCACCGGGTGGCGCGCGATGGTGGCTTCCCCATGGCAATGCTCATGGGAGGATTTGGACGGCGGTTCCAAAGCGCATATCTACGGGATGTATCCCGGATATTTTTTGAATGCCTATGTGTTGGGCGTGCGCCGCGATGCGCCGGTGGCCGCGAAGGAACTGCGCATCGAGCCGCATCTGGCGGATCTGTCCTATGCCAGGGGAATCGTCGTCACGGAATATGGGCCGGTGCCGGTCGCTTGGGAAAATAACGGCAGGGAATTGAAGCTCACCATCACGGTTCCGCCGGGGATAAAAACCACCTTGGCCATTCCATATCGTACCGGGGACGAGCGCATCCGGCTGGATGGCATTTATCTGAAGGGAGCCCACCAAGGAAACCGTTTAGAGATCCCGCTCCGCACCGGTAAGCACCAGGCTGATTATTAGGCACGGTCTGGTAACCGCAAAGTTGGGAGAAATAAAGGTGTCGAGTGACAGATCAAGGCAGTTGCCGAAGCGCTGCGACAAGATGTCAGCCGGCGATCTGACTTTCTGACCGGTGCTTTCAAAACTCGCCGGCGCCACAATATAGCGGATGCCACGTTCGCTCACCGCTTTATAGATCGCGGCCAACTGTTCCCATGCACGTTTACGGCTTTTGTCTTGATATCCATTCAGGGCAGAATGACCAGTGTGTTCACGCAACAACTCCGCCGCACGACTCAAAATGGTCATTACCGCCGGATCATTCGGCAGGATGAATGCAGCCAATATTTCGGGCAGGGCGACCAAACCGCACCATTCATTACGCGCCAGCAAAGAAATTGGCTCGGTCTTGGAACAGATAATCCAGGTGCCTTCAACCACCTCAATTTTAAGCCAGCCAGATACCGTTTCGCTGAGCCTTGCGAGGAAATCGGGGCTGAGTTCCAAATCCAAGGGAGCTACACGAAATTCACCGGCAGCGTCGACGCTTTGGAGACGCAACTCCATCGGTTCGGCGAATGCCGGCTCGGTGGTGATGCGGATAATGAGATCCTTGCGCGGAGTGGAGTCGTTGCAGAAACGCAGTTCCTTGACTATCGGAATTGCGTTTTGCTGAAAGGCGAAGTTGATCGCCTGGTCATAAACCAATGAAAGTTTCGGCGCATCAGGCGTATCGTTCATGTTTTCAATTGTTTCGCAAATTCCTTCATTCGTTTAGGCAGCAACGTCTCCTGCTTGTCTGAAGGCGAGCTGCTGCAGAAAAAGACGTTAAGCTTTCTGCCTCCACCCGACAGCTCGTGCGATGCAGTCTTGCCGCGACCAGGATGCTCCAGCCGGTTGAAAGCGCCGTCAAGGCTATATCCGTACTCTGGAGCAAACCGTTGAACAAATTCGTTGATGTAGAATTTTCCGGTGACAGATCCCGCCAAGATGATTAGCTGCGCCTTCGTGCATAATTCCAGCATCCCAAAGAACGCCCACAGGTCGCGTTGTACCATGTCGAGAAAAAGATCCTGCTCACGGGCGAATTTAAAATCAAAAACCGGCCGCGTGGCCCGAGGCGATAAATCAATATGCACTGCCGAGCCATCCAAATAGCCAGCTTTCAGATACTCCAAACCTTCGGTCCACGGCGTAAACCACTTGTGAGGTTTGGTGAAATAATTGCGATATCGTTCTGCGAGAGTCGTGTGGTCCATTTGCATGTCCGGCCAACCCCGGGCAGAGACGAATTCACGATCTGATGGATTGACACCCACCGTCACAATGCGAGCCTGCGCTGGGTCGCCAAAGGAACAGATAGGATGCACAGCCAAACCAGGCCTGAATAGCCCAGCATAACGCGGGGCAGTCAAAGAAACATAGCGCTGCACGGCATAAACATGCCGGTCAAACGCACTGGTTTTTGACGTGGGCATCGTCACTATTTCTTCAAATCCTCTGCTATTGTCGAGAATTGCTCCATCGCCGCTTCAAGGTCAGCGGTGATGTCAGCAGCAATAATTTCCGGCGCGGGTAAGTTGGCGGATTCTTCCAGCGCATCATCTTTCAGCCAGAAAATATCGAGGTTCACCTTGTCACGCTTGGTCAGTTCGTCGTAGGTGAATGACTTGAACCGCTCTGTCTCCACCCGGTTGTGACGTGATGCCGAGCCTTTTCCGGCCCCCTCTCCGCCTCGACCGGGGAGAGGGTTGGGGTGAGGTGTCGATCCCGGTTTCCCAAAATAGCTTAGGTTCTGGTGCGGAGTTAGATCGTTTCTTGATATTCATGCGGCTAAAACGGTATTTAGTTCATCGAGCAGTTTTGGCAGTTGTTCGCCGAAGAGTTGATGCGCTTTGCCCAAGCCGCCGCGCTGGTTGAACGGTGAGAGTCCCAAATCTTCCGGCTCAATGCTGATGGCCGCGCCATTCATTTCCGCGACTCCAGTTGTTTGCGCGTCTTCTCCAGTTCGGCGGCGAGCACTTTTTCATCCGGCAGCGCGGTGAGATATTCGCGGACGAGCAGTTTGTTGGGCAGCGCGTCGGTGGCGTAGCGCACAAGCGCCTCGCTTTTGCCGGAACACAGGATGACGCCGACGGGCGGATTTTCGCCGGGTTGCATCCAGTGTTCGCGGGCGTAGTTCAGATACATGTGCATTTGACCCGCATCGGCATGGCTGAACCGGCCGAGTTTCAAATCCAGGATGACGAGGCAGCGCAGGCGGCGATGGAAGAACAGCAGGTCCACGCGATACCATTCGTCGTCAATGCGCAGCCGGCGCTGGCGGCTGACGAAGGCGAAGTCGTTGCCGAGTTCGAGCAGGAAGGTTTCGAGCTGGTGGATGAGGCCGTCCTCCAAGTCGGTCTCGGAGTATTCGTCGCGCAGGCCGAGGAATTCCAGGACGAGCGGGTGGCGGATTTCCTCGTCGGCGCTGACGGCGTCGCCGGGCTGCGGCTTGGCGCCCTTGGCGAGCATGGCGGCTTTGTTGCGCGAGAGGGCGGTGCGTTCGTAGAACTGGCTGTCCATCTGCCGCTGGAGCTGGCGCACGGACCAGCCGCCGCGCAGGGCTTCGGCATGATAAAACGCAAACGCCTCGGGCGACCGGCTGCGGCTGATGAGCAAAACATAATGCGACCAAGGGAGCGGAAACGCGCGGGCGAGATCGGCGAGGGCGAAGGGTGAAGATTTGCCAGACAGTGTCGAGCAAATCTCTGGCGGTTCAGATTTGGCAGACGCTGTCTGCGCAATTTGCGGCTCGCTTGATTCGAGCGACAGTGTTGCTCGTTTTGGAGAGCCGGCAGATTTGAGCGACAGTATCGCTCGAATTTGGTCGGCCGGGCTGGCCAGATAAAACGCGCGAAAGCGACCAAGATTGAACCGGGAAAATCCGCGACCAAAACGAGCTGTCAAGTCATCGGCCAAATGTGACAGCAATTCTTCCCCATATCCGGCCCGCTTTTCGCCGCCCTGCTCAAACTCCACGATGCGCCGACCGACTTCCCAATACGTCGCCGTCATGAACGCATTGACGGTGCGCGCACTGGCGCGGCGCGCGGCGTCCAGCAATTCGCTGACGCCGCTGACCAATCCTGAATAGTCACCGGCGACGGCGGGCGACGCGGATTTGATTTTTTTGACAGGTTTGCCGAGACGTGTCTGGGCAGTTGGCGGGAAGCGTCTCACCAAGCTCCGATGAATGTTCGCGCCAAAGTTCGCACCAAAGTTGGCACGATGGTTGGCAAATGACTTCGCAATTGCCGCCGCAGTCCGCGCAGCATCCGGCGTAGTGTCCGGCGTAGTGTCCGCGCAACAGCCGGGCAATTTCCCGGCGGCTTCCGGGAAAGTCCACAGAATATGTCCACGCAGCGGCCATTGAATTATCCGGGCAACGGACGGACAGCGTCCGAGCAATGCCGGCGAATGTCCGGCATAATGGCCGCAGCCGCGTCCAGTCCATGATCAGTCCGCGGCCAACCCGAAGGCACTTTGGGGTTGTGAAACTGAATATAAATATAGCTGACAGCCAAGCCCGTTCTGCTGGAATTGATGGTTAAGGCATCTTTTTCAGATGGCCACTGATTTTCTGATTCAAGCCCTTTTTTAGTCTAAACTTTTAGCCGACTGCTACCACCTGCTGCTCTTCCCTTGGCATGTGCCAGATTTGTCCCCGCCTAAAACACCAACAAAATTTTAATTTTCACAACCGACTGCGCCAGCCGCCGAATCCACTCAGCTTTTTAGAAAGCTTTTTAGCATCCAGGTGGTTTTTTGGTGCAACGTGATGCGTCCGGTCATCAAATCCTGGCTTTCGGGATCGTTTGCCTCACCGGCCAGATCGCGTGCTTTCACAGCATCGGCCACCAACTTCTCATTCGCGCCCAGCAGCATTTTCACATATTCCTCCTGGGTCTGCGGAGCGGCGAACTCCTGCATCTGCGCGGTCTGCGCGAATTTGCCCAGGCCGCCGATGGCATAGGCATCCAATGCGCGAACGCGTTCGGCAATTTCATCAATTGCGGTGAACAGTTCCTCATATTGCGTCTGGAAAGCTGTGTGCAAGGCGAAAAACCCCGGTCCTTCGACATTCCAGTGCGCTAAATGCGTCAGGGACATCAAGGCATAGGAATCGGCGAGAACTT
>Ga0302319_10014175_pt1 | contig 14890 bp, 12 predicted proteins | sample Bog_T0_2_FD_203319 | JGI IMG/M metagenome (GOLD analysis project Ga0302319, IMG submission 203319) | Peat permafrost microbial communities from Stordalen Mire near Abisko, Sweden - Bog_T0_2 | ecosystem: Environmental > Terrestrial > Soil > Wetlands > Peat | place: Sweden: Abisko, Stordalen Mire... | reverse complement strand
GTTCACGCAATTGAACAAGTCCTTCAGGATGCGCTTCGGCGGGAGGGAGGGGTCCGCCTTCTGAAAGAGGTCGATCGCGGTCTCGACGGCCAGGCGGCTTGCGACCTCCCCGCTGCCCTGGCCGCCCACGCCATCGGCCATGATCATGATCGCCCCGCGGCGAAGCCTTTCCGCGGGGTCGGACGGCTGCCAGAAACCTAGAAAGTCTTCGTTATTCTGGCGGACGGGGCCGACATCGGACTTGGAAACGCAGCTCAGCAGCATGCCGGGGGAGGGGATGTCATTTGGTTAAGATGAGTGCGGCCACACCCCGGTGAAGGGTGTGGCCGCGACCCGATGAACTAATGGACGAGGATCTGAATCAAGCATTCACCGGCGCCTGAACAAACATCGGCTTGTCCTTCTTCTTGCTTCCCAAGATGAAGTAGAGGGCGCCGTAGATGCCCCATACCGCGGCGATGCCGAGCGCGATGAACGGTTCTTTCACGCTCATTCCCGGGACCGTGAACGGGCCGAAAATGTAGAACAGCATGCAAGCGAGGTTGGCCAGAAGGCCGAAGACCGGGATGCCGACATGCTTGAAGCCGTGGAACGTGTGGTGCTCGCGGAAGGCCACGATGGTAATGAAACAGGTGAACATGTAGAGCATGAACGTCCCGAAGTTGCTGACCAGGGTGACGATCAGCAGCGTGTTGGGAAGCTTGGTATAAGCGTCCGGGGAGAAAATCCCGAAGCTGTACCAGATGCTGTGAACATACTTCGCATCGAGCGGCGCCGGGGCCGTTGACTGGCCCCCAAGGTAGATCGCCACCGTGGCAATCCCGATGATGATCGACAGGACGGCCAGCGTCCAAATCGCGCGATGCGGCGAAGCGGTCTTTTCGTGCAGGATGCCGAAGTGCGATCCGACTTCCTGGTCGCGGCCCATCGCGTAGGTCACGCGGGCGCCGGTGCTGAGGCAGGACAGGGTGGTGCCGATGAGGGCCAGGAAGACCGTCAACGCCTGAACGAGCATAAACGCGCGGCCCGCGGAGTAGCTGCCGAACAGCCAGGATCCAACAATGACCATTTCATCGCCGATGGGCGCGCTGGAACCCCCCGCATTCGTCAACGTGTAGCCATTGTGCAGGAGGAAGTTCGCCGCGAAGTATTCCACTGCGTAGCAGAAGCAGCCCTGGACGACCAGGGAGAGCAGCACCGCGCGCGGCACATCGCGCTTCGCGTCCTTGGCTTCTTCGCCCACCGCCGTCACGGACACGAAGCCCACGAGGATGAGAAAGGCGACGCACGCCTGAATGAAAACGAAGCTGAAGTTGTGCGGCGAGACCACCGAGAGTGCCGAATCATGGAAGTTGAAGGTCTTCGGATCCTTGTCCGTGCCGGCGCCGGTGATCGCTTCGTCGGGCTTGTAGCTGACGGTGAAAGGCACGGGAACTGCCACGCCATCCTTGAGAATCAGTTTTCCATCCTTGTCTTTATCAAGAACGGGATAGGGGTCGCCTTCCGCGAAATCTTTGGGAAGCGGCACGTCCTTGTTGGCGAGATCTTCCTTGGTCACGACGCGATCCTGTGTTTTCCAGATGGGCTGGCCTTTATCATCGATCTTCGGGGTCGGCGGAGTGTCCGCCCAGGCGTCCTGAACCGGCTTGCCCTTATCGTCGAGAACCGGCGTGGTATCGACTTGATATTGCACAGCGGTGCCGTTGGAGAGATGCCAGCCGACGGAATCCTGTTTATGCGAAACGCGATAGGCGATGGCGATGACCGTGAAGACGAGCAACGCGCTAATCTGGATCACGTTAATGGCCGTATTAACTCCCGTGGTGCCGGTGACACCCCGGTAGGCGATGTAGGCGACGCCGAGGGAGAACACGATGCAGAAGAGGACCATGAACAGCGGGCTATTGTAGTTCGGGGCGAAGATGTCCGGGAAAAACTGATTGAGCAGGAAGCCGCTGAGAATCGCCGTTACACCCACCATGCATCCCGGGTAAACCCAGTAGTAAAGGTGACTGGCCCAGCCGGTGATAAACTTCGCGATACGGGCGTATTTGAAGGCTTTCGATTTCGATATAAACGCTTGTTCTGCGTAGAGATACGACGAGCCAGCGCCCGGATAAATCTTCGAGAGTTCGGCGTAGCTGTAGGCGGTCGCCAGACAGAGCAGCAGCGCCATGCCGATGCCGATCCACATGGATTGGCCGGCCAGCGGCGCGCCGTAGAGCGACTGTTCTTGGAAGGTTAGCCATAGAAACGCGCCCGGCGCGATCAGCGCCATGGCGTTCATGGTGAGCCCCGTCAGGCCGAGTGTGCCCTTGGTGGCTGGAGGTTCATTTTGTGGCATGTTTGGTCGTGTGTTTTTGGTGGTACTTTGGTGGTACTAAGGCGACCGGAATCGGTCAGGCGGCCCTCAGCACACCTTATGCCAGCCATCGCATTACCCTGCGTTTCAGAGGCGGTTACGAAAAAAATGGCATCCGGGAGAATAAAAGAAAAGGCGGCGAGTGCGCAGGACGAGCCAAAGAGATCAGAGGAGGTGTGTAATAAACGCCACTACGACTTTGTAAAACATCCCGGAGCCGAGCATTACGGCGCCTGGGCCCTGGCGCCGCGTGAACGTGTTAGTCTGAGAGCCTCTTGGCTTTATACCTTGGAATTCACAGGAGATGGAATGACGAAACCAGAATGACGATTGACGATCGGAACCTGATTGCCGTACGCCTGAATTTTCGGGCCAGAACGACGAATGACGATGCTCCGCGGCGTTCCGCTCTCGCTCCCGCGACTGCGGGATCATTCGTATTTCGTCATTCCTTCCGTCGCCTTCGGGCTTCGACAGCGGCTCGACAGATCTGGAGCTGCTCGTAAGTGACGGCGGCGCCGAGCGCCTCTTTCACCGGGGCCAGCCGCTCCATGCCATGGATCGCGAAGGCGGTCTCCATTTGCGCCTGCTGGTCAGCGGTGAAGAAACGGCGGAGATCGCACTTCTCCCCGCCGGAGATCATGTCGGCGAGATGCTGCACGACAGTGCGTGGACCGACGTCGCGAGCGCGCGAGATTTCCTCGACCGAGCGGCCTCGCAGGAAGAGATCCCAGGACTCGCGCGATGTGCTGGTGGTGACTTGCCGGGCGGCGCGCTTCGGGGCGGAGCCACTCCATGGCTTGAGGGATTCGGCGAAGACCTGCTTCGGATTCGCCTGGAGAAACGCGGCGATCTCGGAGCAAAAGACCGGTCCGAATTGGCGCTGCTTCTTTTCGCCAACGCCGCTGAGGCGGGCGAATTCCCCATCGGTGGTGGGATAGTCGCGCGCCATGAGCCGGAGCGTGACGTCGGAGAAGATGACGTAGGCCGGGACGTTGTTTTCGTCGGCGATCCGCTTCCGGAGCTGGCGAAGGCGGGCGAAAAGGGCTTCGTCGCAGGCGATATCGCCTTCGTGCTTTTCCGGCGCCTGCGGCGCAGCCATCGGGCGGGTGAGGGTGATGGATCGGCGGGAGCGGAGCGCTTCCCGGCCTTCGTCAGTGAGTTCGATGACGGCGAATTTCTCCGCCGTCTGGCGGAGGTAGCCGAGGCGAATCAGCTCGCGCCCGATGGCCTGCCATTCCGCGCGCGAATGCTCTTTGCCGATCCCATACGTCGAGACGCGGTCGTGCCCCCACTTGAGCAGTTTTTCCGTGCGCGCGCCGGCGAGGACTTCGATGATGTGATTGAGCCCGACGCCGAAACGCTGCGTGGCCTGGCGCACCCGGTAGACGCAGGAGAGCAGCTTCTGGGCGGCCACGGTGCCGTCAAACGTATCCCGAGGCGCCAGGCAATTATCGCACGAGCCGCAGTTCGCATCGGGAAACTCCTCGGAAAAATACGCGAGGAGCGCGGCGCGGCGGCAGGTGGAGATTTCCGCGTAGTGGACGATCTGCCGGAGCTGATCGCGGGCAATCTGTTGCTCCTGGGGATCGGACTTTTCATCGATGAACTGCGTCTGCATGGCCGCATCGCCGGCGCTGTAAAGCAGAAGGCAGTCAGCCGGCAGACCGTCGCGTCCCGCGCGTCCGGTTTCCTGGTAGTAGCCCTCGATGTTTTTCGGCAGATCGTGATGGATGACGAAGCGGACGTTGGGTTTGTTGATCCCCATGCCGAAGGCGACCGTGGCGCAGATGACGCGGACCTCGTCCCGGAGGAAGAGATCCTGGTGTTCGGCGCGGACCTCGGCGTCGAGCCCAGCGTGATAAGGGCGGGCCAGCACTCCGTCCGCGCGCAAGCGTTCCGCCAGCGCTTCGGCGCGCTTGCGGCTGAAGCAATAGATAATGCCGCTCTCCTCGCCGCGGGAGCGGACGAACTGCAGCGTTTGATCGTAGGCCTTCGCCTTGGGGAGAACGCGGTAGCTGAGGTTGGGCCGATTGAAACTGGCCACATAGCAGCGGGGCTCGCGCAGGCCCAAGTGCTCGATGACATCGGCCCGGACGCGATCCGTGGCGGTGGCGGTCAGCGCCATCACCGGGGTGCTGGGGAAGTGACTGCGCAATTGCGCGAGCTGGCGGTATTCGGGCCGGAAGTCGTGCCCCCATTCACTCACGCAGTGGGCTTCGTCGATCGCAATCTGGGTGACATCCCAGCCTTTCAGCGTCTCGAGAAAGCCCGGGAGCATGAGGCGCTCGGGGGCCACGTAGAGGAGCCGGAATTCGCCCTGGTGCAGCCCGCGGAAGCGCGAACGCGCGCCGGCGGATTCCAGCGTCGAATTCAGGAAGGTCGCCGGAATGCCGCTCGCGACGAGCGCGTCCACCTGGTCTTTCATGAGGGCGATCAGGGGCGAGACCACGATGGTCAGCCCTTCCCGCAAAAGCGCGGGGAGCTGAAAGCAGAGGGACTTGCCGCCGCCCGTCGGCAGAAGTGCGAAGACATCCCGGCCCTCCAGCGCATCGGTAATGATCTCTTCCTGCAGCGGGCGGAAGGAATCATAGCCGAAGGCTTTCTTCAGCGTGGGGAGGAGGGCGGACATGGGGGATTGCAGATTGAGGCGTCGGCTAGTCGCGCGGCCATCGAGGCGGCGCCAAAGCGCCAATCATAATGACGAAACCAGAATGACGAACGACGAGAACGGATCGCCGCGGACGATCGTCATTCGTCATTCTGGTTTCGTCATTACGGATTGTGTTTGAGGCGACTGGGCGCCGTAGGATTAAAGCTACCGGCGCGGCGGGGGGACCAGCACGGATTGCATGCCGGCGGCGGTGGCGGCGGCGATGCCGGTCGCCGTGTCTTCAAAGACGAGGCAGCGTTCGGGCGGCACGTCGAGGCGGAGGGCGGCTTCCAGGAATGGATCGGGGGAGGGTTTGCCGCGGCGGTAGTCTTCGGCGGTGACGATCGCTTGGAAAAGGTCGGCGATGCCGAGCGCGCGCAACGTATTCATCACGATCCGCCGATGACCGCCGGAGGCGACGGCGAGCGGTTTGACGCCGTGATACTTGCGGGCGAGAGCCACCACCGGTTCGATGGCGGCGATCTCGCTGCTGAGTTCCAGGAAGATCGCCTCCTTGTGCTCCACCGTCGCGTTCACGGGCAATTGGCATCCGTGGCGCTCATTCAGAATCTCGACGATTCGGGTGGTGGGAACACCGCCGAGTTCGTAAAACATGGCTTCGGGGAATTCACACGCGTGGCCGCCGAGCGCGAGGCTCCACGCCTTGTAGTGCGTGGGCATGGTGTCGGCGAGAGTGCCGTCACAATCAAAAATGTAGGCGGCAAAATCGCCCGTGGGCAATTCGAGTGGAGAAGAAAGCGCAAATTCTAGTGGCACGAGGCGAGAAACTGCGCGCTTTCGGCGGAGGCGCCAAGTGGGGAAATGCGGAATGTTCGGTGAATCGCCAGCCGTCCGGAGCGCCGCGTTCGCGATTCCGCGGCTCCTGGAAAGCGCAAATCACAGATGGATCTTGAGTTGGTAGGAGTCCCGGAGGGCGAGGAGCGCCTGGGCATTGCCCATGGCGTCATCCACCGGGTGATGCGTGTGCCGGGTGCGGCGGAGGTGCCTGAAGCTCCGGGAGGTATCGCGCACGATGCCCTTGTAGAGGGAGCCGAGGTGGGCGGCCGAGAAACCGAACGGGTTTGAGCCCGTGAAATGGTGGAAATACCAATTGATGAATTGCCAGTCGAAGCCCGTGTTGTCCGAGATGAAAATGGGGCTGTCGCCGCAATGCACCGAAAGCCAGGTCTGGAACCGGCGCATGACCGTGGCAGCTTCGCGAAACTCCAGGGTTTCCTCGCGCGTGAAACCGCAAATGGCGAGGGATTCCGGAATCCAGAGCTCGGAAATCGGCCGAAGCTGGCCGTAGAAAATCTTGGACAGGGACGGCTCGACGATGATCGCGCCGAAGCAGATCATTGAGTAGTCCCCCGGGATTGGCCCGTCCGATTCGATATCCACCATGACGTAACTCATTGCGCGAAAGGGAAAGTAAGGACGGGTTCAAAGTTCCGCAATGACACAGACGAAAAAATCCGAAATCGAGAAAGGCTCCGACGAATCCACATGGCCGCACCATGCCGGTGGAGCTGCGTGGCGAAAAGGAAAAACGCCTGCAGACCCCCAGACGCATGGCGGATTTCTGTATTCCGGCCTTCTTTACCCGCGATCCGTTATCGTCTTGGCCGACGACTCTCAAACGCCCTCATACCCTGGGTCCCGCGCTGAAATCGGCCATGCCGCAGACGCTATGGATGATGGAGCGGCTGCCAGCGGGCCCGGGCGCTGCCGTCGGAACTGGAGGTCGTGGCGAATTCGCGATAGGGAATACCCGCTACGTGGAAATCCGCGAAGAGGACGGCGATCTGGCTGCGCCGTGCGTGGGTGCCGCGATTGTCGCCATTCGTGGCCGGCGGTTTCGGCGGGACGTTGAGAGTGACATTGGAGTCGCCCGTGCTGGAAATGAACACCAGCAGCGTCTGACTGAGATCCACGTTTGGCGCCATGCAAATCAGTTGAGAGGGAGACGTAAGTTTGGTGGTATTGCCATCGAACGCGTTTCCGCCTCCTTCGGACTGCGTCAGGATATTCACATTGATGCCGTAGCTCACCGGGGCTCCCGCGCCGGTGGACGACCCGGCCCCGTCGGGCCGTTTGTCGAAGGGCGACTTAAATGGTTTCCAATCCGTGACTTCTTTCCGTTCTTCCGTCAGGTAGCTGCCGTATTTTGAATGGAGAACCGATGGCCATCCGCCCGGGGTGGCGCTGGAGAAAATCCGGTCGTTGTGGTCGTTTAGATACGCACAGGTTGCGATGCCGAGCAGACGCAGATTGGAGAGTTCAGCGGAGGCTCTGTTTTTCTCGCCGATTTGCATGCCAACGGGCAAGGCGATGCATGCGAGGGTCGCGATGATCGCGATGACAACGAGCAGTTCAGTGAGCGTGAACGCCGGTTTTTTCATGGGGGGATTACAACCATGTTAGGCGGAAATCCCACGGGTGTCGAGATATCCTGCACTCGGCTGGAGTCCCAGAGGATCGAGGCACGGCGCTTCCCGGCGAAATTCGAGGAGCGCCAGGCGTTGCGGCGCTATTTCTTGAACGGAGGGCCATCCGCGCGTCCGGCGGCTTCGAAATAGGCGAGCAGATCGAGGATTTCCTGCTTCGTCAGCATGTTCAGCAGTCCCGGCGGCATGGGGGAGACCTTGGAGACTTCGCGGGACTTGATGTCCGCCTTGCTGATCTCCTGCATCTCAGGGGCGAGCATGCTGGGGCGGATCACGATTTTGTCGCCGGTTTCGGAAACGACGCGACCGGACAGCGCATTGCCATTGTTCAGGACGAAGTCGGTATTCGCGAACTGCTCGGAGATCACCTTCGAAGGCTCGATGATCGATTCCAGGATGTCGCGGCGCGAAAACCGGCTCGATATGGCGGTGAGGTCGGGGCCAACGGAGCCGCCGTCATCGCCCATGCGGTGGCACATCAGGCATTGCACGGCAAAGACCGAGTCCTGGCCCTGCGCGAAATTTCGGCCGTGGCCCACCTGCTCGAGATCCGGTTCAAGGTCCGCCATTTTCCAGTCCTGCACGAACGCGCGTTGCTTCTTCGACTTGCGCAATGTCGGGAGCGGCTCCGCCCAGGCGTCGAGGACGGGCTGGAGGGAGGCGAGCTCCTGGGTCGGGACGTTTGCAACGGCGGTGCGCCGCGTCTTGACGAGGAAGCTGTTGAAGCTTGTGCCATCGCTGTATTGCCGGCCGGCCTCGGGAAACCAACGGAGCAGGTAATCCGGGTGCTGGGCGGCGTTCCGTTTGGTGGTCCACCAGGCGAAATACTGGCGGCGGAGTTCGGGAGTCCAGCCGTTCGTAATGGTGCGCAGGTGGAATATATAGGTGAACTGCTCTTCCACAGTGGGCGCGGCAGCCGCGAGCTGGAGCGTGCGGGCGATGGCATCGGGAGCGTCCAGGGCGAGCAGGACCTGGCAGAGTTCGCGATTGAGCGGGATGGACTTCGCCGGATAGGCCGGACTGAGTTCCGCGATGAGCGGGGCGGCGAGATTCGTGGCGGGTTTGCCCTGCCGGCTGAGCGAAACTTCGATGACGCGCAGCTTTTCGAGCTGCTGCTCCTCAGTTTTGAGATTCGAGAGCGGGAATTTTGCGAGCGCCTCGAAAAGGTCCGCCTGCGATTCCGGGCCGCCAAGGCGCGCCACCGCCAGCAGCGCGGTCAGGGCCGCGGTGGGATTGGTCTCGTCCAGCGCGCGGAATTTCCATTGCCCGATGGGCTGGCTTTCGATCGCGATGCGGGCGGCGTAGCGGAGAAAGCGGTCGGTGCTGGCGAGTTGGGGCCAGGCAAAATCCACGGCCTTGGCGTCCTCATGGCCGTCGAAGGATTCCAACTCGTGGCGCAACGCGCGGGCTTCGGCGCCTTTGGTGTCGTGCAGATCCGCGGGCGCCGTCGGCTCCGTGCCCGTGTAGGTGACGCGGTAGAGCGCGCCCTGGATATGCCGTCCGCCGGTGGTGAAATACATGGCGCCGTCGTCGCCGATGACCATGGCGGTCATGTTCAGCGGGGTTTTGCCGCCCGATTCGTGGAGCGATTTCGGGGCGAGGAAGTCTTCCCAGGTTCCGCCGTAGGTCGCGCCGTCTGGAGTGAGATGCACGGCGATGAGCCGGCCATACGACCAGTCCTCGATGAAGAATGCGCGCTGGTATTTGGCGGGGAATTTGGCGCCCGTGCCGAAAGCAACCCCCGTGGGGCAGCCAATTCCAATGGTGACCGCCGCCGGCAGGCTGTCCGCGTAGTATTCGGGCCATTTGCTCGCGCCTTCGCGAAAGCCGTGGTCGGCGCCGCTGATCGCGTGGAAAACGCGGATGGGACGATACCATGGCATGCCCCAGTCGTTTTCCATATCGCTATCGAAGCCGAAGAGCTCGCCATCGTGATTGAAGGCCACATCGTAGGTATTGCGTTCGCCGCTGGCGAAGAGCTCGCAGTGACTGCCGTCCGGGTCCATGCGGATCACAAAACCGCCCGGGGGCTTGCGGCCGGCGCCGAAGCCATTGCCATCCTCGGCGCGCGGCAGCGCGAGGTCGTCTGCATAATTGCGATGGGGCGAAGACGGGAGGGCGTCCGGGGGCACATCCGTGAAATTTCCGCAGACGATATTGAGATGCTTTTGATCCGGGTTCAGGAGAATGGCGTGCGCGCCGTGGTCGCCGCTGCCGCCCTTCCATTCGCGCAGCAGCTCGACCTGGTCATATTCGTCGTCGCCATGGGTGGAGCGGCAACGGAAAAGCCCGAAGACCTCGCGGCCATCCGGGGCATGGCCGAGGCCGTTGATGTAAAGGCTATCGAACGCGAAGAGCATCCCCATGACTTCGTTGAGCGGGATTTTGAGGATTTCGGCCTGGACCACCTGGCCATCCTTGAGCGTGAGCCGGGAGATGGGCTCCTTCTTTTCCGCGCCGAGGAGCAGCCGGCCCTTGGGGTCTTTCGCGATCGAGATCCACGAGCCTTCTGTGGCAGGGTCGGCCGTGCGCACGAGCTCGACTTTGAAATTCGGGAGGGTTTCAAGCGCTTCGGGTTTGGCCGCCTCGCCCCGGAGGGTGAGAACGCAGGAGGCGGCGTGGACTAATCCGAGGGCGAGGAGGGTGGAAAGGAAGCGGGGGATGGTCATGGTGGGAATTACAGGCACATTCTTGAGGGCTCGTCCTCATTAGGGGAAATCCTGTGAATTTCGGATTTCGGATTGCGGATTGTCGGAGGCGTCTTCGGAGCGGAGCCTAATCCGGGTGAATCAAACCGAATCAAACCGCTTTGCGCTTTTTTGGAGATTTGCCCCACTGGTGGATCACGGCGAATCCAAGCTGATCAAGGTGAATCAAACCAGTCTGGAGGTTTTTTCGTGAGTCGTCTGGCGAGCGTGGCTCCTCGGCGCGCTCTTTCCTGGCGGAGGACGCAAACGCGGCGGCGCCTCGCCCTGCCGCCACCGATGGCATCGGCGGGGCAGGGAGAGGGCGGCGGGCTCGGCGTCCTGCCGTTCGTCCCGAGATTGCGGGATTTGGGATGTCAAAGAACCTTCAAGGAGACCGGACCTGCCCGCAACGCTTCGCGTAGCGATGCGGGCGGGGATGGGAGACCGGAGACCGAAAAGATGGGCGGATCAAAGCGATCAAAGTAAAAATTACGGAATGGGCGCGAAGTGAGGGAGGGTGACAAAGTGACAAGGTGACAAGGTGACAAGGTGACAAGGTGACAAGGTGACAAGGTGACAAGGTGAGTGGCTGGAAATGCGCACGGTTTGGGGGCAATTCTTGGAGGATCCGACCGAATCCAAGCGATCCAAGCGATCCAAGCGATCCAAGCGATCCAAGCGATCCAAGCGATCAAGGCGATCAAGGCGATCAAGGCGATCAAGGCGATCAAGGCGATCAAGGCGATCAAGGCGATCAAGGCGATCAAGGCGATCAAGGCGATCAAGGCATTTTTGCCGAAAGTGGAGCCGAGGTCTTTGGACACGTCTCTGGCGCAATAGAGACCAACCGGAAAGAGAGGCATGACTCCGCAGACGCGAAGGCGAGGGTGAATCCAAGTAAATCAAACCAGTTTGCGGCATTTTGGTGTGCATGGCTGTTTGGGCCGACCGCTCCGTCCATCGTCCAAAAGAGCGCGGTCCAACGCCTTTGGAGTCGCGGACACCACCATCTGGTAATCCTGAATATGGAGAGACGATCGTCATTGAGGATTCGAACTCGAGATCCGGTGATTTTTTGCGCCCAAATTCCATCCACGGACGCGAAAGTTTCCGGCTGGGCGAATGTGTGGTCTGTGATTTCACAAACACGGCCCATGCCGACACCGATTTGAATGTCCAGCAAAAAAGTTCAGGTAAAAACGGGTCGGAGGGCGCCGCAATGGGATAAGCGCCGCGGCGACGGTTCAAGGAGCGTTGTCGGGCGCGGTCACTGCGTGAGCAATGGAAGAGACAAGGACCTCAAGGCTTAAGACCGGAGTCCAGTCTTGCGAAGCGGGACGGGCCGCGTTGGCGTTGGGGTCGGATTCTGTTTTAGATTCCTGACCCCGCCCAACGCGTTGAGGGAGTTTGGCATTGCGATGTGCCTGTGCTACGGAATGACGATCGCCCGCTGGGGTCACCGCCGCAAGCTGCTGAAGAATTGCTCAAGCACGCCGAAACATTTCTCAATGCCCGGTTCGAGATCGCATTCCGCCGCCATCTCCGCAAATGGCGTGGACCAGGATGTTGGCGGGGCGAAGAGGCATGGTGGAATGCCGTGCGTCTTTCGTCGTTGAAAGGTTTCAAGAATCGCCTTTGGCAGACGGGTGGCGTCCAGTTTGGTTCGGTCGATCAAAAGAACCAAGTCCACCAGGTCTTTGACGCGGCTATTTTCCCGCCCTACTCGCGGCAACGTATAAGCGTGAAGCTTTTCGGCGAATTGCTCTTCGGGTGAGACCGCCGGGAAGCTCGCGGCGGCAACACCCGCAAATCCCAGCCAGTCCCGCCCGGGCAGCAATTCGTAGGGTGGGCGCAAAACATCACCCGTGCTCACGTCCAAACGGAACTTCACGAATGTGCGTCCGGCCAATCGTGCATCAATCGGAAAGCGCGCGCCGCCGTAAGGCGTCGCGTCCAAATCCTGGGTCGCATTGCCGACGATAAAGGCGAAGAAATCCTGCAAGTCCAACTTCCCGGCTTCGCGCAACGATTCGAGAACATCGGTAGCATTGGCTTCCCAATCTGCCGACGGCACGGGGAGTCGCCTCAATGCCGGATCTATGTCACGCGTGGTGCGTGCTGTTTTCACGCGCAATTCCATAGCGTAGCCACCTTTGAGCAGCCACGGGGCGTCCGGATTCGCAAACAGACGACAGAGAAGGCGGTCGAATGCTGCTTGCCGGCGCAAGCGCTGGAGGTCGAGCTTTTCTTCCTGCGCCAATTTTTTCAGGCGGTCTTCCAGCGCGCGGCGAAAGGCCGAGGGAGAAGCATATTTTGGGGCGCCTTCATCGTTTGTTCTTGACGAGCAATTCGTGAAACCACTCTGGGACCTGTCGCTTTTGGCGCAGGTCCGAGATTTCGCGAACGGTGATCAGTCCGCGCTGCCGCCCTTCCGTCATCGCTTGTTCAACGATGTCGCGCGAAACAGATTCCGCCGTCGCCAGATCAACGATGGTGCGGAGAGGGTGAGTCACGGCGAATCCCCGCCGTTGCTCGACATCCATCTCACCGAGAGTCGCGCGATGCAGCGCCAGTATTTCCGGTGCTTTTGCCCTTCGTCGAAATGAGGCCGGAACAGTCATATGGAGTCTGGCCGGGTTCGCGTCCGAGAGTTCATGGATGCTGAGCGCGGTTTGATGGGAATAAACGCCCTCCGTTTCGCCCGCGCGGTTGCGTGACCAGAGGGCATAAATGACAAGCTGTTCTTCGGACGATTGGGGAAAGTGCGCAAGCCGGTAGATGCCCCGTTCGATGCGCACCCAATTCCCTGATTTGACGTGATGCGCCTGACTGCCGAGTTTGTAGCCGGCAGTGGCTGCCTGCCTGGCGGTAAAATAGCCCTGCTGCTCTTCGGCAACGTCGAAGAGAGCGGCGGACGCGATTTTGAATTTGCCAGGCACTGCGCGAATATACAAGAAGTTTGTATATTCGTGCAATAACGCTTTCGGAACACTTCCGCCGATTTCCCGGATCTCTTTGCGACCTCTTCCCGATATTTCGCTGAACTCAGCCGGGTCTCGGTCAAAACCGAAAACTCTTGATCGAGCTTCCTGCAAGGCAGAGTTTCCGCTACCAACCCTGGCAACACCATGTACACGAAATTCGTTGTTCCCCTGATTGCCGTGGCGCTTTCGATCGTCCTTGCCCCCATTGCTCCGGCTCTGGATGCGGACCCGGTCACGCCTGTCGCCCATATCGAACTCTTTAATGGAAAGGATTTCACAGGCTGGAAGTTCGCCATGAAAGGCGATGTCGATCCAATGACGGTGTGGAGCGTTGACAGCGGCATCATCAAATGCCTGGGGAAACCCAATGGCTATATGCGGACCGAACAGTCTTACCGTGATTATAAAGCCACTGTGGAATGGCGCTTCACCAAGGCGGGCAACACCGGGGTTCTAGTCCATATGAGCCTGCCGGATAAAGTCTGGCCCCGCTGCTTCGAGTGCCAGGGAATGCATAACCGGCAGGGCGATTTCTGGCTCTGGGGCGGGGCCGATTGCAAGGAGCCTAAAATTCCGGGCAAGAACGGGATTTCCATGCCCGAGACATCCAACGAAAAACCTGTGGGTGAATGGAACACCTACGAGGTCGAATGCCGCGGCAACACGATTAAAATCATCGTCAACGGAAAGCTCATGAACACCGCGACAGAATGCAACGAAACCGCGGGCATGATCGGTATTCAGTCCGAGGGCGGCGAAATCGAGGTCAGGAAAATTTATCTCGATCCACTGAAATGAAGGACGGGATGCAGGACCGGGCCGCGGGTTTGGCGCGGGAATCCTGACGAAGTGACGCACGAGCAAGGGGATTTGGGGGCGAGGCTGGCACGAATTTTCCCCTTATTCAGCGCGACGCCAGTGGCGCCGTGGCGCGCGTCTTTGATGAAAAGCCCGGTTTCTCCAATGTCGCCGTTCCGTCCGGCGAAGCCGGCAGACTCTGGAAATTCGAGCAATGCAGTGGAGACAAGATGCTCATGACCGTCCCGCCCTTCCTGGCCCGGAGCGCGGCGGAACTCCTGCTGCCGCGTGAAGTGGTGGAGGCGCATGCCAGACGATGAATGTAGGGCGGCGCCCTACGCGACAATTAGGCCGAGTCCTATAGACAATCCGGGGCGCTCTGAATTACATTGCTATACAGAGAGTTCAGCCCACCCCGGAGCCAAAAGTTGTCAGTTCCCCAAAGCAGCGCCGGAGGCGCTGGACCGAAAGAGAAAGGATAAATATGAACCCCCTACGATACATCGCGACGATCGCCGCAACGGCGGTCGTGCTCACCACCAGCACAGCGTTAGCCAACACCAATAGCCCCACCGTCGAACCCGTGCATCACTGGCCGCCTTCAGGCAAGGTGTCCAAATACGCGCCCGCACAGCATACCCCCACCATTGGCGTCTTCAGCCATGGGCGCGGAGTCGGCGTAAAGCATTCCGCGCCTCGGTGGCGTTGAGTGCGCGCGGCGGGTGACGGTCCCAGCGATTTGAATAGCCAGGGACGCCGTGTCCCTGGCTATTCTGCGGGACGATGAAGCGTCTCTCCCACCCTCTCTCCCGCATTTCAATTCCCCTTCTTCGGCCTCGCTGGGTCGGAGCGTTTTTCGTTGCGGCGCTGGCGCTGCAGTCGGTTTTGCCGGGGCAAACACCGGCTGGGGCTGGCACGGGAAGCGCCGCGGCCGAGGGATCGGGATACCATTTGACGGC
>Ga0302319_10014174_pt1 | contig 14892 bp, 13 predicted proteins | sample Bog_T0_2_FD_203319 | JGI IMG/M metagenome (GOLD analysis project Ga0302319, IMG submission 203319) | Peat permafrost microbial communities from Stordalen Mire near Abisko, Sweden - Bog_T0_2 | ecosystem: Environmental > Terrestrial > Soil > Wetlands > Peat | place: Sweden: Abisko, Stordalen Mire... | reverse complement strand
CGCGCGCTCCTTGTCGTGCACACCTTTGGCGTACCGGCAGATGTGGACGCCCTCGGGTCCATCGCTCGCCGGCACAACCTGCTCATCATCGAGGACGCCTGCGAAGCGATCGGGGCACAATTTGGCAACCCGCCCCGCCCAGCCGGCAGCCTCGGCGATCTCGGCGTCCTCGGCTTCTATCCCAATAAGCTGATCACCACCGGCGAAGGCGGCGCAGTTCTGGCCCACGACCCAGCCCACGCAGCCCGCCTTCGCAGCCTGCGCAATCAAGGTCGCTCTGGGTCAGACTGGCTGGACCATGCCGAGCACGGCTACAACTACCGGCTCTCTGATCTGGCCTGCACCCTGGGACGCACGCAACTCTCCCGCATTGCGGAGATTCTTGAACTTCGCCGTTCCGCCGCCGTACGTTACCACAATCTCCTCGCACAAATCGCGATACCGGGTCTCGAACTCCCCCCCTTCGCACTCCCGTTGAGACACCTTAGCTGGTTCGTCTATGTCGTTCGCCTGCCTCGGGAAGTCGACCGCGACCTCGTCCAGGCTCGGCTCGCGGCCCGCGGCATCTCCACGGGGCGGTATTTCGCCCCAATCCACCTGCAGCCAGCATGGCGCGCTCATTCCAGCGCCGCCAATGCTCACCTCCCCATAACCGAATCGATCGCTCGCCGCACCCTCGCATTGCCGTTTTTCAACCGCATCGGCGACCACCAGCAACGGCAAGTTGCTTCTGCCCTTGAGGAAGCAATCTTACACAGTAACTCGATTTAGTAAATCCAATGACCCGCGCCTAAGCAAGCTCTCAATAGGCCACCGACATTCCCTCAGGGGCTAAAGCCCACGGTCATTTTGCGGCACTTACGGCACGACTAAAGTCGTGCCCTTTCAAAACAACGACTCAATCACGGGTTCCCTAATTGTCGTATAGCTTCGTTTACCTGCAGAAGCATGTTCGCACTTACAACTATCTTGGGGATATATTGCGAAAAAACCTTTAAAAGAAACCGATTTTCGGCAACCGGATAAATTGCGACTGCATCTAGGACTCAGGAATATTAACGTGCAATACAAATTTCACGGGTTGAAGCTTGACATGCGGACAAAAGGAGCGCACCATCGTCCCAATTCGGACAGAATTGCAGGTGTGTCTCGCATTCGGAACCTCCGCCCAATTTTTCACACACCAGCATAGGCCGCCTCGCAACCTGGCTCCCTACACTGACTTCACCAGCCACTGAAGTGCGGGGCTCGCATGGTCGTAAAAACACAATCCAAAGGGCGCGGTTTCACCGGGCTCCATGTCGGCGCTTCAAATGTTCGCCGCTATTTTCCCAGAGATATTTCAGTCATCGAGTTGCAGTTGGATCATCTTCAGATTCAATGTGGATTGGCCCCGGCATTCTGGCAGGACGAACCCGAAATTCACGATCCCCGGCTATGCGCGTGGCTGGAATCGAAGAATTTTCACACACGCCCAGACAGAACCCCGGTCCCACTGGTCATGATCCCCTCGGGGAGGAATTCCTTCAAGCTCCAACCCGTCCGGCTGAATGGCGAAGCCGAGCTCAAGCAGGTCCAGCCGCCCGCTGCCTGAGACAGCAACGCCAAAGCCGACTTACCCGCCCGACGTTTTCGCGTGCCCAACGCAAACGCTCCCGGAGGGGCAATGCAATCTGCGGGCTGTAATCTGTCATCTGCAACCTGTAACCTGTCTTCATGCCGTTCACCGAGCTCCTAGCCTCCATCGAGCACCATTTCGCCGCCGGCGCCGATGCCATCGACGATTCCGCCGCCATGAAGGACTTTCTATCCCTTCGCTCCGGTCTTGAGTCCGGCGAACTCCGCTCGGCTTCGCCCGACCCCTCTTCGCCCACCGGCTGGCGAGTGAATGCCTGGGTCAAGCAGGGAATCCTGCTTGGCTTCCGCCTGGGCGTGCTCGTGGACTTTTCCGGCGGCGAGCAGTCGGGTCTTTCTTTCCCAGGCCTTTCTTTTGTGGACAAGCACACGTTTCCGGCTCGCCACTTCACTGCCGCGGACGGCATTCGTCTGGTTACCGGCGGGTCCGCCATTCGTGCGGGAGCTTATGTAGCCCGCGGCGTCGTCTGCGCCCCGCCGATGTACATCAACACCGGCGCCTATGTCGACGAAGGAACCATGGTCGACTCGCACGCCCTGGTTGGCTCCTGCGCGCAGATCGGCAAGCGGGTCCACCTGAGTGCCGCGGCCCAGATCGGCGGCGTTCTCGAGCCCATCAACGCCAGCCCCGTCATCATTGAAGATGACGTCCTGGTCGGCGGCAACTCCGGCGTCTACGAAGGAACCATTGTTCGCAAAGGCGCCGTCCTCGCTGCCGGAACTATCCTCACCCGCGGCACACCTGTCTTCGACCTGGTCAACGGCACAATCCTCCGCGCCACGAGCGATTTGCCCCTCATCATCCCCGAAAACGCCGTGGTCGTCCCCGGCTCCCGCGCTGTGAGCAAGGGAAAGGGGCAGGAATGGGGGCTGAGCCTCTATGCCCCCGTCATCGTCAAATACCGCGACGAAAAAACCGACCTGTCCACAACCCTCGAAGACTTGTTACGCTAGCTCCCATGAGCCCGCGCACCCTCCAGGTCATCCCCATCCTGCGTATCTTTTCCATTGAGAAGGCGCGCGAGTTTTATCTCGACTACGCCGGCTTCCATCTCGACTGGGAGCACCGCTTCGAGCCCACCGCGCCGCTCTACATGCAGGTTTCCCGCGACGGCCTGGTGCTTCATCTCTCAGAGCATTATGGCGATGGATCGCCCGGCACTCGTTTTCAAGTCACGTTCGAAGGCGTGCGCGAACTCCATTCCGAGTTGTCCGCGAAAAACTACCCATATTGGCGCCCCGGCATCACCAAAACCTTTTGGGGAACGGACCAGCTCAACCTTCTCGACCCCTTCGGCAACAAGATCGCCCTTTGCGAGCCCAAAAAGGATGAGCAAAGCGAGTAAAACATTCGCGCAAGGTATCGCACGCCACAGTCGGCCAACACGCCCGGCAGTATAATTCCCTCCAGCTTCACAAGCTCCTCGGAGGATACAAATGGACGTCCTGTTCCTGGTGCCCCTTGCCGCCGTTGCCTTCATCCTTCTTATCGTTATCCTCTCGAGCTTCTTCACCGTCCGTACCGCGGAGGTGGCCGTCATCACCCGCTTCGGCAAATTTCTGCGCGTGGCCGACCCTGGGCTCAACTGGAAGCGTCCCTTCTTCGACACCGTGGCCGGGATCGTCAGCCTGCGCGTCAATCAAATCTCGCTCACCATGGAGACCAAGACCAAAGACAACGTCTTCGTCACCATTCCCATCTCGGTTCAGAATCGCGTCCGGCCGGAAAAGGTCTACGACGCCTATTACAAGCTTTCCGACCCGGTTGCGCAGATCAAGTCGTACGTTGAGCAAGTCATCCTCGGGCACGTTCCCAGCATGACCCTCGATGAAGTGTTCGCTTCGCAGTCCTCCATCGCCGCCGCTGTAAAGCAGGAACTCGATGCCGACATGTCCACCTTCGGCTATGAGATCGTCAACGTGCTGGTCACCGACATCGTTCCTGACCAGAAGGTCAAATCCGCGATGAACGACATCAACGCCGCGCAGCGCGAGCAGGTCGCCGCCAACGCCCGCGGCGAGGCGGAAAAGATTCTCGTGGTCAAGAAGGCCGAAGCCGAAGCCGAAAGCAAAGCGCTTCAGGGCCAGGGCATCGCCAACCAGCGCAGGGCCATCATTGAAGGCCTGCAGGTTTCCGTCGAGCAGTTCCAGAAGGCAGTCGAGGGCGCAACGTCGAAGGAAGTCATGCAACTGGTTTTGGTGACGCAGTACTTTGACACGCTGAAGTCCATCGGCGAAAGCGACAAGACGAACACCCTGTTTCTGTCCCACTCCCCCGCCGCCGTCAACGAAGTTTCCGAACAGATTCTGAAATCCATGCTGGTAGCCAACGCCGCCAAGCCTTGAGGAAATCCAGGCCGGCTGCGATACCAGGCCGGGCACATACGCCGGATGGTCTGCGCGTAAGGGGCGAGTTATGCCGGAGGATCGGAAAGCCGCGCAATCGTCCACCGCCGGGATGAAAACAAGCGTGCTTTCCCCCCTGGTTCTTGCCGCCTTTACCCTGGTCACCAGGCTCCTCTTCCACGGCCCTCCCTACTTCGTGGACGGCCCCGCGCATATCCGCGCCATTCTCGAAAAGGTCTACATCATTCAGCCGCCGGGGTACTGGCTGTTCAACCGCACCGCCGGGCTGTTTGCAGACCCCGTCATCGGCATCTCGACGATGAATGTTTTCTTCTCCGTCGCCGGCGTGGTTGTGTTCTATTACGCAGCGCTTTTCTTCACCGGACGAAGAAGCGCCTTTCTCGCCGCATTGGCATACTCCTCGGTCTTCTACATCTGGTTTTCGGGTGAGGTGCACAGTACCCACACTTCGCAGGTTCTATTCCCCGTCGCCACTTTTCTTACATTGCTCTGCTACGAACAGGACAAGGCAAATTGGAAGCTGTGGCTGGCAGGGATTATCTTCGCGGTCGGTGCCGGATTGCGCCCCTCGGATGGCGTGTTTCTCTTGCCCATGCTTCTGTATTATTCTGCGGCTCGCCTGACGCGAAGAAAGGCCATCTTCTTTCTCGCTTTGATCTTTTCCCTGTGCCTCGCCTGGATCGTTCCCACCTTTATGGCGTATAGCCATGTAGCCGGTGGAATCCACGGCGCCTTTGCTTACACGCGAGACATCGCAACGCAAAAATCGATCGCCCACAAAGTGAATGCCGAATCGATGGCCAACATCACCCGGTTCGTCTTGCCCATCCTGGTCGCGTTCTGGCCCGTGCTGACAGTCGCCGTCCTCAACGCTGCGCGCAACTGGAAAGACTGGCGCACCCGGATGCTCGTGCTGTGGATCGTCCCTGGATCGCTTTTCTTCACCCTGAGCTATATATCCGACGCGCCCTATCTGAACTTCCTTTCCGCAGCCATACTCCTCTTAGCCGTAAGCGCGCCGCGCTTGATGGCCCTGACCGCCCTATCGAACGCGATCGTCTTTCTGGGCTTCGTTCCTATCCCCTCCAGTCGGCTTCCAGTCAACGTATGGAACTGCTACATAGGACACTTCACACGTTACGGGGTAAAGGACCAGTGGTTTCCAAACCTGTCGGCCTTGCAAGGATCGCGCTCGCCAGGCGGCGACCACAACGAACCGAAGAATTGAATTCGCGGGCCCCATTTGTTTGACGGCGGAGATTATGAAACTCAGCGCAATCCCATGTTCGTCATCCTCGCGCAGATGGCGGGCATCGTAATCAACTGAGGTACGAGCATAGTACGCGCGTTGAATCTCAACCGCATTTTTCCCAGCCATGCTTGGCAAATCCGACACGGGCCCTGCTTTTCCAATGAGTCTCCTCTCTTCATTTCCGTTTACGGGAGAGTATCGTCCCACCGCACGGCTCCGGCACCCAAAACGGACACCCGGCGTCCCCGCCGAGCGCCCATGGGTGGTAACATCGAACATGACAGATGCAAACGAAAAACCTTAAAATCATCCCCCTCGGCGGCCTTGGCGAATTCGGCATGAACTGCCTCGCGCTTCGCTGGGAAGACGACATCATCGTCATCGACGCCGGCCTCATGTTCCCCGAATCGGAACTCCTCGGCGTCGACATCGTAGTCCCCGACATCACCTACCTCATTGAGAACAAATCCTGCGTTCGCGCCATCATCCTCACCCATGGCCATGAGGACCACATCGGCGGCTTGCCCTGGATTCTCTCCGAGCTGAAGGTCCCCGTCTACGGAACCGAGTTCACGCTGGCCTACGTCGAAGGCAAGCTCGACGAGCACAAGCTGCTCGACGAGATCGAGCTGATCGAGATTGAGCCCAAACACAAGTTCACGCTCGGACCCTTCACCATCGAGCCCATCCGCGTGACCCACTCACTGGTCGATTGCGTCGCCCTGGCCATTGAAACCCCAGTCGGCGTCGTCATCCACACCGGCGATTTCAAGATCGACCTCTCGCCGCTCGACGATCAGGCCTTCGATCTGCACACCTTCGCCGAATACGGCAAGCGCGGCGTCCTCGCCCTGCTCCAGGATTCGACCAACGTCGAGCGGACCGGTTACACGCCCAGCGAACGCGCCGTCATTCCCCGGCTGGACGAGATCTTTTCGCAAACCAAGAAGAAGCTTTTTTTTACCTGCTTCTCGTCCTCCATCTTCCGCATGAAGATCGCCCTCGAGCTGGCGCGCAAGCATAACCGCAAAGTTGCCATCGTCGGCCGCTCCATGATGGAGTCGACGGACATTGCCCAGGACCTCGGCTACATCGACATTCCGCAAGGGTTGGTCATCAATCCAGGCCAGATGCGCGACTTCAGCCCCGAGCAGTTGATGATCCTCATCAGCGGGACCCAAGGTGAACCGATGTCCGCGTTGAGCCGCGCCGCCGTCGACAACCACAAGCACGCCCACATCGACACCGGCGACACCGTCATCCTCAGCTCGCGCATCATTCCCGGCAACGAGAAGGGAATCTTCCGCGTCATCGACCACCTCTACCGCCGCGGCGCCAACGTAGTCTGCGACGACGGCTCCAACGGCCTGATCCACGTGAGCGGCCACGGCGCGCAGGAAGAGCAGCGCCTGCTCATCAACCTCGTTCGCCCCAAGTATTTCATCCCCGTCCACGGCGACTACCGCAACCTGGTGCGCCACGCCGGCCTGGCCATGGAGACCGGCGCCGTCGAGCACGCCATCGTCATTGAAGACGGAGACGTTTTGGAATTGGACAAGACCAACGCCCGCAAGAAAGACAAAGTCACCTCGGGCCGCGTCTTAATTGACTCCGGCTCCTCAATCGATGTGGTCGAAGACCTCGTGATTAAAGACCGCCGAATTCTCTCCGAAGACGGCATCGTGCTTGCCGTGCTGGCCATCAACAAGCGCACCGGCAAGGTCGAGCAGCAGCCGGAAGTGATCATGCGCGGCTTCGGCGGCTCGGATATTACCGAGCAAGCCAAAGAGCTGGTCCTCAAAACCCTCGACGGCCTGAGCACCGAACAAAAATCCGACTACGGCATGGTCAAAGAGAAAGTCCGCGCCGAGTTAAAGCGCTTAATCCAGAAAACCACCGGCCGCCGCCCCATGATCATGCCCGTTATTTTGGAGATCTAGGACCGGTGTCGCACGTTTCCAGGGCGAACGCTATTGTGATGGATCGAGGGTGCCCTCAAATGCTGCCCTCCAGCGGTGTTGAACGGGGCGGGAAACTGGAATGCGGTCGAGGGCTACGGCAACGCTAAGGAACTTAAGTCGTTTAATTAGTGCAAGGCCTTGATCCCATTGATGCTAGTAAGGATTCAATCGATTTCAACAGGTTTAGCAAGAAGCTTCATCTGGACGCGCGAAGACTGTGGAATAGCCGGTCGAAATGAACCGATCAAACATCAGGATAATTCAAGTAAGTTATAGCTTTCCTTTGGTAAGTATAAGAATATAAGAATGGTTTTCAACCTTACCTCAATGCGGGGAGTTGGCGTCGCTGCGCGGGTGGGGAAGTTAGCAACTTGGCTGTTATTTCGATCCACGCGGATTTTGGATCAAATGGGGTCGGTCTAGTGCACAACTCCCGCATCGCGCGTAGGCCAGTAGATGAAGACTGCCTTTCCGTAAATTAGGTAGCGCTCTACTGGGCCGAATTCGCGGCTGTCCGATGAGATGGAACGATGATCGCCCATCATGAAATAGGCGTCCTCGGGGATCACCATCTCGGCATAGGAACGGCTGTCGCGGTATTCCTCGGGAACGTAGTTCTCGATGAGGCGCTTGCCATTGAGGAAGACTTCGCCGTGGTCGATGCGCACCCGGTCGCCGGGAAGCGCGATGACACGCTTGATGTAGCTCTTCTCAGGATCGCGCGGGTAATGAAAGACCACTACGTCTCCGCGCTCGATGGCTGAGATGTGATAGACAAATTTGTTGATGAAGAGGCGGTCGCGGTCTTCAAGCCTCGGCAGCATGCTGGTTCCTTCCACGCGTACCGGCTGATAGAGGAAGGTGATGATCAGGACGGAGGCAACGGCGGAAACAAACAGATCGCGCAGCCAAAGGCCGATGCCGCCTGATTTTTGTATCGGAAACTGCGGAGGAACGAATCCAGCGGGTGGAGTGCCAGCCGGGAATCCGAGAGGCGGCGCGGGAAGAGTTGGAACGTCGTCAGGAAACGTTGGCATCGCTACCTTGACCCTTGGAATCCTTGAAGACGGATCCCAAAGGAGGAATGTATTTCGATCGAGCACAAACCGGCTACTGGCCCTGCATTTCTTCGACGCATTTGGCGAATGGCTGGTGAGCCGGCATAGACAGGCCTTGAAATCAGTATAAGCGCAGCTATGCGTTACATTCAGTATTTACGCCGCGATTATCCGCAGCCGAGGCTTCCGGGCGGGCACAGGAGATTGGCGCGATCAGGCTTGTTGAGCGGCTTAGGCTGGTCGGCAGAGGGACGCAGGCTTGGAGTGACGCCGGAGAGATTCTCCTCTTCGAGAATCAGGGGCCGCTGAAGCTCCATTTCCACCTGGGTTCCCTTTTGGATGTTTACATCGGCGCCACGGGTGAAGAGCGAGACGAGGCCGGCGGCTGCAACCCCCGCGGCAATTCCCGCCAGGCCGCCGGCGAGAGGGTGTCCACTGGAGATGCCGGCAATGGAGCCGACGGTTCCGCCGGTGGGAATGGCAATCTTGGCAATCTCGCCTGCGTTGCGTCCCTTGTCAGGGTTTTGCTCAACGGTTCCCTCGCCGTCGTCCTTTACGGTCTGCTTGTTGGCGCCGGGGAGGCTGTTGACGATACCGGGGATCTCCACAACCGTGCCGTTGGGATAGATGATGGAAGTGAAGTGCATGTCGAGTTGAGACTTGCCCTTGATGTGGCCGGCGCGGACGACGCGGTCGACCACGCCTTGCACGTAGACTCCAGCCGGGATCATGACTCGGTTGCCGATGGTAACGGGAAAAGTCGAAGCCAGGTAAACGCCGTCACCGGGCTTTGCGCTCTTGGTATCGATGCCGCTGCGCAGCTCCAGCAGCACCTTGGTGCCGGCGGGAACTGTGTACGTCTTTGGCGAGGGCGCAGAGTTTTGCTGGCTTGTGGGAGGTATAGATGCGGCGGCAGGCTGCGCCGGGGCACTTGCGTCGACCGGAGGTTGTGCAGGCGATTGGGCAATCGAAACATCCGACGGCGCGATGACCACTCCGAGCGAAAATGCGGCCGTCAAAGCCGTGTGCACCAGGCGCATGCAATCCTCCGTAGGTCCCCTGTTGCCATAGACGAACTGTCCGCAACCAAGGATAGCCTCAAACGCGCGCGGAAGCACGAAAAATGCGATGGACAACTGTGCTGTCGGGCTCAATTCGAGTTACGATGCAACAAAGAGGTGGAGAGCAAAACCATTTCGACCACGCAATCCCGGGCCCTTGCCGGCCCGCGGTTTGATGCGGCTTATCGCGTATTGGACGAGGCAATCGCCGCGCATGCGTTTCCCGGCTGCGCGTTTGGGGTTCTGGCTGGCGGCGAATTCTTGCTTCAGGATGCACGCGGCCGATTTACGTATGACGAGGATGCGCCTCTCGTAACTCCGGATACGGTGTACGATGTTGCCAGCCTGACCAAGGTGGTGGCCACCACGGCAACCGCCATGCTGCTTGCGCAGCGCGGCCTGCTCGATCTGGAGACGCCCGTGGGCGAGTTGCTGCCAGGTTTCGTGGTGGGCCGGGCTCCCGGAGAAGGCGCGCGGCACGTAAAGCTGCGGCACTTGCTGGCGCACAACTCCGGACTGCCGGGATACGTGGAGTTCTTCAGAACCGCAACGACGCCCTCTGCGCTGTTTCGTGCGTGCCTTGAACTGCCGCTCCAAGCGGAGCCGGGGACGCGCGCCGAATACTCCGATCCCGGATTCATTCTGCTGGGAAAGGCGCTGGAAGTGCTGACGCACGAGTATCTTTCCTCGTGGGTCCGGCGCGAGGTCTTTGCGCCTCTGGGTATGACGGCAACAGGATTCTGCCCGGCGCCTGCGGCCCGAGCGTCCATTCCGCCAACCGAGGAGGATGCGACTCTGCGTCATCGCCGCATTCAGGGCGAAGTGCAGGATGAGCACGCCTGGCTTCTGAAAGGGGCGGCAGGTCATGCCGGGGTCTTCTCCAACGTTTCCGACCTGCTGCGCTTTGCGCGCGCAATCCTTGCACGGGGAGATACGGCCGGAATTTTCGAGGCTGCGACGGTCGACCTGTTCGCAAAAAGGCAAGGGCCGGCGGGAAGCTCGCGCGCGCTCGGTTGGGATACACCTTCCGAAAACTCCTCGTCAGGACGATACTTTTCGTCCCGATCGATTGGGCACCTGGGATATAGCGGCTGTTCCCTCTGGATCGATTTGCAGGCGGGAATGGCAGTGGTGCTGCTGACCAACCGCACCTGGCCTGATCGGTCCGCTTCGTCAAGCCAGTTAATCCGGGAGGTCCGGCCGGCTTTTCACGACGCGCTGGTTTCCTCGCTCTAATCGTTCTGCATCCTATGGGTGATTTGCGTGGTACTTGCGAGTATTCGCGCGGCGGAGAATTCTCTTAGGATTTGCCAGGTTTACAGATACAATCAACGATTGGGGACATACGCATGCTAACCAGTTCTACGATTCAGGAGACGGCCGGCACCCAAGCAAACGGAACCAGAAAAGACCAGGCCTCCCTGCTTCAACACCTGACAACAGAGAGCCAAAACGAGGCTTCTCAAGGCTTTGACACCAAGTCCGCGCTGGAAATTGCGCGGATCATCAACCATGAGGACTCGAAGGTTGCCGCAGCAGTCAAGCGGGCCATTCCGGAGATCGCGGCAGTCATCGACCAGGTTGCCCGCAGCCTCAGGGACGGCGGACGCCTTATCTACATAGGGGCTGGTTCGAGCGGACGCATCGCGGCTCTCGATTCCTCCGAATGCCCGCCCACCTACTCAACCGCTCCCGGACAGGTGCAGTACATCATGGCCGGCGGGCCCAAAGCCCTGGCGTCGGCGGTCGAGGTCAATGAGGATTCAGAAGAGTTGGGCCAGAGGGACATTGCGCGCCGCCGCCCCACCCGCAAGGATGTGGTCATCGGCCTCTCGGCTTCGGGAAGAACCCCCTATGTGGTGGCTGCAGTGGCGTACGCCCGCGCTCGTGGAGCGCATACGGCCGCGGTCACCTGCAACCATGACACCCCCCTTGCGGCAGCCGCCGACATAGCCGTCGTTGCGGATGTGGGCGCGGAGGTTGTCTCCGGCTCGACGCGCATGAAAGCCGGTTCCGCGCAGAAGATGGTGCTCAATATGATCACCACGGGCGCCATGACGCGGCTTGGCTATGTGTACGAGAACCTGATGGTGAACGTACACATGCAGAACTCGAAGCTGGTGGAGCGCGGCATTCGCATTCTGATGTCTGCCTGTAAGATCGACCGCGAGACGGCGGTGCATACCATCAAGAGCGCGGGGCGTAGCGTCCCGGTGGCGCTGGTGATGCTAAAGGCCCGGGTGGACAAGCCGGAAGCGGTGAGGCGGCTGGCCAAATCGGATGGCAATGTGCGGCTGGCGATTGAGGATAACGTGCTGGAGCTTTAACGTGGCGACGAACAGATCCTTTGGACCGCAACACATGCCCAACTGACGGTGCAACGGTTTTTTGCAGCCAAACTGAACTTCGTGCTCGTCCCCCGCGCAGTAGACTCTCTGCGAGCTCCGGGTTCGTTTTCTGCCTCATTGATTTTCCTCCCATTAGCAGACACCTTCCCATATTCAATCTGGACTTCAGTCATATCCGGTGCCTTACCTCTCAATCCAAGGCAGCGCATTTACACTGGATTGTCAGGAGTTCCTCCTTCTTCATGGATAAATTTGTCATTCGCGGCGGGAATCCGCTGTTGGGCACTATCCGCGTTTCGGGCGCGAAGAACTCGGCTCTGCCCTGCATGGCCGCGGCCATCCTTACCGACGAAGAAGTGACTCTCGAAAACATCCCCCAGGTGCGCGACATCGAGACTGAACGCAAGCTGCTGGTTTCGATGGGAGCTGAGGTGGAACTCGGTTACGGGCGCGCGCAGCACCGGACCAAGATCTGCTGCAAGACGCTTTCCGACCCGGAGGCAAAATACGAGATCGTGAAGACCATGCGGGCCAGTTCGCTGGTGCTTGGTCCTCTGGTGGCTCGCTGCGGAATGGCGCGGGTTGCCATGCCTGGGGGATGCGCAATCGGTGGCCGGCCGATCGATCTGCACATCAAGGGTCTGGAGAGCATGGGCACCACGATCACCCAGGAGCACGGCTACCTGGAGGCGCGCGCGAAGCGGTTGCGGGGCGCGCACCTGGTGTTTGACAAGATCACGGTTACCGGCACCGAAGACCTGCTGATGGCCGCCGTGCTTGCCGAGGGCGAGACGCTGATGGAAAACTGCGCGCGCGAGCCCGAGGTGGTCGACCTGGCGGCGCTGCTTACCGCGATGGGGGCAAAGATCGAGGGCGCAGGCACCTCCGCCATGCGCGTACAGGGCGTGACCCGGCTTCACGGGGCGCGCTATCGCATCAATCCCGACCGCATTGAGGCGGGAACGTTCTTGATCGCGGGCGCCATCACGGGGGGTGATCTGATTGTGGCCAACTGCAACCCTGGGCACCTCGGCGCTGTGATCACCAAGCTCAAAGCGGCCGGAGTACGCGTGGATCAGCTTGGGCCCGAGTCGGTGCGCGTTCGCGCCGACGGGGCGCTGCGCGCGGAAGACATTTCCACCGAGGAGTATCCGGGCTTCCCTACCGACATGCAGGCGCAGTACATGGCGCTGGCTACCCAGTCGGAGGGAGTGAGCCAGGTGACGGAAAACATCTTCGAGAACCGCTTCATGCACGTCCAGGAACTGGTGCGGATGGGCGCCAACATCAAAGTGGAGGGCAATTCAGCGACCGTGCTGGGGCCCGCCAAACTCTCGGCCGCGGCGGTGATGTGCTCGGATCTGCGTGCGTCGGCGTCGTTGGTGCTGGCGGCGCTGGTGGCCGATGGGGAGTCCATCCTGGACCGCGTATATCACATGGATCGAGGATATGAGCGCATCGAAGAAAAGCTGCGGGGGGTGGGTGCGCAGATTCGGCGGCTGGGAAATATATTCGCAGTGTAAAATCTTGTCGAGTTCCTAAAGGAACTTCCGGATCATTTGCGATTTGATTGCTGAGGTCAGTCAAGGGAGCCTTCGGCGTGCCAATTCTTCTTCACCCCGCAGAGCCAGACAGGCACTATCGCCAACTAACGGCAATATGCCAATGCAGGCCGTGCTGGGCAGTTTTGCGCAGCACACGTTCATGTTCACGGAGCTCAACCAGAACCGGCTGAGTCTCCGAGCCGAGAGCCGCAGGGTTGGATGTGAGAAATTCAATCAGCGCGCAGACAGTCAGAATCCCGTCCGGCGCATCGTACCATTGGGGCTGGGGCAGGTGGCGCGCCCAATCGGGGCTGGCAACACCCTGTTCGAGCAGCAACGCCATGGAGTTTTCATCTGCAGAAAAGAACTCAAGAAGCGGCGTGACACGAAGCCGCTCTGCCAAACGCTCCAATGCATCTTCATTGCGGGCCAGAGCCTGGCCGTTGACGAAAATATCGTAACCGGGGTCGTCCCCTTCAACAACAATGTACAAACTGGCTGCCATCGATATGAGTTTAGCGGAGTAATGTTTCGATGTGAAAGAAAACTCCCGCCCGGTTACCCAGTCGATTACCTCGGTTTTCGGTCCTGTGGGTTACCCAAGTATACGCCGAAGTCTGATAAATGTTACAAAAGAGCTATGGCGAACGGTCCGAAATAGCCGATTCTATGAGTTGACACCTTCCACCGTTGGTCCTGTTGCGTCTCCGAGGTTAGCTTGGTGAATTGGACAGAGCTTCCGGATCTGGCAGCCGTCGGCCTATTGGCTGGCGCGTTTGCCTCCGTGGCTCGGCGAAACGAAACGCGCGTCTCAAAGGTCTGGCTTACCGGCTGGGTAATGATCGCCGTCCATTTTGCGGCATTTCTTTTCATGAACGCGCCCGGGACCTGGGGAACCTTTTTCATTATCATTGGGCTGGCCGCGCTCACCTGGGCTGGAACCCTTTTCATGTGGGCCGCGGTGCCTTACCGGCAGGAGAATTCCAGCCGATTGATCCTGATCTCCTTGTTTCTCACCAACACTCTCTACGTGAGTTTGATGGAAATCGGCACGTTCCCCGATTGGACGATCAACATCAGTGCGGTTCTCTTCGGCGCCTTGCCGCTGGCCGTTGGCCTTGCAACGATCAGAAGCGTCAATAACCCGATTCGCTGGTTGGTGATCGGGCTCTACTCGTCGCTCTCGATCTTTCTCCTGATCTTTCAGCATCGGCCTGGCAACGGCGGCGACCTGGCGCTCAATGCCGTTCTATTTACGGTCTATTTTGGTTGCTGCTTGCACTTCTGGTTTGCCTACCGACGGGCCAGTGCGGGTGCATTTGTGACCATCTTCGGTTTTCTTGCCTGGGCTTGTGTTTTTGTTGTTGCGCCCTCGATACAGGCATTTCTGCCTGCCATTCATGTGGAGAGCGGAGTTTGGAATCTACCCAAGTACCTGGTTGCAGTGGGCATGATTCTCCTGCAGCTTGAAGATCAGATTGAACACAACAAGCATCTCGCATTGCACGATCACCTGACCGGACTGCCCAACCGCCGGCTCTACCAGGACCGGCTGGCCATTGCGCTCGAGCGTGCGCGGCGTTACGAGGCGCAGGCGGCGCTGCTGGTGGTGGATCTGGACCGATTCAAGCAGGTCAACGACACGCTTGGCCATCATGTCGGAGAT
>Ga0302319_10014171_pt1 | contig 14895 bp, 10 predicted proteins | sample Bog_T0_2_FD_203319 | JGI IMG/M metagenome (GOLD analysis project Ga0302319, IMG submission 203319) | Peat permafrost microbial communities from Stordalen Mire near Abisko, Sweden - Bog_T0_2 | ecosystem: Environmental > Terrestrial > Soil > Wetlands > Peat | place: Sweden: Abisko, Stordalen Mire... | reverse complement strand
TGATCACCAATTCCTCTGCAGCGGTAAAACCGGTCGGCCCTCACAGTAACGCCACTACCGCAATGAGTGCGCCGACCATTGGATCCATTGCGCTGATCGTACTCGATGCGGCCGGCGCGAGGGTGACCTTGAGCGTGAACCTCAACGGCGTAGGGGCATCGGTCTATTTTGAGTACGGATTGACGCCGGACTACGGCTTTCGGACCCCAATGCAAAACATCAGCGGCAGCAACGTCCCGATAAATATTGAGGCTCTGTTTCCGGCGCTTGAGCCTGACACCACGTATCATTTCCGCATGGTCGTGACGAGCCCGGCGGGAATATTCTTCGGACCCGATGAGGTGTTTACATCCTTGCCATCGGATGCAGCGCCGTCTGGTCCATAGAGGTAGCGGAGGACACGCACGAGGCGGATTTTTCTGCCGTGCCCATCAAGAGCGCACCATCATGTGCAACATTCCTGAGGCAGTTGCGGCATGAGGCGCATCTTGCATTGCGCCATGTGGGGGCAGGTGTAATGCACATCAATCAAAATCTTGATCGCGCCGCCCCGCGTCGTGACTCGCAGCACGCGCAGGATGTCCCCGATATGGCCGCTGACCGTGCGATGGCTGATGCCCAGCGTCACGCCGATTTCCTTGTCGGTTTTCCCGAAAACCATTCCCGACATCACCTTGCCCTGGCGCGGGGTAAGACCCATCCTTCGGCAAGGTTCATCCAATTGCGAGTCCAAGGCGCGCTCCTCCCGCAAGGGACGCGGGGGGCTTTTGGGTGGGTGGCGCTTGATTTTCATGTTAGAGCAGCGTTCATCGCCACTGGTAACAATGCTTACCCGACCGCTAGTGACAATGCTTAGATCATCAGGGACACCCTTGATGATGTCGAGCAAAGAGATACGCCGGGACCAGGCCCCCCCGAAGAGATTGAATTAGCAAGACTTATACTTGTCTAAAGCAGGTAATCCTACGCATATCTAAATTTTAAGGTTTGCAATAAAAAGTACCTCCAAAGCTTTCAAAGCGGAGGAGGACTCAGGGTTTGGGCGCTGGAAGCTGAAGTGACCAACGCGAAGGAATGAAATGAAATTATTTAACACCCCATCTCAAAAATTATCAGGCGGACTGTGTGCCGCCCTGCTCGGTCTGCTCTCGATCAGCGCCGCCCACGCACAAGACCTCGCCTCCTTCAATGGCACCGATGGGGCGAACCCCGCTGGTGCCCTGACCCTCATTGGCAACACCCTCTATGGCACGACCCAAACAAGCGGAGACTACGGCTTTGGCACGCTCTTTTCGCTCCCCGTCTCCGGGGGCTCGCCCACCACTCTCATCCCCTTCAATGGCGACCTTGGGGAGAACCCCGTTGGTGACCTGACCCTCATTGGCAGCACCCTCTACGGCACGGCCTCCTACGGCGGGACCTCCAACGCCGGCGCAGTCTATTCGCTCCCCGTCGGGGGCTCGCCCACCACCCTCGGCTCCTTCACGCTCCCCACGCTTACCCCTGGGGCTGGGACGACCCCCATGGCTGGCCTGACCCTCTCAGCGGATGGCAGCACCTTCTACGGCACAACCAGCTACGGCGGGGCCGCCTACTCCGGCACCATCTTCTCACTCCCCGTCTCCGGGGGCACGCCCACCACCCTCCTCTCCTTCGGTGGTGCCCTTGGGGCGACCCCCTCGGCTGGCCTTACCCTTAGTGGCAACACCCTCTACGGCACGACCGGGGGGGGCGGGTCAAACAGCAAGGGCGCGATATTTAGCTATAACCTTGGTACACAGGCAACCTTCTCCGTCGGATTCAATGGCACCAATGGGACGAGCCCCCAGGCTGGCCTGACCCTCTCAGCGGACGGCAGCACCCTCTACGGCACAACCTACGGGGGCGGGACCGACAACGATGGCACGGTGTTTTCTTTTAACCTTAATACGCAGGCAATCACCACCCTCCTCTCGTTCAATGGCACCGAGGATGGGGCGGGCCCATTGGCTGGCCTGACCCTCAATGACGGCGTCCTCTACGGTACGACCACATTGGGCGGGGTCTACAGCCAAGGCACGGTCTTTTCGCTCTCCATCGCCGGGGGCTCACCCACCACCCTTCTCTCCTTCAATGGTGCCGATGGGTCATACCCCGCAAGCGACCTGACCCTCTCCGAGGACGGCAGCACCCTCTACGGCACGACCGCCATAGGCGGGGCCAACGGTCCGTATTACGGTACGGTTTTTGGCTGCGCGTCGACACTTATCCAGGAGACTTACGTCGGTCCCGTCACTGGAGACTGGAATAACACCAACAATTGGAGCCAGACCGGAGGACTGCCCGCCTCCGGAGGAGTTCCCGCCGCGGATACCGATGTGTTTATCGGGACTGCCTTCGGGTCTCAAGGCAATGGCAATTATATTGTCACTTTGGACACCAACTATACCGCCCCCCTGGATTCACTTATCGTTGATGCCACGACCGTCAATTCCGTTGTTTTTCAGCAAACCAGCTCCTCATACAACATGATGGCCAACACGGAGATCATCGGTCAAAACGCGACCGCTTTTTATGATCAGTACGCCGGCGGGAACGCCGTCGGCGGAACTTTGACCCTGGGGCAAGTATACGGCAGCAGCGGCAACTATGTGCTCAGCGGCACGGCGACCCTCACCGCGGCCAATGAAACCATCGGCGACGGAGGCGCGGGCGGGCTTCAACAGGCGGGTGGCACCAACACGATTTCAGGCAACCTTATTGTGGGCAACCAAGCGACCTCTTCGTCCAACTACCAACTGCAAGGCGGCATTCTGACTGCGGGCAACGAATACGTGGGATATGGGGCCAACGCGACTACCGCCAACTTCTACCAGAACGACTCCTATGGCGCCTCGGCCAATAACGTCGCCGGTCTGCTTGACGTGGGAGCCGGCACGGGCAGCGTCGCCACCTATCAGCTCACCGGCAGCAATCTGGGCAGCACCATCACCGCCGCCAATGAAATCATAGGTGATGGGGGAAACGGCGCGCTCAACCAAAGCGGCAGTTCCACCAATACGATCACCGGCAATCTTATCGTCGGCAACCTGAATGGATCATCCGGCGCCTACGACATCAGTGGTGGGGCACAGGTCCAAACGGACACGGCGGAAGTGGCCGTTCAGCCCGGCAGCACGGGTTCCATCTCGGTCGACGGCAGCAGTTCACATTTTGAAGCGAACTCACTCAGCGTCGGTGGTGGCGCGAATATGACAGGCGGCACGGGCTCCTTCGCGCTAACCAACGGCGCCACCGCTCATGTCTCCGGAAAAGTTAGCGTGGGTGCCAATGGTACCGTCGATGTGGTGGACAACGGCGGTGGTGCCTTCACCATCGGTTCCACCGCTACATTGGCGAGCGTCGGCGAAATTCTGGTGAACCAGGGCGGCATTTTGGGCGGCCCCGGCAGCTATAAGGGCGATGTCACCAATGGAGGCACGGTGGCTCCAGGCGATCCCTCCATGCTCAACATCTACGGAGATTACACCCAGACCGACGCTGGCGTTCTCGTGCTCGACATCGCCGGCCCAAGTTCCTACGACCAACTGAATGTTTCGGGATTTTTCATGGTAGATCCGGGCGCGACACTCGAACTCGATTTCATCGACGGCTTTGCGCCCAGCACGGGTGAAGTTTTTAATAACCTCATCAGCTTTCAGAGCATTAGCGGTGACTTCAGTACGGTGGATATTGTCGGGCTGGAGCCCGGCTTCGATTACTCGCTGAATCCAGATAGTGGGTCAACGGGTTATCAACTGACCGCTCTCAATGACGGCGTAGCCGCCGCCCCCGAGCCCTCCACCTGGGCGCTGCTGCTGGGCGGCTTGGGTCTGCTCGCTTTTTGGCGCCGCCGCACCCTCCGGGCGCGGGTTTGACCGGGCGTCTTAAATAAATCCAACAAAATCCCTGAGTCGCCGGCTCAGCAGGCTTACGATTAGCCCCCCGCGCCAAACTCCCGGGTATCGCTGAGAAAGCCATCGAACGCCGGGGTGCGTTGCTTCTGCAAGATGGCGGCCTGCACCTTCCGGTCATAGTCCGGGCCGTCCGTGGGCTGCGAGGGGACATAGAGGAAAAAGCAGCGGGTCTGGAACACGGTCATCGATTCCATCCCGTGGGTGGCCGCGTAGAGCGACATCGCCTCCATCCACTTCGCGTCGAGGGAGGCAAAACCCTCGTAGCCGTAGCCCAGCGCGGAAATGGATTCAATGGAGGCGCCCTCCGTGTGCTGCGCGCCCTTGCGGATGAAGTGGGGACGCCACGTTTCCTCCATATAATAGGGCTTATGGGCGGCGACGGCCATCGCCACCATCTGATCCATCGTGTTGATGGCCCTTTCCGTGCCGACGTAGTTGTCGATGCTCAACATGTCGAGTTCCCCCAGTTGCGAAAACTCCTTGAAAAAGGGTATCTCGCGATCCGTGAGCCCGGCGAAGCACCCGGCGCCGATCCGGCTTTTCGGCGAGGCCTGCCGGACCACCTTGTTCGTGGCCTCAATGAATCCGCGCCAATCCGCGGGAGTCGTCTGGACATGCAGCCGTGCGGCCATCGTGGTCGGTTCGTGGATCAGGACGAAATAATCGGGTTGGAACTCCGCCGCCCATTGCGCGTATTCCCGGACGGCGGCACTCTGCCATTCGGCAAAGTCGTGGATGCCGCCCTGGTTCGGGTCGGCGGATTCAGGATTGATCGCGATGGCCAGCCCGAGGCCCCGGATATGGGCGATCAACGCCTTGTACTTCGCCTCGACGGCAGGATCAACGCTTCCGGTCACGACCGGATTGATCTCGATTCGACTCGCGCCGGCTTCTTTCAAGGCATCCGCGGCCGCCTCGAGGACATCGAGCGGAACCCGCCGGATTGTTCCCCCGTGGGCCAAGGTCAGGTTGCAACCAAACCCGATCGGTTTCCGGGGCAATTTCGAGAAGGCGTCGGTCATCCGCTGAATCTCGCCCCGGGTCTTCGTCATGTATTCGGCCAAACCCGGCGTTTGCGCCAAATCCCCCGTTGGCCCTCCCGTGGCTTGTCCGTGAACGGGCCAGAACCCGAAAGCCGCCACGAACAGGCAACCCACAATTTTCCCAAGACGCGGCGACGTGGTTGAGAAACTGGAGGCCATGGTACTGCGAATGAAGATCATTCTAAACGCGGTCCCTCGTTTGGTGGCAAGGCCGTTTTTGGTTTCACTCACGGGGGGGAGTGCCTCCGTTTGCCATCGTCCACGGTAGGGTTTCACCCCATGGCCGAACGCCGGACATGCCCGTAATTTTAACCCATGAGCACACTCGAAATTAAAGGCGACTGGAACATCGCCAAGGGTAAGTTGAAACAGAAATGGTCGAAGCTGACGGACGACGATCTCCAGTACGTTGAGGGAAAACAGGAGGAATTGTTCGGCCGGATCCAGAAGTCGACCGGCGAAAGCCTTGAGGCAATCAAAAAGGCCGTCGAGGAGGCCACCTCGTTCTGTCGCGTGGCTGATGCCCAACATTTGCCCAGTCAATCCTAAGGCCCCCCTTTCGGCACTCAGGTCAAACTGAGAGCCTAACATTATGTTTCACATTCTCTGGTCGATCCTTGTCGGTTTTCTCGTTGGTCTCATCGCACGCCATGTGTTGCCGGCGGTGCAACACATGGGATTTATTGAAACCACCCTCGTTGGCATTGGAGGATCTGTGGTGGGCGGGCTCATCGCACGGATTTTTTCCCGGCCAGTCGATGGTTCCTATTTTCATCGAGCCGGATTTTTTATGTCAATCGTTGGAGCCGTCGCCGTGCTCTATGTCATGCTGCATTACTTCCCCGGCTTTAAGTTCGATTAGCGGGGTGAAGGCCTCGCGGCGGGGAAAGTTTTTGGACAGGATTCACAAGATTTACAGGATTGGGCCCCTTCGGGCTTCTTCCTCCGTGGCTCCGTGTGAGCCTGCAGTTCTCGGGATGACAAGATTCTAAAGGAGAGCCGGCATGGAATCGGCATCCTGATTGAACGCGAAGGGAATATGAAGTAAAAGAGATTGATGCCGTGCATTAAACAGGAAGCATGGGAGCAAGGCTTCTCTCATACGCTCAACCGGATCGACCGCCAGATCGCCACATGAAAAGGCGCGACTTTATCAAGTCGGCGGGCGGGCTGATCCTGCTGGCCGGGGCGACGCCCTGGCCCGAAGTCCTGGCCGGAACCACGAGTCCATCTCCCGGCGGGAGCCGCCCCTTCAACATCCTTTTCCTGACCGCCGACGACATGAACGGCTCGATGCCGGGCTGGATGGGCAACTCGCTCAAGCCGACGCCCAATATGGACGCCTTCGCGGCCACGGCGCACCGATTCACCCACAATCACGACGCCGCGCCGATCTGCCAGCCTTCGCGCGAAGCGATGATGACCGGCCTGTGGCCCAACCGCAGCGGCGGCCTCGGCTTTAACCCGATCCATGAAGGCGTGCCGACGCTGGCCACCGAGCTCAAGAACCATGGTTATTTTATCGCGGCGCTCAACAAGCTCGAACATATGCAGCCGCATTCGTGTTTCCCCTGGGACTATGCCACGAATGATTCGGGCCGGAACCCGCCGATGATCGAAGCGGAGGTGGCGGAGGCGATCGAGAGGGCGCAGGGAAAGCCTTTCTTCCTCAACTGCAACATGCGGGACCCGCATCGTCCCTGGCCGGGCTTGCACAAACAGGGGAAACCGAAAGGCGGGGGCCAGGATTGGGCTGTCGCGGGAAGTCCCATCAACGATGTCACCACCCCCATCACAGCGAATGAGGTGACCGTGCCCTCGTTCCTGGAGGATTTGCCGCCGGTCCGCCAGGAACTGGCCACGTACTACAATGCCGTGCAGCGGCTCGACCTGAGCTTCGGCAAGGCGATGGCCGCGCTGCAGGCCTCGGGCGAGATGGACCGCACCATCGTCCTCTTCGTTTCCGACCACGGCATGCCGTTCCCCTTCTCCAAGGCGACCTGCTACACCAACGGCTCGTGGTGCCCGGCGATCCTCCGCTGGCCCGGCATGGGGCACCCGCAGACGTTTCCGGAAATGACCCAATGCATCGACCTTATGCCGACCCTGCTCGACCTCCTCGGCATGGAGAAACCGGCCATGGACGGCCATTCCTGGGTACCGCTCTTCCGGGGTGAAAAGCAGGACCATCGCGATTACATCATCAACAACGTCAATGGCGTGGCCGACGGCGACCAGTTTCCGATGAGGGCGGTGCAGACGAAAACGAGCGCCCTGATCGTGACCCCCTGGAGCAGTGGGAAGAACCGCTTCCACGGGATTGATTCCACGGATGGCCTCACCTTTCCGGCGATGCAGGAGGCCGCGAAGACGGATCCCCGGATCAAAAAACGGGTCGATCAGTATGCCATCGGCTACCCGATGGCCTTTTACGACCTGGTGGCCGATCCCGACCAGCGCGACAACCTGATCGACATCCCGGCCCACCGCGCGGAGATCAAGCGGCTCCAAGATATCCTCCTGGATTACATGGTGAGGACGAACGACCCGCAGCTCGACAATTACAAGACCATCCTGGCCGGCGGCACGTGCGACTTCGATACCCGCGCAGGAAGTAATAACGGAGGGTCGGGCCCCCATCAGACCGAAGGAGCCGAGGGATGAGACCTCCGCAATCAACTTTCAAATAGTGATCTGGCATCCTGATTGAACGTGAAGCGGATGCGGAGTAGAAGAGATGGATGCCGCGAACCAACCGGGGAACACGTGAACCATCGCCTCTATCAGGCAACCGGGAAACCTCGAACCACGGTGGAGTGAGTTCGTGTAAGTACCAAGGCTGGGACCCAGGACTGACCCTTCAATATGACTCATCTGCAATTTCATCAAACCTGGGAGGCGTACTTGGCCTGGAAGAGAATCAGGGCGACATGGATGCGTTGGATCGGAGGTGCGGGCTTGGTCGTGGGCTTTCTTGCGTTGTACCTCGGAATTGTCGATGCTTACCCAGTATGGGGGTTTGGAGTGGCGTGTGTTCCGTTCGCCGCTATTTTGATATTAGCCCTCCAGCTTGATTCGAAAGAAAAGAAGGTTGGGTTGGTGTGTTCTAATTGCGGATTACGTCTCTCCGGAACAGTCCCTGCGCTTAAAGTCTTATCCACCGGAAGTTGCCCAAGATGCAATTCCCAGATACTAACAACTGTCCCGGGAAGCAGGGAAAGTGTACCCTTGGAACTCAAACTATGGGAAAAGAATCTCAGGGTTATACTCTGGACGATAATTGGAATCGGCATCTTATTTCTCTTTTTGATCTTCCTGACAGCCCTTTAGCGACGATTACTATAAGAAGGGGTCAGTGCGGCGGGCCCGACCGCAACAGCGCCTGCGCCCGGGCCAGGTTGTTTCGCGCGTCGACATCACCCGGCTTCAGCAGCAACGCCTCCTGAAACCGGGCCAGTGCCTCGGCAATCCGCCCCTGCTGCAGGAGCGCACGGCCGAGGTTGTCGTGGATTTCGGCATAGTTCGGGTTGAGGGCCAACGCCTTCTGGTACTGGACGATCGCGTCTTCCACCCGGCCCTTTTGCAGGAGCGCATTGCCGAGATTGTTCTCGGCCGCGGCATTGTTCGGGTTGATCGCCAGCGCCTTCTGGTACTGAATGATCGCCTCGTCGGCCTGGTTCTTTTGCAGGGCGGCATTGCCGAGGTTGTTATAGGCATCGGCATGGTTGGGGTGGATTTCCAGGTCCATCTGGAACTGGGCGATGGCTTCGTCCACCCGGCCCTTTTGCAGGAGCATCATACCGAGGTTGTAGTGGGCGAGGGCAAACCCGGGTTTGAGGTCCACGGCCCTTTGGTAATGGACCAGGGCTTCGTCCACCTGCCCCTTGCCGTAGAGAACATTGCCCAGGTCGTAATGGGCTTCGGCATAGGCCGGGTTGATTTTCACCGCCTTTTGGAAATGGGCCAGAGCTTCGTCCACCTGCCCTTGGTCCATGAGGGCATTGCCGACGTTCACCTGGGCAATCGAGGAACGGGGGCTGACCTGCATGGTGTCGCTCCACAACGCCAGTTCGCTCGCAAAAACCGCTTCGCGAGCCAGCGTCAACCCGGCCAGCACCGGGAGCGCGACGAGCAGCGGCGTCACCACCATCCAATAGCCCCGGCGGGTGCCCAACGTCAGGAGGAGCAACGCCAGCAGTTGCATCGCCACTCCCGCCAAAGGCAGGTAGTAATAGCGGTCCGCCAGCGGACAGGCGAGCGGGATGAAATTGGAGACGGGGGCTAGCCCCAGCCAGAAGAGGGCCACGCCAAGGGCGCCGAGCCGGCTTCGGGCCGCCAGCCCTGCCTGGAGCAAAACCACGATGACCAGGATCGCCAGCGCAACGGGCGTGCCGGGCCCGGTCACTTCCTCCAGCCGGTAATCGACCGAGAATTGCACCGGCCAGACCAGCTTGCCCATCATGAAAACCCAGAGCCGGGGTTGAATCAGCAGTGCCTGGAAAATCGATCCGCCGGGATAACCCGGAGGCTGCGGGTCGGGCAGAGCGACCAGGAAGCGCGTGGCCAGAAAGGCGATGCTGGCGGCCAGCGCACCGCCCAAAAACAAAAACCACGGTCCCTTCGCTTCCCGGCGACGAAACAGGAACCCATAGACCAGGAGCAGGAGCGCCGCCGCGAGTCCCGATTCCTTGCACGACACCGCCGCGAAAGCGCAGAGCGTGCCGGCGGCCCCGGCCAGCAGCGCGGCGGGAAAATTCTCCGGGCGAAAGGCGCTCGCCGCCAGCAGGGCCAGCAGCGTGAAGAAGGTCACCAGCAGATCGGAGCTGTAACTGACATCAGCGACCGCCTCCGTCGCGATCGGGTGCAGGGCGAAAAGCAGGGTTACCGCCGCGGCGGCCAGGGACGCTTTCCAGCCGTTGCTTTTTCCCGGGCCGGGCGCCTCACCCGTCATCAGCCGACGCAAGAGGATGAAGAGCAACGCGGCATTGCCCGCATGGAGGAGGTTGCTGCACAGATGATACCCGAACGGTTCCCTGCCGGAGATTGCGGCAATGAACATGAGATAGAGCAGTTGCCCGGGACGATCCCGGAGCATGAGATCCATGCCGAGCACCTTGAGCGAAAGAACCTCCGGCAGGTTCGACAGGTTGGTGACAAATCCCTCCTCCAGGATTTCGGCACGATCATCGTAAACGAAATCAGAATAGAGCGAAGGCCAGTAGACCAGGAACGTCACCGCCGCCAGCAGCAGAGGCAGCCTACAGTCTCGGCGTGTCGGGAGACTCTTCATCTGGCGGCGGTTCTCGAAAGCAGTCGGGTGCGACGATGCGACCTTCGAGTACATCAAGGATAAGTTTCGATTCCTGATCGATAAGTTCCTGCTCGCCAAGGCTGATGTACTGGTCGAGCAGCTTATAATCCTCAGGGAATTGCGTCTCCAAATGGGCACGCTCGGCAGCGATATTTTTGTTGTAAAGCTGGTGAACGACCCATTGCCGTTGTTCAGCCCGTCTTGTATCGGCGGGCTTCAAATCCGTGTACACAAACGAGTGAAGGGCCGTGACGACGGCATCCAGCCGGGCGACTTTGGCGGCAATGTAGAGCAACAGTTCGCGCTCACTGCGCGGGGGAGGGTTTTCCGGCATGGAAGTTCGACGGCATCTGCCGCTGGCTGAGAGTCGCCTGAGATTTCGATTGAGGCAAGCGGACAATGAGCCAGTCCGCTGAAGTCATCAGGAGTCCGCATCGGGGCGGGTTCAACTCCCGCCCTGTCCATGGGGTGAACACCCCATAGCGGTCCGCAGCTCTTTACTACAAGCTATACCGTCATCGCTCCCAAAGACTTTCTCGCCGTTTAAAAAAGTTTGCGATGGAGACAGGAGGAAAAGAACGGAAATATGACCAGCAAAACTCAAAGCGGAGATGGAAAGGGTCATGCGGAGCCGCGCACCTCCGAACCGATCGTCACCGAAGTCCGGCGCGAAGAGGTTCTTTTGAAAGCCGGGGCCCTGCAGAACGCCATTTTCAACAGCGCCAACTTTTCGAGTATCGCCACGGACGAAAAAGGCGTGATTCAAATCTTTAACGTCGGTGCCGAGCGGATGCTGGGCTATACGGCTGCCGAGGTGATGAATAAGATCACGCCGGCCGAGATATCCGATCCACAAGAAGTGATCGCACGTGCCAAAGCGTTGAGCCAGGAGCTGGAAACCACAATTGCACCGGGGTTCGAAGCCCTGGTTTTCAAAGCCTCGCGCGGGATTGAGGACGTTTACGAATTGACCTACATCCGCAAGGACGGGAGCCGTTTCCCCGCAGTCGTGTCCGTCACGGCACTGCGCGACAGCCAGGGCGGAATCATCGGCTACTTGTTTATCGGCACCGACAATACCGCGCGCAAGCGGGCGGAAGAGGCCCTGCTCAAAGCGGGGGCGTTGCAGAGCGCCATTTTCAACAGCGCCAACTTTTCGAGTATCGCCACGGACGAGAAAGGTGTGATTCAAATTTTCAATGTCGGAGCGGAGCGGATGCTGGGCTATACGGCTGCCGAGGTGATGAATAAGATCACGCCGGCCGAGATATCCGATCCACAAGAAGTGATCGCGCGCGCCAAAGCGTTGAGCTAGGAGCTGGAAACCACAATTGCCCCGGGGTTCGAAGCCCTGGTCTTCAAGGCCTCGCGCGGGATTGAGGACGTTTACGAATTGACCTACATCCGCAAGGACGGGAGCCGCTTTCCAGCCGTCGTGTCGGTTACGGCGCTACGCGACAGTCAGAATGGAATTATTGGCTATCTGTTGATCGGTACCGATAATACCGCGCGCAAACAGGTCGAAGACGAGCAGAAAAAGCTCGATCAACGCCTGCGCGATCAGCAGTTCTACACGCGCTCCCTCATCGAATCGAACGTCGATGCGCTGATGACCACCGATCCGCTCGGCATCATCACCGACGTGAACAAGCAAATGGAGGTGCTCACCGACTGCACGCGCGATGAACTGATCGGCGCGCGGTTCAAGAGCTGCTTTACCGATCCGGAGCGGGCCGAGGCCGGCATCAAACTGGTGCTGAGCGAAAAGAAGGTCACCGACTACGAACTCACCGCCTGCACCCGCGACGGCAAGGAAACCGTGGTGTCCTACAATGCCACCACCTTCTATGACCGGAACCGGAGGCTGCAAGGCGTCTTTGCGGCCGCGCGGGATATCACGGAGCGCAAACGCTTCGAGCACGCGCTCCAGGAATCCAACATCGAACTGGAGAGCGCCAAGTCCATCGCGGAAAAAGCCAACCTGGCCAAATCGGATTTCCTTTCCAGCATGAGCCACGAGCTGCGCAGCCCGCTCAATGCGATCCTCGGCTTTGCGCAGTTGATGGAGTCGGCCTCCCCGCCGCCGAACGCCTCCCAGACCAAAAGCATCGCCCAGATTCTCCAGGCCGGATGGTACCTGCTGAAGTTGATCAACGAAATCCTGGACCTCGCGGTCATCGAGTCCGGACAAATGTTGCTCTCGAAAGAGATGGTGTCGCTGTCTGATCTCCTGACGGAATGCCAGGCCATGATGGAGCCGCAGGCGCAGCAGCGCGGCATCCGCATGACCTTTCCGCAATTCGCCACCCCGCTCCATGTCAATGCCGACATAACGCGCCTGAAGCAGATTGTCGTCAACCTGCTTTCCAACGCGATCAAATACAACCAGGAGAAGGGAACGGTGATCGTGGAGTGCGCCTTGATTTCCCCGGAACGCATTCGCATCAGCGTCCGGGACACCGGCGCGGGATTGTCCGCGGAGAAGCTGGCGCAACTTTTCCAGCCCTTCAATCGCCTCGGCCAGGAAGCCGGCGGCGTGACCGGCACGGGCATCGGCCTGGTGATGACCAAGCGATTGGCCGAGCTGATGGACGGCGTCCTCGGCGTCGAAAGCACGGTCGGAGTGGGTAGCGTGTTTAGGTGCGAAATGGGCGTGGCGGAAGCGCCCCATCCCGTCAGCGAAAGCGGCGAAGCCGGGGCACCGGCCCAACCGGCAACACCCGCCGGCGGACCGCAACGTACCGTGCTCTATGTTGAGGACAACCCGGCGAACATGAACCTGATCGAGGAACTCATCGCGCGGCACCCCGGCCTGCAACTGGTGACAGCGGTGAACGCCACCCTCGGCCTGAAACTTGTCCGCACCGCCAGGCCGCAGGTGATCCTGATGGACATCAACTTGCCCGGCCTCAGCGGGATCCAGGCCCTGGCGACCCTGCGCGGCAACCCGGCCACGGCGCACATTCCGGTCGTCGCCCTGAGCGCCAATGCCATGCCCCGCGACATCGCCAAAGGACTGAAAGCCGGTTTCTTTCGCTATCTCACCAAACCCATCAAGGTCAACGAATTCATGGACACGCTGAACGCCGCCCTGGAATTTGCCGCGAAAAGGTCCGGGCTGCCGGACGAAGGTCAAAGCCCATGATTACGACCTCCGACATTCTCCAGGCCAGCGTCCTGATCGTGGACGATCAAGAAGCGCACTCCTCCCTGCTGGAGCAAATCCTGAGCGGCGCCGGTTACGTTTCGATCACGACCACGAATGATCCCTATGCGGTCTGCGAGCTGCACCGCCAGCACCATTATTCCCTTATCCTGCTTGACCTGCAAATGCCCGGCCTGGATGGATTCCAGGTCATGGAAGGTCTGAAGGTCATCGAAACCGGCGGCTATCTTCCTGTTCTCGTCCTCACCGCCCAACCGGACCACAAGTTGCGGGCGCTGAAAGCCGGAGCGAGGGATTTCCTCACCAAGCCGTTCGACCTCACGGAAGTCGTGATGCGGGTCCACAACATGCTCGAAGTGCGTCTGCTGCATGCGGAAGCGGAGCTGCGGACGAAAGAGGCGGAGAACCGGGAGCAACTGTTACGCGCCTCCGAAGTCAGTTACCGTCGTTTGTTCGAAGCGGCGCACGACGGCATCCTGATCCTGGACGTTGTGACGGGGCGCATCACCGATGTGAATCCGTTTCTTTCGAAGCTCCTGGGTTTTACCCACGCTGAAATGGTCGACAAAACCGTGGGCGAGCTGAGTCCGTTCAAGGATATCGAATCCAATCAAGCCATGTTGGAGCGGCTCCAGCAGGAGGGATATGTCCGCTATGGAAACCTGCCCCTGGAAACGAGGGATGGCCGCCGCGTCGAGGTGGAATTCGTCAGCAACGTCTATCAAGCCGGTGAGAAAAATGTGATCCAATGCAACATCCGCGACATCACGGAGCAACATCGCATGGAAGGGGCCTTGCGGGACAGCGAGGCCAAATTTCGCACGTTGTTCAACGAGGCCAACGACGCCATTTTCCTGCTCCACGAAGGTGTCTTCGTGGAAGGCAACTCCAGGGGCCTCGAGCTTTTCGGCGTGACGCACGACCAACTTATGGGCCAGTCACCGGCCCGCTTCTCCCCTTCGACCCAGCCCGATGGCCGGGACTCGCGGGGAAAGGCCATGGAGATCACCCAGCGCGCCCTGGCCGGCGAGCCGCAGATCTTCGAATGGGTGCATCGACGCTCCGATGGCACGGTGTGCCCTGTCGATGTCAGCCTGAAGCAGTTCGACCTGCACGGCGAGCCGCACCTCCAGGCCATTGTCCGCGATATCACCGGCCGGAAGCAGGCCGAGGAGCAAATCGCGGAACAGGCGCAGCTCCTGGACAAGGCGCGGGATGCGATCCTGGTTCATGATCTCGAAGGGAATATTCTCTTCTGGAACAAAGGGGCGGAGCGGCTCTACGGCTGGACCAGCGAGGAAACCATGGGCCGGAATATTCGCACCATTCTCTACTCGGATTCGACAAGGTTTACCGAAATCAACGGGCTGACGATTGAGCAGGGCGAATGGAACGGTGAACTTCAAATTGTCACCAAGGACCAGCGCTCGATCACGGTCG
>Ga0302319_10014170_pt1 | contig 14895 bp, 12 predicted proteins | sample Bog_T0_2_FD_203319 | JGI IMG/M metagenome (GOLD analysis project Ga0302319, IMG submission 203319) | Peat permafrost microbial communities from Stordalen Mire near Abisko, Sweden - Bog_T0_2 | ecosystem: Environmental > Terrestrial > Soil > Wetlands > Peat | place: Sweden: Abisko, Stordalen Mire... | reverse complement strand
CGTCGGCGCCCTGGGCCAAAAAGTCCGCCGTGGCCTTGTCCTGGGCCGTGACCCGGGCGCTGGCCGCGTTCTTCCACACCTGCAAGGTCACTTTGACCGTGCCCAGGCTCTCGGTGTTCAGCGATACGGCCACGTTGACCGGGTCCTTGTCGTCGAGGCTGCGCTCGCGGCCCTGTTTCCAGGTCACGCTCAGGCGTCCGTCCCCCATGGTGCCGTTCATCCACACCGGAAGGGGCAGGTGCACCGTGTCAAAGGAGGGCGCGCTCTGCGCCTGCAGGGGCAGAGCGTTGAAGCTGCGCACCGCAGCCTGGGTTTCCTTGAGGGCGGCGCCCAGGGCGGTGGAACTTGCGCTGCCTGAGGGCTGGGACTGCAGGGTCTGGTGCAAGGCGTTCTCCAGCTGCAGCAGGGCGGGACGCAGCTGCGGTCCCGTTGCCGCCTGCGTGCCCCCGCCTTGCCCGGACTGTCCGCCTGGCAAGGGCCCGGCCGACCCGGAAGGCGCCCCCAGGGGGCTACCCAGGCCGCTGAAGGCATTCAGCGGCGAAGCCATGGCCGCGGGCTGGCCGTCCACCAGCCCCGTCGAGGAGGCGAAGGCATCGGCGGTTCCGGCCAGATCGCTCTCAAGGGTCAGGCCCTGGTCCTTGGCCCATTGCTGCAGGCGGGAGGACAGGCCATCGCCGGAAGGGTTGATGCCGGCGCCTTCCAAGGCGGCGCGCAGGTCGGCGCCGGCCTGCTGCAGGCCGGGGTTCGAGGACAGCACGCCTTCCCCGAGGCCTTCGGCAAGGCGCAGGGCGTTCTGGGCGGAAGGAAGGGCGCCGCGGTCCTGCGACAGCCAGCCCGCCACGGTTTCCACCAGGGGCCTCTGGGCGGGAAGCCCGCGCGCGCTCAGCCACGCCACGGCGGTCCCAACGGTCTCACTGGGCAGGAGCGAAAGGTCCGCCCGCGGCACCGGCATGCCCTGGCCCCGCAGGGCGGACTGCACCGACTGGGCGCCCGACACCGGGGCGCCGGAAGGCTGACCGGCGTAGAAAGCCGCCACCTGGTCCATCACCGCCACGGCCGTGGACTGGATCGCTGCAGGGCTGGAATCGGGGGATTGGGCCTGCACCGCGGCGATCAGGCGCTGGGTCACCGGCTGGGAGGGATCGGCATAGGCAGCGGCCAGGGCCTGGGCCGCCTGGGCCAGGCTCCCCGCGGTGGTCGCGCTTCCCTGCAGATTCAAGGGCCCCAGGAACTGGGCCAGGGCCTCGCGGGCAGCGGGAATCTCCGCGGAATTCACCGCGCCATTGGACGGACTCCACAGCGCCCCGGTCGCGCCTAAAGCCAGGCTCCCCGACGCGGGCGCAATCGGCTGGGGCGCACTTGCGGGCGCGGCTGACGCAAGCGCAGCCGGATCCGGGACGTTCAAAGAAGACGAAGCCGCCCCCCCGCTTGCGGAGGCTGCTTGGCCCTGAGCCGCGGAGCCCGCAGCCGCGCCGGTAACGGCCGTGCCTGTGCCTGCCGGTGCCTGTTCGGCCTGGGCCAGCAGGTCGACGAGCCCCTGCACCTGCGCGTTTCCCGGCTGGGCCAGCACCGCTTGCACCGCCTGGTAGATGGCGCTGGCCAGGGCCTGCGCTGTCGCGGGCATCGCGCCGGGCAAGGAGATCGTGCCTGGGTTTGCGGGGGCGCTTGCTGCGGCGGCCTGTCCGGAAGCCGCGGCGCTTGCCCCAGCCGCGGATCCTTGGGCGGCGTTGCCGTTGGGAGCCGATGGCGCCGGGACAAGGGATTGGGTCAACGCCGTGGCCCCAGGCGCAAGGCCGCTTGCCGGAAAGGCGCCGGGGGTTTGCGGAAGGGGGAACACATTGGAGCCGGCGGCCTGAGGCGTCCCCGCTTGAGGCAGGGACTGGGCCGAGGGTCCGGCAAGGGGAGCGGATTGTGATGAGGAAGCGCCGCCGCCGAGCGCCGCTTCAGCGGCGGCCAAGGCGGCTGCCTGGGACGGCGCCAATGCCTGGGTGGCCGGGCTGAATGCCTGCAAGCCTGCGGATATTTCCGGTTGCTGTCCGGCGGTCTGGGCGGCTTCCAGGGCCCTGCCCGCCTGCAGAAGGGCTATGGTGTCCTGGCTCGGTCCGGCCATCTGGGCCGCAAGTTGAACCTGGGCCAGACCCTCGCTGAGGGCCTGCTGGACCGCGGGCTGCCCCAGGGGCGTGGCCGGGCCCGAGGGCTGATGCTCATTGGCGATCAGGCTTTCCGTGGCCGCCACGAGGGCGTTGAGTGACTGGGGGTCCAGGGCCACGCCGAGGCCGGACAGGGTCTGGGCCACGGCAAGCGTGAGGCTGTTCACCGGCAGGCGGGCGGCTCCCAGGGCCTGCTCCAGCTGGGCGGCCTGGGTTGCGGCGCCCGATGCTCCGACCAGGCTCGCAGGCGTCGCGGACTGGGGGGCTGCCTCGACAGCCGCGCCCTGCGCCGCTGGCGCGGACACGAGCTTCAAGGTCAGCCCGGCAGGCGTGCCGGCGGCGGCGTCGCCCGGGTCAAGCTGGCTCACCAGCAGTGACAGGATGTCGCCCTTGGCCAGGGTCGAACCCGCGGGCAGCTGGGCCACCACATTCTGGCCGCGCAGATTGATGACCGCCTTGTCCTGGGGAAGCAGTTCGACGATGCGGCCCTTGATCGAGTCGCCCGGCTGCAGGGAGTTGACCAGGTCCTGCACCTGGGCGGAGCCGGCTTGCAGCAGAAGTTGTATGCCCAGTGCGCTCACGGCCATGGAAGGCCTCCAAAACAGGTCGGGCTCAGGGTATCGTCCGAAGCCGGCGGAACTTTACGCGCCGGGGCTGCGGCGGCGCAGGTTCAGGATCAGGTCCACTTCGCCGGGCAGCATTCCGGCGCTTTTGGCGATCTGCGCCCGGTTCAGGCCCTGGTCCGCCATGTCGTAGATCTTCTGGTAGCGCTGGGGCAGTGCAGGCGGGCGCACCAGATAGCTTCGCCGCGCATCGGCCTCGTCCTCGGCTTCCCTCGCCAGCTCGGCGCCCCTGGCTGCGGCGCTGCGGGCCTCGTCCCGGTCCCGTTCGGCCGTGGACTCTCCGGCCTCCCGGCTGCGGGCCTCGTCGGAACCCTCAGCCTCGGCGGGCGGGGATTCCTGGGGCTGCTCCGGCCGATCCGAGGCCCTCGCCTTGCCGGTCCCTGCCGCTGTGGAAGGCGGTTCGCGATGGGGCTCCGCCTCGGGGCGGGCCCGGCCCGAGGCGCGGGCCGCACGGTTCCGCGGCCCCGTGCCGGGCGCCGGCGCCGGCAGCGGCGTGTCGCCGGCGCGGACCGGCTCCTTGCCGCTGCGTTCCAGCGCCCGCAGAGCCAGGCTCTTCTCGGTTTCCTTGATTTTTTCGAGGGATGCCTCAAGCGCTTCGCGGCGCTTGTCCACCAAGTCCACCAGCTCGACCGTGGTTTCGCGGGCTTGGGTGATCAGGCCTTGCAGGCGTTCCTGGAATTCGCCGAGGTCCTCGTCGTCCAGGGACTCTTCCATGCGGGCTTCAAGGCGCCGCACCTCGCGGCGCAGGTACCAGACCATCCAGGCCTGGACCAGGCCCAGGGCCGCCACCAGCAAACCGACGCACAGCAGGGCCAACAGCATGGCTAGACGACCAGATCAATGCGGTGGGGGGGGAGTTGCGGGTCCGCGCCTGCCGAGGCCCCGGGGAGAGGCTGGGGCTGGGCCGCGGCGGGAGCCGGGGCCTTCCTGCGCTGGCGCCGTCCTGGGGGCGCGCCGCCCGCTTGGGAGCGGCCATCCACGGCGCCCGACCGGGGATCCGGCTGGGAGGCCTGCACCTGGTCCTCGGCCCGCAGCGCGTCCTGGCGCAGCGTGTCCAGTCCCTGGCGCACGGCCATTTCGCCGGCCTGCACCGCCTGGGTGGCGACGACCGAAAGCTCGGGAGAACGGAAGATGGCCGAGACGTCCTGGGACACGTTCATGCTGGTTCCTCCGTTCCCCCTCGCAGCCGCCGCTTCAGCCGAAGGGCAGCGCCTTGATCTGGCCGTTGTCCTCGACGAACGAGGTGTATTTCTCCTCGACGGAAACGGCCTTGGACACGCGGCTGACGGTGATCTTCGTGCCGGGATAGATCAAGCCCGAGCAGCTGACCTTGGCCCGGCGCTTGCCCTTCTCGGAGGCGGCCTTGGCGTCGATCTCGGCCTTGTGCGTCTGCACGGACTTCAGGTCCGCCAGCATCTTGAACTGGGCCCGGGTCAGCTTGTTGAGCATGTCCTTCTTGTCGTCGGGCAGCTTGCCGCCGAGTTTGGCGCTGAGGTCCTTGAGGAACTGCACGCCCTTCTTGGTCTTGTCCAGCTGCTCAAGGATGTTCTTCGATTCCTTGTCGATGCGCTTGAGTTCGTCGCGCAGGCGGGGGTCCTCGCCGACCTCGATCTCGGTGGGCACGTTGCTCTTGGCCCCGATCTCCTTGGCGACGACCTCCCAGCCGGCCACCGTGGTGCCGCCGACGAGCATGCCGCGCCCGGACAGGAACACCTTGTCCGAGGCGATGACGGTGCTGTGCATGATGGCGTCCACCACCGTCACGGCCCCGCCGCTTTCAACGTAGGCGTTGCGGACGTATTTGGCCTCGACGTTGCCGTCGGCCATCACGCGGGTCTTCTGGCCGATGACGCCGCCCTTGATCTGCACCTTGCCGCCGGCCGTGACCTCGCCGCCGTCGAGCACGCCGTCGATGACCACATCCATGCCCGCCTTGACCTTGTACTCCCCGTTGATCGATCCGTGGATGATCACCGTGCCCATGAAGTCGATGTTGCCCACCTTCAGGGTCAGGTCGCCGTTGACTTCATAGATGGCCAGCACCGAGATCGTGTCGTTCTTGAGCACGACCTGGCCGGTTTCGGTGGCGATGAACTGGTTCGGGTCGTTGGGGTCGACCACCACGCCGGCGCCCGGCTTCAGGGTCATGGGCAGCCCGACGTTGGGCTCGGTGGCCTTGCCGGTGACCGTCATGCCGGCGCTGCCCTGTTTGGCCGGCACGAGCTTGCACAGCACCGAATCCTTGGCCACGTTGTCGATCACGTTCAGGTTGCGGTAGTCGACGCGGGCGTTCTTGTTCTCCACGGCGGGGGCGGCCCCGACCGGAGCGGGCTCGGGCTCCTTCTTTTCCCAGTATTTCTCGAGGTAGGCGTCCTGGCCGTGGACCACCTGGCGCCCTTCGGCGATCAGCGTTTCCACCGGCTCGTGCTTGGCGTTGGTGTCGGCCATGGCCGCCATCGGGCCGACCAGGGACTGCAGCAGGTCCTCACGCACGCCGAACACGACCGCATTGGCGGCGAGGGCCGCCCGCACACGGTCGACATTGGCGGCGCGGCCTCCGGGCTCCGGGGGCAGGATCGTCACCTTGGCGCTCATCTCGCCGTTGGCGACCTCGACGAAGATCTGGGCGTCGCCGCTCTTGGACTGGGCAGGCACCAGCACCGTGGGATGCCCCGACGCCTTGTCGACCACGTGCTTGACGTCTTCCCACTTCACAGCCTTGACCCCGTGCTTTTCGATCTCCGCCCGCACCGCCTCGAAGGTGACCTTCTTGCCGCTTCCCTCCGGCGGATAGACCGTCAGCACCAGGCCGTCGTCGGCCGTGTTGATGTTTGGGTACCCGTCCACATCCCTGCTGGTCATGTCGCCCCCTTCTCGCTCAATGTGTCGGCCTGCCAGGCGCCCTTGGCACGGTCTCTGGCGCGGCCGACCACCCCCCACAGCCCCTCGTTCCGCGAAATGATACGCTCAGTTGCCATACTTTACAGCCAAAGACGCCTGCAGGTGCAGGATCGCTTTGGCGTAAATCTGGGATACCCGTCCCGGGCTCACCCCCAGCACCTGGGAGGCCTCCTTGTGGCCGAGCCCCTGGTCCAGAACCAAGGCCAAAAGACTGCGTTCCTGCTGGGGCAGACGGCCGATGGCCTGCGCCAGTTCCGCGCTCAGTTCCGAGCGCAAGGCCCCGGCGTCCGCACTGGAGGCGCCAGGATCCGCCAGGCGCTCCTGCAGGGGCAGCTGCCCGTCCGGAGCAATCCCGTCAAGAAAAACCATTGTACCAGGAGCGTTTTCAAGAAGCTCTTCACGCAAAGCTTCAAGCGTGATGCCCAAATGCCGGGCCAGCTCCCCTTCACTGCAGGCCCGTTGCAGGCCCTGTTCCAGTTCCCGGACCGCCTGCTGAAGTCGCTTCCAGCGCCGACGGCATTCCTTGCTGAGGTAATCCTGGCGCCTCAGCTCGTCCAGCATGGAGCCCCGGATTTTGAGCCGGGCCCAAGCCTCAAAAGGCACCCCCTTGGCGGGGTCGAAGCTTTCCAGGGCCTGCAGCAGCGCCAGAGACCCGCACTGGTAGAGATCGTCCGCCAGGGAGTCCGCTGTAGGGGGCAGGCTGATTTTCAGCCTGGCCCACACCCTTTTCACCAGGCCTGCCCAGGCCAGGAAGCAGGCCTCGAGGTCCTTCTCGTCCCGGCTCTGCAGCCAGCGATCGAGGGTGGAGGCCCGCTCCTCCACCATTCAGTCCGTCACTTCAGCCAGGCCGGGACCGGGGGCGGCGGCAGGTCGCCCAGATCCTCATCGGAAACATCGGCAGCGGGGGCCGCCATCGGCGCCGCCGCCGGGGCCGGCGCCAGCAGGTCCATGGGGCTGAGCTCAGGCAGGGTGTAATTGACCACGGTGCCGGTCTGCGGAGTGCTGTCCTCCTCGCTGACCACGGCCCCGCCTCCCATCTCGGGAACGACCACGCTGCCCTGCTCAAGGTTCTCGGCGTTGGTCCGGCGGCGCTCCATATTTGCAGGCAGGTCCTCCTGGACCTCGACCGAAGCCAGGGCCGCGCGCAGCCAGGCGCCGAACAGGTAGCCGCCCACCGTGGCCAGCACCAGGACCACCACGCCCTGCAGCAGGAAGCCTTCGAGGGTGTAATCGCGGACCAGCCCGACCAGGGCGCTCATGATGAACGCGCCCAGGCCGAAAAAGATGGCCAGGCGCTTGTCCAAGTCGTCGTTGTTGGAGGTCATCTCCTGCATGGTGTCTCCCTTGCTTGGGGTTCGGTTCCCCGGTCCGCGGCCCAGCCCTCTGGTTCGGCCGCCGTGATTCAGTCCCTGGGGCGCAGGACCGCGCCCAGGCGTTCGATGAAGCCCCGCACGCCCCCGGGGGGCTGGGCGAGGTTGACCTTGCTGATGGCGCTGGCCATGGCCGCCACGGCCCGGCTTGCCGGGCTGTCCGGCCGCTCCAGCGAGAAGGGCCGCTGGGCCCGCACCGCCAGGGGCACTTCACGATCCCGAGGCACCACTCCCAGGCGCTCGACGTGGATGTTGAGGAAACGCCCGGCCAGGGTCTCCATGAGCCGGGCCACGTCCTCGCCCTCGGCCGGGGACTCGGCCATGTTCACGATCACCCGGATGCGCCCGGGATAACCTTCTTGGGCCAGCACCTTGATCAGTCCGTAGGCGTCCAGCCGCGCCGTGGGCTCAGGCGTGGTGACGACCAGCACCTCTTCGGCGGCCTGGGCAAAAGCCACCACGTTGCGCGAGATGCCCGCCCCGGTGTCCACGACCAGGTAGTCCGCCTGGTCGCCGATGAGCGCGAAGTGGCTGAGCACCCGCTCCCGCTCTTGGGGCCCGAGGTCCGCCAGCTGCGCGATGCCCGATCCCGAAGGGATGAGCTTCAGGCCGAGGGGGCCCTCGCACATGATCTCCGCCAGGCTGCGCCCGCCCGTGAAGAAATGGGTCAGGTTGTAGCGCGGCTGGATCCCCAGCAGCAGGTCGGCGTTGGCCAGGCCGAGGTCCGCGTCGAAGAGGATGACCTGCCGCCCCAGCCGGCACAGCTGCAGAGAAAGGTTCACCGCCATGTTGGTCTTGCCGACCCCGCCCTTGCCCGAAGCCACGGCGATGACACGGGCCCGGGCCGGCCCGCCGTAGGGGTCCGGCGCCCCGTCTTCCCCGGCGCCCGGGATGGCGGCCTTGGGCGCGGCGGCGGCCAGGGGCGACTTGCGGCCCTTGAGCTCGGCGGCGAGCATGCGCAGCTTGTCGGCCTGGTCAGCCACGCGACTCCCCCAGCACCAGCTCGGCCATGCGCTCGGGCGAGGCGACCTCGATGTCGTTGGGCACGTTCTGCCCGGTGGTGAGGTAGCTGATCGGCACCTGAAAGCTCGCTGCCAGGTTCAGCAGCAGGCCGTGGCTGCGGGTCTCGTCGAGCTTGGTCACCAGAAAGCGGTTCACCGGCACCAGCCCGAACTTGCCCACGATCGGCAGCAGGTCCGAGTTCTTCGTCGTCGCCGAGACGCACAGGTGGGTCTCGGCGGGCTTGGCCGCCGCCAGAAAATCCTTCAGGTCCGCGATCTGGCGGCGGTTCTGCGGGCTGCGCCCGGCCGTGTCGAAGAAGATCAGGTCGCGGTCCGCGTAGCGCCGCATCGCCGGGCCGACCTCCTCGGGCGAGCTGACCGCCTCGAAGGGAATGTCCATGATGTCGCGGTAGATGCGCAGCTGTTCCACCGCGCCGATGCGGTAGGTGTCCGCCGTCAGCAGGGCCACCTTCAGCTGGTGCACCAGCGCGTACTGGCTGGCCAGCTTCACCAGGGTGGTGGTCTTGCCCACGCCGGTCGGGCCGATGAAGGCGATCACCCGCGGCTTGCCCGGCACCGGCTCCACCGGGCCCGAAGCCTTCAGCTGCGAGGCCAGCACCCGCCCCACCAGCTGGCCCAGGGTGCCCGCCCGGGGGTATCCCTTCTCGACGATCTCGCGCTGCGCCGGAAGCAGGGCCCCCTGGGCCACCGCCTCCTCGACCCCGTTCTTGATCAAGGCCTCGAGGACGCGCTTCAGTTCGGGGTGCAGGTCCGGGCCCGTGCGCCGCGGGGCGCTGCGGGTGATCTGCAGTCCGGCCAGCACCTTGCCGTCGTTCAGCTCGGACTGGAACACGTCCGTGCGGCGCTCCAGCGGGCTGGGCACCGAGGGCGTGGGCGCCCCGGACAGGGCGCCCCGCGGCCGGGACGGAGCCTGGCGCGGGCTGGGCAGGGGCCCTCCCAGGCCCTGCGGCCCGGACGACGCCGCGGAGCCGGACGACGGCGCGTCCGGGCCGCTGTCCACCCCCGCGGTGACCTCGGCGAATTCCTCGCCCCCGAAGCCGAAGAGGCCTCCGCGCCGCAGCTTCTTGGTGTAAAGGATCACCGCGTCGGGCCCCATCTCCTGGCGGACCTTCTGCAGGGCCTCCTGGACTCTGGGGGCCTCGAAACGGCGTATGCGCATTCTAGGCCTGCTCCTCGTCTCCCGTCTTGACGCTGCCGGCGGACTGTATCTCCACCTTGGGATCGAGCTCGTTGTAGGAGATGACGCTCAGGTTGGGCAGCACCTTGTCGAGCAGGCGCTTGAAGTAGGGCCGCACCAGCGGCGAGCACAGCACCAGCGGGGCGTGGCCCTTTTTGTTCAGCGCCTCGATCTGCCGGCTCAGGGCCAGCAGCACCTTCTGCGCCACCTTCGGGTCCAGGGCCAGGAACGCGCCCGACTCGGTGCGCGTGATCGAGGTCAGCAGGGTCTGCTCGAGGCGCGGGTCCAGCGTCACGGCGTGGATCGCGCCGTCGGCGGACGCGAACTGCTTCGTGATCACCCGGAACAGGGCCTGCCGGGCGTGCTCGGTCAGGGCGTCGGAATCCTTGGTGCTGCGCGCGTGGTCGGCCAGGGACTCGAGGATCGTGCCCAGGTCGCGGATGGGGATGCGCTCCCTGAGAAGGTTCTGCAGCACCCGCTGGATGTCGCCCAGGCTCAGCAGGGCCGGCACCAGCTCGTCGACCACGGCGGCGTTGCCCTGGCGGTAGTTGTCCACCAGCCGCTGCACGTCCTGGCGGGTGAGCAGCTCGGGGGCGTGGCTGCGCACCACCTCGGTGAGGTGGGTGGCCACCACGCTGGGCAGGTCCACCACGGTGTAGCCGGCGCGATCCGCCTGGGGCTTGGTGCCCTCCTCGATCCAGACGGCCGGCAGGCCGAAGGTTGGCTCCTTGGTCGGCGTTCCGGGCAGGCTGTCCTTGCTGCCGGTGGAGTTGATCGCCAGGAAACGGTTGGCCATGAGCAGCCCGCGGGCCACCTCGGTGCCCCGTATCTTCACGCTGTAGGCCTCGGCCCCCAGCTGCATGTTGTCGCGGATGCGTATGGGCGGGACCACCAGGCCCAGGTCCAGGGCCACCTGGCGCCGGATCATGGTGATGCGGTCCAGCAGGTCGCCGCCCTGGGCCTCGTCCACCAGCGGGATCAGTCCGAAGCCGATCTCGAGCTCCATGGCGTCGACGGTGAGCAGCTTGGCCACGTTCTCGGGCTCGCGGGCCTTGGGCTTGGAGGCGTCCTGGGCCACCTTGGCCGCGGCGGTCTTCTCGGTGCGGCTCAGGGTCAGGTAGACGAAGACCGCGACGCCCGTCAGCAGCAGCAGCGGGATCGACGCCCAGTTGTGGAAGGCCAGGGACATCATGAACAGGACCAGCGCCGAGATGCCGAAGGGCAGCGAGCGGGCGAAGATCTGGCCGATGACGTCCTGGCCCAGGTTGCTTTCGGCCGCGGAGCGGGTCACCAGCAGGCCCGTGGCCGTGCTCACCAGCAGCGCCGGGATCTGGGTGACCAGGCCCACGCCGATCGTCAGCAGGGTGTAGGTCCGCAGGACGTCCACCCAGTCCATGCCGCGGCTGAAGCCCACCACGAAGCCGCCCAGGATCGTCACCGCCACGATGATGATCGCCGCGATCGCGTCCCCGCGCACGAACTTGGTGGCGCCGTCCATGGCGCCGTAGAAGTTCGCCTCGCGGGCGATCTTCTCGCGGCGCCGCTTGGCCTCGTCCTCGGTCACCAGGCCGCTGTTCAGGTCCGCGTCGATGGCCATCTGCTTGCCGGGCATGGCGTCCAGGGTGAAGCGCGCCGCCACTTCGCTGACGCGCTGCGTGCCCGAGGTGATCACCACGAACTGGATCACCACCAGGATCACGAACACCACGAAGCCCACGATGGCGTCGTGCCCCCCCACCAGGTTGCCGAAGGTCTGCACCACGTAGCCCGCGGACAGGGCGGGATCGCCGCCCTCGCCCGGGCTGAGCACCAGGCGGGTGGCGGCGACGTTCAGGCTCAGGCGCACCAGGGTGGCGATGAGCAGCAGCGACGGAAAGCTGCTGAACTGCAGCGGCTCGGTGGTGTAGAGGGTGACGAGCAGGACCAGCACCGACAGGGCCAGGTTCAGCCCCAGCGCCACGTCGAGAATGCGCGGGTTGATCGGCACCAGCATGAACAGGATCACCGCCATCACGGCCGCGGGGACCGCCATGTCGGTGATGCGCAGCCCGGTGCCGGGCCCTGTGCTCGTTGCTTCAGCCATGGGTTCCTCTCATCCGATCAGACCGTCCCGGGCGCGGGGGCCCCGCCCCCGTCCCCTGCCTGGCGCTCCCAGGCCTTGCGCGCGACGCGCTCCTGGTTCTGCCGGGCCTTGGCCACCAGCACGCCCTTGGCCTGGTACACGAAGGCCAGGACCTCGGCGATGGCCGCGAAGTAGGCCCCGGGCACCGAGCCGCCCACCGGCACGGAACGGTACAGCGCGCGGGCCAGGGGCTTGTTTTCCATCACCGGTATGCCGTTCTCGGCGGCGATGGCCTTGATGCGGGCCGCCATGAGCCGGGCGCCCTTGGCCAGGACCACCGGCGCGTCCATGCTCGCCCCGTCGTATTTCAGCGCCACCGCCAGGTGGGTCGGGTTGGTGATGACCACGTCGGCGTTGGGCAGCTCGGCGAACATGCGCCGGCGGGCGGCCTCCTGCTGCATCTTGCGGATGCGCGCCTTGACCAGCGGGTCGCCCTCCATCTGGCGGTACTCGTCCTTGATCTCCTGCTTGCTCATCTTCAGGCTCTCTTCGAACTCCCAGCGCTGGTAGAAGAAGTCCAGCAGGGCGAGCCCCAGCATGATCAGGCCGACGCGCAGCATCACGATGCTGGCCGTGCCCCCCACGGCCGTGAAGAAGACCGCCAGGTCCGTGTTCATCAGCGTCATCAGCTGGGGCAGGCGCCCCGCCACGGTCCACCAGGCCGTGAAGCCGATCACGCCGATCTTCAGGAACGACTTGAACACCTCGACCAGGGTGCGGCGCGAGAAGAGCCGCTCGAAGCCGCGGGCCGGCGAGAGGTTCTCGAAGCGCAGCTTCATCGCCTCGGGGGCGAAGACGAAGCCGAACTGCACCACGTTGGAGAAGACGCCGATGACCACCGCGCCCAGCAGCATGGGCCCCATCACCAGCAGCAGCTCGACGAAGAACGTGAGCATCTGCCGCTTCAGCTCGGTCTCGCTGAAGGTGAAGGTCCCCAGGCCGCCCCAGGCGTACTCGGCGATGCGGGCCAGCTCGCGCATCATGTGCATGGCGGCCAGGTTGATCACCACCAGCATGCCCAGCAGGGACAGCGCCGAGGCCAGCTCGGTGGAACGGGCCACCTGCCCGCGCTTGCGGGCGTCTTCCCTGCGCCGGGGTGTGGCTGATTCTGTCTTGGACGGGTCGGCCACGGCTCAGCCCCCCGACAGCGCGGACAGCATGCGGAAGGCGCTGCTGCCGACCTGCGACGTCACGCTGGTGAGCACCACGCTCAGCAGCCGCAGGCTCAGCAAGGTCACCAGCAGCCCCACGACGATGTTCATGGGCATGCCCACGATGAACACGTTCATCTGCGGCAGCGTCCGGGCCAGCAGCCCCATGCTCAGGTTGGTCAGGAACAGCACCGCGATCGACGGCGCCGCCACTTGTAAAGCTATCCCGAAGAGCCGGGTGAAGAAGTTCGCCAGCAGGGGCCCGGCGTGGCCCGCCTGCTTGAACCAGACCACCGAGCCCGGCGGCATGAGCTTGAAGCTGTCCCCCATGGCCTTGAGCAGGGCGTGGTGCCCGTCCACCGCGAGGAAGAACATCATCGCGACGATGTAGTAGAACTGGCCCAGGATCGACACCTGCGAGCCGCCCGCAGGGTCGATGACGTTCACCAGCCCGAAGCCGACCTGTATGTCCACGATCTCGCCGGCCATCTCCACGCCGCTGAACAGCAGAAAGGCCGTGTAGCCGATGATCAGGCCCGCGAAGGCCTCGCCCAGGACCGCGCCCAGCAGCTCGAACACGTTTCCGGGGGCCGCATGGGCCCCCTCGCCGCCTTCGTAGGCCAGGTAGAGCAGCAGCGTGATGACCAGGGTGATCGCCGCCTTCACCTGCACCGGGATGCGCGCGTTGCCCAGGATCGGCGCCACCGAGAAGAGCATGCCCACCCGCACCAGCATCAGGGCGTACAGGGTGAACTGCTGGACGGTCCAGGACGCCAGGTCCACGGCCCGCCCTACTTCGCCAGGTCCGGCAGCCGCTCGAACAGCTGCAGCGTGAAGCTGGTCAGCAGCCGAAGCATCCAGGGCCCGAAGAAGATGAGGGCCATCACCACGGCCACGATCTTGGGCACGAAGGTGAGGGTCATCTCCTGGATCTGGGTCACCGACTGCAGGATCGACACCAGCACGCCGACCGCCAGGCCCAGCAGCAGCATCGGCGCGCCCAGCAGCAGCACCAGAATCAGCGCTTGCTTGCCGATGTCGAGGACGAAGTCGGCGTTCATGTCAGTGGAAGCTCAGCATGAGGGAGCGCACGATGAGGTGCCAGCCGTCGATCAGAACGAAGAGCAGTATCTTGAAGGGCAGCGAGATGGTCACGGGCGGCAGCATCAGCATGCCCATGCTCATCAGGGTGCTGGCCACGACCATGTCGATGATGAGGAAGGGTATGTAGATCAGAAAGCCCATCTGGAACGCCGTCTTCAGCTCCGATATGACGAAGGCCGGGATCAGCACCAGGGTCGGCACGTCCTCCGGGGTCGCGGGGCGCGGGCTCTTGGACAGGTAGACGAAAAGGGCCAGGTCCTTCTGGCGGGTCTGGCGGAACATGAAGTCCCGCATGGGCGCCAGGGCCTTGTTCAACGCCTCCTCCTGCTTGATCTGGCCCTTGAGATAGGGCTGCAGGGCCTCGTCGTTCACCTTGGTGAACACCGGGTTCATGTTGAAGAAGGTCAGGAACAGCGCCAGGCCCAGGATCACCTGGTTGGGCGGGATCGTGGGCGTGCCGATGGCCTGGCGCAGGAAGCTCAGCACGATGATGATGCGGGTGAAGCTCGTCGTCAGCATCAGGATCGCGGGCGCCAGGCTCAGCACCGTCAGCAGGAACACGATCTGCAGGGTCAGGGACACGTCCTGCGGGCTGTTGGAGCTTCCGATGCCCAGGCGCAGGGCCGGCAGGGGGGTCGCCGCGTGCAGCCCCGCGGCCGCCGCCGCCAGCGCCAGGGCGGCCAGCCCCGCGGCCGCCATCACCGCGCGCCGCATCAGCGCCCGCCTCCCCTGGGTCCCTTGAGCCGTTCCATCTGCTCCTTCATCTCGTCCGCCTGGGTGCGCAGGGACCGCTTGGCCTGGCCCCACTCCTCGCGCTTGAGCCGCAGGCCCACGCGCTCCAGCTGCTCCTTGAAGCCCATCACCGAGGCGGGCAGCGGCGCCATCTGGCGCAGCCGCTCCACGGCCTCGGGTTCCGTCACGGTCGCCAGCAGGGTGACCTCGTCGCCCAGGCCCAGCACCAGCACCTCGTCGCCCACCTCGACCACCGCCACCCCGTGGCGCCCGTCGATGAACTGCCTTTCCAGCACCTTGATCAGCCCTACCTTCAGGCCCGGCTCCAGCCCCTGGCGGTCCCGCCACCGCAGCAGCAGCCAGTACACCAGCAGCACCAGCGCGATCACGAAGCCCAGCGCGAAGGCCACCTGGAGCAGCGTCGGCAGCAGCGACGGCACCTCCAGGGCCTGCGCCGAGGCCCCCGCCGTGGCGGTCGCGGCGTTGGCCGCGTCCAGGCGGTCGAGCTCGGGCTGCAGGAAGCCCCCCGCCGCGGCCTCCTGC
>Ga0302319_10014169_pt1 | contig 14895 bp, 12 predicted proteins | sample Bog_T0_2_FD_203319 | JGI IMG/M metagenome (GOLD analysis project Ga0302319, IMG submission 203319) | Peat permafrost microbial communities from Stordalen Mire near Abisko, Sweden - Bog_T0_2 | ecosystem: Environmental > Terrestrial > Soil > Wetlands > Peat | place: Sweden: Abisko, Stordalen Mire... | reverse complement strand
ACCGATCTCATCCAACCCATCATCAATCGCGCCGCCGAACTTCTGCATGTCGCGCGCGGCAGTTCCGAGCGCGCCGAAACCGCGCTGCGCATCAACGCCGATCACGCCCGCGCCACCGCCTTTCTCATTCACGACGGCGTCGTTCCTTCCAATGAAGGCCGCGGCTACGTGCTGCGTAAAATCATGCGGCGCGCCCTGCGCAACGGCCGCCTCACCGGTTTCACCGATCCTTATCTCCACAAACTCACCGGCTTCGTCGCCGAACTCATGAAGCCCGCTTATCCCGAACTCGAGGAAAGCATCGGCCGCGTGGCGCGCATCGTGCGCGACGAGGAAACCCGCTATGCCACTACCTTCCAAATCGCCGAGCGTTTCTTCCAGGACGAAGCCAAATCCGCCGTCGCGGGCGTTCTACCCGGCGCTGCCGCCTTCAAGCTCTACGACACCTACGGCCTCGCGCTCGATGAGCAGGAAGAAATGGCTCGTGAATTCGGCCTCAAAATCGATCACGAAAGTTTCACCGCCGAAATGGACAAGCAGCGTGCCCGTGCGCGCGCCAGTTGGAAAGGCGCCGATAAAGCCCACATTGCCGACGTCTACAAATCTCTTTCGCCCGTCGAATTTATTGGCCGCGAAACCCTCGAATCGCCCGTTGAAGTCACCCAGCTTATCGTCGATAAAACCGCCGTTGAACGCGTCGAACAGGGCGAAGCCGAAATCGTTTTCGCCAGAACTCCCTTCTATGCCGAATCCGGCGGACAGGTGGGCGATACCGGTCTCTTACTCGATGCCGAAACCCGCGAGCGCGTCGCTATTGTCGAAGGCGCATATAAACCCGCGCCCACCGCCATGGTGCAGAAGATTCGCGTTCTGCGCCCTATCAAAAACGGCGACAAGCTCATCGGTGTGGTCGATCAACCTTCGCGTGGTGCAACCATGCGCAATCACACCGCCACGCACTTGTTGCAAGCCGCTCTGCGTCAAGTTTTAGGCCCGCATGTCAAGCAAGCCGGCAGCGTCGTCGAACCCGGCCGTTTGCGTTTCGATTTCCATCATTACGCCGCCCTCACCGAAGACGAACTCCGCGAAGTCGAGTCCATCGTCAATCGGCAAATCTTCTTGAATACCGAAGTCAAAACCGACATCATGGATCTCGACCAGGCCCTCGCCACCGGCGCCATGGCCTTGTTCGGCGAGAAATACGGCGAAAGCGTGCGCGTCGTCACTATCCCTTATTTCAGCCGCGAACTCTGCGGAGGCACGCACGTGCAGCGCACCGGCGATATCGGCCTGATGAAAATCGTGTACGAAGGCAGCATCTCCGCCGGCGTGCGCCGCATTGAAGCCGTCACCGGCGAAGGTTCCCTCGAACGGTTTCAAGCAGCCAGCGGCCAACTGGCCAAATTCAGTGAGTTGCTTCACACCTCGGAAACCGGCGTGCTCGAGCAAGTCGAAAAACTGCTGGAACAGCAAAAGATTCTCGAGCGCCAGGTCGATCATCTAAAAACGCAAGTGGCGCATCACGAAATCGAAAAGCTAACGGGCCGCACCTTCGGCTCGGCAACCGTTCTCGCCGAACGCGTCGAAGGGCTCGATTCCAAACAATTGCGCGGCGCGGTCGACGAACTGCGCAACAAATGGGGCAGCGCCGTCATTGTGCTCGCTTCGGTGAACGGTCAAAGCATATCCATCATCTCGGCCGTGAGCAAAGACCTTACCGGCAAAGTACAAGCAGGCAAACTCGTCGGCGATGTCGCGAAAGCTACCGGCGGCAAGGGCGGCGGCAGGCCCGACATGGCCGAAGGCGCGGGTAAAGATCCCGCCGCGCTGCCCGAAGCACTGGCCGGAATCTACCAAAAAGTGGGGGCATTACTTTAATGGAAGAGTTTGACGTAGCTATTGTAGGCGCCGGTCCCACGGGTCTTGCCTGCGGCATTGACTTGCAAAAGCGCGGTCTCAAGCCCGTACTGTTCGACAAGGGTTGCGTCACAAACTCGCTCTACAACTACCCCATCAACCTGGTTTTTTTCACTACGCCCGAGCTTCTCGAAATCGGCGATATCCCCATGACGTCGCTCAACGAAAAGCCCGGCCGCACCGAAGCGCTGAAATATTATCGCCGCGTCGCCGATCATTACCGGCTCAACATTCATCAATACGAGCGCGTTCTCGGCTTCGAAGGCGCCGACGGCAATTTTACCGTGCGCACCGAAAAAGCCTGCTATCGCGTCCGAAAAATCATTCTCGCCAGCGGCTATTACGACATTCCCAACAATCTCAACGTTCCCGGTGAAGATCTCGAAAAAGTCATCCATTACTATCGCGAGGCTCATCCTTACTACAATCACGACGTTCTGATTGTCGGCGCAAAAAACTCAGCCGCCATCGCCGCTCTGGAGCTTTTCTGGACCGGCGCGCGCGTCACCATGGTCATTCGCGGCGCGGGCATTCACCACAACGTCAAATATTGGATCAAACCCAACATCGAAAACCGCATCAAGTGTGGCGAAATCAAAGCTTATTTCCACAGCACCGTTAAAGAAATCCGCCCGCACGACGTTGTAATTCAAACCAAGGAAGGCGAAGTCGCGGTAAAAAACGATTTCGTCTTCGCCATGACCGGTTATCGCCCCGATTTCGAGTTCATGGCCGCTCATGGCATTCACCTCGACCCCAAAACTTCCAAGCCCATTACTGATCCGGAGACACTAGAAAGCGAAAGGCCGGGCGTTTATTTAGCGGGCGTGATTGTCGCGGGCACGCATACCAACGAAATTTTTATTGAGAATGGACGTTTCCACGGTGCGCAAATCGCCGCCGCTATTGCCAAAAATTTAGTCGGTTAAAAAGCAGCTCAGGGAAATTGGTCGGGTGGGCTTTTGTGTGGGGTTGTTTGAGGAAACGTACAGGCTGGATTGGTGTGTCGTGGATTCGTGGCGGATCAACCATCATTCCCTGAGATGCCTTTTTTCGTGTACGACAAAACTGAGGCATCTTCCATGCCAAACATATAATCATTTAGTTTCAACGACTTAGCTAATCAATCCGGAGAATTTTTTACCTACTTGGGAAGATTGTCCGGTAACACTGACTGGCGCGCCACCTGTCTGCTCTGCGCTTCTTCAATTTGTACGTGGTTCGTCTTGAGCGTCGTGCCGAGGGTCTGATCGAGCGAAACGCGCGCCTTGCTGTAACCCGCCAGCGTGGACACTTCCGTCGCTTGCGCGGTCGCTAAATCGCGCTGCTGCGTCACTACGTTGTACGTAGTGGACGCTCCTAGCGAGAACTTCTTTTGCTCCGCTTCCAGCAATTGCTCTTCTAAAACGCGGTTCTTCACAGCGGCTTGATATCTGATCCGCGCCTGCTGCAAACCAATCAACTGGTTTGAAACATCTACGCCGACTTGGTTGATTGTCCTCTCGTCCTCAAGCTCCGTTTGACGTAGCGAAAGTTGATCTATGCTTTGGTCCGCCTTGGCTTGGCGGTTGCGCAGCGTCGGCCCAAAAAAGACGCCGCCGCTCTGGCTCGGAAAATCGCGGCGAATCATTTGCCCCAGCGCGGTCGGCAGGCTGCCGTTGAATTCCTTGAGGGGTGTTTCGCAAATCGTGTTGGCGCCGTATGACGCCGGACAAGCTCCATACCCAGTGGGGATTGGAGATCCCGCCGGAATGGGTCCCGCAAAGATAGTATGCGGCGTGCCTGACAGTCCTTGCGTCTGAGCGCTTCCGAATGCCACCAGCGAAGGCAGCACGCCATTGCTCGTGCCCAGCGTGTTGATCTTGCTGTTGATCAAGTTCAGCCGGTCGGTTTCTAAATCCGCCCGATTCGTCATAGCCACCGCCAGCGCTTCTTTGAACGGCGGCAACGTTTCTTTTTCAGGAACTTCGATCCGATCCAGCGGAATGATTTCGGCATTGGCCAGCAGCGGATCCGCCAACCCTCTGCGGCTCAGCAGGTTTTTCAGCGTGACCTGATCCTGTTCCAGCGTCGTCTCGGAAACAACCAGGTCTTGCTGGCTGGTGGCCACCTGCGCCTCCGCCGTCGTCACGTCCAGCGGAGCCATGGTGCCGATTTGCACTTGCTTCTTGTTGTCTTCAAAGAACCGCTGCGCCACCGCTAGCTCCTGCCGCCTTGCTTTTAGATCTTCATAATCAGCCGCCAGCGCGTAATAGCCATTGAGCACGCTCACCACAACGGCGATGACTTCCGTTTTGAAACTAAAATCGTTGATTCCGATGTTCGCTTTCGCAATGGTGATATTGCGCGCGTTGAGAGCCTTGCCAAAGCCGTACAGCAAGTTCTGTTGCAGGCTGAGCTGCAGGCTGGTTCCATTCTGCGGATTCAATAAATCGCTGGGCGCGTTCTCATTCAGGTAGGAGTTTGAAAAGGACAAGCTCCCTTTGCCGCCATAGATAAAGCCCTCATTGTACGTTTCCGTATAATTGCGCGTGTTATCGATCAGGTTCGCAACCTGACTCTGCGTGGGATTCGATTGCGGCGTTGATTTATGCGAGAACGTTTCCGCGCTTGAGAACGATGGATCGAGGGTGGGAGTAACCGGGCCGATCTGCGAAATGGTAGCGTTCGTGCTGTTGCTCCCGCTGCTGCCGCCGCCGGAGTTGACGCCGGCCGCCGCCTGGCTGCCCGCCACTCCTTCGCCGCTTTGCACGCTGCCGGCTTGCGAAGAGCCGCTGGGTACGCCCGGTAAAGGGCCGCCCGCTTGTTGCCGCCGGTAATTCCATTGCGCGATGAGCGCGTTGTAACGGTCGCTTTCAATATCGATGTTGTTTTCCAGCGCCAGCGCGATCGCGTCTTGCGCCGTGAGGTAAAGCTTGCCGCCTTGAATCAATCCACTCAACCGGCTGCTATTTCCCAACCGCGCGCCCGGCACCTGTGGAGCCGAGTAGGAACCGAATAATCCGCCACGCGGCATAACGGGCGTAATGGCTTCCTGCGCCCAGCCCATTGGGCCGCTGGATAATGCGCAGAGCCCGATAGCTATCCACCGCCGAAAGTTCTTCACGGCCTTTGCCCCTGCGCCGAAGGCGGCAGCGTTGCCGGTAGCGCCGAGGGCTGCATAACCCTGCCCGACAGCGCCTCGTCAATCGAGATGTGATTCACTTCCAGCGTTGTCCCCAAGGCTTGGTCAAACTGGATGCGCGCATGGCTGTAATTGGCCAACGATTGTTGCTCAGTGCTTTGGGCGGAGGCCAGCGTCTGCTGGTCCTGCACCACCTGAAACACGGTGGATGCGCCAAGAGTGTACTTCTTGCGGTCCGCATCTAGCGTCTGTTGTTGCAGGATGCGAGCCTTGACGGCCGAATCATAACGAACGCGCGCCTGGCGCACGCCGATTAAGGCGTTCTGTACATCCACGCGTACTTGGTTGATGGCCTTCTGCAGCGCCAGTTCAGATTGCCGCTGGGACAGCGCTGACGTGACGTAATCCGATTGAGCGGCCCGATTGCGCAGCGGAATGTTCAGCGACACGCCGGCCGAGTAGTTCGGATAGTTGCGCCGCAATACCTCCGCAAACACCGAGCCCGTCCCCCCCGTCAGGTAGCTTGGGGCGATCGTGCCTGGAGCTAAATAATTCGGCGCGCCCGCCAAGCCGTTGTTGGTCAACTCCGCGAACAGTTGCAGCGTGGGCTTCAAACCATTTCGAATGGCGCGCAGGTTAATTTCGTTGCTATCGATATTGATCTTGTCCTGGGCGATTTCAACGCGCTTGCCCAGCGCTTCTTGTACCAGTTGCTCAATGGGCTGAAGTTCGTCCTGCGGGGGAACCTGAATCGTATCGAGCGGAATAATGTGAACGTCGGCCAGTTCCGGGCTGGCCACGCCGTTCCGGCTAATAGCGTTCTTAAGAACCGTTTCCTGCTGCAAAAGATTCGTTTGCGAGATGAGCAGGTCCTGTTCGCTTGAATAAACCTGCGCTTCGGCGCGCGTGACTTCAATGGGCGCCAAGGTGCCAATTTGCACTTGCTTCTTGTTGTCCTCAAACAGCGCTTGCGCCGTGGACAACTCGTCTTTGCGCGCTTTGAGGTCTGCGTTGAAACTCACCAGATCCCAATAAAGATTCAACACCGCCGAAACTGTCGTAATCACCTGCTGTTTAAATTGCAGGTCCGAAACCTTTTCGTTGTTCTTCGATACCCGAATGTTGCGGGCCAATACCGGCCTGCCAAAACCATTCAGCAGATTTTGCGTAATTTGAAAATCGGCATCGCCTTGGCTGAAAGGATTGAGAGTGTAGTAAGGACTATTGAATTTCAGGTAATCGTCGGTAATCGTAAATTGAACATAAGTTCCGAAGTCGGTGTATTTGGAAATCTGCCCCTGATAGAAATGGGTTGTCTGAATTAAAGATGTGGTTCCGGTCAGGAATGTGTTGCTCTGTGGGCTGGTGCTATGAGAAAACTGCGTCACCAGCGAGACTTGGGGGTCGAGGCTCGGAATCGCGGGACCTAACTGGGTAACGATTCCGCCGCCGGAACTCACGCCGCCGGCGCTGGCGGCACCACCGCTCGCGTTCAGGCTCACGCCGGTTAAACTGACGCTGCTGGGACCTGCGGCTACGCCTACCCCAACGCTGCGAATGGCGCCGCCCCCTTGCGTTCGACGCGTCACCTCTTTGGTGAGAATCGGCGTGTAGCGCTGAATTTCGATATCCAAATTATTCTCGAGCGTCAAGGCAATCACATCCTGCGCCGACAGATAAAGGTTGCCGGCGTGAATCAGCGAATTCAGGCGCGACGAATTCGTCAGGTTTATCGGCGCGACGCTGCGCTGGCGGTACCAGCTGAATATCCCTTTCGCCGGTTCGACGCGGACGGCGTTTTGCGCCCCTAGCGTGCCCGTCAACATTAGAAAACTGCAAAGCATTGACAAAAGTGCTTTGATTTGTCGCATTAGAATTTGCTGAAGACCCCCAAAAATAAACGCAGCAGCGCGCCTGCACGGCCCGCCGCGCGTTTCAAGACGAGCTGACCCGCTTGAACGAAGAACGTGAAATGCGGCGCCAAAGTTCCGTCTTTAAGTCCGTGCAACCCATAGTAACTTACAGCAAAATAATAGCCATCGCCCGCCCCATGAAAAGGCTAGCTTAACTTCACCGGGCGGACTGCATTGCTGTCCGCTTTTGGGAATCAAGTGGCCGCTTGCTGCTATCCTGACGGCGATGGAAACTTCGGTGATGGCGTTGTTCGAGGAGACCGCCGCCTATTTGCATGGACACTTCCGCTTGACCAGCGGACTGCATAGCAGCGAGTATCTGCAATGCGCAAAGGTTCTAGCCGTGCCGGTTTATGCGGAACGTCTGGGACAGGAGTTGGCGCGGCAGGTCGAGGAATTGCTGGCAGACACCAAGCCCGAAGTAGTGGTTGCGCCGGCCATTGGTGGCATCGTGATTGGCCATGAAGTCGCGAAAGCGCTGCGTGCACGTTCGCTTTTTACCGAACGCGATCTTGATACCAACGACATGACGCTGCGCCGCGGCTTCGAGATTAAACCCGGCGAGACCGTCGTAGTTATAGAGGATGTGATCACCACTGGCGGCAGCACCAAAGAGGTGATTCGCGTCGTGCAGAAGCTGGGAGGAAAAGTGTTGGCGGCAGGATCGATCATTGATCGCAGCGGCGGCCGCGCCGATGTGGGCGTGCCACGTGTGGCGCTCGAATCGCTGAGGGCGGTCGCCTATCAACCCGAAGATTGCCCGCTTTGCAAAGAGGGCGTGCCGGTTGTGAAGCCCGGTTCGCGGCGCACCGAACCGCCGGCATAAGCCGCTGCCATGCGCAGACTGCGTTTTGAAGTCGCTTACGACGGCACCGATTTTCATGGCTGGCAAGTGCAGCCGGGATTGCCAACGATTCAAGGCATTCTGGAAGAAATTATCGGCGGCATGGAAGGGAAGCCAGTGCAGGTAGCGGGCTCGGGCCGCACGGATGCGGGGGTACATGCGCTGGCGCAAGTGGCTGCGGTTTCGCTTGAGAATCGTATTCCCGCGGATAATTTCCGCCGTGCAGTGAACCGCTTGCTGCCCGGAACGATCCGTATCAATCATGTGCGCGAAGTGGATCTGGAATTTCATCCGCGCTTCGATGCCGTGCGCAAGACTTATGAATACCGGATCTACCGCGAAGAGGTTTGTTCGCCGTTCGAGCGGCGATTCGTTTATCATCATCCCTATCCGCTGAATGAAGCGGCCATGCTTGCAGCCGCTCCTCTCCTCGAAGGCGAACACGATTTCACCGCCTTTGCGGCATCGGACTATCGCGATGCGGAAGGCAAGAGCAAGGTTAGGAAGATTTATAGTTCTGTTCTCACGCGCGACAACGATATGCTCATTTACCGCGTTACCGGTTCCGGTTTTTTGAAGCATATGGTTCGGAATATCGTTGGTGTTTTGCTGGAAGGGGGTAAAGGCAACTTGGGCGCTGCGGAGATTCGCGCGCGGCTGATGCCAGGTTGCAAGATATTGCCTGGACCCGCGGTTCCGGCAAGCGGGTTAGTGCTGATGTGCGTGGAGTACCGCTAAGGCAACTCACATTTCAGCGCGAAAATCTCCTGCACATTGACCGCCCGGAATGCCAGCGGCGCGCCCTCCGGCGTAACGCCATACCAATTCTCCTGCGGATCTTCAAAATCCGTCAGATCCGCCAAGCGTTCTAGCCTGCCCTGCGGAACCGAAACGCGAAACAGCCCCTTCCCGCCCTGCGCGCTAATTCCGTTGAAATAAATGCAGCGCGAATCAGCCGACCAGGTGGCATTATCCACAAAGAGCATTCGCGCCAGTGTCACCAATGCGGTTTTCCCAAGCGGCAAGACTCCCAGCGCTCCCTTTCTGCTTCGATTGCCGACCCCGCTTCGTTAGAGCGGGGTTTGCTGTTTATGTGAAGCCCGTTATGCTTCCAGCACCACCATCAGTTCGAAGCCGATATCCAAAGCATCAGGTGATATTGTGGCGTTTGCATGCTGCAAATCTCACTGGCTGGTAAAAGCGCGATTGTCACCGGAGCGGGCCGGGGTATCGGACACGCGATTGCACAGGTTCTAGCGGAAGCCGGAGCGTCGGTGCTGCTGACCGATATTGATGAATCAGCTCTGAACGAGGCAAGATCCTCTATCGCATCGGCTACCGTAAACGCTGCGCTTAAGACAATCGCCGGCGATATCACAGCCAGCGGTTTTCCTGAAACGGTGGTTGGCAAAGCCATTGAAGATTTTGGCTCGCTCGACATCATCGTGAACAACGCCGGCTACACGTGGGATAGCGTCATCCAAAAGACCAGCGACGAACAATTTCAAGCCATGCTCGACATTCATGTGGTTGCGCCGTTTCGCTTGCTGCGAGCGGCCGCGCCCTGGCTGCGCGAAACCGCCAAGAAAGAGATCGAAGCGGGCCAGACGGTGATGCGCAAAGTAGTGAACATTACTTCCATCTCAGGCTTGGGAGGCAATGCCGGGCAATCCGGTTACGCGGCAGGGAAAGCGGCCGTTGTGGGCTTGACGAAAACGGTTGCCAAGGAGTGGGGCCGCTATAACGTCACAGTAAACGCGGTGGCGTTCGGGCTGATCGATACGCGGCTGACGCGGCCCCTCGATAGCGCGGAAACGAATATCGCCATTGGCGAGCGCCAGGTGCATGTCGGGATGCAGGCGCAAGTGCGCGACCAGGTGGAACGCACGGTACCGCTAGGGAGATTGGGCACGCCAGAAGATGCGGCCAAAAGCGTGCTGTTTTTTTGTTCGCCGTTATCGGACTATGTAACAGGCGAAGTGCTGGTCTGCGGCGGGGGAATTCATTTTTAGACGACCGCTTTCTTCTGACCCTGAAAGATGTGCGAAGCGGCCGGGATCAACGAGACGAAAATGATACCCAACACGAACTTTTCAAAGTTGTGACGCACCAGCGGCACGCTGCCGAGCCAATCGCCTAACAGAATCATCGATGTCACCCAGCCAATCGCGCCCACCACATTGAACGTCAAAAAGCGCAGGTAGTTCATTTTGCCCACACCCGCGATGAAAGCCGCAAAGGTGCGGATGATCGGTACGAACTTGGCATAGATGATCGTCTTGCCGCCATGCCGTTCGTAGAATTCGTGCGTTTTATCTAGGTACTCGCGGCGGAAAAAGCGCGAGTTTTGATTCTTGAATAGCGCGTAGCCGAGCGTCCCGCCCAAAAAAAATCCGGAGCCATCGCCCAGAATAGAGGCCGCCGCCAGCATGACAATCACGGGCAAAATGGGCAGCTTGCCCGCGCCCGCCACCACGCCCACGGTGAACAGCAGCGAATCGCCGGGCAGAAAAAAGCCCACCAGCAAACCGCTTTCGGCAAAAACGATCAGGAACAGCGCCGCATACCCCAGCCAGCCGGTCAGCACCGTGGAAAGCAGTTGTATGAGTTGATCCGGGTCGGTCAGACTGCGTAGAAAGTGAAGAGCTTGTACGAGCAATCGTTATCCTTGGTAGCGCTCGATCATGTGATCAATGGCCGCTTGATTCATCTTGACGATATTGCGCCGCTTCAGATCGGTCAACACGCTATCGCGGAAAAGCGGTTGCTGCAAGCGCAGCTTGTCCTGCTCAAGGCTCTGCACAATGGCAGCCTTGCCGGCGGCGTACTGGCTCATATCGGCCGGAACCTTTTCGCTCACTTTACAAATAAACTCGCCCACGCCGGTGTTAACCGGGCCGATCACATCGCCAACGTTGGCTTTGAACGCGGCCGCTAACTGCGCGCCGGAACCGATGCCCTCGGCCGCGCCATCGACGGTGAAGGGAGCGGCCGTCTTGACCGTCGTTCCGTAACGCTTGGCGATCTCTTCCAGGCTCTCGCCTTTGCGGGCGCTCTCAGCCGCCTGTTTGCCCGCTTCTTCAGTGAGCCGCGCGGCTTCATCGGAGGTATAGCGCTGCAATACCTGGGCCTGCACTTCGCTGAAATCTCCGTTGCGCGCGGGCGCGATGTTCAGGACCACCGCAAATGCCGCCTTGCCCTCGTTTTCGAAGCTTGATACGTCTGTCACCGCGCCCTTGGCGGTGGCGGAAATCGCACTGCCCAATTCACCGGGCGCCGGCAGATCGGGTAGCGGCGTACCATTCGCCACATTGTCCTGCTTGAAATACTTGAGCCCATACTTAGCGGCAATCGCCGCCGCCTGCGAAGGATTGCGCAAAACATCCGCGCGCGCGGCGTCAATATTCTTGCGCAACATATCCGCCGCTACTTGCTTCTTGGCTTCCAACAGCAACTGCGGGCGCGCTTCGTCGAACGTTTGCGTGTGCGCTTCCTGCTTTTCTTCCGCTTGCACGATGTGGTAACCGTATTCGGTTTCCACAATGCCGCTCAGCTCACCGGGCTTGAGCGAGAAGGAAGCTTTCTCAAAATTCGGCACCATTTGCCCGTGCGTGACCCAGCCTAATTCGCCGCCCTTTTGGGCCGAACCGGGGTCGTCGGAATTCTTTTTAGCAAGCTCGCCAAAATCCGCGCCCGCTTTAAGCTGTTTCAACAGTCCCTCGGCTTTCGCTTTCAAAACCGGCACGTCGGCTTTCGGCTTGCCCTGCGTCATCACCAGGATGTGCCGCACTTTCACGCGCTCGGGCGTACGGAAGCTGTCAATCGAATCGTTATAATCCTTCATCAACTGCGCATCCGGCACTTGCGCGCTCTGTATGAAGTCGGCGCTCGATCCCACAATCAGGTCGAAGCTGCGCTTCTCAGGAATGCGAAATAGACCCCGATTCCGCTCGAAATACGCTTTCACCGCGGCCGGGTCGGTGTTCACTTTGCTAAGGAACTGGTTCTTGTCCATGGCCACGTATTGCAGGCCAACCTTCATATTCTTGCGTTGATATTCCGCGCGCGCATCGGCATCGGAGATCACCAGCGACTGCTTCTCCAACTCCTCCAGGCGCGAGCCGAGAATCATATCGCGCTGTTCATTCTCGAACGAGGCAGGTGTCATGCCAATTTGATTGATGTAGCCGAGGTACATCTGCTTATCGAATTTACCGCCCATCTGCGGGGCGAATTCCGCCTGAATGGTATCGGCGAGTTCGTCGTCGGAAAGCGTCAAGCCCATTTCCTTGGCCTTGTAAGCCATCGCCTTCTGCTCGATGAGCTGATTGACGATGTTTGGGACATACATAGCCAAGACGCCCTTGGGCAGGTTCGTCTGGCCGCGTGTAGCCATGGCTATTTGCCGTTGCACATCGGTTTCAGTGACCTTCTCGTTGCCAACCGCGGCTATGACGTTGTCGCCGGTAATGCCGGTGTTGCCAAAGCCCCCGGGAATCAGATAGATCAGCATGGATGCCGCTACCAAAACCAACATCACGCCTAGCAGCAGGCGCACACTTTTCTCGCGGCTGCGGAACAGATCAAACATGTTTTAGAAGGATTCTCCTGCTTGGGGTCTTAACGGGACCTAAACGGTCCGAACCCCCAGTATACAAGCGAAGCGGCCCCTCTGTCTCGCCTTATTCATGCCGGAAGAAGAGGTATCGCCAGCCATGGAAGTTGAAACCAAAGCAGGCGGTATCGGCGTCTCTTGTTCTCCTGCTTTAAAGCAGATTTCGTAGATTGAAAGATACGACCTGGAAAAATAATGGCAACGTCTCGAATTACCTTACCCTCGCTGTTGGTGGCATTCATCGCCGGCTTAGTGGCTTTACATGACGCGCAAAACCTGCTGGCCTGCTTATCCGGACTAGCCTTGTTGGTGGCATTGTTCGCTTATGATCAGCGCGGGGCTCGCACAACCCCGCAGAGTCTTGCCTTTGCTTTTGTGTGCGGACTGGCGCTGCTGGTGGCTTGTATGTATCCGTTGAATGGCTTGCTGGCTGCAATGGTGGGAGCAAATTTTCTGCCCGTCGGCATTTGGCTCATCGGAACCTTCATGTTTTTTCTGATTGATCGTTCGCGCATGGGCCCCCGGCAATATGGCGGAGCGGGTGGCTATCCGCAAGCGGCCGCTTCTGCTCCCACGACTATATTCCCCATCGCGCAGGCGCTGGGAACGCAGCAGCATATATATACGCCCGTAGCCCCTCCAGCGCCGCCGCCGGTCCCTTTGTATCAACCCCAACCTGCAGCGGCCCCAATCCTTGAACCCGAGCCCGTTTACGCCGCCGCGGCCCCCCAACCAACTTCAGCACCCGCCGCTGCGCCGCCTCCGCCTGTGCTTACCGGTAAGGAAGTGAGCATCTATGTCAACATGCTCAACGAAGGCATGAATATGCTGCGCGCCGTGCGGGCCGAACATCTGGGCCGCGATTTCTATATGATTGTCGACCAAATGCCCGCCGACGAAAGCTGGGAATACGTTCCAGGCCAAGTGGTCCGCTGCAAGAAGAAGAACCTGTCGAGCGGCAAGGGTTTGGTCGCCTACGAAGAAGCGCCGCGCGCGCAATAGGGAGACTTGTGATCATCAAAGACGATATTGTCGAAACGATTGCCACGCCGACAGGCCCCATGCGAACGTGCGTGTTCCGGCCTGCCGCCGAGGGCCGCTATCCGGGGGTGGTTCTCTTCTCGGAGATCTTCCAAATTACCGGACCCATCCGCCGCACGGCCGCATTTATTGCCGGTCATGGTTACGTCGTTGCCGTGCCGGAGGTCTACCACGAGTTGGAACCGGCGGGCGCGGTGCTGCCCTACGATCAGGCAGGCGCCGACAAGGGCAACGCCGATAAATACGGCAAGGAGTTGTCGTCCTATGATGCCGACGCCCGCGCGGCGCTCGACCATCTCAAGTCGCGCGCGGATTGCACGGGGAAATTGGGCGTGGTGGGCATCTGTCTAGGCGGCCACTTAGCCTTCCGCGCGGCCATGAACGTGGATGTGCTGGCCACCGTTTGTTTTTACGCAACAGATATTCATTCCGCCACGCTCGGCAAAGGCAAGAAAGATAATTCGCTCGAACGAGCGACTGAAATCAAGGGTGAACTGCTTCATATTTGGGGGCGGCAGGACCCGCACGTTCCGCTCGCAGGGCGCAATGCGATCAAGGCCCGCCTCGACGAAATTGGCGCGAATTTTCAATGGGTCGAAGTCAATGGCGCGCACGCGTTTTTACGCGATGAAGGTTATCGCCACGACCCCGCGCTTGCCTATCTTTGCCAAGGCTTGCTGCTTGAGCTGTTCCACCGCACGCTGAGTTAGTAGAATTCCTGTATTAGTCCCGCCATTGCAAATGCAAGCGCAGATGTAACTTGTGCTGCTCCTACGCAATCAAACGGTATAGGAGAGAAAAGCAATGCGCAGGTTACTGAAACCCACTATACTTACGGCTCTGTGTTTTTTACCGTTGCAGTTGTTCGCTGGCCAACAGAAAGACCATAATGACGCCTTTACGCCGGGACCGGCCGGCATGAGCAAGCTGGCTCAAGAGGTGCGTCACCAACTTGTGATGTTGCCTTACTATTCAATTTTTGACGATTTGGCGTTTCGGGTGGACGGCAGCGCCGTAACACTGCTGGGTGCGGTGACGCGACCCACGCTGAAAAGCGACGCTGGCAACGTAGTCAAAAATATCGAAGGCGTTACGCAGGTCAACAACGAAATTGAGGTGCTTCCGCTGTCGCCCATGGATAACCAGATCCGCCGCTCGGTGGCGCGCGCTATTTATGGAGATCCGGCGATCGGCGATCGCTACGGGGATCGCGCACTCCCCTCAATTCATATCATCGTTAAGAACGGAAACGTTACTTTGGAAGGCGTGGTGGCGAATGAAGGCGACAAGAATTTGATTAACGTGCGAGTGAACGGCGTGCCGAATGTGTTCCAGGTAACCAATAATTTGCAGGTCGAAAAATAAGCACTTAGAACGGGAAAAGCTAATCTCCGTCCACAAGTTGTTTCGGGCTGGGCTTCAGACAGTTCATATAGCGCCT
>Ga0302319_10014168_pt1 | contig 14896 bp, 15 predicted proteins | sample Bog_T0_2_FD_203319 | JGI IMG/M metagenome (GOLD analysis project Ga0302319, IMG submission 203319) | Peat permafrost microbial communities from Stordalen Mire near Abisko, Sweden - Bog_T0_2 | ecosystem: Environmental > Terrestrial > Soil > Wetlands > Peat | place: Sweden: Abisko, Stordalen Mire... | reverse complement strand
AAGAAAGACTCCGGTGTTGTGTCCCAGAAGTTCGCAGCAAGAGTCCCGAAGTGCAGCCGCGCCCAGAGGGCACCCGCCTTCGACTCACGACCTCCAAACTGAAAAGCATTTGGGGGTCCCTTTCGCTCAGGATGACAGGTCAAGTTATGTCATGGACTTTAGGGACAGGACTCCAGCTATCATTTCCTGATTGCACAGACCTACAATCAATGAGGGCAGCGTCTGGCGAATGATCGCAAATGGAGATGCAATGAAGGTCCTGTTCATTGGAGGCACTGGAATTATAAGTAAGGCCTCGACGAAGTTAGCAGTGGAGCGGAATATCGAGTTAACTCTGCTGCGGCGGGGACAACGTACGGCCGATGTCCCTGAAAATGTTTCCACAATTGTCGCGGATATTAGTGACGAAGCGGCGGTGACCAGGGCGCTCGGCGATCAGTCTTTTGACACGGTTGTGGATTGGATTGCCTTCACCCCTGAAGACATCGAGCGCGACATTCGCTTGTTTCGCGGACGCTCGCGGCAGTTTATCTTCATCAGTTCGGCGAGTGCATATCAACGACCGGTTGGGCATTATCTGATTACGGAATCGACTCCGCTGGCCAATCCTTTTTGGCAGTATTCGCGCGACAAGATTGCTTGCGAAGACCGGTTGATGGAGGCGTATCGCGATGAGGGTTTTCCGGTCACGATTGTACGTCCATCGTTGACTTACGGGGACACGCAGATTGTGTTGGCGGTGAATAGCTGGCGGATGTCTTATAGTGCAGTCGACAGGATGCGGCGAGGCAAGAAGGTCATTGTGCCGGGAGACGGTTCTTCGCTGTGGGTGATTACGCACAACAGCGATTTTGCGGAGGGACTAGTAGGCCTGCTTGGGAATCAACAAGCCATCGGCCACGCATTCCACATCACCAGCGACGAGGTGATGACGTGGGATCAGTTTTACAAAATTACAGCGCAGGCTGCAGGCGTTGAGGCGCGGATCGTTCACCTTGCTTCAGATTTTTTGAGCGAATGCGTCCCCGACGAATTGGGTAGCTTGACCGGCGATAAAGCATCGAGCGTTGTCTTCGATAACAGCAAGATCAAGCGGTTTGTGCCCGGTTATTGCGCCAAAGTTCCGTTTTCCCAGGGGATTCAGAGGACGATTGATTGGTTCGACGCAGACCCGCCGCGAAAGGAAATCGATGAGGCTGCCAACGCATCATGGGACAAGCTCATCGACGCATACGAAAGCGGACTCGGCGAAGCAGTGCGCAGGTTTCAGTCATAGAATGGCTCGAACCTTCGCGCCGTGAGCGAAGATAGGGAGAACGCGATTTGCGCTGTTTGAGAAAGGTGGCTGGCGCTGGCGCTGGTACCTGTGATTGAATCGAAGATGTGAATGGTGAGCTCGGCGGCTACGAAAATTGGCGCGGCTCGTCACCCGAACGGAGAGATTATGACGGCAAATTCCCTGCTTCCCCCCGAAGAGCGTAACCTTACCCCAGACCAGGTGGAGGCGCTGGATAAACGGCGCGACCTCGGTCACACATTTCTGGTGATCGCGGGACAATTTACCGTGATTGCGACGATTCTGCTGTTGTGGATTGGGCAGGATCTGTCCTACTCGCCGGGATGGGCGCACCCGATGGCATATTATTTCGCCATCGCGCTGGGGATTATCGCTGTTTTCGGAATTACCGGGCTGGCGCTGCGCAAGGGTACGCCGCGGATCGATTGAGCGCCGACAATATTTGCGGTCTTCCAGGATCTGACAAGCATTCTATGGGCTCTGTATAACCGGGCTGAATGAGGTTTGAGGTCTCCCACCCTTCGCCACAAAAACGCGAAGGATGGGGCACCCAACCAAGTCGCGCACACATAGCTTCCCCTCCATTTGGAATCCTTTCCAGATGCGCGGTCGTCTAAGACGGAGTAGCCTAATAGGTACCGATGGCCGCTGCTACCCTACATCCTTCTACCATACCGACGGCCGACAGGCTCACGGACAGCTACGGCCGCGTGATCCATGATCTGCGCGTTTCCATCACGGACAGCTGTAATTACAAGTGTGTCTACTGCCGGACTGGAGAAGTCGGGGCGCAGTATCCGGAGCTGGCGATTGACGAATACCTGCGGCTGATCCGGCTGTTTGTGGACCTGGGCGTGACAAAGGTTCGGCTGACGGGCGGCGAACCGCTGCTGCGGCGTGGTCTGCTGGAACTGGTGCAGGAATTGGCAGGGATGCGGACCTTTACCGGCGAACGTATGGACCTGGCGCTCACTACGAACGGACATCTGCTGGACAAGCTGGCCGCGCCGTTGAAGGCTGCCGGGCTGAATCGCGTTACGGTGAGCATGGATGCGGTGGATGCGCCGACATTCGAGCGGATCACGCGCGTGCCTGGAAGCTTTGAGAAGGTACTAGCCGGGGTCCGTGCTGCGCGTGAAGCTGGGCTGACGCCGCTGAAAATCAATTGCGTGTTGATGCGTGGATTTAACGACGACCAGATTGAGGCCTTTGCTCGATTTGCGCGCGAAGAAGACGTGGCGGTCCGGTTTATTGAATTCATGCCGCTGGAAGAGGGGCGGTTGTGGACGCCCGAAATCGTAGTCACGCTCAAGGAGATTGTGGACCGCATCGGGCGCGTGATGCCGCTGGTGCCGAAAGCAGCGCGCGAGGCAAGCGAGACGGCGCGGCGCTACACGTTTGCAGACGGGGCGCGGGGAGAGATCGGGATCATTGCGCCGGTGAGCGAAGCGTTCTGCGGGGCGTGCAGTCGGGTACGCCTTACTTCTGACGGCAAGATCCGCACATGCCTTTTTTCCCAGGTGGAGCACGACCTGTATGGACGGTTGAGGGCGGGCGAGTCGGACGAGGAACTGCGTGCCTACATTTTCCGTACGGTACAGGGAAAGGAAGCGCGCCATCACATCGGCGAGCCGGGATTCCTGAAGCCTTCGCGGTCGATGGTGCATATCGGCGGTTAAGGGGAAGGGCTCGCTCTCGGCGAATATTCGGCTGCGTACGCGAAAAGCGAGAGTACCAAAAGCACCTATCGCTTTTCGGCCTGATGTGACAAAATGCTCTCAAGTCTCCCCCCTTTCCAATTGGGTCAATCCATGACGAACGAGACGGCAACCCGGATCCCGCTCGCAGATCTGCTTGTCTTTCACCAGTTGACGCGCTCGCTCACTTCGAGCTTCGATCTGGATACGATTCTGCGCACAATTCTCGAACACATGGAGCGCACCATCGCGGCGGAACTGTGGACGCTGCTGATGCTGGACGAGCCGAAGCAGGAGCTCTACTACGCCCTTGCCGCAGGCGGCGAGCAGGAGACGCTGAGCGGCCTACGCGTGAAGGTTGGCGAGGGCGTGGCCGGCTGGGTAGCTGAGCATGGCGAAACGCTGATTGTTCCTGAGACTGTGGACGATCCGCGACTAAGCAGCGAACAGCCGGGCAATCCGCGGCGTGTTCGCTCGGTGATCGCGCTGCCCCTCCGGGGACGCAAGGGAACGCACGGCGTGATCCAGATTTTCAACCCGCGTGCAGACCGAATGACCGACTACACGATCGCTTTCCTGCATATTCTTGCGGATCACGCGGCTATCGCAATCGAGAACGCACGCGACGTGGCGCGCATTCAGCAGTTGAGCATTACCGACGACTGCACGGGGCTCTACAATTCGCGCCATCTCTACGACGTGCTGGGCCGGGAACTGGAGCGCTGCACGCGGTTTGGGCTGCCGGTAAGCCTGGCATTCCTAGATCTTGACCGCTTCAAGCTGGTGAACGACGCGCATGGACACCTGGTGGGCAGCGAGCTACTTGCGCGCACAGGACAGCGGCTCCAGGAACTGAGCCGCAAACAAGACATGTGCTTTCGCTATGGCGGCGATGAGTTTGTGATTCTGATGCCGGAAACGAGCTTTGAGGATGCGCAGGCTAGATGCACACAACTGCTGGAGGCATTGATGGAAACACGCTTTCCCATACGGCCAGGGCTAAAGCTGAGAGTAAGCGCAAGCGTGGGTTTGGCAGGGGCTCCGAATGATGGGCTCACGGTACATTCCATTATCGGTACAGCGGATGCGCGGATGTATGCGGTGAAGACGGATGGGCGGGGACAGGTGCACGGGGCTTGAGCATTTTCGATCCGCATTTTCATCAAATCTGACGCATATCGCCAGAGCCTCGAAATGCAAAAGAAGGTCCATTCGACTTCCTTCGCTGCGCACCGGTCGCTCAGGATGACAGGTCTGGGGTGGCGGATGCGTTCGGCTCAAACGCGCAAGGGCTCTTTGCGGGTTGCCGGCTGGGTGGTGCGGGCGGCGAAGTACATGGAGACTACGGTAATGTCGTCGGTCTGGCCGAAGCGCTTGGCGGTTTGTGCAATGTAGCGGGCGGACTCGTTGCTGACCTGCTGGGTTCGCTCGAAGCCGAAGAGTTCCCCTTGCGCATTGGCGGCTTCCACTACTCCATCGGATAGGAAGATGAGCCTGTCGCCGACGTTGAGTTGGAAGGTGGCTTGCTCGTAGTGCATGTCGGGGATGACACCGAGGGGCAGGTCCGCTGCAAGTTCCATTTCGCGGCCGTCGCGATAGGGGCTCAGGTGGCCGGCGTTGGCAATGGTCATGGTGCCGTCAGGATAAACACGGGCACAGACGCAGGTGGCAAAGCTGATCACGGTTTTTTCGGCCGTGCCCGGCAATGTGCCTGCGCCAACCAAAACGTGGTTGAGATTGTTGAGCACGGTCGCGGGATCGTGCGAGAGCTCGTTGCGCAGCGCGCCGACCAGTGTGCTGGCGTTCATGGCTGCCTGCAGGCCCTTGCCGCTTACGTCTCCAACTACGATCAGCATAGAGTCGTCCTTGAGCGGGAGTACCTGAAAGAAATCGCCACCGACACCGTTGGCGGGCAGATACGCGCTCTCAAGCATGAAGTTGTGATTCGACGGCAGCTTGGTGGGAATGAGCATGGCCTGAACACTGCGTGCAGCTTCAATCTCAGCGGCGGAGCGCTGTTCGTCCTGGCTGACGTGGATGAAGCGATAGAAGATCACGGCCAGCAGGCTGGCAAGGAAGACTCCATAGGTCGCAGTGCTGATGGGAAACGCGACGGGGCCGAAGTGAATGTGGTGAAAGACGAATCGTTCGGGGATCCAATGCTTGCCGGCGAGGTAATCGAGAACAGTGTCGGTCGAATCTGCCGTGGCCGCAAGGAAGAAGGGCAGCAGCATGACGCCGGCATCAGGGCGGCCTTTGCGCCAGGCGCGGAAGAGCAAGACTGTGACGAGCGCGCTGAAAACAACTTCCGCGGTGACGGAAAAATATTCGTAGATTTGCTGGAAATGGATCAGGTAAAGGAAGGGCACCAGCATTACGGAAATCTGGACACCGCGGACTAGTTTTCTATATTCGCTTGCAGTAAAGCGGAGAACAAACTCCAACGTGACGGCCATGAAGATGCGGCCAGCCCAGAGGTTGAGCACTAGGAAGACGGAGAATTGCAGCAGAGCCAAACCGTAGAGCGTCTCGTCGGCCCCCATCAAGGTTACCGACAGACAAAGCAATGCGAGCCAAAGATATTCCGAGTGCTTGCGCTGCGACAAATAGAGCGTGAAGCCGAGAACAGCCACGCATAAAAACAGGAAGCTGATCCCGATTCCGGACAGCAATTGCTCATCCCAGCGACGGTCTGTGGCCGCGGTTAGTCTTTGCGCTATGTCGTCCTGCGCGCCGACTTCAACTTTGTCGAGAAGACCCCGGCCGATGATCATATTGGGGCCGGCCCAGGTGCGGATGGCTAGGACGATTGTGCCGTCTGCGGCGGTGCTGGTGAGGTGCGCAATCAGCGGCGGAGACTGATACATATCCGGATGGTCCGACATGCCCTTGGTGCGGCCGGATAAGATGCCGCCGATGTAGACATCGAATTGAGCGATGCCATCCCCGGTAACAAGAAGATCGGTCTGAGAATTGGCGGGGAGGCTCTTGAATTGGGCGAGTTGCTGAGGCTGCAAACGCAGGCGGTACCAGCCATAGCCGGAGTAAGTTTCGAAACCCTGCTCGGTGAGCGGCCTGCTGAGGGTTGCGGTTGGCCATGTTGAGTCGTCAAAGGCAGGATCGGACCAGCGGGGATCGTCGCCTACCTGAAAGCGCCACGGACCGTCGAGAAGCATGGCGCCGTGAATTCTGTCGGCGGTCGCGGTAATGGGAGCGGCTGTTGGCTGAGCGTCGGGAGTTGACGGTCTTTGAGCGGCGAGAAGGCTGCTTGACACGCAGAGGAACGCGAGGGCGCTTAGGATCAATCGCGCGTTCGATTTTGGCGATCGGTGAACGATCTTCATGCGTGTCCCAAGTTTAGAGTAGAAAGCTGAAATGTGTTGACTGAAACGGTTGAAGAACTTGCCCTGTTCTGATCCGGAACTACATCGCCGATGCAGAACTGAAAAGCAACCGCAGGTCCTAGACTTCGCTCAGGACGACAGATTTGTGGCGACACGTTCAGGATGACAGTCTTTTTACTTTGGACGGAATATCGGCCTATTTCTCCTCGTCTGGGTCCTTCTCTGTGATTTGATCTACGCCAAGACGCTCCAATTGGTTCCGCCAGTCGAGCGATTCGACGAAACTCTTCGACTCGCGCCAGTTGGGTTCGACGATGACCTGTAGCTCAAGATAGACGCGGGTGCCCAGCAGCGACTCGATCTTGCGGCGCGCGCCGGTGCCGATCTCCTTCAGCTTCGCGCCGCCCTTGCCGATGAGGATTGCCTTCTGCCCATCGCGTTCGCAGTAAATTGCTGCGGCGATGCTGGTGAGCGGTGGACGCGCCGGGACAGCTCCTTTTTTGCGCGGGACAAATGGCTTGGGTTCGTCGAAGCGTTCGATCACCACGGCAGCGGCGTATGGAACCTCTTCGCCTGTCTCGACGAGAATGCTCTCACGAATGAGCTCGGCCACCATGAAACGCTGCGGCTGATCGGTGTATTGGTCGGCCGGGTAATAGCGTTCTCCTTTGGGCAGTCCGTCAATGATCTTTCGAACAAGCAGATCGAGGTTGTCGCGCTTGTGGGCGCTGATCGGGATGATTTGCGCGAAATCAAACTGCTTGGTTAGCGTGTCGATGAGCGGAAGAAGATGATCCTTGGGCACGAGGTCGATCTTGGTGAGGACGAGGAAGACCGGGCAGTCCACCTTGCGGATGAGGCCGAAGAGGAATTCGTCTTCGCTGGCCCAATTGGTGCGGTCGAGCTTTGAATCCAAGATAACACTGTCATCCTGAGCGGAGCGGAGCGGAGTCGAAGGACCTGCTTCTTTTTTTGTCGGTTCCGAAGCAGTTTCCAATTGCACGCGGCGTGTAGCGTCCATGAGCACAAGAACTACATCACGGGTTTCAAGCGCCTCGTAGACCTCCTGCAACATGCGGCGGTCCAAGTGCGAACCGGGCTTGTGCACGCCCGGAGTATCGACAAAGACGATCTGCGCCGCGGGATGCACACCTTTGACCGCCTCCACTTCAACGACCCCGGCGATGCGATTGCGCGTGGTCTGCGGTTTGGGGGAGACAATGGCCACCTTTTCGCCAGTGAGAGCGTTGAGCAGCGTGCTTTTGCCGGCGTTGGGACGGCCTAGAATTGCGACAAATCCAGATTTCAAAGGGACAATACTCCTGACCCTCTATTATCGCGGATTCACATGCAGAAGATTGGTATCATCTGCGCATGATTTCAGAAGGCGTGACAAAACGGCTGGGACTGCGGCCGCTGGAACTGGCCGATGCGGAACAGATTCAAGCGCTGTTTCCTCGCTGGGAGGTGGTGCGCTACCTCCTCAATCGCGTGCCCTGGCCGTATCCACCGGATGGTGCGCTCACCTATTGCCGCGACATTGCTCTGCCCCAGGCGGAGCGTGGCGAGGCATGTCACTGGACAATCCGGTTGCGCAGCAACCCAGGGCAGCTTATCGGTGCGATCAGCCTGATGAAGGACGAGGAAGACAATCGCGGCTTCTGGCTGGGCTTGCCATGGCATGGGCAGGGCTTGATGAGCGAAGCCTGCGTCTGGGTCAACGACTATTGGTTTGACACGCTGGGTTTCCCGGTTCTGCGTGTGCCTAAGGCGGCCGTTAACCTAGCCTCCGGGCGCATTTCTGAAAAACTGGGGATGCGGTTGGTGGGTATGAAGGAAAAAAACTATGTGTGCGGCCGATTAACCACCGAGATATGGGAAATTACTGCGGAGGAGTGGCGGGCCTGGAAGGCGCAGAATCTTGACAGCGAGTGAATCCATGATGGTAAGGTCGGCCGTAATTGGCGCTCGTCAGGACGATGCGCTTTCTACGAGAGTTGGTGGGAAAACGCGGAGGCGCTCAACGCGGCGATCGGTGGAGGCTACTATCTCCATGCGCAGCCCGATTGGCTCCAGCAGAACCACTTCGCCGGCCAGCGGAATGCGGCCTTCGATCTCGCTAACCAGGCCGCCTAGCGTTGAAGCTTCGTAGGCATCGCCGAGCTCGATGGGCTCGCCAAAAAGGTCGGGCAACTGGTCGACTGGAAAGCTGCCAGGGACCAGCCACACACCGTTGGGTTCGCGCTGCGGCTCTTCGATGGCCGTCTCTTCTTCGTGCTCGTCGCGGATGTTGCCGACGATTTCTTCGAGCAGGTCTTCGATGGTGACAAGGCCGGAGACGCCGCCGTATTCGTCGATCACGATGCGCATGTGCTGCTTCTCGCGCTGCATTTCGCGGAGCAACTCGTAGCCGCGCTTGGTTTCCGGCACGAACGCCGCTTCTCGCTCGATGGTGGCCACGGTGCGGGTCCTGGCTTCCTCATCTGCGATCTGAAGGAGGTCGTGCGCAAAGGCTATGCCGGTCACGCTGTCGAGTGAGCCGAAGTAAACCGGGACGCGCGAGAAGTTGTGGTCGCGCAACTGCTCCAGAAATTCTTCCAGAGTGATGGAAGCGGAGACGGCGAAAATTTCCGGGCGCGGGGTCATCACTTCGCGCACCAGCTTGTCTCCGAATTCAACGGCGGAACGGACCAGGTCTATGTCGTTCTCTTCGAGGATGCCTTCTTCTTCACCGGCTTCAAGCAACGCCTCGACGTCTACGGCTGCTTCCTCTTCATCGCTGGCCGGCGTCTCCGCGAGCGAGGCTACGGAAAAAAAGAAGCGCACAAAAACGGTGATCGGCGACATGAGCCACAGCAGCAGGCGGATGGGCCACACCAGATTCCTGACCCAGCGGCCCTTAGTCCGATTGAAAAGGATCGAGGGCAGCACCTGGTTGCAGAAGACCACGACCAACACAACGCCGAGGATGGCCTGAATTATTTCGGGATATGTGGGACGGGCGAAATAGGGGGCGCGATCGAAGAGGACGGTGCCGAATTCGAGAGCGATGATGCCGAGGGCGAGTTGTTGCAGGACCGCCGCGGAGATTGCCGCGTGTTCGCGGCTGAGGCCGAGTTGTGGCTCGATCAGTTCTTCCCAAGCGTCGAGATTCTCTTCTATTTCGTGGGTGAGGATCTTGCCAAACTCGGCGTAGACGCGGCTGATGTAGGAGGCCAGGGTTTCAACCACGGCGAGCAGCAGAACCATGAGGATCGCAAGTGCGCTCATGGGCGTTTGGCCTTTGTTGCGCGTTCGATGAGGCCCTGGGGGAGTTTCAGCTCTCCTCTGAGTTTGCGTTCGCGCCGCGCCATCTTGCCGGCGTCAACTTCGTGATCGTATCCGGCTAGATGCAGCAGGCCGTGCAGCACTAGCACCTTGATCTCTGTCGAAAGCGAGTGCCCCTGCTCGGCGGCCTGCCCCATAGCGGTGGTAACGCTGATAGCTAGATCACCGGCTATGCCTTCAGCACCCAGGCCTTTTGCCGGAAACGAAAGCACGTCCGTCGCTTTGTCTTTCCCGCGGAATTGGCGATTAAGCTTGCGGATAGCTTCGTCGGTGGTGAGCAGCACGGTGACCTCACCCTTGAGGCGTACCGCTGTTTGCGCGGCGGCCAGAAAACGGGATAATATACGCGCCGAAGGAAGCTGAATATCGCTTGGAGTCGCTTTGGATTTTGGCTTTGTAGCAGAGGCACCGGGCCGCTTCGTCGAAGTCGCCTTCGTCGCGGGGGCGGGTTTCAAATCTGGGTCTAGGAAGATCATCGTGCTCAGGTCCGTGGCGCGCACGGCCCCGATTCATATTCGATTCTACGCGAATTCCGAAGAACTGCGGTCTTTCGAGGCGCTGGTTCAAAGCACTGTGGCAAGCTTTGCAAGAACATAGTCGCCATAGTCCGCATCCTTTTCAGAGAATTGTGCCTTTCCAGCTACCGCATTGAAATTGAGAAATACTTCACCATCGTTATTGTCGTCGCCGGTGCCAATGAAAATCTTCATGGCCGTCCAATTTCCAGGCGACTTGCCGGAAAATCCTCCACCAGAACTGAGCGACTCGTTTTCGCCGAGGATTGCGTATGTGAAGGGGAGTGCATTCGATCTCTTGACCTTCAATGGAGCTTTCTTCGCGGCGAGAGCTTTTGCCAGGTCTGGGAGTATTACGCTCGCGTCAGAACCGGGTTCCTCATTAAGTGCGCCTTTTCCAAATTTGAAATTGAAACCAGGAGCGCTCTTGGAGTCCGTCGGGCCGGGTGGAACCAATTCGATTCTGAACTTTGCCATTTTACCTTTTGAAGAATAGGTGGCTAGGAATAGCCTCTCTCCTTTCGTAAAGGGGAGAGAGGCTATTTCAAAATTCGCTGACGCATCGTCTTTAATGCCGGGTTCAGAAGTTGCGGGCTGAGGGGGCGAGGTCTCTTTTCGGCATGCAGACGGAAAAAGAAGCACCACGCATAAGCAGCAAATCACAATTGGCCGAATCATGGGCAAAAGAATAGCATCTTCCGTAAACGGCCAGAACTACCCCCTCAGACAGCGATCTCCTATTGCGGTTTAGGTGGATGACCCGCCTGCGCCTGCGTCCGGTTATCGTGCGCCTGCGCCCCAACTTCGATCGGCTCGCCCAAGGCCAGCGGCAACTCCTGCTGTGCTGGCTTCGCCGACTCGTACGCCCGCACAATCCGCTGCACCAGCGCATGCCGCACCACATCCGTGTCCTCGAAATGGCAGAATTGAATCCCTTCCACTCCATCGAGAACGTTGATTGCATCGATCAAGCCTGACTTGCGCGGATTCGGCAAATCGATCTGCGTGATGTCGCCGGTGATGACCGCTTTGGAGTTTGCGCCCATGCGGGTCAGGAACATCTTCATCTGCTCGATGGTGGTATTTTGCGCCTCGTCCATGATGATGAAGGCGTCGTTTAGGGTGCGGCCGCGCATGAAGGCCAGCGGCGCAACTTCAATGACATTTTTCTCCAGCATCTTGTCGACCTTTTCTGGCTCAAGCAGGTCATAGAGCGCGTCATAGAGCGGACGCAAGTAAGGGTCGACTTTCTCCTGGAGGCTGCCGGGAAGGAAGCCGAGCTTTTCGCCGGCCTCAACCGCGGGACGCACCAGAATAATGCGGCTCACCTTCTTGGCATTGATAGCAGCGACGGCCATGGCGACGGCGAGGTAAGTCTTGCCGGTGCCGGCCGGGCCAACGCCAAAGATCATGTCGTTCTTCTCGATGGCCTCAACGTATTTGCGCTGATTGATGGAGCGTGGCTGGACGGTTCGCTTGACCCCTGCGGAGCGCTGTTTGCCTGAGTCGGCCAACGCGCGCAGGGTGGTTGCCGGATCGGCCACGACCAGGCGCAGCATCCCGTTCAGCTCCCCGTTGTGCGGATTGATGCACTGTTTTCGCAAAGCCTCGAAGTCCTGGAAGATGCGCTGAACGCGCGCCACACCCTCTTCCGGTCCCTGCACGTGAACGGCATCGGAGCCGAGATCGATCCGGACACCGAGTGAGTCTTCCATCAGCCTGAGGTTTTCATCGCGAGTCCCAAATAGGGGCTCAAGGTTGGGCGTGATCTCCAGAGCGATCTTCAAAGGAATCGGCAGCCTCCAATGCGGCGAGTTGGGGGTTGATGTATACCGGTTGCGGCCTGAGGAGGCAGCCGTCGGTGCGGATGTGTGGGAAATATCGGCAGGTTTGGAAGGAATTCCGAAGGCACTGGGCGAGCCAGAGCGGAAGCTCTGGGCTTTTTGACGAAACCGCGGATTGGCGTTGGCGACCAAATCGGGTATCTGCGCTTGAGACTAGCGCCAAGATCTCACGGCGTCAATCCATCCCGCAAAAAAATTGGATGACAATAGTGTCATGGCGGTTACCTGAAGGGGTTAAAACCCAATTCGGGAATCGTCGTTCCGTTTCGATAATCCTCTTGGAACGACGGTGTTATACGGCGGTGGCCAGTGCTTGCTCGATGGCTGCGCCCTTGCCCTTCCAACCCATTCCCATCATCTTGAAGGCAAAGTCATCGGGGTGGAATCCGTGATGAATCAGTTTTAGCAAAGTACCGCCTTCCGCGGATGGAGCCAGCGTCCAGGTGACAGTGGTCTCCATCTTGTGGGCACCGTCCTCCTCCTTTGCCGCGCCGCCGTTCCAGGTGTAGACCAGCCTGCTCTCCGGAACGACCTCCAAAACCTCGCAGTCCACGATGCCGTTCCAGTCGCCTATGGGCTTCGATCGGAAGCTGAATTTGTGACCGGCAACAGGCGCAATGTCATTTTTCATCAGCCAGACCGCAAGCAGTTCCGGGTCAGTAAGCGCGCGCCACACCTGTGCGGGAGGAGCGGCAAGCGCGTATTCGCAGACAATTTGTTCATTTCCCTTCAACATTTGGGGTCATCTCCTTCAACAATGCGCTCAGCGCTTCAAGTTTTTCCGGCCAAAACTGCTGGTAGTGGCTCAGCCACTGCACCATGGGGCGCAGTGCCTCAGGGTGCCCGCGGTAATGAGCAAAGCGGCCCGCGCGGCGTTCGCGGACCAGGCCGCAACGCTTGAGGACACCCAGATGCTGCGAGACGGCGGGCTGCGATACATCGAAATGCGATGTCAGTTCGTTGACCGTGTGTTCCCGGGTGCAAAGGCGTTCGAAGATGGCCAACCGGGTGCCGTCCCCTAGCGCCTTCATCAGTTCCATTTGCATGACTAAATATATAAGCAATTACTTATATATTGTCAAGAAGAGCGTAATTTGTACAGGTAGGCAGACGTTTAGTTAACAATCTTCCAGTCCAGCGTAACGATCAGGAAAGTTTCATAATCATTGAAAAAACAGGAAGGTCCAAAGTCGACAAGGATTAATAAATTCAAAGACTTGCAGTGTTATCGGCCGGGTACGCAAGTGTCTTCAGCGCTCACACCATTGTGGGATTCAAGTTCAAGCTCATTGAGTCTATTGTTGCGACTGTGACTGATCTCCGCATTCGAGCAGTCAGCGGAAAGGAAGCAGAAGTGAACACCATTTTCCAGAAGGTTTACATAACGCTCCAGGATCTGGCGAGCCGCGAAGACGGCCAGGATCTTGTCGAATACGCTTTGGTCGTTGCGCTGATCGCGTTTGGCGCCACTTCCGGCATGAAGGCTGTCGCAACCGGCCTCAACCACGCTTTCAGCAACATCAGCAGCAACCTCGGCTCCTACGTCGCCTAGTTTGGCTTATTTCGCATAATCCCTGGACTTGGTCCTCGCCCCATTTCGACGCTTTGTCTCTCGACATGGCAGGGGCCCTGCTGGTCGGACAGCTAGTCTGGGATTGATAGGGCAATTTGATTGACCCGACACCGGAATTCCCGTAGACTAAGAAATTGCGAGGGATGCGGATTGAGTTGCATTCTGACCCGCATCATCCCCCCTGACCTGGGCTGGCAGACATGCACCGGGAAAACAGGGTTCAGAGATTAAGGAAGAACAATGGCAAACCATGTATCGTCGCTGAAGCGCGCCCGTCAGACTGTAACGCGCACTGAAGTCAACCGCGCCAACCGCAGCCGCGTGCGCACTAGCCTGCGGACTCTGCGCGAAGCTCTCGCCAAGGGCGATGTGAAGGTCGCTCAGACGCAGTATCGCGAGACCGTCTCGGTGCTCGACAAGAGCGTACAGAAGGGCATTCTTCACGACAACACCGTCTCCCGGTACAAGAGTCGGCTAAACGCGCGCCTGAAGGCGCTGGTTCTGGCGAAGGCGTAGTTAGGTAGAGCCTGACTAGGCTGGGACAATTTGAAGATCGAGGCGGCCGGGAGGGATCCTGGCCGTTTCTGTTTTTATCGTCGTAAATTTCGACGAAGAATCCGAATCAATCGAGCCGTTCGAAAATTCCTGCTGCACCCATGCCACCGCCTACGCACATGGTTACCATCCCGTACCGCACTTGCCGACGCCGCATTTCATTCAGTAGCGTTGCCGTCAGCTTCGACCCCGTGCAACCGAGTGGATGGCCGAGGGATATGGCGCCCCCATTGACATTCACCCTGGCCAGATCGATCCCTAGTGCCCGGATGATGGCCAGGGTCTGCGCGGCGAAAGCCTCATTCAACTCGATCAGGCCAATGTCGTCCAGCGTGAGGCCAGCTAGCTTCAGGGCTTTGGGAATGGCCGTGATTGGGCCGATGCCCATCTCTTCTGGCAGGCAGCCGGTAACTGCATAGGCTACCAGGCGTCCCAACGGCTGGATGCCTAGCTCTCTTGCCTTTTCAACGTCCATGAGAACCACCGCGGCGGCTCCATCGGACGTCTGCGAGGCATTGCCGGCGGTCACGGTTCCCTGCGCATGAAATGCCGGCTTAAGCTTGGCAAGGGCTTCGATGGAGGTGTCGGCGCGTGGGCCCTCGTCGGCGCTGAAGACGGTCTCTGTGACTACTGGCTTGCCTGCCTTCTTGCTGGGAACGGAGGAGGTTACGGTCACCGGAACCAGTTCGTCGGTGAAGCGCCCAGCAGCTTGCGCAGCAATGGCCTTCTGATGGCTGCGTAGCG
>Ga0302319_10014167_pt1 | contig 14896 bp, 16 predicted proteins | sample Bog_T0_2_FD_203319 | JGI IMG/M metagenome (GOLD analysis project Ga0302319, IMG submission 203319) | Peat permafrost microbial communities from Stordalen Mire near Abisko, Sweden - Bog_T0_2 | ecosystem: Environmental > Terrestrial > Soil > Wetlands > Peat | place: Sweden: Abisko, Stordalen Mire... | reverse complement strand
GACGGCCAGGAGGCGCAGATCCCCGCCGACCTGGATGCCCGCGTCAAGGAGCTATGCGCCGCCCTGGCCGAAGCCGAACGCGGCGGCCATGCCTTTATCGCACTCAAGTGGTTCCGCGACTCCTTCCTGCCCCGCAAGGCCTTCCGCTGGAACCAGAATCCGGAATCGCGCCAGGCGGTGCTGGCCGAGGCCATCCAGCGCGGCGTCGTCATCACCAGCAAGATCGCCAACCCCAAGACGCCCGCCTACCCAACCACCACCATCCGCCTCAACCGCGCCGAGGCCGGCATACCCGAGGAGGCACAGCGCTTCCATCCCGTCGCCGTCCATGGCGACTCCATCGCCGAGGCCATTGAAGAGGAGCGGGGGAACCTGTGAGCTGCTACTTCCTTGAATCCACGGCCTTCGCCAAGCTCTTCGTTCAGGAGCAGGGCACCGACGCGCTCATCCGCCTCATGGAGGCTGTCGAGGACAATCGCAAGCTCATCTCCGCCTCCACGCCGCTCGAGGTCTACGCCGCCATCCGCCGCCGCGAGCGCGCCGGCGCCATCTCAGCGGAAAATGCCGCCGCGGCTCTCGACATCCTGCGCCTTGAAGCCGCGCGCATGGTCCAGGAGCCCCTGAATCCAGCCGTCCTTGAGGCCGCCCGCCAGCTCCTCGACCGCACCACCCTGCGCTGGCCCGACACCTTGCAGCTGGCAGCTGCAATCGTCGCTCGCGACATGTTCCAGAACACCGAGATCATCTTCGTCTCCGCCTCCCCGCAGCTTCTCGAAGCCGCCAAGGCCGAAGGCTTCCACACCCTCGACCCGGCCAGGGAAACCGCCGCACCCGTTGCTGCCGCAGAATGACCGGGCGCCCCAGAGCCTTCCCTGAGCGTGCCGAAGGTTCTCGATTCTGAGACCCGGGAAGGTGAATCGCCGCTGGTTGGCCGGGGAAGCACGAACCCTCCTGGCGCGCAAGCGCCGACTGCCCCACCGCAGGTGGCCATCAGCTTCACCGCAGGTGGTTCGACTCCAATCGATCGATGCGCATTTTGGCAAACAGCCGCTCCGGCGGTACCTTCTGTCCCGCATTTGACAGACGCCGCTCCAGCCAGCCAAAATGCCTCTCTCCCCGCTTTTGTCCTTTGATTGCCATGGCAAACGAGAGGGGAGTCGCGCCCACTGGCATAAACTGGGAGCAAAAGAAAAGGACTTCATGATGAGAGTTCAATCCAGGTTTTTTTTACTGATTCTGCTGGCGCTGCTGGTTTCAAGCTCCGCAATTCCGCTCCGCGGCGAAACCTCGGAGAAGGCCAAAGCCACCCTGGACAAGGCGCTGCTCGGCAAGGACGTGAAAGCCCTGCTGGACATGCCCGCCTACAAGGACGGCGTCGACATCTACGTTTACCCCAAGAGCGAAAAGCGCCTGGACGAGCGCGGCATCGACCTCAAGGAGCTGAGCAAGTTTCTCAAGGACAAGGGCGTGGGCGTGGAGCGCGACGAGTGGGTCACCATCACCGACGTCAAGGTGGACAGCGACCGCATCGAGATTCACCTGGGCGGCGGCGGCGAGGGCCGCGGCGCCAGCAAGAATGCGGAAAAGAAAGGCGCAGGATTCAAGCGCGCCGGCGGCTCGCGCATCAACTTCCGCTATGGCCGCGACCTCAGCGATCCCGACATCAAGCTCGACGCGTTTCTGCCCCTCCTCGAGCGCGTCCTCGACGCCGGCAAGCTGCACGAGAACATGGAAGTCCAGGGCCTGCCGCCCGAGTTCCAGGAAGCCATTCGCGCCAAGGACGTGGTGCAGGGCATGACCTACCAGATGGTCCTGCTAAGCGCCGGCGAGCCCGACCAGAAGAAGGTCGAAGACACGACCGACGACAGCCTCCACGAAACCTGGTACTACCTCCGCGACGGCCACCGCTGGGTAGTCAAATTCCTCAACGGCAAAGTCGCCAAAGTCCAGGTCTTCTGAGCCGTTCCCGAGCTGCCTTTGGGCGCGCTGGAGATTTGCGAGGGTCTTGTATGAGGGCACGACTTTACAAGCGGCGGAAAACTCGTCCTACGCTCGACCTGTGAGCGTTTTGTATCAGGGCACGACCGGGGTACCCTCTGGGTCGCGTGCCGAATGCGCCAACAAAAACCCTGGGCTTTAGCCCCTGCGGATTCTCAACCGGCCAGGTGCCGGGTGCCCCATCCATTCGCGTCTTCTTGCGAATGGGTGGGAGACTACCGGCCTCGCCACCCCATCAGCGCCCTCTCGAACCCGGTTCTTTCACAGGTTCTAAGGCGTCACTACTCCCGCCGGAACCGGTTCGCCTGCTCAAACTCTTCCCGCAGCGCCGCCGTGCGCAGGTTTTCGCGCAAATGCGCCAGCCGCTGCTCGAGCCCGAGCAGCGCCGCCTCAACGTTTGCGGTGTTGGTGTAAGCAATGTCGCGCCACATGGAGTAAGGGCTCGCGCCCAGCCGCGTCATCTCGCGCAGCGCCCGCCCGCCCACGTCCTTCAGCTCCGGCGCATCGCCCACTTCTTCCTCGAGCAGCGCGCTCAGTGCCGTAGCCACAAACTGCGGCAGGTGGCTCACCCAGCCCACCAGCTCATCGTGGCGCGCGGCGTCCAGGTCGATGGTCTTCGAGCCCATCGCCGCAACCCACTCCCGCCAGCCCTTTACTAGCGCTGCCGAATGGGGCGAGCGCTGCCAGCTTGGGTCGTCGGTAAACAGCCACACCGCGCCGCGAAACAGCTCCGCATCGCCCAGCGCCGCGCCGCCGCGCTCCTTGCCCGCCATCGGATGCCCAGGCAGAAACGCCGCCCGCTCCGGCGTGTTGTAGAGTCGCCCCGCCGCCGCCGTAATCTGCGCCTTGGTGCTGCCCACGTCCGTCACCAGGTGCTCCGGCCCCAGCACTCCTGCCAACTTCTCCATCCAGTCAAGCGTGGCATAGATGGGCACCGCCAGCAGCACCACCTGGCTCTCCCGCGCCGCTTGAAGAGCTTCCGGGGCAATAGAGTCGATCGCGCCCATCTTGAGCGCGGCCTGCCCGCCCTCCGCGCCCCGGTTCCACCCGGTAATCGTCCCGCGAAACCCCGCCGCGCGCAGCGCCAGCCCTGCCGATGTGCCCAGCAGCCCCGTGCCCAGAATGGCGATTCGCTCGATCATAATCTGTGTTCAGACTACTGCACTAAGCTGTGTACTCATCGAATCGGATAGCTATTACTCGCCGGAAACAATATGAAGCACGTCCGCCTCGTTCTTGCGCCCGCTTTCATCTGGTTCATCAGGTTCTTCTGAACCCTTCTCAGCTTTCTTCAGGATGAGATACAAACCGATCAAGAGGAGGCCGCAACCGGCCATCCAGCCGCCCATGAAGTACTTTTCGCGGCTTGCCGCGCCAAACTCCTGCAGCCTGGTTTCCAACACTGGTATGTGGGCATAATAAACAAGAACCGGCGCGCCTACCTTGCATCCTTGCGGCGTAAGCGGTGTTTGGCATGTGCCGCTGTCTTGTTCAAGTTTGACTCCATCGATTTCGAATTTATAGTTGTAAGTGCTGCCTCCTCTTCCGCCGGTTATGTATGTAATTGTCCCGGTTGCCGTCGCTTCGCCTTTCGCGGCATCCGCGTAGGTCCATCCCAAGAAAAATTGCGCCGAGCCGACCACCAGAAGAATAGCAGCAAGAAGCAGCGACTTCGGTGATCGAAAGAACATTCAAGTCCTCGGCTGAAGAAATATCCGTCAAGAATACTTCCTTGTTCGTAGGTCGACAGCGGCCACAAAACATTATTCAATTCATCATCCGACTCAATGTGCAATCCGGATGATGCACCGTTCCGCGGCGCCGCTTTGGCTCAAAGCGTTCTCCCCACCGCCGCCGCAATCACCCTCAGCTCCCCCACCAGCTTCTCAAACTGGTCGAGGAACAGCGTCTGCGCCGCGTCCGACGCAGCCTTGTCCGCGTTGGGATGAATCTCCACAAGAATCGCGTCCGCACCCGCAGCCACCGCCGCCTTGGCCATCGCCGGAACCATATCCCGCCGTCCCGTTCCATGCGATGGATCGCCCACAATCGGCAGATGCGACAGCTTGTGCACCACCGGAATGGCAGAAATATCCATCGTATTGCGCGTTGATGTCTCGTAGGTGCGGATGCCCCGCTCGCACAAGATCACGTCGTAGTTACCGCCGGATAGAATGTACTCGCTTGAGAGCAGCAGCTCCTCCACCGTGGCCGCAATTCCGCGCTTCAAGAGAATCGGCTTCCGCACCTGCCCCAGCTCGCGCAGCAAATTGAAGTTCTGCATGTTCCGCGCGCCCACCTGGAAGCAATCCACATAAGGCAGCATGGCCTCGATCTGCGCAATCTCCATCACCTCGCTCACGGTCAGCAGCCCATGCGCGTCAGCGGCCTCGCGCATCAGCTCGAGGCCCGGAATGCCGAGGCCCTGAAACGCATACGGCGAGCTGCGCGGCTTGAACGCGCCTCCGCGCAAAAATCCGCCGCCCGCCTTCTTCACGCACGCGGCGATGGCGAAAATCTGCTCGCGATTCTCAATCGCGCACGGCCCGGCAATCACGGCAACCTTCTCGCCGCCGATGCTTGCGCCGTTTGCAAACTCGACGACCGTGCCCTCCGGCCGCCACGCCCGCCCCGCCAGCTTGTAGGGCGCGCTGATGCGGTGCACATGCAGCACGCCGGGAAACACTTCAAACTTGCTCAAATCCAGACTGGCCGTCGAACCCACTCCGGCCAGAATTGTCTGCGTCGTTCCTGTTGTCCTGTGAACGTCCACGCCCGCCTCTTCCATGGCCTCAATCACGGCGTAGATCTGTTCCTCGCTGGCCTGTTCCTGCATGGCTACAATCATTGCTTCGTCCCTGTCTCTGGCGTCTCTGCGCCTGCTGCGGGCCCGGCAATCTTCGCCTGGGCGTTTCTCTCCGATGCCAACTCGTCCCTTTGCAGGGCCCGCATCACGTCGATAATGCGCTCGTAGATATGCGTCAGCTCAATGTCCGGCAGCGGACCATGGTTATGCGCGCGCACGTTGGCATAGATCACCTTTTCCCGCGCCGGCTCATATACCGGCAGCTGCGTTGCGGCCTTCAGGTGACCGATCATCTGCGCGGCGCGTGCCCGCTTGCTCAGCAGCTCCACCAGTTGCTGGTCCAGCACATCGATTTCCTTGCGCAATTCTTCCAGCGTCATTCCATCCTCGTGTCAGCTAGAACATTTTCATTCCACGTGCAGCGTCTCTGCGTACCCCATCCTTGCGCTTTTTTCTGGCACAAGGGTGGGAAAGCAAGAAATCACACTCCAGAAAGAGTGAACCTGAAAGTTTTCTCGGCATTCACCGGGCCAGCGCTGCCTGGGGCAGGCACAGGCCCTTGATAAATCGAGCCACTGTGCCGGGCGCTGTCTCGGGGGTGGAGTGTTCAATCAACTCCACAATCGCGCTGCCGATCGCCGCGGCATCCGCAAACTCCGCCACCTGGGCTACATGTTCCGCATTCGAGATGCCAAACCCCACGGCCACTGGCAGCGGGCTCCATTGGCGGATGCGCTCGACCAGAACCGCCGCGTCACTGGTAAGGCTCTGCTGCGTGCCGGTAATGCCCACGCGGGAAATGGCGTAAATGAATCCCCTGGAATGCGTCGCGATGGCCTCAAGCCGCTCGTCGGGACTGGTCGGCGCAGCCAGAAAAATCGGTGCCAGCCCCACCCGCTCCATCTCGGCCAGATACTCGCCCGCCTCTTCCACAATCAAATCGATCACCAGCACGCCATCCGCCCCGGCCGCCGCTGCGTCGTCCGCAAACCTGCTCATCCCGTAGCGCAAAATCGGATTCACGTAGGTGAATATCACAAGGCTCGCCCGTTGCCGCGCCTCGCGAATCTCATGGGCAAGGGCGAGCACATCCTTGAGTCGCGTTCCTCGCGCAACCGCGCGCTCCATCGCCCGCTGAATCACCGGCCCGTCCCCCAGCGGATCGCTGAACGGCACGCCCAGCTCGATCACATCCGCGCCCGCGTCAATCGCCGCAATCGCAATGGCGCGCGTAGCCTCGATGCTGGGATCGCCGGCCGTCAGATAGACGACCAGCCCGGGTTTGTGATTGAAATGGATCGCCATGGAAATCTACACCCCCTGGAGCTTCAACTCCTCGGCCAGAATGCCCATATCCTTGTCGCCGCGCCCAGAAAGGTTCACCACCAGTATGTCATGCGCAGCGAGCGTGGGAGCCAGCTTGAGCGCCTCGGCCACCGCATGCGCGCTCTCAAGCGCCGGCAAAATCCCCTCCGTCCGCGCCAGCCGCACCACCGCGTCCAGCGCCTCCGCATCGTCCGCTGAAACATACTCCGCGCGTCCCGTGTCATGAAGCGCCGCATGCTCCGGCCCAATCGACGCATAATCCAATCCGGCAGAGACGGAATGCGTCAGCGCAATCTGCCCATCCTCATCCTGCAGCACGTACGAATACGTCCCCTGCAGCACCCCCGGCGACCCACCGGCAAAGCGCACCGCGTGATCGCCCAGCGCCGTGCCGCGTCCGCCGGCCTCCACGCCAATCAGCCGGACCTGCCGGTCGGGAATGAACTCGTAGAACGCTCCAATCGCATTGGACCCACCGCCCACGCAGGCAACAACTGCGTTGGGCAATCTTCCCTCTTTTTCGAGAATCTGTTCTTTGATCTCGCGGCTGATGCAGCGATGAAAATCCCGCACCATGGTCGGATAAGGATGCGCCCCCAGCGCTGACCCGAGCAGATAATAGGTGGTCCGCACGTTGGTCACCCAGTCGCGCATTGCCTCGCTGATCGCATCCTTCAGCGTCTTCGACCCCGACGAAACCCCGCGCACCTCCGCGCCCAGCAGCCGCATGCGCATCACGTTCAGCGCCTGCCGCGCCATGTCTACATCGCCCATGTAGATCACGCACTCCAGGCCCAGCAGCGCGCACACCGTAGCCGTGGCCACGCCGTGCTGCCCCGCGCCCGTCTCGGCAATCACGCGCTTCTTGCCCATGCGCCTGGCCAGCAGTCCCTGCCCCAGCGCGTTGTTGATCTTGTGCGCCCCGGTGTGCAGCAGGTCCTCGCGCTTCAAATAAATCTTCGCCCCGCCCAGCTGCTCCGTAAGCCGCTTGGCAAAGTAGAGCGGCGTCGGCCGCCCCGCGTAATCCTTCAAGAGGCCGGCCAGCTCCGTCTGAAACGCCGCATCCTCTTTGGCGACGTCGTACTCGTGCTCCAGCTCCACCAGCGCCGCCATCAGCGTCTCCGGCACATACCTGCCGCCATACACGCCAAACCGCCCCGGCCGCGACTCCGACGGTACTGAAGGAAGAATTACCGATGCCATTTGAGAGGCCTCCTGCGTGCATACATAGAGATGGGAACTCTTCAGTGTACTAGGGGATGCGTTGTACGCCATACAACGAGAGACGGAGGGCCTCCGATGCCCATCAAGCTCAGTCTCGAAACCGAGCGCCAGGTCGCGCAGGAGATTGCCAGCGGACGCTTTCACTCGGTCGGTGAAATCGTCCAGCAAGGCGTCCGAGCGCACGCGCTTTCTGCCTCCGTCCTTGTGGAGTTCTGTAAGCTCTGCGATCGGGCACATGAGTTATGGCTTAATCATCTCGAACTATTTGACAACAACCCGCGCCGGGCCGACCTTATGAAATCGATTGCCAGTTGCGAATTGAAGCGTCTTTTGATCGTCAGCCAGGAGTATTCATTACTTCAAATCAGAAAACTTCACCACAAAGCTGCTCTGAATGGCAATATCACGCTTGGAATTGACTACGTTCTCAAATATGGTGGCTGGCCTGATTCCGTACGCGATCGCCTTGAGGCACTAGAAAAAGAACTAGATGGTTTTGCATCTCCATTGCGCGGCGTTCGCAACAAAATATTGTCGCATAACGATCTCGCCACAATCGTGGCAGGTGCTCCGCTGGGAGCCTTCGCCAAAGGCGATGATGTGAAGTACTTCGAGCTTCTTCAAGAGTTTGTAAATATTGTTCATGATCAAGTTGTTGGAGGCCCATATCCGTTCAGCAATAACGTAATAAACGATATAGCGTATTTTTTGCGTACGATCAAGCCGTGATAGAGAGGGCGAGTGGGGCGCCCTAAGCTTTTCAGAATCTTTATCTTTTTATAACTAGCCGGTGCCCCATCCTTCCCGCGTTTCTTGCGGGAAGGATGGGGCACCATGAACCAGATGGTACGTTAGCACACGCGCCTGAACGGCAAGTCCCGCAGGTTGTCATGCCCGGGCCCTATTCTCCACAAACTGCGGAGCCACAAGCACGACCGGCTTCTGATCCGGGATGGTCGCTATCATCTCTGCTGGATTGATTCGCGGAGGTCACAGCGCCCCTCCGCCGGCTTCAGTGCGTATCCCCTTTTACCGCTGGCGTCGGCTTGTTAACGGGAGCTTTGGCCTAGCTAACGGTAGGCTTGGAGTTACCCATCGGGTTCTATAAAAGCGGATGTCAAGAAAAAACACTCTTCCTCTTCCGCTAGGAGGGGATGTTTTTCTGACATCCGGCCCCCATCCGCAGATGCACGAATCCTGGCCGAGGCGCGGCTGGGCCGAACCGATTTTGCCGGTGGTTGCGGAATCATGAATTGATGCGTTCCTTCGCGTGGCCTCATTGCGCCTTTAAGCAGCGTGCTGGCAATTGCCAACCATGGTTCTATCTGAGACTCGTGGCCTATGGCTTTGTTGGGTTGTCCGAGGGGGCATATGGTGGGCCTGAAACTTCGCCTCTTGAAGGCGTTGGCTTAACCCGACGGAGGATACTCACCCTCGAACCCGAGCGCTCAGTGCCGGCGAATCGCGCATACGATAATCTCGCATTCCGACAGGCGTTGCGCGCTCAAGCTGCTTTTGACTTCAGATATTCGGCGTCGAAGGATTCTCCTTGCTACCAGATCTTCAATGCAATGGCGGCGATCTTGCGCGCCCAGGTCAAACGCGCCATCTCCGGTCGCATTCCTTTCTTCAGCAGCCCAAGGTAAAACTCGCGAAATACTCCCTGGCCAGTGCTGGCCGCGTTGGCCGCGCCCTTGAACACGTTCTTCAATTCGTGGTTGTAGTTCCAGTTCAGCCCGCGGACCTGTGCCTGTCCTTTTTTTTGCGCTCGAGTTGACCGCCAATCACGCGGTACTCGGCGCTGTCGCGGGTCTCCAGCGCCAGTCCGCAGTAAGTCCAGAACTGGCGCTTGGTGCGGAATCGGTGCGGCGTCTGCACCCGACCGATTAGAGCATTTCTCCTGAAGGTGTATAGTAGAGCTGGCGATTCTTCGCGCACATGCTATGGCGCGCCCTTATTCGGATGATTTGCGGCGAAAGCTGCTTGAGGCCTTCGATCAGGGCAACGGGAGCCTATCGGAGTTGGCCGGTCACTTCGGCGTCAGCTTAGGCCCGACAATCTCACTTCGCACAAGGTAAGCGGAGTGCGAGAAAGAATTGAGGCGGCAGGAGCTCGGCTGCTCTCCCCACCGCCTTACTCGCCCGGCCTGAACCCCATCGGGAGAGCCTGGGAGAAGCTCAAACAGCTCTCGCGCGCTGCCAGGGCAAGGACTAAAGAGGCTCTCGATGAGGCCTTCGCCCAAATGCTCCCCTGGCTCACCGCAGAGCATGCAAAAGCCTCGTTCAGACTACCCTGCAATGCTCTACAGTAAGGAGAAATGCTCTAGTACTACAGTTGTAGATCGGAGATTCCGGAGGGAGCAGGGGGTTTCAACCCCCGGAACGAGAGCGAGATTGCGCGGCCTTTAGGCGCGGGCCATTGCCCTTTTTCTGCAACAAGGAACAAGTACAACTGTAGTACTAGTGGCGTTGTTCTCGAGTGTTTCCCGTGACCGAAGTGGCTTTGTTCGCATCGAACAGTCTGAGGAGAACACGATGCCCCAAAGCGCGCACGAACGAACTGCGGAACTTCACAACCTGGCCGAGCATGCCCATGCTGCGGCTGCTGCCGCCCACGGCAAAGGGGATCACATGACCGCTCACGAACTCAGCAAGCAGGCTCTCGAACACTCGATGAACGCTTACAAGCACTCGGAGCAACTGTCGGAAGAAGGGCACGCACTGGCGAAAGCCTGAGCGTGCGCGAGCCCCAGGCAGCAGCCAAGGGGCCTCTTATCCGGCAGAGAGCTCTGCCGCCGCCAGGACCGCCAGCGTCGCTTCCAGGCTCGCCGAGTCTTCCACATTGAGCGACTTTTGCGCCGAGTCGATCTGCTTGAGCAGGCCGCAAAGTACCTTGCCGGGGCCGACCTCGATGAAGTGAGTTGCCCCGGCGGCCACCAGGGATTGCACGCAATCGACCCAGCGGACCGCGCCGGTGACCTGGCGGATGAGTGCGTCACGGGCGCCATCGGCGGTCGAGAGCAGGCTGCCGGTCACGTTGGCGGCCACGGGAATGGCCGGATCGGCGAGCATAAGGCCGGCCAGCACACGGGCGACCTCTTCCTGCGCGGGCTGCATCAAGGCGCAGTGGAAGGGCGCGCTCACCGGGAGCAGGACGGCGCGGCGCGCGCCTTTGGCCTTGGCCAGTGCCGAGGCTCGTTCGACCGCGGCCAGCGCGCCGGAGATGACTGTCTGGCTGGGCGAGTTCAGGTTGGCGGCGGCCACGGGCAGGCCGGTCTCCGCCGCTGCTTCACGGCAGGCCTCGGCCACCTGGGCTGGGTCCAAAGCAAGGATGGCGGCCATGGCGCCCTCGCCGGCCGGAACGGCCAGTTGCATGGTGTGGCCCCGGGCTTTCACGGCGCGCACGGCGTCGGCAAAGCCGAGGGTTCCGGCGGCCACATGGGCCGACCACTCGCCCAGCGAATGACCCGCAGCCAGCGCCGGATACACGCCGTGCAGGGCCAGCACGCGCCAGGCGGCCACGCTGACGGTCAGAATGGCCGGCTGGGTATTCTCCGTAAGCTTCAGCTCGGCTTCCGGGCCTTCGAAAATGAGTTTGGAAAGCGGAAAGCCGAGGGCTTCATCGGCCTCGGCGAAGGTTTGCCGGGCGATGGGAAAGCGCTCGGCGAGGTCGCGGCCCATGCCAACGGCCTGCGAACCCTGGCCCGGAAAGAGGAAGGCGAGTTTGGTGGACATTTCGAGATTGATTTTAGCGCGGGATGCGAGCCCGCTGTATTCTTTAGGGACGGGACTAACGATGGCCGAGATGTCTGTAAAGAGCAGGAGCGCGCTTGCGGAGGCGGAACTGGCCGAACAGAAGGAGTTCGCTCTTCCTACGGCTCAGTGGCAAGCATTCCTCGCCGCGCCTGACAGGCCGACCCAATTCAACCCCGCGCTCCACCGTTTACTGACGGAGCCGAGTGTCATTGAACTGGCCAATAGAAAGCAGAAATAGAATTCAATTCCTGGTCGCCGGCTCCGCTCCGGCTTGAGCAGAGTTCAGTTCCAGCGCTTCTTGTCGTCGGGGTCTTCGTCCAGCTGGCGACCCTGGCCGTCGAAGCGGACCGTCCGTCCCTGCGAGCGCATGTAGACCTCGAACTTGCGCGCGGCGCGGCGGCGCTTCCAGCGGTAATAGCGGTTGCGCAGGGCGTACCAGCGCTCGCTGAAGACAAAGGTGACGCCGCGGCGCGGGGCCAGCCGGATGAAGAGCAGGCCGGCAAGCGCTCCGCCTAGCTGGGCAAAGGCATACATGCGCTGCTGCCCGAAAAGCATGGCAATGGCAATGAGCCCATAGAGCACCGCCATATAGCGGGCCTTGATGCCGATGGTGAAGAAAAGCAGAAACTCCATGTCCCCGTAAAGGTAGCCAATGGCCACCAGCAGGCCGAAGATGCCTCCAAAGCAGCCGAAAAGCGGGACCTCGAGCAGTGCGATCCCCAGAGTTCCGCTGACCGCGTAGATGGCCAGCGCGGCGGCCGCGGTGCCCACGACCGATGCGGCGTAAAGGCCCAGAAGCCAGCTCTCGCTGTGCAATTGCTCAAGAAAACCGGCCAGGAACCAGAGCGAGAGCAGTTCGAAGAGGGTTCCCACCAGGCTGGGGTGGATGAAGCTGTAGGTGAACGGCTGCCACAGCGCGCCGTGGAGAAACGTGTAGGGCGCGAAGCTGAGATATTTCAAGAGCCCGCCGGCCAGACCGGGCGCGGCCAGCCCCGCCACCAGCAGGGCGAAGAAGGCAGCCATGTTGCCCAGCACCAGCAGCCGGGTCGCGCCGCGGAAGTCGGGGAAGGAAAACGGGCTTGCGCTAGATCGGGGCATCGCTCTCCTCAGGGTATACGGTGCGGCGGGGAATGTCATGGGGAACGCCATGCCAGGCTCGAACGCATGTCGACGATCAGTTGGGTTCCGTTACGAAATGACCATCAGGCCGCGCAGGCCGGCTGCATCCGCGGCGCGGGGCCGAAGACGACGTTGTCCTTGAAGATGGGCACGACCACCAGTGACGGCTCCTCCGTCAGCAGAGCGCGCTGATGCCCTCGCCGGGCGGCAAATCCCTTTCCATGCTGGAAAGAGTGCTGCGGGTACCTAAACCAACCGGCGTTTTGATCGTCTGTTCCATACGTGCGGGCTGAATGGCAAGAAGGGCGCTGGCGCTGGCCAGGTCGGGCCCTGCCGGGGAGATGGGCGCGTCGTGGACCGTGGACAAGGAAATCAAGGAAATTGGGCTAGGTTGGACAGATTGACGCGCAAAGCAGGGCAGCCGGAACCAGACCGAAGCGCAGGATCAAACGGGGAAAATCCATGGCGTATGCTCCTCGGGTTGGGAGGTTTCAGGCAGGAAGCGGGTGCTGCCCCTTGACCTGAGACCGGGTTCTCCCAAAGAATAGCGATGTTGCACAGCGAAGTAGCGTCATCCTACTAGATGAATGCCCTGGAAAGAGAGGAGGCTGCCATGCCCAGCTGCCCTGAATGCGAGAATGATCTAGACGTTGAATTGGACGAGTTGGAAGAAGGCGACGTAGTTGCCTGTGAGGAATGCGGGACCGAGTACGAGGTGGTCGGCGTTGAACCGCTGGAGTTGGCGCGGGTGGACGGCGATCTGGATGACGACGAACCGCTGGAAGAGGAAGAGGAGGACGAGTGAAGCTGAAACATGGGGGTTTGCTGGCCGGGGTAGTGTTCGCGCTCTGTGCGGCAGGGGTGTTTCCCGTGGGGACTGTAGGAGGGCTGTTGAGTCCGCCTCTGGCCCAGGCGCAGAACCTTGGCCAGCGGGTGGTGAATGGAAGTGTGGTCGACGCGGGTTCCACCCCGGTGCCGGGCGCGACGGTCTTTCTCAAGGACATCAAGACCAAGCTGATTCGCAGCTTTACCTCTGACCCTACGGGCCGGTTCCGTTTTGCGCAGGTCGATATGGCCGAAGACCACGAGCTGTGGGCGGAGAAGGATGGCCACAAGAGTGCCGTAAAAACGGTGAGCCAGTGGGACACGCGCAAGGACTACGAGCAGGAGTTGAAGCTGAAGTAGACGGCTCTAGTGTCCTGAGTCTGAAGTATGCAACACAAATCTGGCGGTCATTCTGAGCGAACGGGGCCTCGAACGTCTTTTAGTTCAGGGGGGTGAGTCGAAGAATCCGCGGCTGTTCTTCGATGGACCTCAGACTCACCACTTTACCCCTCCAGCTTTTTAACCACCAGCTCATTCAGCAGGGCCGGGTTCGCCTGGCCCTTGCTCGCCTTCATCACCTGGCCCACAAAGAATCCGGCCACGGTGGTCTTTCCTGCGCGATACTGCTCCACCTGCTTGGGATTGGCGGCGATCACCTGGTCGATCATGGCCTCAATGGCGGAAGCGTCGGTGATCTGCTCCGGCTTCTCCCGTTCGTAAACGGCGGGGAAGTCCTCCTCTTTTTCAAAGCACACATCCAAAAGCTGCTTCAGCTGCTTGGAGCTGATCTTGCCCTCGTCGAGCAGGTCGGCGGCCTGCACAATGCCGGCCATGGAGACGGGCGACTGCTCCTGCTCCAGGTTGAGCGCGTTCAGCCGTCCGCCGATCTCGCTGAGCAGCAGATTGGCCACGCGGCGGGGATTGCGCGCGGTGCGGGCGGCGTCCTCAAAGCGGTTGGCAAACTCGCGCGACGAGGTGAGCGTGGCGGCGTCTTTGGCGTTGAGCTCGTACTCGGCGATCATGCGGGCGCGGCGCGCTTCCGGCAACTCCGGGAGCTTTTTCTTTGCTTCCGATAAAAACTCTGCGGACACGATCAGCGGCGGCAGATCGGGCTCGGGAAAGTAGCGATAGTCGTGGGCCTGCTCCTTGGAGCGCATGGAGTGGGTGCGGCCCTCGGCGGCGTTCCACAGCCGGCTCTCCTGGGCCACGCGGCCGCCGGCTTCGATCACCTCGATTTGCCGCTCGACCTCGTATTCGATTGCGGCGCGGACAAAGCGGAAGCTGTTCACGTTCTTCACTTCAGCCTTGGTGCCGAAGCGCTCCGCGCCTTTCAGCCGCACGCTCACGTTGGCGTCGCAGCGCAGCGAGCCTTCTTCCATGTTGCAGTCGGAGACAGCGGTGTAGAGCAGGATTTCTTTGAGGCGCGTGAGGTACTCGAAGGCCTCGTCGGCCGTGCGGATGTCGGGCTCGGAGACGATCTCAACCAGCGGCGTGCCGCAGCGGTTCAGGTCGAGATAGGTGCGCGTGGCCGAGTCGGCGAATCCATCATGCAGGCTCTTGCCGGCGTCCTCTTCCATGTGCAGGCGGGTGATGCCGATTCTCTTCACGGTGCCTGTCGCCGTGGGCACGTCGATCCATCCATGCTCGGCGATGGGCTTGTCGTACTGCGAGATCTGGTAGCCCTTGGGCAGGTCGGGATAAAAATAATTCTTCCTAGCAAAAATCGAGCGCTCGCGGACCTGGCAGTTGATCGCGAGTGCGGCCAGCGTGGCAAACTCGACGGCCTTGGCGTTGAGCACCGGCAGGGCGCCGGGCAGGCCCAGGCAGACGGGACAGATGTTGG
>Ga0302319_10014165_pt1 | contig 14897 bp, 10 predicted proteins | sample Bog_T0_2_FD_203319 | JGI IMG/M metagenome (GOLD analysis project Ga0302319, IMG submission 203319) | Peat permafrost microbial communities from Stordalen Mire near Abisko, Sweden - Bog_T0_2 | ecosystem: Environmental > Terrestrial > Soil > Wetlands > Peat | place: Sweden: Abisko, Stordalen Mire... | reverse complement strand
AGGTCCGTTCCGTCCTCGATCCCGTCGCAGTCCACGGAGAGGTCCACCGGTTTTCCCAAATCCACCTTGGAAGCACCCCACTTGGCGTTGGCGAGGGACAAAATCTGCACTTCGTAGCTTCCGGCAGCCGCGTAGCCCTCGTGTCGGATCTTGCCGCTGGGGGTGGTGGCGCCGGGGATCAGGACGCCAAGCGGATCCTTGAGCTTGTACACCATTCCCGAAAGGGGCTTCTTCCTCTTGTCCTGCACCAGGACGTCCACGAAATGGTTCTGCGTCTGGGTGGTCTGGTAGGGTGGTGGAGCCATGGCTGCGACGGACTTGGACCCTTTCATGGCCGCGGACTTGGCAGCGGATGCCGATGCTGCAGGTCCCGCCTGGGAACCGCTCCCCGCCTCGCCGATCATCACTGTCATGCAGCCCAGCACCACAGTGGACGGCGGACCAACGCACACCGCCATGTCGCCCATGCGCGCGGCGGGCTTTTTCCCGATGAACACGCCGGTGCTGCCCAGGGTGATGGGGCCTCCCACATGCGGAATGGGTGGCGTGCCCGGCGTCATCATGGGGCACACATGCATGTCGCCCAATGTGGCCGCGGGCATCTTCCCGATCAGCACGGTGGGCACTCCGGGCCCGGTGATGGTCCCGCCGTGGGCGGTCATGTCGGTCAAGCGAGCGGCTGGTTTTCCGGGCATTGCGGGGCTCCGATGCAGGGTTTCGATGGGGATTGTCGAAGGTGAAAACTGCGTTCACCATCCCAGGAAGTCCAACAGGTTTCTTTGGGGCCCCCAGCCATATCCATGTTCCCGGTCGGCCACGCGTCACCGCGAGGCCCGTGAAGCCCTAGAACGCCATCACGGGCAGGGTTTGCGCTCCTTGCGCGCCGGTCCAGTGCACGAACAGACGACCCCTGGCATCTGGAACGGGCAGGTCCAAGGCACCCTGCGAGGCGTTCCTCGCCACCAGCGGCCGCCCCAGCGCGTCCAGGACCTGGACGCGCCCGGCGGCGGGCAGATCCAGGTGGATGCCGGTTTCTGTCCAACGGGCGCGGAGGACCGGACGGTTCCCGGGTCGGATGGCGACCTGGGAAGGAGCGGCGGCCCGCAATTCCACCCAATTGAGGTCGAACTGCCCGATCCAGGATAGGTGCAGGGTGAAGGTGCCGGCGGGGACTTGGACGGAGTCCGAGGCGATGGTCTGCCAGTCGGAACTGTTCCCCCAGTTTCCGGTGTTGGGAACCTTGACGGTGGCCAGGGTGGTCGCGCCGACCTTCAGGGCGACCTTGGCGGTGTCCTGGGGCGTCGCGACGCGCATCGCGATCACGGCCATCTCCTGGCGCGAGCTCGTCAATTGGAACTCCGCCCAACTGCCGTTCTGGGAGTAGGAGAGGTAGCCGGCCGTCCCGGTGCCGTTCACATACATGCCGGAAGTTGGGTCGATCGCCGCGTTGGCATCGGCGTAGACGCGCAGGGAATCGCCCGAGGAGCTGTCGGGCGGGTCGGAAAGGACCGCCTGTCCCGAATCGGGATGGCCATGGAATTCGAACCAGTCCAGATCCATGACGTTGGTCCAATCGATGCGGACCGTGAGGGGACCGGAGGGGACCTCGAAGGAATCGGTGCTGATGGTGGCCCAGTCGCCCCAGCCCCCGGTGGTGGGAAACGAGGTGGTGTTCACCAGGGTTCCGTTGATCTTGACCGTGAATCCGGTGGTGCGGTCGGAGGCGACCCGAAGCGACATGCTGACCTTCCGGGCCTGGGGCATGGTCACGTTCCACTGCGCCCAGCTCTTCAAGGCTGAATTTCCCAGGTACAGGCTGTCGGATCCGCTGTTGGTGTTCTTGGTCAGCACGCTGTCCTTGACGCAGGTCTCGGCTTGGATGCGGCCGGGAAGCAGCGAGCTGTCGATGGGCTCGGGGCCGAAGGTGTATTGCGTGTTGCGGGCGCGGATGGCCGCGCGGACGAACCGACCGCTGGGGGTGAGGTCCTTGGTGGTGTCCCATCCGCCGGCCGTGGAGGCGGTGCCCGTCAGGATCGCGGCGGCTTCGGCCTTGTTCTCCACCGACCAGTTGCAACTGGAAATCCGGTTGGAGTCCAACCAGGCGAGCCACCGGTTGGATTCGGCGGTGTAGATCTTGCCGTCGGATCCTCCGTCGTCCAGGGTGGTGCCCCATTCCGTGACGAAGACCGCTTTGCCCCGGGAAAGGGCGGAATCCCCCTGCCAGCGAAGCGAGTCGCCGTGGGACCCGGCGTAGAAGTGCAGGGTGTAGGCCATGTTGGAGTCGACCACCGGATCCCGGGTGGCCTCGTCCAGGTCCCGGGACCATTCCCGGCTTCCCACCACGATCAGGTTGCGGCTGTGCTTGCGGATGACCGGTATGACCGAATTCGCGTAGGCCTTGATCTGTTCCCAGGTGTAGTCGTTGGACCAGGGTTCGTTGAAGATCTCGAAGACGACCCCGGGATTGTCTCCATAGAGTGCGGACAGGGTGTCGAAGTAGCCGATGGCGTCGGAGAGGTGCGCCGGAGCGTGGTGCGAGTGCCAATCGACGATGGAGTAGATCCCGCGGCGGGTGGCCTGGTCGACGATGGTCTCGGTCATCTGCATCCCGGTGTGGATGTCCGCGGGAGAGGCGATCCCGCTCATGGCTCCGGAGGCGTCCACGAAGTCCGCCCCCATGGCGGCGCGCAGGATGGAGCAGTGGAAGTCGTCCACCAGCCAGTCCACGATCTGGGGGGTCCAGAACTGGCCCATCCAGTTGTTCCAGAAGAAGCTCATCCCGGCGAGCTGGACCGTGTCCCCGCTTTTCTCTCCGACGATCCGATTCCCCTGGGCCAGCAGCCGACCGTGGATGTCCACCGGATTGGCGGCCCGGACACCCGCGGAAAAAGTCAGCGAAAGAAGGACGGTGACGGTTGCGCGTCGAAGCATTTGGACTCCGGAAAACGATGATGCGGAGCCTGACCTTCCGGCCGGGCACCCATACCATACCTGCGAATCCGAAATTCATGGGGTGGTTTTCGCCCCCTTTGCCGCATGCCCGCTGCCGTCGTCGTCGTTGGCCGCCCCGGCAGCCGCCCGCGAATGTCTAGGGCCCGCCCCAGAGCCCGATGTCGCAGCGGGCGCCGTCGGGAAACCGGTGCAGGCTCCACTCCCCGGCACCCAACAGCGGACTGAAGGCCGACAACGCCCAAGGCCCGGATCCCCGAGGTGGGTCCGGCATGCGCGCGTGCTTCCACCAGGGTGCGGCCTCCACCTCCCGGCGCCTGTTTTCCGCGGCGGCACGGTCCAACGCCGAACCCCGCAGGACGGGGTCGCGCCTCCAGTTGCCGTAGCGGTCGGGAAGGGTGTCGTTGGTCCATCCACCCAAGCCTTGGGGCCCGCGGACCACGGTTTCACCCCCGTGCCTCCAGAAACAGGACGTCTCCACGCGGGCGAGCCCCGTCCCCCGAAAGCGGATTCCGTCCCCGGACCCATCCACGAACAGGCAGGATCGGAAGAGCGGTGCGGAGAGCTCCGACACCACGTCGGCCACCGCGGATCCGCCGACCACGCTGTGGGAGATCCGCGGCGCGGCCCCCTCCAAGGCGGCGATCCCGATCCCGCAGTCCTCGAACACGGCGTGGCGGATCTCGCCCGTGCCGGCCACAAACGTCGCTCCAGTGCGGGCTCGATGGATTTCCAGCCATTGGAGATCCACGGTCCCCTCCTCGGCTTGTTCCACCCGGATCCCTCCCCAGGACAGGCCTTGGTCCGCCGCCGCGGGCCGGAACACCACCGGGTGGCTCGGTGTTCCGCGGACGAAGAAGGAGCCTCCGGCGATGGACACCGTGGTGCCGCCCTGGCTGCCCGAACTGTCGCTGCACGTCGGTTGCGCACTGGTGAGGACCAGGGTTCCCGCGGCGAGACCCAGGACCTGGCCCGGACCCACCACGACGGATCCGGAGATGTGCAGCGGGCCGAGGTCCGGCCACCAATGCAGGTCGTCGACGGGGAGACGGCCGCACAGAGGCGAATTGGCCGAGCCGGGGGCGTGGCTGGTGTCGGCCCAGGTCGTCGCTCGTCTGGCGACGGGAGCCGAGGCCGCCGTCGGAACCCGGAGCGGGCCGGAGTCCATGGCCGGCGATACGCCCTCGGGAACTCCCGGAGAGGTCGCCGCAAGCAGGAAGCAAAGCGTTGGAACGGTCGTCCGCATCGCTGGCCAGTCTACCACCTTCTCTCCCATCGCAATGCGGCTCGGCAGTCGTTCCCCAGGCGAGGCGGTTCTATCTTTTTGGAGCTTTTCCACCAACATCCATACCACACCACAGAAGGAAGTGTTCCATGGCTATCACCAAGGTCTGGCTCGACGAGACGGAAAACGAATGCACGATGTGCGGAGCCTGCGAAGCCGTCGCGGACACGGTGTTCTCCGTGCCAGAGAAGATGATCGTGAAGAAGGGCGTCGACTTCTCCAAGTACGAAGCCGAGATCAAGGAAGCCTCGGAAGGCTGTCCGGTGGCGACCATCGCCTTCGAGATCGACGGATCCGGCAAGCGCGACAACAATTATTGAGGTTTTGGTTTCTTCGGGAAGCCGTCTTCGCGAGGGATGCGGACAACATCGCATCCCTCGGGTTTTCCTCCTGATTTAGCACTGGACCGGACGCGGCGCGGGGTGTCATACTCGGAGGTATGAACCAGTCCAAGACCGCCAGCTCGGCTTATTTCGCGCTCCCCAAATTCTCCCGCGGAGATCTGGAGGAGATCATGAAGGACATGCGTCCGCACGAAGTCCACGAGATCGCCCCCGAGATGCCCTTCTATCCCTTCCCCGACGACACGAAGACCGACGCCGAGTCCGGCAGCTTCCCCGGATTGGAGTAGCGGGGAACCGCCCGACAGGACTCCCCATGGTCGTGACGGGGCGAAGACGGAGGAGTCTTTGGTCATTCCACAAAAGGGGAGATGGCGATCGGCCCTGCTGGCGGGCGGAGCGCCTATAGGTTTGGGTCACCACGTGTCCCAATCCACTCGAAGGGGAGATTCACCAATGACCATCGCCAGGATTCGCCCCCGCAAGCTGCTTCTCCTGATATCCTCGCTGGGAGGTGCCTTGGCCGTCCAGGCCCAGTCGACGGCCACGGTGACCAATCCCTTCATCTACGCGGATGTTCCGGATCCTTCGATCGTCCAGGTCGGGGGCAAGTACTACATGACCAGCACGACCATGCACTTCTGTCCGGGCGTGCCCGTGATGGAATCCAGCGACCTGGTGCATTGGAAAATCGTGAGCTACGCCTACAACACCCTGGCCAACACCGACCAGTTCAACCTGAACAACGGGAAAAACGCCTACGGCGGGGGATCCTGGGCCAGCAGCCTGCGCTGGAAGGGCGGCACCTTCTACATCCTGGTGGGCTCCCTGACCACCAGCAAGGAATACCTCTACAGCACCACGGACATCACCGCCACCCCGTGGAAGCTGGTGGGCACGTTCGGCTACTACCACGACGCATCGTTGCTCCTGGACGACGATGGTCGCAACTACATCGTCTACGGAAGCGGCGACATCAAGATCGTCGAGCTCACATCGGACCTGACCGGCATCAAGGCGGGCGGAGCGAACCAGACCTTGTTCACCAACGCGGCGACGCCCACCGGATCCACCTCGGACCTGGGAGAAGGCTCGCACATCGAGAAGGTCAACGGCTACTACTACATCTTCAACATCTGCTGGCCCTCCGGGTGGCCCCGCACGGAGGTCATCCACCGGTCCCAGACTCTGCTCGGAACCTACACGGGCGAGGTCGGCATGAAGAGCAGCGGCTTCGGCGATGGCGTCGCGCAAGGCAGCGTGGTGCAGATGGCCGACTCGAGCTGGATGGGCTACCTCTTCACCGACCAGGGGTCCTTGGGTCGCAGCCCCTACCTGATCCCCGTGACGTGGTCCAGCAACTGGCCCGTGTTCAACAACGGCACGGTTCCAGCCACGGTCACCGTTCCATCGGCCGCGGGCGCCGCGACGGGCACCGGAGTGGTTTCGTCGGACGACTTCGTCGGCAGCACGATGAAGATGGAATGGCAGTGGAACCACAACGCCGACAACGCCAACTGGTCGCTCTCGGCCCGGCCGGGGTACTACCGGATCACCACCTCGCGGACCGACGCCAGCATCCTCACCGCCAGGAACACATTGACGCAGCGTTCCTTCGGGCCCAAGTGCTCCGGCCGGATCGCGCTCGACGCCACCGGCCTGAAGGACGGCGACATCGCGGGCCTGGCCGCGCTCCAGGACAGCCTCGGATTCGTGGCCGTCAAGAAGACGGGAACCGCCTTGGCGGTCGTGATGTACGAGGGACCGAACCAGGTGACCAGCGTCGCCCTCGCGCAGAACCGGGTCTACCTGCGGATCGACATGGATTTCACCAACCAGACCGACAAGGCCACCTACTTCTACAGCCTGGACAGCACCACCTGGAAGTCCATCGGCAACACCGTGTCCATGCACTACACCCTCGGCATGTTCGTGGGGTATCGATTCTCCCTGTTCGACTACGCCACCAAGACGGCTGGCGGATACGCCGACTTCGACTGGTACAAGATCGGAGCCACCTCCACCGACGTCATCGACCTGTACCAGACCACTTCCCTCGCGTCGGAGACCGCGGTTCCCGGCTCGGACGCCGCGCTCCGCTTCGTTCGCGCTGTCGCGCGTTCCGGCAAGTCCATTTCCGTGGATTACGAACTGGGCAGGGCCGGATCGGTGGATCTCCTCCTGGTGGACACGCGCGGAGCGATCGTCGACCGCGCCTCGTCCGGTCGGCAGTCCGCCGGGTCGCACGGGTTCGTGTTCGATGCGACCAAGCTCCCCGAGGGCCATTACATGCTGGTCGGTCGGCTGGACGGAACGGTGTTCCAGGCGCGTCCGGTCGCGCTGGTGAACTGAAGGCTAGTCCAGGAAGTCCTTGTCCTTGAGCTTGCGCGGCAGGTATTCGTCGGAGGCGAAGGTGATCCCCTTGGCGGAAAGCGCTTCGAGTTCCAGTTTCACCTTGGAACTCAGCATGCGCTGGATCTCCGTCTGCCAGGCCTTCTTCCCCGCGAACCACGGGTAGGCCATGATCTCCTTGGCCCGGGCGATGTCCGTGTCCTCCAGGCGGATGGTGACCTCCTCCGGGATCTGGAACGTCTCCACGTCCTTGCTGGACAATCCGATGAACTTGGCGTTGGGGATGGCCATCCGTCTGCTCTCGTAGGCCAGCGAGATGGAGCCCTGCTTGACCACCGAGTAGATGTAGTAGCCCCAGGGATCGTTGTCGACGAACACGTAGAGCGGGAGCTTCAGCTCGTTCACCATGCGGTGCATGAGCCGCCGCACGCCGCGCGGGGGCTGGCCTCCGCCGTGGATGAGGATGCAGTGGTGCTGACGCCAGAATTTGTCCTCGTTGAGGCGGCGCCACATGGCGTCCTTCTCCACCAGCAGGATGAACTTGGCTTCGCATTCGCGGAACTGGATGACGTCGGGCTCCACGATGGAGGGGACGGACCAGCCTCCGGTGCCCATGCGCCGCGCGTCGATGACGTCGCCGCCGTCCACCACCGTGATCTCTCCCACCATGGCCCCCTTGTTGGAGGCGAACAGGTGCAGCTCCTCGCGGAGGCTGTCCAGCGTCACCTCCAGGTCCTCGATGATGGGGTCGGATTCTGCCTGGTCGTCGAAGGTGTTCTCGCGGGTGCCCGCGATGGTGTGCTTGGTCATGTAGTACAGGTCGCGGATCGAGTTGGTCTTGCCCGCGTGCACCAGCCGCTTGCAGGCTTCGGCCACCAGCAGCGTCTGCATGAACTTCTTGGACTGGCCCAGGTTGAAGAACTCGCGCGCGGTCTTCCCTTCGCCCATCTCGATGATGCGCTTGACCTCGTTGAAGTTCACGTTGGCCAGCGTGCGGGAGGGTACGTGGAAGAGCGGGTCGTTCCCGGCCAGGCCCTGGCTGTGCACGTTCTTCGCCATCTGGACGATCTTCTCGTCCGTGGAGAACTTCTTCTTGGAAGCGCTGTTCATGCTTCGTCCTCTCCGAAGAGGTTGAGCGTGGTGCCAACGGGGCCCGCGGGCTCCGAATGGCCTTCGCGCGGCGCGCGGACCTTGTGCGATGCGGCGGGGTGGACCGGGGCGGCCAGGCTTTCCAGGTCGCCTTCCACCGGTTCCTCGGGACCGGCGTCGATCCTTCCCGGTGCGGATTCGTCGGCCTCCGTCTCCGCGGCGGCTTCGATCGATTCGAGGGTCACGGGCAGTCCGTCGGATCCGATCACCAGCGTGCCTTCGATCTCCTCGGGCGCCTCGTGGTGCTTCATCGCCTCCAGCTTCTCCGCGAGTTCCGTCTTCCTGCGCGAGGTTTCCAGCAGCGCCTCCCGCAGCGAGGATCCGTCCTCCAGGGTGATGCTCTGGTAGGCGCGGACCACCTCCTCGATGTAGGCGTTGAAGATGTTCCGACGCTTGGCCTGGCCCGCCGCCGCCTGCTTGCGCTTCAGGTAGGACCCGAGCTTGCGCCCCGCTTCCTGCAGGGCGAGCTTGAACTCCTTGCGGATCTCGTCGTAGTCGGCGATGGCTTCCTTGGCCTGGTTGGTGAAGGGCACCCAAACCGAGGCCATGTGGACCATGATCACCAAAGGGCCCACCGGAAGCGACCCCTTGGATTGCTGGAGGCCGTAGGATTTCCACGCCACGTCCATGACGGCCTTGGTGCTGGAGCAGGCGGAGAGCTGGTACTGCAGGGGCACCCGGTTGGCGAAGCGGATCACGCGGGCTGCGCCCTCGGCATCCAGCTTCCCGCCCCAGGCGAGGCCGACCTCGATCTGGAAAGGGTTGCCGCGGTAGATGGCGGGCTTGCGCGTGGTGGCCGAATAGAACTCCGCCCCCAGCTCCTTGTGCATCCCCTTGAGAAGGTGTTCGACCCCGATGGGCGCCAGGCAGTCTGTGCGGGGCGGAGGCAGATCCGCGTTCTGGAGGGCCTGGAACAGCTTTTCGGCGTCTTCCGGGTGAAGCTCGCCGGGGACGGCCGAAAGCGCGATGCCGGAAGCCTTGCAGACCTGCCCGGCGGCATGGGAATTGACCCGCGAGAAGGAACTGGTGAGGAACACGCCCATGCTGCGGTGGGGGCTGTCGTGCAGGAGTCTCGTGAAGATGCCCAGTTCGATCCCGTGGGGGTGTGGCTGGATCTCCACCGGCTCCGGAGGAAGTTCCGTCGCGGCGCGCGGGAAGGTGCGGATGGTGGCGTCGGGCGCGACGAACGTGAACGACGCGTGGGGGTTGGCGATGGCCGTCTGCTCCAGGTACTCGTCCACAGATTGGCGACCCCGGAAGAATGTGGCCTTCATGGTGATGTCCACCTGCGTCCCGGTGGGCGACCAGGGCCACTCCACCTCGCGGTCCTCCAGGATCACGGGTTCGTTGCGCTTGAGGTCCATCCGCAGTTCGTGGTAGCGGGCGGGCCGCGACTTGAAGGCGCGGCTGGTGATCTGCACGGGCTTGGCCGTGGTGATCTGGCCGTACATTCCCGCGGCGGAGATCCCGATGCCCTGCTGGCCGCGGCTCATGCGCAGGCGGTGGAACTTGGACCCGTACAGCAGCTTCCCGAACACGCGGGGGATCTGGGCCGTGACGATTCCGGGGCCGTTGTCCCGCACCGACATCACGAAATGGTCCTCGGTGCCCTCCACCTTGCGGATCTCCACGCGGATCTCGGGGAGGATCCGGGCCTCCTCGCAGGCGTCCAGCGAATTGTCCACGGCCTCCTTGACCGCGGTGAGCATGGCCTTGCGGGCGTTGTCGAAGCCCAGCATGTGGCGGTTCTTGGCGAAGAAGTCGGCGACCGAGATCTCCTGCTGGCGCTTGGCCATGCTCTGGGCGTCTGGGGCGGTGGCCACGATCTCCCTTTCCTGGTGCGAGCGTTGCGGAAAAGTGGCCAAACCTATGATAGACTGCACATCCGTGCAAGGGAAGGATTGGCGGCGATGGGATTCGCAGGGACTCGTTGTCGAAACGACTTGACTAGAATGGGTCTTGTGATATACTTCCGACCTCGGTATCGGTGGAGACTCATCCCACCGTGGAGGGTGTATCGATGCGCTCTGGAGACGTCTGCTGGCGGTTCGCCCGCCGGCCCAAACAGGACGAGTTCGAGGATCTGGACGGATCGTTCGGTCCTGGTTTCGAGGAAGACGCCGAAGGCGAGGCTTCCGAAGGCAGGGACGACGACGAGGAAAGCCAGGAAATCGATTTCGACGATCCCAACTTCGCCCGCGGCGAGGGGATCTGGAAGAGCTACGCCGAAGATCTGGACATCGAGGAGTAGATGAGGCGCGGGGCCATCACCCTTCTGGCCCTGCTTTTCGCAGCTGCCGCGTGGACCGGGTGCGCTTCTTCGGCGCGCTCGGCGTTGGGTGCGAGGCCCGCGGTCTCCGCGGAGCCGGTCGCGGTGGCGCGCATCCGCCGGCTTCTGGACACCGGGATGCAGCTCCAGGCCCAAGGCCTCTACGCCCAATCCCAGGAAGTGCTTTCCAACGCGATGTCGGACCTGTCCGTGCTGGACACGACCTCCTCGGCCTCGGGGGTCCGCTCCCTCACGCAGCAGGTGCTGGGCGCGATGCGCAGCAACCTCCCCTATTCGCTGGAACCCGAGATCGTCGAGGAGCCCGGGGAGGACGAGGAGGACGGCGCCGCGATCCTCGATTCCCTTCCCGACACCACCGCGATGGTTCCGCTCGATTCGGCCACCGCGGCGGCCTTGCGCAGGGAGGCGATGGCCGATTCCACCTCGACCTTCGACCTTCCCGTGGAGATCAACGACCTCGTCCTGATGAATCTTCGGGTCTTCAAGGACCAGATTCCCCAGCACTTCGCGCGGTGGCTGGAGCGCAAGGGCCGGTGGGAAGGCTACATCACCCAGCAGTTGCAGGCCCACGGGATGCCCAAGGACCTCCTGTACCTCGCCATGGTCGAAAGCGGATTCAACCCCCACGCCACCAGCCCCGCCGCCGCCGCCGGCATCTGGCAGTTCATCCCCGGGACCGGACGCAAATTCGGCCTGCGGATCGACCGCTTCGTCGACGAGCGACGGGACCCCTGGAAGTCCACGCAGGCCGCCATCGTCTACCTCTCGAGCCTCTACCAGGAATTCGGCGACTGGCGTCTGGCCATGGCGGCCTACAACTGCGGCGAAAACTGCGTGGAAAGGGCCATCCGGCGTTCGGGCGTGAACGACTACTGGCGCATCGGCCTGCCCCGCGAAACCCGCAACTACGTCCCCCGGATCTTCGCCGCGGCCATCCTCGCGAAGAACCCCAAGGCCCACGGCTTCGAAATCCAGCCGTGGGCACCCGTCCTCGCCGACACCTTCACGGTGCAGGGGGGCTACACCTTTTCCCAGATCGGCCAGGCGCTGGGAATCCAGGAAGATTCCCTGGGACTCCTGAATCCAGCCTTGGTCCGCGGGACCACGCCTCCCGTCCACGACAACTGGTTGCTCAATCTTCCCCAGGGGACCCGGTCCCGGTTCGCCGATGCGTACGGCTCCCTGGAGCCCAGCTTCCAGGCTCCCCAGCCGCAGAGGTACGTGCACCGGGTCCGGCGCAAGGAGACCTTGGCGGGCATAGCCGCTCGCTACGGCGTGAGCGTCGCGGACATCAAACGATGGAACAAGATCCGGGGCCGGAAGGTCCGGGGGGGAAGGACCCTGGTCATTTGGGGCGATTGCCCCGCCGGGTCGGGAGTCGCCCTCGCCGAGCCGCCCCTTGCGAAGAGGGGTGAAGGGATCCCCGAACCTTCCCACCAGCTTTCGCACAAGATCCGCCGCGGCGAATCCCTCGCTTCCATCGCCCGGGTCTACGACGTCAGCACGGAAGATCTCAAGGATTGGAACGGCCTGTCCGGCGCCAGGCTCCGGCCGGGCCACCGGATCTGGGTCTCCGCTCCCACGGTCGCGGAGCGGGAAGCGATCGCCGAGTTGAAGCTGCCCAAGGACACCGCTTCGGAACAGGTCGCCTCGGAGCAGGTGGCCGCCACCGAAGTCCCGGACGCTGCTCCCGCCGCGCCGCCTGCCGCCCCGGACCAGCCTTTCCGGCACCGCGTCCAATGGGGCGAGAACTTGGACAAGATCGGTCGCCGCTACGGCGTCACCGCCGAGCAGATCCGGAAGTGGAACGGCTTGACCTCCGACCGGGTGGTGCCGGGAAAACGGCTCTGGATCGGCGCGGACGATCCGGACGCTCCCGCGCCCGGACCCGTCGCGAGTGCCAACGCTTCCCCGACGCGGACCGCGGACCGCGGGCCGGAGCACGTCCACGTCGTCCGCCAGGGCGAGACGTTGGGCGCCATCGCCGAGCAGTACGCGGTGGCCGCGTCCAGGCTGCGGTCGCTGAACCATCTCCGCTCGAACCGCATCGATGTCGGGCAGAAATTGGTCGTCCCGGCGAACGCGAACGCCCAGGCCGTCGTCGCGGAGACGACGACGCCCCGCTTCTCCACCCGGTTCACCACCGCCGCGAAGCTCCGCACCGCCTCGTACATCGTCCGTCTCGGGGATTCGCTCTATTCCATCGCCATCGCCCGCGCCACCACCGTGGACACCCTGATGGAACTCAACGGACTCACGCGCTCGAAGCTCAAGCCCGGCCAGGTGATCCTGGTCCCCCTGGCTTCCGCGCAATGACCAGAATTCCAGTTCCGAGGCACCCGTGAAGCGCATCCTGCTCCTCTTCCTGTTCGTGGCGGTCGCCGTGGTTTCCTGCGTGGCCGGACGTCGGATGGGAGGAAAGTCGCAGAGCGCGCGGCACATCCAGATCGTGCGCCTGGAGGGGGAGATCGTCGAACCTCGCCGCGTGATCGAGCAGCTGGAGGATGCCCGCGAGGATTCCGACGTGCGCGCCGTGGTCCTGCGCGTCGAATCTCCCGGTGGAGCGGTGGGCGCTTCCCAGGAGATCTACCAGGAGCTCCGGTCGCTGGACAAGGTCAAACCCGTGGTGGCCAGCATCGGGAACGTCGGGGCCTCCGGAGGCTACTACTCCGCCTTGGGCGCCCGCCGCATCTGGGCGGACCCCGGCTCCCTCACGGGGAGCATCGGGGTGATCACGGAATTCACCGACGTCCACGCGCTCATGGAGAAGATCGGGATCCAGGAGGAGGTGGTGAAGAGCGGCGAAGCCAAGGACGCGGGCAGCCCGTTCCGACCGCTGACGGACCGCGAGAAGGCCCTGTTCCACACCATGGTCCTGGACGTCTATTCCCAGTTCAGGGGAACGGTGGCCGAACGGCGTCACGTGGATTCCGCCGCGCTGGACACCCTCGCCGATGGACGGGTTTTGACCGGGCGCCAGGCGTGGAAGGCGAAGCTGATCGACACCATGGGCACCCTGATCGACGCCGAAGCCGACGCCAGGCTGCTGGGAGGGCTTCCCGCCGCCGCCGCGGTGGAGGAGGAGGCTCCCCGCATCCCGCTGTGGCGCAAGCTGGTGGATCCGGACGCGGAAGGACTTTCCCGGCTGCTTCCCAAGGTGGGCAGCCGCGTCGAACTCCTCATGCCCTGAAACCCGCTCCCGGCCTTCGGCGGAGTTCCGGGACCCCGTCATCGGGCCGGTGGGAGTTGGCTATTTTGATGCGGATGCGCTTTCTTCCTCTCGTCGTGCTGGCCGCGGCATTTTGCGTCGGCTCCCCCTTCAAGACCCTCGTGGACCGGTCGGGGGAGTGGGAGGCGGTATGGCGGGGCGATGCCTGGAAGGTGGTCCCGGTGGGTTCGGGGGCGTGGTCGGCCGAAGAGCGCGGCCTTCCCCAGTCCGAGCATGCCGGCGACCTGGACGCGCCCCGGGCCAGGGCGCTCCTGGCCCTGCCGGCGGGTTCCGCGTGGCACCTGGAGATCCTGGGCGACAGCGGACAGATCCTGCCCAAGAAGACGTGGGCCCGGATCCCCAGGATCGATCCCCGCACGGGAAAGGCCTTTCCCGCTCCCGCGACCGTCCCGCCGACATCCTCGGAAAAGGTGACGGGATCCGTCCGGATGGTGTCGCTGGACCTTCCGCTGGCGGACCTGGAGTCCGACGGCACGCTCCGGGTGCGGACCCAGCTGCACGTCCGCGTGACCTGGACGGGCAGCGTCCGTCCCACGAGCGGCATGTCCTGGAAGAACATCGTGGACAATCCGGGGGGAATCCTTCCGCGGATCGCGGGTGCGTCGGGGCGCCGGTTGGGGACCACGGTCGCCAACCTGGCCGGACAGATGCTTGCCATCCAGGTGGGGGACACGGCTCCTTTCACGACGCGGGAAGACGGGGTGGTGCGTTTGACCGGAGCCCAGATCTACCAGGTGACGGGGGCGAGTCCGGGGAGCGTGAGCTGGTCGAACGTCGCCTTGTACGGTGGCACCGCCGACACGGTTTCGATCTCGAATCCGGGTGCGTCGCCCGCACCCGGGCTCCGGTTGCTTCCCCTCCACCGCGTGGACCGCAACGGGGACGGCGTGTTGGACCCCACCGACGAGGTGTGGTTCTGGGCGCGGGGCACCAGCATCTGGAAGGCCGACAGCACGGTTCCGGGCGGGTGGACGTTTTCGATCCACCCCTACGGCGAGACGCGCCGGTACTTCCTGCGGCTGGACGCCCCGCAGGGTTCTCCGGAGTTCGGCGCGCCGCGGACGCCTTCCAGCCCGCGCGCCTTCTCCACCGTTTGGCAGCCGGTCTGGGCGGGCTCCCCCAACCAATTGCTGGACGATCTCTACCAGGAGGCGAGCACGGACCCCAGCACCGGCACGGGCTGGTTCTGGCGGAACGGGGACCTGGCGCCGACCTTGGGGCCGAACCAGCTCGCCTACCCGTCCACCACCAACCTTCCCGGTCTCGCCCTCGATTCCGGTCTGGTGACGGTCTACACCGCGG
>Ga0302319_10014162_pt1 | contig 14898 bp, 16 predicted proteins | sample Bog_T0_2_FD_203319 | JGI IMG/M metagenome (GOLD analysis project Ga0302319, IMG submission 203319) | Peat permafrost microbial communities from Stordalen Mire near Abisko, Sweden - Bog_T0_2 | ecosystem: Environmental > Terrestrial > Soil > Wetlands > Peat | place: Sweden: Abisko, Stordalen Mire... | reverse complement strand
GTTCCCTCGCCCTGGTTTCAGTTATGGTGACCCAATCTGTTCCCGCCACTATAAGCGCGCAGGCCTTCCCGGCAAGCATCGTACCCAGCGCTTCCACTGAACTGTTAATCACTGTGCGGCCCCCGCCGGGCAGCGCGGCGCCCAACGGAACGGTAACTCTGATGGACGGCGCTACCACGCTCGGTACTGCGCATCTGACATCCTACGGAACCTCGTCGATCGCCGTTTTTATGCTCCCGGGAAGCAAACTGACGACCGGGACCAATACGATTAAAGCGCAGTATCGGAGCAGCGGCGGAATGGCGCAAACCACCGTAACGGTGACCCTTCTGCTGTAGTCGCGTGCAGTCATACTCTCCGATGCGACAATTGCAGTAGAGCCTCTAAGGCCCTACTGCATTGCTGCGACCTCCCCAATGATCGATCAACACGGAAAAAATGGGCGCCGCCCAGTCGCCTATCTGAACGAGAGCTTTCTTGAAAGCGCCGACGCCCGCGTGCTCCGCATTCTGTCCGAATACCTGGAGCCTCTGGCGCATTTCCGGGACGAGAAGATCCAGGACACCATCGTCTTTTTCGGTTCGGCCCGGTTGCCCGAATACGGTCCGATGGCGCAGTATTATGAGGACGCGCGCACCCTGGCCAGGATGCTCACCGAATGGTCCGAGCATCTCGCCGATTCCGCCCGGCGGTTCGTGATCTGCTCCGGGGGTGGTCCGGGGATCATGGAAGCGGCTAATCGGGGCGCGCAGGATGCCGGCGGTAAGACCATTGGCCTGAATATTGGATTGCCCTCCGAGCAGCGTCCCAACCCCTACATCACCCCCGAGCTTTCTTTTGAGTTCCACTATTTCTTCATGCGTAAGTTTTGGTTCGCTTACTTGGCTAAAGCGCTGGTAGTATTTCCTGGAGGCTTTGGTACTCTAGACGAGCTTTGCGAAATTCTGACCCTGGCGCAGACACGCAAACTCGCAAGCCGCATTCAGATCGTGCTCTACGGTTCGGATTATTGGAAGGAAATCATCAATTTCGAAGCGCTGGTCCGGCATGGCATGATCGCGCCGGAGGATTTGAAGCTTTTTCAATATGCCGACGATCCGGGGGCGGCCCTCGCTATGTTAAAAGAAAATCTAACCAGGAACTACCTCCAGCCCGAGCCTTCCGAACCCTCTCAGGAGGCTCCCGAGATCGCGAAGTCCCGGGTGTAGCAGGTGGACTGGAAAGCTAAACTAAAGCGTTTGGGCAGAGTCGAGAGGGCATTCTTCATTCTGCTTTTCCTGTATGTGATTTCCGCTCTGGCTCTGCCCGGCAGCACCTTCGTCGCGCTGTTGCAGTTCGTACTCTGCATTGTTAGCGTCTGGATCGTCGTCAAGCTAATCGTCTTCGCGATGCGCAAGGCCATTTGGCGCCTGCGCAACCGGTTGGTGGCGACTTATCTTTTTATTGCGGTCGTGCCGGTGTTTCTCATTCTCCTGTTTGCCGGGATTGGGGCATACACTCTGATTAGCCAGCTGGCGGTGTATCTGGCCGTAGCGGATCTGGACCGGCGGGGCACCGCGCTCCACGACATCGCCCAAACAGTGGCGGAAACGAGCGCTGAACTGCGTCCGGAGGTGATCGAGCGGGTGGCCGCCGCCCACCGCCATCGTTTCCCCGACCTATGGGTGATCGCGGGCACCGACACGGAAGTTCAGACTTGGCCCTCGAACCGTCATGAAGCGCCTCCTCCCAATGGCTGGACCGACACCGACGGCGTGGTGGAACGTCACGGACACTTTTTTCTTTGGTCGCACGTGGTCAGGCAGGGAACCCGGGTTACGGTAATGGCGCCCCTGTCGCGGGCTTACCTCAGCCGCATGCTTCCGGGCTTGCCCGATGTCTCGCTGCTCGAATTTGGAGACGATGCGAAGTCTACATTACTTCCTAACGAGCCGGCCGCCACTCCTATCCCGCCTCCTTACAACCGGTTCGACATCGACGTCCGCGGGCTGGCCACCTTCCCGGTGTGGCGTTGGGACGCTCCCGGCCAAAAAGCAATCACGCTTCTATACGTCCGTACCCGGCCATCGGTAATCCTCGCCACCATCTTCAACGCACAGGTAGATACCATAAGCACCGGAATTCAGGTGGCTCTCATCCTGATTCTCATACTCTTCCTAATCGTTGAGATCGGCGCCCTGATCATCGGCGTTTCCATCGCCCGCACCATTACCCGCGCCGTACACAATTTGTACGAGGGCACGCAACGAGTGATCGAGGGCGACTTCTCCCACCGCATCGAAGTCCATGGCAAGGATCAACTGGCCGCGCTGAGTACTTCGTTCAATTCGATGACCCAGAACCTGGAGCAGTTGCTGGTAGTGGCGAAGGAAAAGGAGCGCCTGACCGCCGAAATCGAGATTGCGCGCGAAGTGCAAAGTCAACTTTATCCTAAGGTGACTCCGCTGCTGCGCACGATGAAGATCGCCGCCATTTGCAAGCCGGCCCGTATGGTATCGGGCGATTATTACGACTATCTGGCGATTGAGGGCGGTAAGCTGGCGCTGGCCATCGGCGATGTGGCCGGCAAGGGCATTTCGGCCGCCTTGTTGATGGCCACGCTGCAAGCGGCGATGCGTATGGAACTGCGGACGTCCTCCACGCCGTGTTTGCCGCCGTTGGTGGGCAGCGTCCCGGCGCGGACCTCGCAACTGGTATCGGATCTGAATCAACTGCTGTATGCGACCACGGCGCCCGAGAAATACGCGACGTTCTTCTTCGCTCTCTACGACGAGGCGACTTCCGATCTCAGCTACACCAACGCCGGCCATCTGCCCCCGCTCTTGGTGCGGAACGGGGCGGCGGTGCCGCTGGACGTCAACGGGACCGTGGTCGGCGCATTTCCGACGGCCAAATATGAAGAAAGCACCGTTCGCCTCGCCAGCGGCGATTTACTGGTCTGCTACACCGACGGCATCACTGAGCCGGAGAACGAATATGGCGAAATGTTCGGCGAGGAGCGGCTAATTGAACTGGTGACCAGGAACGCCGATTGTGAGGATTCCAAAATCGTCACGATGATCTTGGACGCGGTACATCAGTGGACCAGCGCGGCGGAGCAGCCGGATGACATGACGCTCTTGTTGGCTCGAAAGACGTGATGGGTGGCGCGCTTGCCGATGCTCATGTGAATGAATCGGCTGCCGTACCCACGTCCCTGGAGGGATTGGATACCAACTACTAAGACGCCTTCCTGTGCTTGGGCTTTTCGGGATGCAATGCCGAGAGCACAGCTTTGGGGTTTTTTGAAATGACTGTAAGCAGCGCGCGCGCCGGGCCTTCCGGATTCCTTCTTCCCGCCTCCCAATGTTTTATTGTGTCGAGGCTGAAGCCGAACGCGGACGCAAACTTGGCCTGCGTCATGTTCAGGCGCTTGCGGATGATCTTCACATCGACCTGGGCTGGGATGGTCACTTTAGCCCCCGTATGCTCGCCGGACAGGAATGCGTCCACTTCAGCGAGCCCCTGTTTTAAGTCATCGAACATTGCCATCTTCACCTCCCGTATTTGCGGAATATCGCATCCGCCATCTTCGCCAGTTCGTTGCGCTCTGCCCTGGTTAGGTTGGGCTTCTCATTCTTCGCGTAGGCCGTGACGAAGAAGACCGGAAAATTTTCATTGCGCAGAATGTAAACCACCCGAGCCCCACCGCGTTTTCCCATGCCGGCCCTGCCAAACCTCACCTTCCGAAATCCGCCCGTCCCCTGAATGAGGTCGCGCAATCAGGATTTGCCGAGACCATCGCCACAATCTCCCCGCGCTCCTGTTCGCTGAAGAGCTTTTCAGCGGCCTTGAGGTAGGAAGGTGTTTCGACAACGGTCTGCATTTCTATTGTGTACTCCAATGGACACCCGCGCGCAAGCGAAAAGTGAGGAGGTCGATGCCCGCTTTCTAGAATTGATCCCTCACAGTCCCTCTCCCTAATCCTCGCGGGCCCGTCCTTCGTTGTCGGCTTTCACTTCCGCCGCCGGGCGGAGCAACGCGGAGAAGGTGCCGGAGGAGATGTCGTCCAACTGCTAGGACGGTTTCCTACGCTTGGTATTTTCTATTCGAGGCGGATGCTTAACGAAAGTGCCCGTATGCGTCAAAATCAGAATAGTGAGCCATACAGCAAGTCTTGCCGGGGTTTCCCGTTTATATCACTATCGGAGGTTTGACCGGGATCATTTGAGAGACGTTTTGGTTAACCAACGGGTGCACTGCTCAAATCCGTCCAACCTAAATGGTCCGTGGGACTGCCGGCCGTGGTTTAGAGAAGACGCGTTGGATGATCCGGTGGCCTTGGAGGGATACGTGGAATTTGTTAATTCATTGCAACCTCCTGATCGAGCAATGTCAAAAGCCGAGCTTGGTCGAGAGCTAAGAATCGTCCAGGAGAATCTTCAGCATCGACGTGAAATCCTAGAGCGGACTGCGAGGGAGACTTTCGTCGCTATCCCGAGAAAATGGCGCATCTACTGTTTAACGCCCTGCTGCGATTCAATCCTGATGTGGTCGCACTATGCCGAGAACCATCTGGGGATCTGTTTGGAGTTCTCCACGGACAATAAGCTGTTTGGCTCGGCCGAGGAGGTTAGAATCGTCCCTGACAACTCGCACGGCAAACGATGGTGTAGCGCAGCCCATCGCTTCCCTCCACAATATTCTCAACGTCGAGGGAACGTCTTGTGATCTGATGCGCTTGCGCGGGTGTCGATGTGGTGTTGCAGTTGGCCGTTCCGTAAGTAGAAGTGCCCACGGTATTTGTGGAGCCAGAACAAGTTGTCGAGCTCCTTCCCGGTGTTACATAACTCCCGGTTCTCTCATTTACCCGCGTTTCATGTGTCACTGCGCGCACGGTGAGGCTTGTCTTCTCGCCACCTAAACAAAGAAGGGCGCAGCAGCAACTGAACAGCAATCCAAATTTCATCTGATCCTCCGCGCCGAAAATTCTTTACCTTCGTCTGAACGAATTGGAAACTTTATGCGACGGCAGTTTGAATCGTATAAGCGGAGAATGCACTGCTGCTGCTCGATCGGCCAGTTGCTGGGAAACGGATCTTCTGCGATTTGCAAACTCGTGAAACAATGGCGGAGAGGGTGGGATTTGAACCCACGGTAGCGCTTTAAGGCACTACGACGGTTTAGCAAACCGCTGCTTTCGACCACTCAGCCACCTCTCCGGTGTTTGGCGGATCTTCCACCGCAGGATACCACAGGGCTTTACTTCTTCTCAAACGCCAGCATGTACTGGCTCCCAGGAATATGATCCTTCTTCCACAACAGCCGATACCCGTAGCTTTCCACTTCCTTCACCACCTCGTCGCGGTCCAGTCGAATGTGCTCCAGCGCGCGCCCATTCGGCATCGACGTCAGGCTCCGGAAGTAATCCACGATGTACACATGGCCGCCCGGCAGCAGACTATCGCGGATGTTCGCCATCATCTGATCCGGGTAGTCGAAATGATGATACACGTCCAGGATCAACACCGCATCAATAGTATCGGCGGGCAGCTTCGGATCCTCCGGCGTGCCCAGTACAAACGTCGCATTCGTCACGTTCGACGTGCGCGCGCGCAGCTTGGCTTTATCCAGAAAATCGGTCTGAATATCCTCGGCGATCACCTTGCCGTTGTCCCCCACGGCCCGGCTCAGGAACGGCAACATGAATCCCACGCCCGTCCCTAGATCCACCACCGTCATACCCGGTTTCAGATCCATCGCGTAGACGATATCGCGCGGCTTCTGCTTCTCATCGCGGTCCGGATCGGCCAAGCCTTTGGCAATCGACTCGCGGCCTTCCTTGGTTTGATACTGGCGGTTGGCGTTCTCGGCCACCTGCCCAACGGCTGCGGCGCCGAGCAACAAAAGAGTCAGAATCGATCGTTTCACAGGGGTTCCTCCATGGGCATGGCCAGCGGTGGCTCCAGCAGAAAATCGTGCTGCGCCATCTCCGCTACCGCATTCCGAATCGACTGTTCCGAAGTCGGCTGCACGGTGATCACAAACGGCAGATCGCGCCAGTTCTGTGCGGGGATTTGCAGCACCGCATCCAGGCTGATTTCGTTCGCCGCCAGCACCGCCGCCAGCCGCGCAATAATTCCAGGCCGGTCTTCCACCCGGAATCGCAAATAATACGCCGACTTGTTTAATGTCACGGGGATCGGCTTATACTCGCCCAGGCGTTCATGCGCGAATGGCGAAACACGCTCCGGACTTCCGGACCGGATCTCGCGCGCCACCCGCATCAGATCGCTGACCACTGCCACTCCCGTCGGTTGTGGCCCGGCGCCCCGTCCGTAATAAAACGTATCGGCGCCGAAATGTCCTCGCACCCAAACCGCGTTGTACGCGCCGCGCACTCCCGCCAGGATCGCCGAATTAGGGATCAACGCCGGACGCACGGACAGAATCAGCCCTCGCGGGGTCTGCCGCGCGGAACAGATCAAGCGAATGGTATGGGCCAATTGCTGGGCGTACTTAAAGTCCACAGGCAGAATCCGGCGGATACCTTCGGTATAAATGTCCGAAGGCGTAATCTTCTCTCCAAACGCCAGCGCAGCCAAAATCGCCAGCTTCGATCGCGCATCGTAGCCGTCCACGTCGGCGCTCGGGTCCGCTTCGGCGTAACCAAGTCTCTGCGCTTCGGCCAGCACCTCATCGAAGGAACCACCCCGCGATTCGATTTCGGTCAGGATGTAGTTGCTGGTCCCGTTGAGGATGCCATAGAGCGCCGTCACTCGATCCCCTGAGATGCCCTCGCGCAACACCGCATGGATCGGGATACCGCCGGCCACGCTCGCTTCCATGGCCAGGTTGATGCCCGCGCGAATGGCCCGGTCCCAAATCTCCGCGCCACACTGCGCCATCAATTCCTTGTTCGCCGTCACTACCGATTTACCGGCCGCGATGGCGCCGTTCACCATCTCGAGCGCGACATGCGTGCCGCCGACGAGTTCCGCGACAATGTCGACGTCCGGCGCCTCAACCACTTCCTGCCAGTGTTTGGTGCGTAGGACGCTACCCAGCGACGCTGGTAGTTCCTTCGTTTCAACGGAGCGGCTGCAGACCGCCCGCACATTCAAGCGGAATCCTAGCTTCAGGGCGATCTGGTCCGCATTCCCGGTCAACACCGTCAAAGCGCCCATCCCCACGTTTCCCAGCCCGATGATTCCTACGTTTACGTCTCTCAGGCGACAACCTCCCAAGCATCGGCGTCGCTTTCAAAACCAGCACAGCCGAAACGGGAGCCATCCTTACTAATGCCGTAAATTTCGTAAGCGGACATGCCGCAATTATGAACCATCAAACTTAGAACATTCAAGCCCGCTGTTTGCGGGCGTCTCTCGAATGTTTCACAATCTACCATTTTTGAAACACCCCAATCGTCCTTTCGAAAACTGATCGACGTTCACAATGATGCCCAGCCGCGCCAGGACATCCCCGCCGCAGTATTTCGGCATACATCCATTGCCGCCAAAAGTTGCGAGTGCCGCGGGTAGCATGAGGCTATCGGCTGGAGAGTTCAGCAAGAGCCCAATCCTAAACTGAGTTGGAGGGGATGTTATCCCGTCTGTTCAAGGGCGCCGAGGTTCCGTCGAATGACCCCGGCCAGCTTGGACGCGTCGCCGTGAAAAGATGCAATCGACGCAGCCAGCAAATCGGCTGGCGCCATGTTTTCCCACGCGACGTAATAGCCGTTTGTATGCGCCAGATGGCTGATGAATTCACGTTGCGCTCTCCCGTTGCCTTCACGGAACGGATGAAGCGCGTTCAACTCGCCCAAATAATACGCGGCCCGGTCGCTGAAAGCCTCGGCTCCTAACCCGGCCAGATGATTTTCTTTTGCAAGCTGTTGAAGGATCGGCGCAGCGGCACTCTCGATCTGCATGTGATTGGCGAAGCGGTTCCCGCCTTTGCTGATGTCGATGGTTCGCAACCGCCCGGCCCACTCGTACAAGTCAACGAATAAATGTTTGTGGATGGCCTGAAGGTGCGCCAGATCGAAACGGCCTTTCAATGGCGTCTGCGACAGCTCGTAAGAACGTGTCGCCACCAAAGCGGCTTCGAATTGCTCAAGGGTGCTCTGGTCGGTTATGCCGAGACGGTTTATTAAAACGCCGGTCTCCGGGTCGAGGTAAGGATCACTGCCGGAGTAGCGGGACATCTTGGAGACGCCGGTAAATGTTGCGGATTACTTCATTCGTGTCGATCTCGCCCCGTGCGGCACGATGAAGGTCGGCAACTGTAGACGCCGGGACCTTCAGTCCTTCAAGTTCCTGCTGTCCTACCGCGTGCGCCACAGCCCGCATGTTCCGTTGGATATCCTGTTCGGTTAGGGTGATCAAGGAAGCTCCTCCTTCAGGATACGCGAACCAACCGGGAGGTAACGAGCGGGCGGCTTCTGAATAGGTCGGCGGCCGATTCGTCTCGAAACTGACCCTTTCTCCGAAGCGCTACACTGCGGCTCGCCCGTCCAGACCCCAACGGCTCAGTGTCCGCGGAACCTTGACCCCGCCGACCTGCACTCCTTCAACCCAGCTGCGGCATGGTGATGACACAGTATTTGGTGGCCATTTACCGCCCCGAGAACTACGACCCGGCCGTCTCACAGGACGAAGCGATGGATCGCAAAATAGACGCGCTCAACGAAGAGATGATGGCAGCTGGTGTCCGGGTTTTGGCCGGCGGCCTGCAACCGAAAAGCAGCGCGAGGCCGCTGCGGTTGCAGCCCGCGGGTGAGGTACTCAACACCGGTGTTGGAAGCCGCTGACCTGAACGAGGCGCTGGCGTGAGGGCGCGAGGCCGCCGTTGCCTGTCGGGCGTCGGTCGAGGTGCGTCCGTTTTGGCCGACGGGAGCAACGGAGCGGCATGGACGCGGTGCAGATCGAAGGGTCATCCTCTCTGGCGTGAGTTTCCCGGTGCGCGGGGCTACGGCTTCGGCTCGTTGCCGTTGCCAATGCTGAGCTTTATAACGCTCCAGCATGGATCGTGATATCTCAGACGACGACGGCCAGACCCCGCCCGGCGCTCCGGTGTGGCGCTGGTATTTCTCGAGTGCGGCAAGATCGGGCTGAACGGCGTTTCCTCTCTCCAGAAAAACAACGCCTACAGCATCGCTCGGGATCCGGCTGATGAAGCGCCCGGCATCTTCAATCATGCCGCGCATGCGGCGGTGAGGGTGAGGCACGTCAATGGGCCACTCGGTCGCCAGCACGCGAAACTCTTCCGCCGTAAACCGGCTGTGGCGCCTAATATCGGCGAGCATCTCTTCCGGCGATTGGCTGGGAAAACGGCCTACGGCGGCGCAAATCGCGGCCCCAAGCGGAAGGATGGTTTCATGGATGGTCACCAAGTCAACGATATCGCGGGGATCGCGCCGGTCGGCGGCGGCTGATGTCTTGTTGGTTGCAAGGTCCACGGGATGCAGGACGTAACCGAAAAGCTCATCCGGTTGCGTTGGAAAAAAGCGAAAGGCGCTGTCATCAACCCATTCAAGCCTCATCCTTTGGTCAAGCCCTTCAACCTCGGCCTCACGTTTGCCGGCCACATTTTTTTCCATGAGAACTTAAATCTGGCATCGGTCAGCGCCTTCGCGTCGGCTTCGCGTTCCGCTGCCAGCAAGCGCAGCACATGCGATTGGAGTTTAGTGAGGGGCACGGCAGACGCTTTCAATCTGTTCGGCGAGACGTCTACCTTCCATCCCGCCATGGGTACGCAGGGCCTTGGTAATCGCCAGAGCGTCGGCAGGAGTGGGGTTTTCGATAGGCCGCATGTTCCAAAGGGCCCGCGTCCCGTACTTCGCAAAAGCGGCAGTACAGGGTCGCGAAGTCTTCAGGTTCGGCCGGCGTATCGTTCATGACGTTACCATACGGCTGGCGAGGCCGCAAATGTTGCGTTTGGAGAAGACCGCTTGAAAACAAAATGTTCCAGCTGACGCCGGAAGCGATACGGGCTTTCGATATTCTCAAGGCCGAACAGGGGCTCGTTCCGGGCCTCGCCTGATGGCCGAAGCCATTGACTTGCTGCCGGTGAAATACGGCAAGAAGCCGATCAGTCTCGACCAGCACGCCGGGGGATGGAGAAACCGGCTTTTAGATACGGCTTCGAAAGGTTCGTCATGATAATTAAAGCGCGCATTCTTCGCAGTGATTGAGCCCCGTCGTTCAGAAGATCGGCTTCAGGACCATCCGGCCGTACGCGATGAACGCCATGAGGAGACCCAGCACGCCACTTAAGATGATGCTCGGGATCTCGCCGTACTTGGAGTGCACCCAGACGAACACGAGGCTCTCGATCGTCAGGATCGTGGCGGCCACCACCGTGAGCGCCGCATGCCAGTGGATGGCGGCGGGGACGATCAGCCCGACTGTGCAGACGAGTTCGAGGATGCCGAGGGCCATCCAGGCTTGCCGCGGCAACGCACCAAAGGACGGGACCCCTTCGCTTACCTTGTCGAACATGAAGACCTTCATGACGCCCGACGCTCCGTACAGGAGCGCGGCGAGGACCTGCAGGACCCATAACAGAATGTTCATCGTGTGCCTCTTCCCGGTTCCCACGTCCGGCGCGCGCAGCCCAGATGTAGTGACAATGAATAGCTCACGGCGCTACACACGGGTGCCAGCATAGTCAAGGACTATCGAGCCTGGTAACGAACCCAACGCCGACATGAGATTGAATCGAACGGGTGTCACAAAGCGAGCCCCTGCTCAGTTTAGCTCATCCCGTTTAAATCGCCCGGCGGGCACACAATAGGTCTTGCAATCGCGGGCCGGGCAGCCGAAACGGCAGTGTGTCACACCGGTTATAAGGAAGAAATAAATGAGAGATGAAAACCAGGCGTACGGCATCTGACCTCTCAACTGCTGATTCCGGTTGCTTTGGTCGTCCTTGTCGGAACCGCTCAAATCATGTTTGCTGCCGTTGTCCTGACTGAGGGCGGATCCACCGTCTGGTTCCTGACGATTACGGTTGTGGGTATGATGCTGAACATGGGGATCATCGTTTACACAGTTAGTAGCACCATCCGTAGAGCACGGAGCGGGTAGCTGCTGCGGACCTCGTGCGCGAACGGCAGCCTTGCCACGGACGGTATCCGTTCGCGGAGCACCACGCGACCTACCGCGCCCAACGCTCAGCGGGAAGTCCGGCGAACCCTCAGCTCCATCATCTTCTGCGGCGGCCGATCGCCGACTGTTAGTTGCCCAAACTCAGTCCATTCACCCTTGTCATTAATGCGCAGAACTGTCGAAGTCTTGAATTCGCCGAGCGCGAACCCCCACGAGATCGACTTTTCACCATCGGCCAGCTTGATCTCGGTTTCGAGCCAGCGCCCGTCGTTGAAGGCTCGCATCCGATATGTTCCGGCGTCATCGTCGAAGGAAATCAGTCCCAGTGCTTGAAGGGCGGGCCGCCCGTCAGTCTTGGTGCGGCCGACGCCCTCAATCATGAGCAACAGCCCGTCCAGCTTGAACTGAGCTGACTCAGTCTGCACTAAATCCACGAACTGGCCGGGTCCGCGAAGGGCCGACGCTTCGCCCGACCACTCCCCAACCAGAAACTCGAGCTTTTTCATAGCTGCCCGTTGCGCCTCGATGTTCGGTGTCTTTGGTGTTTGTGCCATGCACGTGGCTCCTAGGCAGCCCGCGAGTATGCAGGCGGAGAGGATGTAGCGGACCATACCAACATTAGATACCAAGCTCGTCCAAAGCGCCATCCCATGTCACTTACTTTCCTAGCCAGCGCAGCGGAGCGGAGGTCATCCACGGCACATACGTGATCAACAGCACGCCGCCTAACAGCACCAGCAGAAACGGAAGCAGCGCGCGATATACCACAAACATGGGCTTCTCGAATCGATAGGCTGCCAGACACAGATTGATGCCGACGGGCGGCATCAGGTAGCCCAACTCGAGATTCGACAGAAAAATGATCCCCATCTGCACCGGATCGATACCATAGGCCACCGTAAGCGGCTTTAGCAGCGGCACGATCACCAGGATGGCTGCGAAGATATCCATCAAGCTGCCCACCACCAACAGACATACGTTTAGCAACAGCAGAAATACGTACTTGGAATGAATATGGCCCAGCACCCAATCGACAATTCGAGTGGGAATCTCGGCATCCACAAGGTAATTGGTGAACCCCAGCGCCACGCCGAGGATCAACAGAATTCCGCCGACCACAGTAGCGCACTCCACGCAGACCCGCATGTAATCGTGCCGCAGTGAAATCCCGCGATAGATCACCACCTCGATAAACAGCGCCGCCACCGCGGTCAAGGCAGCGGCTTCCGTTAGCGTTCCGAAGCCTCCAAAAAGACCGACCAGCATGATCACCGGAATCAGCAATTCCCATTTCGCTTCCCAGATCGCCGCCGCCGCTTCCTTCCAGGAAAAAGGATCGCGCACCGTTTCGCTTTTTAAACCCTGCCGGATGCCCATGCCTGCGGCGAGAGTCACCATCAACAGTCCGGGCAGCAAGCCGCCGATGAATAGCCGGTCGATTGCAGTGGCTGCATAGACGCCATAAAGAATCACAGGAAGGCTGGGTGGAAACAGCAAGCCTAGCGATCCCGATGCGGTAAGTAATCCGATCGAGAACCGCTCCGGGTATCGCGACCGGATCAACACCGGGACCAGCAAACCGCCCAGCGAGAGAATCGTCAAGCCCGACCCGCCCCAGGTGAACACCGCGCAGATCAGCACCGTGACAATCGCCATGCCCCCTGGCGCCCAACTGAACAGAGCCGAAAAGACGCGCAGAAACCGGCGGGTAGCGCCGCCCTTCACCATCAAGTAGCCGGCGAAGGTGAACAGCGGAATTGAAGGTAGCAGTGGCGATGCCACCAACCTGTACATCTCTACCGGCACCGACGCGATAGGCGTTCCCGCGCGCCAGAACAGCAACAAAGCGAAGCCGCCGAACACGGCAAAAATCGGCAGACCCAAAAGCGTCGCCAGGATCATCACTAAAATCGCCAAACTGAACAAGCTTGTCGGAGCGGGAACGGCGGCATAGAAGAGCGCCACCGGGATCAGCAGCCCGATTCCTGAAAGTGCGCGGCCGGTTAACGACGGGCTCGACAACCACACCGCCCTCAGCGCGATCACCCCAAACCCCACCGGCATAATGGCCAGAGCCATCCACTTCGGCAACACATCCTGCAGCAGCCACGATCCGCCTTGTTTCTCCACCTGAACGAACTGCAGGCTGGCCCAAGCCAGGCAGAGCGCCACGGCGGCCAGCACTCCGAACGCAACGATCCGCGCTGGTGCGCGCAGCTTAGCCGGCAGGAACGTACTCGCTGAGAGGGACAGCAAATTGCCAGTTCGCGCCGCCAGCGCCGCGCCCAGGAATCCGACCCACAGCGTGAGTTGCTGAACGATCACCGCCGCCCCGGTGATACCGCTGGACTTCACTGCGCGGGACGCCATCTCACTGACCGGTAGAAACGCCATCAGCGACAGCGCCGCTACCGAGAGCAGATTTTCAAAAATGTGTACGGGATTCGAACGCTCGAGTGGGGCTACTTCGCCTTCCGCCGTAGGGTTCACGGAGCGCCGGCCGCGGTTTGCGCCGGATGCGCCTTCCGGTACTGGTCTCGCAAGCGCTTCACCTGGTCGAACAGATCCGCGGGAACATCGGAGCCGCGCAGGTTGGGGTAGATGCTTTCGGACAGCTTTCTCCACTCCGCCACCGTTGCCGCGTCGGCGTGGACGACTTGCAAACCGAACTGCTCCATCATCGGAATCGAAGCGGCTTCCGCTTTGCGGATCTCCTCGCGTAGCTGGGTTCCCGCCTCGCGTGAAATCTTCAGCATCTCCACACGTGTGTTCGCCGGAATCTGATCCCACACGCGCTTATCGATCAGCGTGGCGCCTACCAGTTGCGCGAAGCGAACGTCCAGCATGTAGTGCGCGCCTCCGAACCACTGGCTTCCCAATGCCAGCAGCGGAGGCGATTGGAACGCATCGATCAATCCAGTCTGCAGGCCCGTCATGATGTCGGTGGCGGCCAGCGCCACCGGATGGAATCCGTGCGTCTTGTAAAGTTCGTAGGTGCCGTTATCGCCTTGCAGAACGCACAGCTTCATATTGCGGATCTGGTCCGGCTTCGTGGCCGGAGTCTTAGTGAAGAAGTGAACCCACCCGGCGTCGGCCCAATTGAGCACTACAAATCCACGCTGCTCGAAGCCCTTCTCCAAACGTTCGGAAATGTGGTCGCGGACGTAATCCAGCTCATCGTAGGAGTTGAGCATCATCGGGATTTGAAGGGCTGAAACGCCGGGCTCAATGCCGCTCAACCCCGCGCCCGACAGCGCCACCGATTGCAGCTTTTTGATGCGCAGCTTCTCCACCATCGCAGGCTCGTCGCCCTGCTCGCCCCCGGCATAGACTTTCAATTCGACTTTTCCGCCGGACACCTTCTTCCATTTCTCGCCCATGTCGAGAAGAATCTCGTGCCACTTGGACTTCTGCGGGGCAAGCGTGCCCATGCGAATAATCAGCGTCTGTGCGGAGAGGCTCGCCCAGCAGACGAGGAAGGCGATCGGAAGACGAGGCATCATGGAGTCCCACTCAGTATTCTACGAGACTCGGCGGTCTTCACGCGTGCCGGCCAGCAGGCAGATGGCACTTGACGGAAACCGGCAGAGCAAAAAATGCAGCCAACTCTCCTTACCGTCGTCACTAACTCGCCAAAATCGCCCCACGTACCCGAAAAGCGACAGACCGGGAGCTCGCCCAGGCCTGCCGCCACTTTCCTAGAGTACGCCGGCTGCCGCCTGCACCACCAGCGTGAATCCACCCGCCACCGAATCTTCCAGCTCGAAGCACTTGCTACCTGGAACAAACTTCGGTACGACGCAGCGAT
>Ga0302319_10014161_pt1 | contig 14899 bp, 13 predicted proteins | sample Bog_T0_2_FD_203319 | JGI IMG/M metagenome (GOLD analysis project Ga0302319, IMG submission 203319) | Peat permafrost microbial communities from Stordalen Mire near Abisko, Sweden - Bog_T0_2 | ecosystem: Environmental > Terrestrial > Soil > Wetlands > Peat | place: Sweden: Abisko, Stordalen Mire... | reverse complement strand
CGCGAAAAAGGGCGTCTACTCCATGCTGCTGGACAAGGGCGAGCACGAGGGCTGGACGACCAACCATTGCGCCGCGGTTGCCGTGGTGACTCCCTACGAGAACCAGTTGATCTTGATGCACGAAGGCGCCAGCGGCGGCGGTAAGAGCGAGATGACGGAGCATATCCACCGCATGGAAGACGGGCGGCTGCTCCTCGGGACCAACGTGGTGACGAAGGAAACCCGGACCCTGAACCTACCAGAGGCCTGCCACTTGCGACCGATTGCGGACGATATGGCTTGCGCTCATCCGAAATACCAGGGAAACAGTGGGCGCTTGACGGTAGCGGATGCGGAAAATGGATGGTTCGTGCGTGTCGACCACATTCACAGCTACGGAACTGCGCCGAACCTGGAGCGGCTATGCATCGATCCGCCAGAGCCGTTGATTTTCTTGAACCACTACATAGTGCCGGGCGGCACCTGCCTTACCTGGGAGCATGTGGAAGACGCACCGGGTAAGCTGTGCCCCAATCCGCGGGTGATTTTGCCGAGACGTATGCTTGAGGACATTCTGGACGGCCCGCAGCGAGTGGATGTCAGGAGCTTTGGCGTGCGCTGTCCGGCAACGCATCGCGACAGCCAGCTCTACGGAATTCTGGCCATGCTGCATGTTCTAAGCCCAGCGTTGGCATGGCTTTGGAGGCTGGTAGCCCCGCGCGGGCACGCCAATCCAAGCATTCAAACGCAGAAAGGCGCGGGGATGCAGTCGGAGGGTGTGGGGTCGTATTGGGCGTTCGCAACTGGGCGCCGCGTCGACCAGGCCAACCTGTTGCTGCACCAGATTGTCGACACGCCGGAGACGCGCTATGTACTGCTGCCGAATCAGCACATTGGAGCCTGGAAAGTCGGTTTCATGGCGGAGTGGATTGCGCGCGAGTATCTTGCCCGGCGTGGCAGCGCCAAGTTTGCACGGGAGCAGGTGGGCGAGGCGATCTGCCCGCTGCTGGGATATATTCCGCACCAGCTCCGCATTGAAGGATCGATGATTCCACGCGTGTTTCTGGCGGTGGAAGAGCAGATTCAGGGCGGGATGGACGTGTACGAGGAAGGTGCGCGGCAGTGGCGGGAGTTCTTTGCGGCGGAGCTCAAGCAGTTCCTGGTGCCGGACCTCGATCCGCTGGGGAAAAAGATTATCGAGGCCTGCCTGGATGGGGCGCACCAGGAGGATTACCGAAGGCTGATTCCCCATGCGATGTTCCGGGATGATGGATAAGACAAGGACGAGGGAATAGGGAATAGGGAATAGAGATTAAGGGCAGTGGCTACTTTTTGCTGCTGACTTTTCCCAACCCTCCCTGGCACCGTACACTACTTCTTCAAGGAGAAGTAGCCCATGGCCTACCCTGCGAACTACCGCTACACCCGCGAGCATGAATGGATCCAGCTTGATGGCGCCATCGGCACCATTGGCATTACCGACTACGCCCAGAACTCCCTGGGCGACATTGTCTACGTCGACGTGCCCAAGGTCGGCGACGCTGTCACCGCCAACCAGACCTTTGGCTCCGTTGAGAGCGTGAAGGCCGTCAGCGACCTCTATTCGCCTGTCAGCGGCAAGGTTACAGCCACGAATGACGAGCTCAAGTCCTCGCCCGACAAGATCAATGAGGCCCCCCATGAAACCTGGATCATTAAAGTAGAGCTCTCCGATCCGGCGGAATTCGAGAAACTCCTCGACGCTGCGGCTTATGAAGCATTTATCGCGGAAGAACAGTGATCCTAAAGGGACTAGGGACTGAGGGACTAGGGACTAGACAGCTGGAGTGCAAGGAGTAGACCTTGGGCGAATCGTTCAGAAATCTCGCCGTTTGGCAGCGATCTATTGAAATGACCCTCGCTGTTTATCAGCTCACGTCCCGTTTCCCTGAATCCGAGAAGTTTGGGCTCACGAATCAATTACGAAGAGCTTCCGTATCCGTAGCCAGCAACATCGCAGAAGGATATGGCCGCGCAACCAAGGGAGAGTATGTTCAATTCCTCGGTCATGCGCGCGGTTCCAATTCTGAAGTAGAGACACAAATTGTTATTTCAAAAGCGTTGGGCTTTGGCTCGAAGGAAATGCTCCAAACATCAGAGGACTTATGCAATGAAGTTGGTCGAATGCTAGGAGCGATGATGAAGTCGCTGCGGCCCAAACCTCTAGTCCCTAGTCCTTGGTCCCTTAGTCCCTGCTTCTAGAAAAGGAATCCATGCGCTACCTGCCAAAATCGCCCGCCGAACGAACACAAATGCTCGCCGACATCGGCGCAGCTTCCATTGACGATCTCTTCTCCGTGATCCCCGCCGAGTACCGCCTCGAACGCGACCTCGACGTCCCTCGCCAACACGCGGAAAGCGAGATTATCGACTATTTCAAGGCTGCCGCATCGCAGAACACCACGCGCTACACAAGCTTTCTCGGCGCCGGCGCCTATCGCCATTACCGGCCCGTGATCATCGACTCGCTGGTCCAGCGCGGCGAGTTTCTCACCAGCTATACCCCCTATCAGGCTGAGATTACGCAAGGCACGCTGCAGGCTATCTTCGAGTTCCAAACCATGATTGCCGAACTCACCGGCATGGACGTGGCCAATGCCAGCATGTATGACGGCTCGACCGGCGCGGCGGAGGCTGTGATGATGGCCGTCCGCGTTACCGGCCGCCACAAGGCCGTCGTCGCGTCGACCGTGCATCCGGAGTATCGCGAGGTGTTGGCCACCTACGCCAAGCACCAGGGCCTGCCGTCGACTCTGGTTGGCTACGACCGGGAGACGGGCCGCGTGGATCTGGCCGCGCTTGAGGCGCAGGTCACGAGTGAGACCGCTGCCGTTCTGGTGCAGAGCCCCAATTTCTTCGGAGTCATCGAGGACATTCCGGCCATTGCTGCCATCGCTCATGCCAAGGGCGCACTGCTCATCGTGTCCATCGCGGAGGCAATTTCCCTCGGCGTTGTCCGCCCGCCGGTTGAAGCGGACATCGTCAGCATGGAAGCGCAGTCGTTTGGCGTGGCCCTAAGCTATGGTGGTCCCTTCTGTGGAGTCATTGCGGCGAAGGAGCAGTACCTGCGCCAGATGCCCGGCCGTCTGGTCGGACAGACGGTTGATTCCAACGGATATCGCGGCTTTGTCCTGACGCTTTCTACCCGCGAGCAGCATATCCGCCGCGAGAAAGCGACCTCAAACATCTGCACCAATCAGGCATTGGTAGCACTGATGGCCACCATCTTCTTGACCATTTATGGGAAGGAAGGCATCCGCGAGTTAGCCGAGCACAACCTGGCCAAAGCCGATTACGCCGCAAAGACCTTCGCTGCCCTTCCGGGATCAAAAATCCTATTTGGTGGAGCGCCAAGGTTCCACGAATTCGTTTTGGAAACGCAGGAGGAACCGGCATCGTTGAGCCAGCGTTTGATCGACGGCAAGATCGTAGGTGGTGTTGCATTAAGCCGCTGGTATCCCGAACTGCCCAACGCCACGCTATGGTGCACCACCGAAGTCATCAGCAAAGAACAAATCGACACCGCGGCAAACATCGTCGCAACCGCCCCGGTGGAGGCATAGGAAGCCCATCTCAACCACGCGCTGGAGGAAGCCTAGCTATGAGAACTATTCCCATCATTGAGGTCACATTGGATGCATATCCGAGCAATGGCTTTGTGCTTCGAATTCGATCAGAAGGGCGAACCTGGCGAAAGCTCTTTGGTACCCGCGCGGAGGCTTGGAGGCTGGCCGAAGAACTTGAAATTGTAGATAGGCAGTTGAGTGTGAGTGAATCCCGATTGGCTATCAACGTCGGCCGCGCAACCAGAATAAATGCACTTGTCGATCCGGAGGAGCTGGATCGACTGCGTTTCAGAGAAGATATTGATGGTATTCAAGAGCCAGCTTTGTAACAAGGGCACGGCTTTAGCCGGGCCGCAACAGCAGCAGAGAGGAGGACGGGCTTTAGCCCCTGCCATGGCGCATCCCGCCAGAAATGCTTCCGCAGCCAGCATCCTCAACCCCTCTCGGACTTTTTTCGTTACGACGAAGACGGCGATGAGGAAACGGCTCCTACAATCGGAGCGCAATGCGGAGTTGCTCGTCGATGTGCTGCGTTCGCTTGTCGCGGAGCGCAAATTCAAGCTGCTTGATTTCGTTGTCATGCCGGATCACGTTCACCTCCTGATTGAGGTGGCCGGCGACATGACGATCGAAAAGGCCATGCAGTTCGTCAAGGGGCGGTTCTCTCATCGGCTTTCGCATGAGTTCGGATTCATAGGCGAAGTTTGGCAGCGCGGCTTCACGGAGGAGCAGGTCATGAATCAGCAGAGCCTGGAGGCACATCGGGCTTACATCGGCGAAAACCCCGTAAGAGCCGGGCTTGCGCGATCTGCGGAAGAATATCCGTTCAGTTTTCGGTATTTGGCTCGCAAGAAAAAAGAAGTTGGGAAAGAAGATGGGCAGGGGCTAAAGCCCCATCAATTCTATTGAAGTAGTTGGCGGCCCGGCTGAAGCCGTGCCCTTGTTACAAGGCAGAAGATTCGAGACATGGCTAAGATTAATCCCCTTGTTACGAGGCAGAAGGTTCGGGACAGGGCAAAGATTAATCCCTCTGGTACAAGGCACGAAGATTCGAGACAGGGCTAAGATTGTCCCCTCTGTTACAAGGCACGAAGTCGCAATACAAGGAAAGTTGCGATGCATGAAGAGATAGCGAGGAATACGAATGGCAACGATTGCAACCACCCCCCGCACCACCCTCGGCAAGGTACGTCCGCACCAGACGCAGAACGAGTCCCTGGTCTTCGAGAAATCTTCGCCAGGCAAGCGCGCCTACAAAATGCCGCCGCTCGACGTGCCAGCTGTCGATCCAGCCGCACTGCTCGGCGACGCTCATCGCAAGACTCCAGGCTTGTTGCCCGAGCTGAGCGAGATCGAGATCATCCGCCACTTCACACGGCTCTCTACCTGGAATTACGCCATCGATCTCGGCATGTACCCGCTCGGCTCCTGCACCATGAAGTACAACCCGCGCGTCAATGAGCTGGTCGCGCGCATCGAGGGCCTGGCCGAGGCGCACCCCTACCGTCCCGACGACCGCGCCCAGGGCATCCTTGAAGTGATCGCCCTGCTGCAGAAGTGCCTCATCGAAATCACCGGAATGGACACGATCACCCTGCAGCCAGCGGCCGGCGCTCACGGCGAATTTACCGGCATCCTGCTCGTCCGCGCGTGGCATGAGTCGCAGGGAAATCCGCGCAAGAAGATCCTCATCCCCGACTCCGCCCACGGCACCAATCCAGCCACGGCAGCCATCTGCGGCTACTCGGTTGAGAACCTGAAGTCCAACGCGGAAGGCGGCATCGACCTCGAAGCCTTGGCCCGCCAAGTGGACGAAGAAACCGCTGCGCTGATGCTCACCAACCCCTCGACAATTGGAGTTTTCGAAAGCCAGATCCATAAGATTGCAGACATCCTCCACGCCAAGGGCGCCCTGCTTTATATGGACGGCGCCAACATGAACGCGTTGGTCGGCAAGGCCCGCCCCGGCGACTTCGGCGTCGACGTGATGCACCTCAACCTGCACAAGACTTTCTCCACGCCCCATGGCGGCGGCGGTCCCGGCTCGGGCCCGGTCGCGTGCAAGAAGTTTCTTGAGCCGTTCCTGCCCATTCCCGTGCTGGTGCGCAATTCAGACGGCCAGCTCACCTGGAAGTATGATCGGCCTGAGTCTGTTGGCCGGGTCCGCGCCTTCTACGGCAACACCGGCATGTTCATCCGCGCGCTGGCGTACATCCTCGCCAACGGTCCCGACGGCTTGCGGCAGACCACCGAAGACGCCGTCCTCAACGCGAACTACATTCGCCACGGCATTGAAGACCTCTACGAGCTCCCCTACAAAACCGCTTCCATGCACGAGGTTGTCTTCAGCGATAAGCGCCAGGCCGCCAAGGGAGTGAAGACCGGCGACATCGCCAAGCGCCTCATCGACTACGGCTTTCACCCCTACACGGTCAGCTTCCCGCTCATTGTCCACGGAGCCCTGATGATCGAGCCCACCGAGAGCGAATCATTGGAAGAATTGGACCTTTTTATTAGCGCCATGCGCGCCATCGCCAAAGAAGTGGAAGAAACTCCGGAGTTAGTAAAGTCCGCGCCGCATTCGACCCGCGTGTCCAGGCTGGACGAGGTTCAAGCGGCAAGAAAGCCCATCCTCCGCTGGAAGCCCACAGAGTCCGCGCCCACGAAGTCTTCGGAGTTTGGAGCTATGGAAAACCTGCCGACGGCATAGAGCGGCATCTCTGGGAAGTGGGCTGCGGAGCCGCAATTCGCCCTTACGGAAGGTGAGCGCGGCTGTGCCATTGGAGAAGAGAGCCGCGTGCATGGCCTTGCTCGTTCAACTCTTCTCGCCCAGAAGTTCCTCCTCAGTGATAGGCTCGTCCCAGCCGGGCAACAGGCGGATGCGGCCCTTCATACCTCCAAAACGTGCCTTCCGGTGCTCGGGCGGAGGCGCTACTAGCTGGGCAACAGGACGCCCATCGCTGGTAATCACAACCTGCTCCCCGCTCTCGACCGCCCGAATCAGTGCGGGCAGCCGGTTTTCCGCCTTTGCGATGCTCACTTCCATATTCAGAATCATATACATGACTTGTGGCCATATAAGGTCTAAGCCCGCAGAAAGTGCATCATGATGGCGCAGAGGCGACTGCTGCGGGAAATACCGGGTTGTTTTCCGCAGCCCTTCGGGGCGAATCTATTAACTAATTCAATGACTTGGGACGTTGTTCTAATTAGAGATGTGTTTTCCATAATTGGAATTCGCCTAGACTCAAGTTCAAGAAGTTTCTCGACAAAAGTCGAAATCTACGAAATGGAATTCGCCCATTATGGCCACCATCCCAGACCTTACTCTTGAACAGGGAATGCCCGCGAATGTCGAGGCTGAGAAGACCATTCTCGGCGCCATTTTGCTGGACAATTCATCCCACTCCGAAGCTGCCGAAAAGCTCGATTCTGAAGATTTCTCACTCGACTCCCATCGCCGTATCTTCATGCGCATGACGGAGTTGATGAATAACCAGCGTGCCGTCGACATCGTCACCCTGTCGCACGAACTGGCTAAGTTCAAGGAAATCGAGGCCGTTGGCGGCGTTGCTTATCTGGCGTCTCTTACGGAAGGCCTGCCGCGCCGGCCGGTGATCGACGAGTACATCCGCATCGTCAAAGACAAGAGCCTGCTTCGCAAGCTCATGGGCATCTGCTCCATGGCCATTGCCCGCGCTGTGGACCAGTCCGAGTCCGCCCTCGATGTCCTGGGCGCAGCCGAGGCCCAGCTGATGGAAGTCAGCGAAAAGGGTATCAGTTACGGCTTTCAGTCCCTTGACCAGATCGTCCAGAACTCCTTTGGAAGCATCGACAACCTGTACAAGCAGAGCCGCGAAGTCACTGGCCTGGCCACCGACTTCACTGACCTCGACCGACTTACCAGCGGCCTCCAGAAGGACGAGCTGATCATCATCGCCGCGCGCCCGTCGATGGGCAAAACCGCCTTCGCCATCAACATCGCCCAGAACGCCGCCGTGAACCACAACGCAATTGTGGCTGTCTTCAGCCTGGAAATGAGCAAAGAGTCGCTGCTGCGCCGCATGCTCGCCTCGCAGGCGTGGGTCGACCAGCGCAAGCTCCAGACTGGATTTCTGGGCAAGGAAGACCACGCCAAGCTGCAGAATGCATTGGGCCAGCTAGTCGAGTCCCGCATGTTCATCGACGATTCCGCCGGCATTTCCCTGTCTGAAATGCGCGCCAAGGCGCGGCGTCTGAAGCAGACCCATGGCGGCCTCGATCTGATCGTGGTCGACTACCTGCAGCTGATGTCGGCCACTGTGCCATCGTCGGGGAAAAAGAACTACGAGAACCGGACGCAGGAGGTTTCTGCTATCTCACGCGGCTTAAAAGCCCTGGCAAAAGAGCTCCACGTGCCGGTCGTAGCGTTGTCGCAGCTCTCCCGTGCAAGCGAACGGCGTGGTGACGACAAGCGTCCTCTGCTCAGCGACTTGCGCGAGTCAGGGTCGATTGAGCAGGATGCCGACGTGGTGGCGTTCATCCACCGCGAGGCCTACTACAACCGCACCGAGGAGATGTCCGAGGCGGACAAGGCCAAGTCCGAGATCATCATCGCCAAGCAGCGCAACGGCCCGACGGATACCGTTTATCTGAACTTCATCAACAAGTACACGCGGTTCGATAATCAGGACACGGTTCACCCGGACTGAGCGAAAAACAAAGCACAACTTGGCGCTTGGCGCCACTTTATGCTTTATTCCGTTTGGGCTGGTAACTGGGAGACTGAAATTCAAGTTCAGTTTGGCAATTCATTCTGAGTTTGGCTGTTCGGCCAACGATGCATGATTGAGAGCTGGTTTAATCCTGGATCTTTAATGAATGTTGCCCTCTGATAACCACATATTCGCGGCCAACGCCACCTAAGCTGAAACGCAATCAAGAGCGGGACACCCGTCACCTACAAGAGTTGAAAATTGCGGGTTGGGACGTTCTCACGATTTGGGAGTGCGAGTTGAAGAATATGGATTCGGTTTAACAGAGGGTCATCCTTATTCTGAATGGGCAAAGCGGGCGGAAAAGAGGCGAGAATCCTTGCGTAAATTGACTACTCGCCTTACAATTTCCCCTTGGAGGGCAATCCTTCTAAGCTGTTGATTCTAATAATGGTCGGGACGGGCAGATTTGAACTGCCGACCCCTCGCACCCCAAGCGAGTGCTCTACCAGGCTGAGCCACGTCCCGACACAATCGAGCCGGTCCGCTTGAGCGAACCGGCTTTTGGGGTCTTGATCAGTTTACACCAGCAACACCCGCAACGGCGCCCTCGGCCACAACAAACAGCCCTTCGCCTCCAACCCTCTTAGCGTGTACACTTTTTCGCACATGCGAATTCCCGCCGATTCCCGCCTCGTACATCTTCGCCGCCGGCTTTTGCCGAGCCTGTCCATCCTCATCTGCTGTGTTGCCCTGCTCCCGCTCCCACAGGTCGCCCGCGCCCAGGCGAATGCGGCACACCACCTGCTCATCTACACCATCGACGTCGAAGGCGGCCAGTCCACGCTGCTGGTCGACACGGCAACCCACGCATCGCTCCTCGTCGACACCGGCTGGCCCGGCAACGCCGGCCGCGACGCTTCCCGCATCCAGGCCGCCATGGCCGACGCCGGCATCACCCGCATCGACCACGTGCTCATCACTCACTTTCATGTCGACCACGTAGGCGGCATCCCCGAGCTCGTCCAGCGCGTCCCCATTGGCGAGTTCCTTGACCACGGCCCCAACCGCGAAGATTCCGACATCACCCGCCACGACTACGCCGCCTATTTGAAGGCCATCGAGGGCAAGCCCCGCCGCATCGTCCACCCGGGCGACACCATCGATATCCCCGGCCTCACCGCCATCGTCCTCACCGCGGACGGCGACCACATCCCTGCCGTGCCCGGCGTGAAGCCCTCACCCAACCCCTACTGCGCCACCGAGCCCAAATGGGATCTGGACGAGACCGAAAACCCCCGCTCAACCGGCATTCTCATCCGCTTTGGCAAATTCCGCTTCCTCGATCTCGGCGACCTCACCAAGGCCAAGGAGATTCCCCTCGTCTGCGCTGCAAATCTGATCGGCACGGTCGACCTCTATCTCGTCAATCATCACGGCTTCAACCTATCCAACTCCCGCGCCTTCGTCGATGCCATTCATCCCCGCGTCGCCATCATGGATAACGGCGCCCACAAGGCCGGCAGCCCCGAAGCCTGGCAAACAGTGCATGAAAGCCCCGGCCTCGAAGACCTCTGGATGCTCCACACCGCCGAAGACTCCGACGCTGCCCACAACAGTCCCGACGCCCAGATCGCTAATCTAAAGGGTGGTGCGGACGGCGCATGGCTCAAGGTAGTCGCAACGCCCGATGGCAGCTTCTCCGTCACCAACGCCCGCACCGGCCAAACGAAGGAATACTCAAAGAAATAGGCCAGCCCCACACGGCTGCGCTAGGCATGAGGACCGTGCCGTCAACTTAAAGCTATCGTCTATCCCGCCGCTCAAATCCACGCGGTTTCGCCGGGGCCGCAACCGGCAGATGCGTCTTTCCCGCCGGAAAAACCGCCAGAAACCTGTCCTGTCCCTCGCCCGAACTGGCCGTCTCCACGCCCTCGATATCCTTGAAAGCCATGTGCATCAGCCGCCGTTCCCGGCTGTTCATGGGCGGAAAAGCATACGGAATCCCGCTCCGGATCACCTTGTCCGCTGCCGTCTCGGCCTGCAGCCGCAACTCCTGCGCCTGCAGCGCCTTGAAGTTGGCCGCGTCAAAGCTAACCAGGTCGTGTTCCCGCTGGTCCAGCCGCAGCATCTGCGCCGCAATGGTCTCCAATGCGCGCAAAAGTTCGCCGTTATGCTGCGTAACCAGCGGCACATCCGGCCCGCCGAGTTCCACATAAATCTGGCGAGCTTCAATGCCCTGTGGGTCGCGCGCGCCGTCTCCCGCGGTGATGCGGTATTTCAGGCGCAAGCCTCCGAGTTTATTGAGGGAGACAAGGAATCCAGCTATCTTTTGTGCGGCTTGCTGCAGGTCGTCGATTGGCATAACAAACCAGTATCGCAGAGCCAGCCCCGATGCGCGCCCTGAATTGCCAGAAACCGCGCCTTCCCCAAAACGATTGACGGAATGAACGCACCGGCGCAAAGTGGAGATGAGCCTATGCCCATTACCCAGCCCATCGTTCTTTCGCCCGCCCAGGCCCGCGTTCTTGGCGCACTTGTCGAAAAGGAAGTTACCACGCCGGACTACTATCCCCTCTCGCTGAACGCGCTGGTCAACGCTTGCAACCAATCCAGCAACCGCGAGCCCGTCATGCGTCTTGATGAAGAGGAAGTCCGTCTCGCGCTGCGCCGTCTTGAAGAGCATGGCGTTGCTGGCCGCGCTCGCGGAGCCGATGGCCGGGTCACCAAGTACGAGCATTGGCTGGGTGAAGCCTTCAACTTCACCCGCGCTGAAACCGCGCTGATCTGTGTTCTGCTCCTGCGCGGCCCGCAAACCCCCGGCGAACTGCGCAGCCGCACCGACCGCCTCCACCGCTTCGATGAAATCAGCGAAGTCCTGGCCGGTCTGCAGAAACTCATGGAGCGCGAACCGGCCCTCGTCGCGGTTCTCCCCCGCCAGCCCGGCACCAAGGAATCCCGCTACTCCCACCTGCTTTCCGGCACTGTCGAATCGGCAATCGCCGCAGAGAATGCAACGGCGCGCCGGGAGCCAGTCCACTATGCACCCAGAACGGCAAGCGACGACCCAGCCCAGGAAGGCCGCATCGCCCAACTGGAAGCCAGCGTCGCCGAGCTCACTCAAAAAGTAGAAGCGCTCAACCGCAAGATCGACGACCTCTTCGGCGACTGATTTTCATCAGGAGATTTATGCTGGGTGTCCCATCCATGCGCGTCTCTTTGCGCGTGGATGGGAAGCCTCAAATCTAAATTGGGCAATCTATAAGGAACTAAACCAGCTCATACCCCGCGAACCAATACCCGATCTCAAACGCCGCCGTGTCTTCCGCGTCCGATCCGTGAATTGCATTCTCCTGAATCGAGCCGGCAAACTTCTTGCGAATCGTCCCCTCTTCCGCATTCGCCGGATTGGTCGCGCCCATCAGCTTGCGCAGGTCCGCAATCGCATTGTCCTTCTCCAGCACCAGCAGCACCAGAGGCCCCGAAGACATAAACGTAGTCAGATCGCCAAAGAACGGCCGTTCCTTGTGAACGTAATAAAACCCCTCTGCCTGCACCTTTGAAATCGACAGCTTCTTGATAGCCACAATCTGAAACCCGGCCTTGTCGATTTCGGCCAGAATGGCCCCGGTAAATCCCTTGCGGACCGCGTCCGGCTTCACGATGCTGAATGTACGTTGAGCCACGTGTATTGCTCCTTGCGAGATGTTTATCTTCCGCTTCATTGTAATAGTTCAACCGAAGCCTGCGCGCTTAGGTCGAATCGTCAAGGGTGAGTGTGGAACCGCCCGCCATCTGGTTCCGTATTCCCCTCCATTGCTTTTGACGGAACGTATTTCTAGTGATGAGAGCCTCTGGGATGCGACGGCCTGTATGCTCTGCAACGCACTCAATGTCCACGGGAGGCGAAGGTAAGTCGGATGGAGATTCTCTGCGAAGTAATAGGGGTGGTACTAGAAGCAACCGTTGAGATATTGCTCGAAGCCGTATCAAACGATGGCGCAGACCTTTGTCGCGACCTAAATGCCATTAGAAAAGGCGCGAAGCGACCAGCTTGGCAATTAGAGAAACACGTCTGCTGATCGCTTCGAACTTGTCTATCCCTTCCCAATCACCCGAGCCAGCGTAGCCCCAATCTCCGCCGGCGACACCACCACATGAATCCCAGCCTCGGTCATAGCCTTCATCTTGTCCGCCGCAGTCCCCTGTCCGCCACTGATAATCGCGCCGGCATGCCCCATCCGTCGTCCCGGAGGCGCCGTCTGTCCAGCGATGAAACCCACAACAGGCTTTTTCACATACTGCTTTACAAACTCAGCAGCAGCCTCTTCCGCCGATCCGCCAATCTCGCCGATCATGATGATCGCCTCGGTCTCCGGATCGTCGTTCAGCAACCGCAGAGCATCGATGTGCGTAGTCCCGATAATCGGATCGCCGCCAATGCCAATTGCCGTCGATTGCCCAATCCCGCGCTGCGTCAACTGATGCACGGCCTCATACGTCAGCGTTCCCGAGCGCGAAACAATGCCCACCGAGCCTTCCTTATGAATCCGCGCCGGCATGATGCCAATCTTCGCCTTTCCCGGCGAAATAACCCCAGGGCAGTTAGGCCCGATCAGCCGCGAGTTTGAAGTCTTCAGCTTCGACCAGACCTTTACCATATCCAGCGTCGGAATGCCTTCCGTGATGCAGACAATCAGCGGCAGGCCCGCGTCTTCAGCCTCCAGAATTGCATCCGCGGCAAACGGCGGCGGCACAAAAATCACTGTCGCATTGGCGCCCGTTTCGGCCACCGCATCGGCCACCGTGTTGAACACCGGCCAGCCCTCATGCGTAGTTCCGCCCTTGCCCGGCGTCACGCCGCCCACAACCACGGTTCCATATTCCGCCGCGCCCTTGGCGTGAAACGTTCCCTCTTTGCCCGTAATTCCCTGCACAATCAGCCGCGTATTTTTATCAACCAGAACAGCCATGAAAACAGCTCCTAGCTTCTAGCTTCTAGCCTCTAGCTCCTAGAGATTGGATGAAGGCGCCTAGCATTTTAGAAGTTTCTATGCAGAGCGCTTCTGCTTGATCCAGCATCGCCGCGTCGCCAATCTTCAGTTGTCGGGCCACTAGAAGTTGCGTTTGAACTTCGTAAGTTGAACCTTGCGCAATTCCAAGAAACTGCCGGAATTCGCCATCTTTCATTCTTCCCCTACCCTCGGCAATGTTGCTCGCGACTGACGCGCTGGCACGGCGCAATTGAGAGGTTAGTCCATACATCTCATCTTTGGGAAATCCCTTGGTCAGGCTATAGATACAGACCGTCATCTCCATGGCGCGCCGCCAAACGGTTAGATCTTGGAATGCCTGAGACAAGCCAAATCTCCAATCATGTCACATTGCGAGCTAGAGGCTAGAAGCTAGCGGCTAGAAGCTGCCTTCACCACTAAATCCGCTGCTTCTTTCATTGTTTCGCCAACCTGGAAATCCAACCCGGACTCTTTGAGAATCTTCCGGCCTTCTTCCACATTGGTCCCTTCGAGCCGCAGCACAATCGGCACCTTCACGCTCAACTTCCGCGCCGCCGCCACTACGCCCGTAGCCAGCCGGTCCACTCTCAGAATGCCGCCAAAGATATTGATGAAGATCGCCTTCACATGCTCATCGGACAGCAGAATCTCAAACGCGTGCTCAATCTGTTCCTGCGTAGCCCCGCCGCCTACGTCAAGAAAGTTCGCCGGGCTCCCGCCTGCGTACTGAATGATGTCCATTGTGGCCATTGCGAGGCCGGCGCCATTCACCATGCACGCAATCGACCCATCCAGCTTGATGTAATTCAGCGCGTACTTGCTTGCTTCCACCTCAAGCGGATCTTCTTCCGCCGTATCCCGTAGCGCTTTGATGGCCGGATGCCGGAAGAGCGCGTTGTCATCGAACGTTATCTTCGCGTCCAGCGCAAACAGCTTGTCATCCTTCGTCGTAATGAACGGATTGATCTCGATCAGCGACGCATCCGTATCCATGAACGCCTTGTACAAACTCTGCAGGAAAGTAACAGCCGCATTGATCTGCGTCGGCTTCAGCCCCAGTGCAAACGCCAGCTTGCGCGCCTGCCATCCACCAAATCCAATCGCCGGATCAATGGTCTCCTTGAAGATGGCCTCGGGTGTCTTGGCGGCCACTTCCTCGATCTCCATGCCGCCGGCCTGCGACGCCATAAACACCAGCTTGCCCGTCGCGCGATCGAGCACAATACCCAGGTAAAGCTCGCGGTCGATAGCCGCCGTCTCTTCCACCAGCAGCCGCTGCACTTTCTGCCCCGCAGGCCCGGTCTGGTGCGTCACCAGCTGCATGCCCAGAATGTTCTTGGCGTGCAGTTCGGCGTCTTCGCGCGTCTTGGCGACCTTTACGCCGCCACCCTTGCCGCGGCCTCCAGCGTGAATCTGCGCCTTCACCACCACGCCGTTTGCGCCCTCGGCAAACAGCTTGCGCGTTACCTCGGTCGCCTCCTCCAGCGTGTTGGCCATCTCACCCTTTGGCACAGCAACTCCGTACTTGGCCAGAATCTCTTTTGCCTGATACTCGTTAATTTTCAAGTCGGATCCACCCAGACCGCTGCTTTTTGGAAGATTCGGC
>Ga0302319_10014160_pt1 | contig 14899 bp, 11 predicted proteins | sample Bog_T0_2_FD_203319 | JGI IMG/M metagenome (GOLD analysis project Ga0302319, IMG submission 203319) | Peat permafrost microbial communities from Stordalen Mire near Abisko, Sweden - Bog_T0_2 | ecosystem: Environmental > Terrestrial > Soil > Wetlands > Peat | place: Sweden: Abisko, Stordalen Mire... | reverse complement strand
GAGGCCTATGCCGGGGACATCCAAAAACAGGTTGCCGCCGTCTTTGCTGACCGTATTCTGGTGGACGGCGAGCAGGTGCTTGGCGCGGAAGCGCTCGATGCGATATTGATGGAATTTCCGGTTTCGAAACGGCCTGAGAGCGCCCTGATGGACAAAATACTCACCAACCTGCGCAAGGAGCAGCCCTGGGTAATCGATTTGCGTCCCATGAAAAAGGGGCTTGGTTACTGCATCGTGATCAGCGCCCTGCTGCCGGCTGGAACGGATGAAGCAACTTTCGCCCGCGATCTCCAGGGCGCGGTGGAGCGCGTGGCTGCCGGGTGCGACCCGAATCTGCTGACTCCAGGCGCCACTCCCGATCGCACTCGGCAGACAGCGCTGTCGATGGAACTGCGCATCATCGAGGAACCGCTCGATACCCGTATCTCGCCGATCATGCGTGTTGCGAACCGGGTGCTCGCGCTTTTCAACGCCGCGCCGACACCCGATCATCGTCTTGTCGCCATTGCCAGGAACCTGCGCGCGCCGGGCCAGACGGAGCATGTGCGTGTAACGGCCGGCGCGAACGATGCAAAATCGATATCCGTGGTCGCTCTCGTTAGTCCCGATGCTGAAAAAGCGGACTCTGTGGATGATCCTGTGGGCCGCAGGTTGCAAAGCCTGCTTGCCAGTAAAAGCGCGTTGGTGATAGGTCAGGCGAGGGCGTTCTACGACCGTGTCGAGTCCGCGGCCGCAACCAAGCGGATCACGATAGCCCGGCCATTTGTGGCGGCATCCTATGCGCCGATGAAATATGACTACATGTGCGGTTACATCTGGATGTTTGTGCTTGGGATCGTAGGGCTCGGCATCACCATGCTGTTCCAACGGCGCGAAAGAAAAGGTCTTATTCACAAACGTGGCGTCGAGGAGGCGCAGGCATCATGAGCACACCGGAAAAAAAGGATGCGCAGGAACTCTTCGAGCCCGGCTATTACATTCCGGGCCACGCCGGGCGTAAGTTATTAATAATTCTTTGCGGAATTCTGCTCGTTCTGTTCGGCATCTCGCAAATGCGGACACCGCTGCGCCTGCTCTTCACCGGCGGGAAGGCAAGGGCCGAGGCTGCAAGCGTCATCAAAACAAAACCGGGTCTCCCTGATGTGATTTTGACAAACGATCTGGACATCCGCGCCAGACAGGAAACACGCGACCGGAGTTATACATTCTGGAACGAATTCCGCTTCCAGGATTCTGGCGGCCGTGAATTCGTCGTGCGCGCGGAAGTAGGCAGCAAACTGAAACCGCTTTACCCGATCGTGGACGAGGACGGCCTCCCCACCAGTCTCCCCGTCCATTACGACCCGCGGCATCCCGAAACAGTCTCCTTCCCCACGATCTTCAGCACCTGGTTTGCCCCCGGCGCCCTGGTGATCATCGGGCTCGGATTCATCCTCATCGGATCATTCCTCTTCTATTGGGCCGGCAAACCGATCGAATTGCCGCACATTCCCGCGCCGCTGGATGCAAGCACCGCCCACGGACCCCCGGGCGCGACTTAACTGGATTAAAGCTCGTTCTCTGCATCCGCCCCATCTCCGCCGACCCCCCCAGGTCTTCCTCCTCGACTAATCAAGCCCGCAAGGCGGACGGTGGATCGTGACCTCCGGGCGCGATGCGAAAACCCCGCGCGATAGCGTGCCATCTCCCCATCGACCGGAGATCCCGACGCATCCATTTGAGCTTTGTGAAAAGCCCCGGCTTTCCTTCGCGCCTGGTCAAAGGCGCAGGGTACTTCTGTGGAAGCATTCCTTGCACAGCAGGCGCGCAATTTGCGCCAGCGTTTGCAGAATCCGCTGCAATCCGATGTGGCGGTGGCCGGCGGCATTATTTCACGGGAGATCGTTGGCGGGGAAAAACACCGCGATCACCTCGAAAAGAAGCACGGATGACGGTCACTGTGGACGTCACCCAAAGTAACGGCCTCTGCTTTCATCATCACGCGCAATGTCGGTGATTTCGCCGGTTCACCTGTTTTGGCAATTACCCCGGCGGATTTTTTAAGCCAGTTCACGGCCAAGCCTTAAAGTGGTGAATCGCCCCCCTCAGTTCCCTCCGTTTTCTCCTGTTAAATTCTGGACGGAACTTTATCCGTCATTTGCATCGCCGGCTTTCCGCTTTTTTCTCCCTCCAGAATGATGTCCAGATCACTGAATTTTGATCGGAATGCATCATCGATCTTCCCGCGACCGCCGCAGCTTTCGCGAACCAGCAACTTGAGATGTGGAATACTGGTGGATTGATTGGGGGATCCAGCCGCAAGTCCAAGTGCGCTCTTAAGAAGCCAGTATCCGATGTAGTCAAAGTTTTGATGGATGGTGCTCAATGGTGGATCACTGTAACGGCTCGCCTCGGTATCGTTATATCCGACGATCTGGTAGTCTTCCGGCGCATTCAACCCGATCTTGTGCATTGCGGTCATGAATCGCAGCGCATGCTCGTCGTCGTAGCTGATGATGGCGAGATCACCCTTGTAGGATTTCCAGCGTTCCGCCAATTGGTCCATGGCTTGTCCCCCCGGGGGAACCAGTCCGCATGGGCTCGGCATGTTTTCCCGGGAAGTATAGCAGACGAATGCGGTTAATCTTTTCTGTAAAACAATGTCAGCGGAGGTCTCTGGTCCGAGCATTGCAATGCGTCGATGCCCGAGATTTTGAAAATAGCTGCACAAATCATCCACCTCATGCGTGGAGCCGAAGACGCTTTGTTCCTCGAAGCAATTCCGCTCCAGGCCGGGGATAAGCATCGACAGACTGATGGGGAGAGGGGATGCCTTTACAAACTCACGAACCTCGTCAAGTTTTTCATGCGGGAACCACGGAAGAGTCAATGCAACGCAATCATCATCCTTGAATCGTTGAACCTGGGAGAGTGCATCACTGCCGAAATCACCAATCCACCCGGAGCGTAAATCCAGGTCCTGTTCAAGGCCTGCATGGGCGACTGCCTGCAATACCCGGTAGGAATAGGGGTTGCTTTCCTTGTGCACCAGAACACCCACCCTCCGCTCGCCTTTTGCAGGGCTCGGGTGCTTGGCGATAAAAGTGCCGCTGCCCACCCTCCTTACCACAGATCCATCGTCTACTAATTGCTTCAGCGCCTTGCGGACCGTTAGGAAATTGCAGTTGTAAGTGATGGCAAGGTCTCTTTCCGCAGGCAACTTCGCGCCAAAAGGAAGGGTTTTGGCGAGCTGCCGTATTTCAGTTTCTATAACCTGATATTTTAGCTGTCCAAATCTCTTTCCACTCTTCGAGCCCAGAGTGTCGTTCAAGTTTCCATCTTTCTGCATAAGCTAATCTGTATAGCATTGCAGCGAATAAGCTAGTTTAAAATAAAGCAATTTCATTTTGGCGAACGCAAAAGCACTGAAACAGAGCGACCGCATAAAAATAAAGTTCTTGCATAGCAATAAAGCGTTGACCGATAGTCTTCGGCAATGAAAGTGATTTTCTGTCATCGAATTTACAGCATCGTGAAATTCACCCCATTCATTGCGTTCGCTGACGCGAACATAACACCCAATCTGGCAGCATCGATCCCAGGGCTGATCAACCCTTGCCAACCCTTACCAACCGTCAGCTATGCCCTATCCCTGCCATAGCGACGGCACAATGAAACTTCTCTTTATCATTTTCGCGATATCCGCCGGCTACGGATTGGAATCCTGTCTGTATGGCGCGCCCATTTCCGAGGCGTCGCAAGACCAGGGCCGTCTCTATGGTACTTTGCAAACAAGCCCCGCCCACGCCGCGCTGGAACGCGACAAGGGTCTGCGGGTTGCTGTCATCCCGGTGATCTGGGGCAAGCTCGAACCCAAGCCGGGCGTTTTCGATGAAACATACGCAGCGCAAATCATCCTCAACAAACAAACCTTCCGCGAATTGGGTTACAAGCTGCAGATCGACCCGGGAGTGCAGTACCCGCCTGCCTGGGTATTCCAACTGCCGAATGGACATTACATGAACCAGTTTGGCGCTCAATTCACGAGCGGGCAACCGGGCGAGAATCTTCCTAATGTTGTATTCAATTCCGCAGTGCGCCAGCAGCTTGCTGCGTATTTCAAGGAGGTCTTCGCAAGACTGGGAACCGATTGGGATTACGTAAGACTGGGATGCTCGAAATATGGAGAGCTGAATTATCCACGCCATAAATTTGCCGATCACGAGAACTGTTACTGGGCATTCGACGATATCGCACAGGGAAAAGTCGCGGGTTTGCCCATGGGAATTTCAGCCTGTCCCGTGCCCGGTTGGATTCCAGGCACGCCTTCCCCACAGCATGCCAAGGCCCGGGCGTTTGCGGAATGGTATCTCGACTGCCTGAAAAATTACCAGGACTGGCAGATTGCGACGGTGCGCAAATGGTATTCCGGCGATCTCTGCATGCTCTACGGATCGTGGGGGCTGCGTCCGGGGTGGCTTGACGAGGCCGTCGCAGGGGACCTGAACGGCTCCACATCGCCCGAGCGCAACGGAGAAATCCAGCAGGGCTTCGACTGGGCGCGGATGATAGGCGGCATCAACGATCCGAAAGTGATCGTTTATTGCACGTGGGTGGACGGCACCTTGAAAAACCGCGACATAAGCGACGACAATGGGGCGGATCCCGCACATTGGAGCCCGGTGCATTGGCAATCCAGTCTCGCCAGTGCAAATCCGCTCAAGCTGCGAGTCTGGGGTGAAAACACCGGCGGGAATAATCCGGGTGCCATGCGCCTTGCTTTCCAAAAGGTGAAACGCTTCGGCCTTATGGGGCTGATGTGGGCCTTTGACAGGGAGCTGTTTGCGAATCCAAATCCGGAGGGATTTGCCACCTTCGCAGACTATCTGCAATGCATTCACGGCGATCAATGATTCCATCAATTTTGTCCAAAACCCCATCCAAATAAAACCATGAAATTCTCACCACGCACCGCCATTTTATTGACCGCTCTGTTCTTAATTACCGGCGGCAACCGTTTGATTTCCGCCCAAACTCCCGGAGACACTAATTCTCCATCGACACCAAGCGGAACATCCGCTCCGTCACTTCTCACGAACTGTGATTTCTCGGTGGCCACCAAAGATCCTAGCTGGCCGGATAACTGGCCGCATCCCGCAGGGGTGACGTGGGAGAAGGAGGGGGACGCGCACTTTCTCAGGCTCGATTCGACCACGCCCGGGAAAATGGTCATGGTGTACCGGCAGATGCCTGTTCCCACGAATCCTCCGCCTGCCTTGGAGGTTCGGATCAAGGTGCGTTATTCCAATGTGAAGAAGGGTGAGAAACTGTGGTTCGACGCGCGCATCATGAGTAATTTCAAGGATGCCTCAGGCAAAGTACTCAAACCTGCGCCGCCTGCGCCCGCCTTTTCCGGCACTTCAAAAGGATGGGTGGAGAAAAGCTTCTTCATCAAGGTGCCCGAGGGGGCGACCGTGCTGGAGTTGATGCCATGTCTCTTCAATGTGGTTTCAGGCACGTTTGACATCGCAAAGATCGAGGTGCTGCCGGCCAATGAAGACCAAGTGCCAAAGCCGCCTCCCATCATTCCTTCCGAAACGGTAGCGCCGACGTCCTCATCAAAAGCTCCACCCCAACTGCATGTGGAGGGGAACCAACTGAAGACGAAGAGCGGTACGGTGGTGTGGCTCCAGGGTCTCTGCCTCGACAGCATGGAGTGGTCTGCGGGTGGCGAGCACATTCTTCAGTCAGTTGGGGTTGCGATCGACCAGTGGAAGGCAAACTGCATCAGGCTGCCGGTAAAGAATAATTTCTGGTTCGGTCGTGGCCCCTGGCAGAAGAAGGGGGATGGCGGTATCACCTATCGCAAGCTCGTGGATGCGGTGGTGGAGGAGGCTGCGAAGCGCGGCGCCTATCTGGTGCTCGATTTGCATACTTTCGGTGCGCCACAGCCCGACCACGTGGAGTTCTGGAAGGACGCAGCGACACGTTACAAAAACAACCCGGCCGTCATCTTCGAGCTCTTCAACGAACCGCACAGCCTCTCGTGGAAAGTCTGGCGCGACGGCGGCAATCTCAACGGTCCGGAGAACAAGATCACCGACGTGAATGTGGCCGAGAACGCCCAGAAAATCGACGGTGATTCCTCGGTCGGCATGCAGGCGCTGCTTGATGCCGTGCGGAGCACGGGGGCGCAGAACCTCGTCATCGCGGGAGGCCTCGATTGGGGTTACGATCTTTCCGGCCTTTTGAACGGGTACACCCTTACCGAGCATGAAGGAGGGAACGGGATCATCTATTCCAGCCACATTTACCCCTGGAAAAAAGACTGGCAGGGAAAAATGCTCAATGCGGCGGTAAAGTATCCCATCTTTATCGGCGAAGTGGGCACGCCACCCGACTGGAGCAAATTCAATTTCATCCCGGTGAACCAGCGCACCGAGGATCTTGCCAAGGGGGAATGGGCGCCTGACATGCTCGCGTTGATCCAGAAATACAAGCTGAACTGGACGGGTTTCAGCTTTCATCCCAAATGCGGGCCGATGGCGATCCTCGATTGGAACTATACGCCGACTCCGTATTGGGGCGTATTTGTGAAAGAAGCGCTGGCCGGGCAGCAATTCGAACTGAAAAAAATGCGTTAAACTTGAATATGCCAACATTAGCCGTGTCTTCTCTTCCCTTGCGTCGATTTCCCGCCGATGCTTACACGAAACCCCATTCCCAGGCCGCAATAGGGAGTGCGTGCAGAAGCCCATTATGAACAAAACTTTTTCATCCGACCAATTGTTTGCTCCTTTCAAAGCCGCCTTCTACCGCTCAGTGGAAGATGTGAAAGTGAAGGAAACAAAATTCGACGCGGTTTCTTCAATCGAACGGATTATCCGAGTAGATGCCTGCGGGATTTGCGGCACCGACGTCAATGCGATTATGAGGGGCTCCGCCGAATACGCACAAGTGGGGCACGAGGTGGCCGGCAGGGTCCTCGGGCCGGATGGAAAAGCGGGAGAGAAGACTGTGGTGCTTGAAAGCTCCAGCGCGTGCGGAAGATGTGCCTCCTGCCGCAATGGTCATCCGGAAGGTTGCACAGCAGTCAGCAGTTTCTTCGGGCGTCCTTATTTTGGGATCGCGGAACGGATGGTTTCCCCGGAGATTTCAGTCCTTGAATATGAGGGGATCGAACCCGCGGTGGCGTGTCTTTCCGAACCGCTCGGTGTCGCGATCGACCTTTGTGAAGTCGCGCAGATTACTCCCTACTCCGTGGTACTGGTAGTGGGACTTGGGCCGATCGGATTGATGGCGCTGCGTCTCGCAAGACTGGCCGGTGCGGCGAAAATATACGCCTCTACTTTTTCCCGTTCCGAGCGCCGCAATGCCCTGGCCGTGGAGTTCGGAGCGGACGAGCTTCTCTACGAAGACGAAAAGCCACTCCGCCAAAGAAAACTCAACCCGGCGCCAGACCGGATCCTGAGTACTGCCCCTCCGCCTTCAATAGCGCATTGCGTGGAACCGGCGGCGCAAGGGGCGGTGATTACCTACATAGGCGTGGGCCATGGAGCGACCGACCGGATAGAGCTTCCTGCGAACGAGTTTCACACCAAAAAATTGCAGTTACGCAGTTCCTACGCCGCGCCCGCGTTGCGCACGCCCATGGCTCTTGAACTATTGAAGTCGGGGAGGGTGGACGGCAACCGGCTGATCTCCCACCGCTTCCCGCTCCAGGATGCGGCAGAGGCAATCCGTGTCGCGTGCCTCGACAAAAAGAACGCCGTCAAGGTCGTAGTGGAAAACCATTGAATCAATCCAAAATGAACAAAAAAAATCATCCAAAAATCGGTGTTATAGGCGTTGGAACCATCGGCAAAATTCACTTGCGGGCACTGGGCGCGGCCGGCATTCCGGTGACGGCAATGGCTGATACTTCAAGCTCCGCGCTGGAGGCTGCTTCCTCCCTCGCGCCGGATGCAAAACATTACGCTGACTGGCGGGATCTGCTCGCCGATCCGGTTGTGGAAGCGGTTGTCATCTGCACGATCAACTCCATGCACTGGCAAATTCTCAAGGAGGTTATCGCCACCGGGAAACATGCCTTCTGCGAGAAGACCATGACGGTCGGGGCGGAGCAGGCCAAAGAGGCGGTGACTACGAAATTGAAGCCGGGGCAGATTGTACAGATCGGATACATGAAGCGATTCTTTCCCGCATCGCAATGGGCGAAGGAGCATTTCGCGGAAATCGGGGAACCGATCTGCGCAACAGTCCGCTCATTTCAGGGCGGGCTGTGCGACGACGGGGTTTTTGATTCCGCGGACTGGCGCCCCACGGAGGCGGGGCCATCGCGCACCCGGCAATTTGCCTCGGGTGGCATGCTGAACATGGCGGGCAGCCACATGCTGGACATGACCGCCTGGCTGCTCGGAGCGCCGCGTGGGATCACATGCCGCACATGGGCGCCGGAGGGCTACGATGCCGAGCTGCATGCCCACGCGCTTTTTGAGATGGAGCGGGGCCCGATCGTGCATTTTTCTGCGGCACTCTCCACCTACAGCAAAACCGGCCCCTATGGAAATGGCTGGGATGAAATGATCCAGATCGACGGAAAGAAAGGACGCCTGGAATTGATTTATCCCTTGTGGGATCGCCCGGCGGATTTTTCCGCCCGTGCCCGCATTTACCGTGAATCGACTGGAGTATGGGAAGAGCCGGAGTTTGCAAGAGCGAACGCCTTCCAGCTCGAGCAGGAGGCCTTTGCAAAAAGATGCCGGGGTGAGACCGCTGAATCGCCGTCCATCGGTGAGGCAGCGATTGTGGATTGCTGGTTGGACGCGTGTTACCAGTCCGTCGCGCGTGGAGGAGAACGGGTCCTGTTTCAAAATCCGTGAGCCGCGTCCCCGTGAAAATTGTCCCGCTTGTTTTCACGCTCGCATTAACGGTCTCGGGAGTTGTCTTCGGAGCTGGCGAAGAGTCAGCCTCGCTGGTGCCAAATGGCAATTTTGAGAACCGAAGCAAGGGAGGGGAGGAATGGCCCGATGGCTGGGGAAGCTGGGCGCCGGGAAACGGGAAGACTTGGGAGGTGGAGAGTGATATGCACTTCGTGCGGCTCGTTTCGCAAAAGCCCGGGCAATTGCAGTTGGTTTACCGCGAGTTGAACCTCAGGGGAGACGCTCCGAAGGGAATCGATTTTAAATTTCGCTACCGGACTGCAGGTGTGAAGACCGGAGAGCAGCCGGCGGATGGAGCCGGGGCGATTATTCTCTTCAATGACAACGAGGGGCGCATCCTCAATTCCGATGCGAAGCCGGTATTGTTTTCCAACCTGGATCCGGGCTGGAAGGCGGCGGAAGTGCAAGCGCTCGTGCCGCAGGGGTCAGCGCACTACGTCATCATGGCGGGGCTGTTCAAGGCAGCGGCCGGCACGGTGGACCTGGCATCGATCTTCGCAACGCCGCTGGCGGATTCAGATATCGAGAAGCTCGCCAAGTCGGCTCCAAAAGGGGAGGCGCCGGCGGAATCCCTGGTGACGAATGGTGATTTTGAAAAGCTGGACAAGGCCGGCGACTGGCCTGAAGGCTGGGGGAAAAACAGACCGGAAAAGGGAACCACCTGGGAAACCGAGAATGACAAAAGGTACGTGCGGATCGTGTCGCAGGAACCCGGACAGATGCTGACGCTCTCCCGCAATGTGCCGTTAAAGCCCGGCGCGAAAGGTGTCGAGCTTACCATCCGCTACCGTGCGACAGGCGTAAGATTTGGCGAGCATGAATGGTTCGACGCGCGCACGTTTGTTCATTTCCTGGGAACCGACGGGAAGCCGCTCGCGAACGAGGGGACGAGCCTGGATTTCGTATTTACGCACAAGTCGGAACCGACGGGCTGGGTCGAAAGGACGCGTACCTACGATGTGCCGGAAGGCGCGGTGCAGATGCAGCTCATGCCGGGTTTTTTCCGCGCCGCGGCGGGCACGCTCGATCTCGCGGAGGTGCGGGTCACGCCGATGAGCGATGCCGGCGTGGCGCTGATGAATCTCGCGGACAACGCCTACGGCATCTGGAAAGGCGAGCAAAATGGGGAGATGGAAAGAAGAGTCGATGCAAAGATCGGGGCGCAACTAGCGGCCACGGGCAATCTCGTGCCGAATGGGGATTTCAGCGCAGCCGCACCCGGCACGAACTGGCCGGAGGAATGGGGCAGGAGCGCTCCCGAGAATCTGAGCTGGGAGACGGAGGGCGGGAAGCATTTCATCCGCATCGTGTCACCCTCGCCGGAGAAAATGCCGATGCTTTACAAGATGGTGCTGCTCAACAAGGGATTGAAAGCGGTGGAAGTGAAGATCCGCTACCGGACGGCAAATCTCGAGGCGGGGCCGCGACCGCCGGGCAATGCCCAGGCGTCGATGCATTTCCTCGAAGGGGGACGCTTCGGGCATCTGGAATACGGGCGCGAAATGGGGCCCGAGCCGGAGCCGATCCCATTCTCGCCCGATGCGAAACAATGGACCGAAATCACCCGGAGGATGATCGTGCCGGAGGGGGCGACGAAGCTGCAATTCATGCCGGGTCTCTGGGGGGTAAAATCCGGCACGCTTGACCTCGCTGAAATCCAGGTGAGACCGCTGAGCGATGCCGATGCAGCGATGGCCACTCCTGCGAAGTAGAAGGTTACAAGTCGCGCTGTGTTTCCCACCAGGCGGAGAGGCGGGCGGTGGGGATGGCGGGGATGGCGAGACCGGCCTCGGCGTAATGCGAGGTGTCGTTGAAGAGGGTGAGGCGCGCGCGCACGGGGCCTTTGAAATCGACGATGTTCAATGCGGCGGGGCTCTGGTCGAGGTTGTCGCGATAGCGGCGAGGATCGAACCCGAGCAGGGAACTGAGCAGCAGGCGGATCGTGGCCTTGTGCGAAACGACGAGGACCTTTTCCCCGGGATGCGCCCGGACGATCTCGATGAGCACGGGGAGAGCGCGCGCGGTGACTGCGAGGCCGCTTTCGCCGCCGGCGGGGGCGAATGTGTAGGGGTCTTCCTCCCATGCGCTGGCTTCCTCCGGGAAGCGCTCCTCGACTTCCTTCCGCGTCATTTGTTCCCAGCGTCCGTGCGAGATTTCGCGCAGGCCGTCGCGGGTCTGCACCTCGTGCCGGTGCGGGGTGGCGAGTATGCCGGCTGTCTCGACGGTGCGGCCAAGCGGCGAGGTGTAGATGGCGGCGATGTTCTCGCCGGAGAGACGCATGGCGAGCCGCCGGACCTGGTCGCGTCCCTCGTCGGAGAGTTGCACGTCGGTGGCGCCGGCGAAGCGGTCCTCGGCGGTGAGGACTGTGGCGCCGTGACGGACGAGGAAGATGCGGGTGTTGGAGGTGGGTGACATTTGGATTGGGATTTTCGGCGAGAGGGTAATGAAGTCAATCGATTATGGCAGGGATGCGGGATAGCTGACGGTTGGCAAGGGTTGATTTGCCCGGCTGGAAGAGAAGTATAAAGTATGAAGGATAAAGTATAAAACAGGGGAGAAAATCTGCGGAAAATGGGGAAAAGGGCGGAAGGAGTACACTTCGAAAGAAGGGATGAGGGATGTTTATTTCACGAAGACAGTTTTGATATTTACGAATTCGCGGATTCCGAAGACAGAAAGCTCGCGGCCGTAGCCGGAATCCTTGATGCCGCCGAAGGGGAGGCGGGGATCGGATTTCACCTCTGCGTTTACGAAGCATGCGCCGGCGTGCAGTTCCCTGGCGGCGATGCGTTCGCCGCGGGCGGTGTCCCGGGTGAAGACGGCGGCGCCGAGGCCGAAGGGGGAGTCGTTTGCCAGGCGGATTGCCTCGGATTCATCGGCGGCTTCGGTGATTGCGGCGACGGGGCCGAAGGTTTCCTCGTCAAAGGCGACCATGCCTTTGCGGACACCGGTGAGGACGGTGGGGGGATAGAAAAAGCCTTTTCCTTGCGGCATTTTGCCACCGAGCAGGAGCTTTGCGCCCTGGGCGATGGTGCGCCCGACCTGCTTGTGCAATTCCTGGCGGAGATCGTCGCGGGCCATGGGGCCGACGGTGACGGTTTCGTCGAGCGGGTCGCCGGTTTTTTGGGCTTTCATGCGCCCGACGAAGAGTTCCTGGAATTTTTTGAGCACGGGGCTGACGACGATGAACCGCTTGGCGGCGATGCAGCTCTGGCCGCTGTTGATGAGGCGGGCGGTGACGCAGATTTCGACTGCTTTTTCCAGGTCGGCATCCTCGAGCACGATGTACGGGTCGCTGCCGCCGAGTTCCAGCACTACTTTCTTCAATGCCTTGCCGGCGCGCGCGGCGATTGCGCGGCCTGCGCGGACGCTGCCGGTGAGCGTGGCGGCCTTGATTGCCGGGTGGTCGAGCAGGTCCTCCGCGCGGTCGTTGCCGAGGCGCAGGTTGCTGAACAGGCCGCCGGGCAAGCCTGCCTGCTGGAAAATCTCCTGGATTGCGTTTGCGCAGCCGGGGACGTTTGAGGCGTGTTTCAGGACGAATGCGTTTCCGGCCATGAGCGCCGGGGCTGCGGCGCGGAATACCTGCCAGAAGGGGAAGTTCCATGGCATCACGGCCAGGAGCGGGCCGAGCGGCTCGAATGTGACGAAGCTTTTGGCGGCATCGGTAGGCATGGTTTCGGGGGCGAGAAATTTCCCCGCATTCTCGGCGAAGTAATCGCACACCGATGCACATTTATCCACTTCGCTGCGGCCCTGGGCGATGGGCTTGCCCATTTCCAGGGCCATCAGGCGGGCGTGGTCCTCCTTGTTTTCATGGAGCAGCTTTGAGGCGATTTTCAGCGGCGCGGGGCGTTTTGAGAAATCGAGATTGCGCCACTCCTCGAAGGCGCGGGAGGCGGCTTGCAACGCGCGCTCCACTTCCGTGGAGGAAGTTTCGTCGAACGCTTTGATTGGTTCGCCGGTTGCGGGGTTTGTGGCGTTCATTGGATTTAGTAATCAGTGATCAGTAATCGGTAATCGGTAATCGGTAATCGGTAATCGGTAATCGGTAATCGGTAATCGGTAATCGGGTTCAGGGATCAGGGATCAGGGATCAGGGATCAGGGTTCAGGAATTTGATGGTCAGTTTTGACGATGCTTAGGCTTTTAGGCCGGTATAGCCCGGTATAGGTCGGTAGCTTGTCATGTTTTCCGCTACCGGACGTTTGTCATTCTCCATGGGTTGGTTTTATCCAGAGATTCGTCCACAGATTTTCACAGATTAAGTTTATTCAGAGGGGTTCACGCGGGGGCATGGTGGGCGGCGGAGGGGGCGTTTGAGGGCATGGCTTGCCCCTTATCCATTTATATTAGCAAAAGCGGTTTTGATGTCAAGTGAAATGTTAGGAAATTGTAATATGTATGAAATATAGGGAAAAGCTGGCTTTTGGGCGACGTGAGGGGCAGAGTGTGAAACCCATGCGAAGGGCTGGGAAGCTGTCATCGTGGTGAGAGCTTGCCTTGGTTTTCAAGATAGGGTATGATTATGAGCGATGAAACTGAGATTGGATCTGTTGGAGCATCTGACGGACGAGGACATTCTGGAGGAAGTCCTGGCGAACAATCACCGTTACAAGCCAGAGCCGCTTTTATCAAAAACCGGAGTTGGGAGTCTGTCATCAGCTACAACCGAGGAGCGTGCGCAAGAGGAGGAGCGCAGCACGGGGCGAATTCAGAGAGCTTTGAAGCGACTCGCAGAGAGTGGGAAGAGCGGCGAATCAACGAGTCCACCCTCCTCGAAGCCTTAGATTTTCTCAAAAGCTGTCATCGCAAGGCTCCGTTTCTATTTTTTAATGGGAACACTTTTGCAGATGTTGCGCGGAATACAGCCGACATTATTTTCGCAGAGGTTCCCACCGGACGCAGACGTGAGTTGATATCATCCATTGCTCATTATGTCGCAGGTGTGCTGGATCGCGATGCGATGATTTCCGCAGTCGGTAGTCTGTGGAAGAGCGCACAATTATCGCCTGGTGACCGCGTCAAAACGCTGCGCGGTTCGTTGCATGGAGTGATTGTGCGGGTGCTCGACGATGGACGGGTGGCGTGGAGACCCAACGGCGGCGGTGCAGAATTGATCGCGCTTCCGGAAAGCCTCGCGCTGGAGGAAGGGAACGGCTCGAACGTCCTTTTGTGACAGCACTTTTTCGACGGGGTGCGCCACTTGCGGCGACGCGTCAAGTCCACCGGGGGCACAGGGCCGCATGGCGGCGGCTCCTATTTTTTCATCCTGGCGGCGAAGCTGCTGATTGCCTCCTCGATCTCGTAAAGGTCGAAGGGCTTGTGGATGATCATGTCCACCTTCATTTTTTTGTAGGCTTCCTTGGTCTGGTGCAGGTTGCCGGAAAGGATGATGATCCTGCCGGGGTAATGCTCCGCGCGCAGGAGCTGCACGAGTTCCGTGCCGCTCATCCGGGGCATCTTGTGGTCCACGATGAGGAGGTCGTAGAAGCCGGGGCGCTCGCGGATTTTTTCGAGCGCCTTGTCGCCGTCATTCACGGCCTCGGGCACGTGGCCCGCGTTTTTGATGACCACGGTGATCATATCCGTGAGGGTTAACTCGTCGTCGACGATCAAAATATTCATGGGTTTTTGCCTGCGGCAGGTGGGAAATGATTCCAGCGAGGATCGTTTGGCCGCCGTGTTTTTACAAATTTATTCCGCGGTTTTGTTTCCTCCCGGTTCATACCCTCTTGCTGCCACGCGCAGCCAGTTTTCTGGGCTGGGTACTTTGGCAATAGCCTTTAAATGATCACTTCTTGCAACCTTCTTGCAAGAGTTGCGAGGACTGGGCAGGTAGCGAAGGGGGGTTGGGCTGTCGCGGTGCGAGCAAACCCGGACAGCGGGCAAGCAAACCCGGACAGTGTGCGATCAAAGCTGGACAGCACACCCTTTGCCGAGCGGAGCGTAGCGCAGGCTCGGCAAAGGGTGTGCTCGCG
>Ga0302319_10014159_pt1 | contig 14900 bp, 14 predicted proteins | sample Bog_T0_2_FD_203319 | JGI IMG/M metagenome (GOLD analysis project Ga0302319, IMG submission 203319) | Peat permafrost microbial communities from Stordalen Mire near Abisko, Sweden - Bog_T0_2 | ecosystem: Environmental > Terrestrial > Soil > Wetlands > Peat | place: Sweden: Abisko, Stordalen Mire... | reverse complement strand
GTCGGGCGAGGGGACGCCCGCTTCGGCAATGAGTCGACCGAGGAACGCCGCAACAGCGAGCTCGAAGTTCTCAATCTTTAGTTCTGTTACTTTCCATCCCGCGAGCTTGAGCGCTCGTTGGCAGACGTCGGCGGTCTCTTGGTCCGCATCGTTCCAAAATGGATCACGCACGACGCCAATGCGAAGTCCGCTCCCGCTTTGTTGGGGGAGCGGGCGCTGCACCAATGCCGCGGCAAGAGCTCGAGCGTCGCCGGCGTCGCGAGTGATGACGCCCGGCGCACTGAAGGTGGTCGCGGCCCCGAAGTAACCGTCGTAGGGAACCGAGCCGTAGGTCAGTTTGAGTCCGACGACGCCGCAGTACGCCGCAGGAATTCTCGTCGATCCACCACTGTCGCTGGCGAGACTGCCGGCGACGAGACGAGCCGACACACCCGCGGCGCTGCCTCCCGAGGATCCGCCTGCGCATCGCTCAAAGTCCCATGGATTTCGCATTGCGCCGTACGCGGAGTAGACGCCCGTCGTGCCCATGCCGAGTTCGTGTTGATTGGCAATACCGACGACGATGAGACCGGCGTCGCGCAGGTTGCGATACGGACCCGACGCGCCCGCGGGGATCATGTTGTGCAGGGTGCCGTTTCGCGCCGCGCGCCAAGGAAGTGCGTACATGTCCTTGACAGTGATGGGTACGCCGTAGAGGGGTCCGGCGGGCGCCTGACTTATTTGTACTTGGCTGAGCTCGTCAAAGAGGACGGGCGTGGCATTAATCGCGGGGTCTCGTTCGCGAAGACGTTCGAGTGTCGCGTCCAGCAATTCTTTCGCGCTGATGTCGCCGCGGCGAACTGCGTCGGCTTGCTGACGCAAGGTGAGATCTTGGGGATGGTTCATGTTGCCTTAGGTGCGTGACGCAGGTCGATACCTTTAGCGGGAAACTTCTCGAGATCGATGTGGTCCAGCAGTTCGAGTTGGCTCAGGGCACCCTTGTAGACCAACTCGACGAGCACGAGGTCTTCCTCGTCCACCTCGAGATTTGCCTGACGAAACGTGGCGCGAGCCCAGTCCTCAAAAATGCTCATTGGATACGTTCCTAGCTTGGCGAAAGACCTCGGTCTTTTTGCTTCCAATCAATGCTAGCCACACCCACGTGGCAACGAGTCTTGGTCGACGTGGTTCACCCAAAGCGCACTTCGGTGGCGACTACGTCCAACCCTGGTCACTGCTGATTTGTTCGACGTCACCTATGCGAAGTCCGGTGCGGCTCTGCAGAGTTCGAATCAGACCGCCGGCTTCGTAGAGCGATTCGTGCGTGCCGGTGTCGAGCCAGGTGGTGGCGCGCGACAGTATTTCTGCCCGCAGCTCGCCGCGCTCCAGGTACAGATTGTTGAGTGCGGTGATCTCGAGTTCACCTCGAGCGCTCGGCGTCAGTTCGCGCGCTAATTTCGAAGCCTTTTCGTCGTAGAAGTAGATGCCCGGCACCGCGTAGGTGCTCTTCGGTTTCGCTGGTTTTTCTTCGATGGAGATCACTTTTCCGTCAAGGCCGAACTCGACCACGCCATACGCGCTGGGGTCACTCACCTGGTACGCGAAGATCAACGCACCTTCGACCTTCGTGTTCTGTTGGAGGTGGGTGCCGAGTCCCGGGCCGTAGAAGAGATTGTCACCGAGTATGAGCGCGCACTTGTCGCCATCGAGAAACTCCTCGCCCAGAAGTAATGCTTGGGCGAGACCATTCGGACTCTCTTGGACGACGTAGGAAATGGAAAGACCTAGTTGCGAACCGTCACCGAGTAAACGTTGAAACGCATCTTGATCGTGCGGGGTTGTAATCAGAAGAATTTCACGAAGACCCGTCAGCATCAATGTGCTGAGGGGGTAATAAATCATTGGCTTGTCGTAAATCGGCAACAACTGCTTCGAAACAGCGCGCGTAATGGGATAAAGACGCGTGCCGCTTCCTCCGGCCAGAATGATTCCCTTCACTCCATTAGTATAGAAGTCCGGTTGCTCACGACTAAAGGCCGAGGTACTTCTATGCGCGTAGTGATAACGGGGGCCGCAGGATTCATTGGTTCGCGATTTGCCGAGCTGTTCCTCGAACAAGCAGAACGTTTGGACTATGACGACATCGTCATTCTCGACGCTCTGACGTATTCCGGGCGACTCGAAAATCTTGACACGGTTCTTCGCGACTCGCGCGTGTCATTCGTTGAAGGAAATATTCTTGACGGTGAACTGACCGACGATCTCTTGCGAGGCGCACACGCTGTCGTGCACTTCGCCGCCGAGAGTCACGTCGATCGATCGATAACCAGTGCCAAGCCGTTCTATGAGACGAACGTCCTCGGCACACAGCAACTTCTCGAGAGCGCTCGTCGTGGTGGCGTCGACCGCTTCGTACACGTCTCAACCGATGAGGTGTACGGCACGATCGCGGAGGGTTCGTGGCGTGAGGACCATATCCTTGAACCAAATTCTCCGTACTCGTCGAGCAAGGCCGGTTCAGACTTGGCGGCGCTCGCGTATCACCGTACGTACGGACTGGGCGTCATGGTGACACGTTGTTCGAACAACTACGGACCGCGACAGTTCCCCGAGAAGTTGATCCCGCTCTTCGTGACCAACCTCAGCGATGGGTTCAAAGTTCCGCTCTACGGCGATGGCCTCAATGTCCGTGACTGGTTGCACGTGGACGACCACTGTCGCGGGATACTGCTCGTGCTCGAAAGCGGACGTCTCGGTGATATCTACAACATCGGTGGTGGCACGGAACTCACGAACCGACTTCTCGTGCAGCAACTTCTTGAACTTTGTGCGAGTGATGAATCAATGGTTGAATCGGTCCAAGACCGCTTGGGCCACGACCGTCGCTATTCAGTGGACTGCACCAAGATCCGCACTGAGCTCGGTTACCACCCACAGGTCCCCTTCGAGCAGGGGCTCAAAGAGACGGTCCAGTGGTATCACGAGAACGAAGCGTGGTGGCGACCTCTCAAGCACCCCGTCTCGTGAAACTGACGGAACTTTCGATTCCCGGTCTCTTTGTACTCGACTCTCCGGTACACGGTGACGATCGGGGATTCTTTCGTGAGTGGTTCAAATCGGGCGACTTCGAAGCCGCCGGCGTGGCGTTCGAAGCCCAGCAGGCAAATCTTTCGCTGTCGGGGCGTGATGTGGTGCGCGGTCTGCACTATTCGGTCGCCCCAGAAGGTCAGTCGAAAGTCGTGACCTGCGTGCTCGGCGAGCTTGACGACGTCATCGTCGACATTCGAGTTGGTTCACCGACGTACGGGAAGGTCGAGGTGGTGCACTTGTCGGCGAACGAAGGGCGCTCGGTGCTCGTTCCGCGTGACGTGGCGCACGGTTACTGCGCCACGAGTGATCAAGCGGCTCTCGCGTACCTGATCTCCTCCCCATTCAACGCCTCCATGGAATTTGAGATCAATCCATTCGACCCCGATATTGCGGTCCCTTGGCCGCTTCGCGGCGAGCCAATACTGAGTGCGAAGGACGCTGGCGCGCCCTCGCTCGTCGAACGCCGCGACGCGAAGGAACTCCCCAACTTTTGATCCCTGGTGACTAGGGGCCCGAGTTTGTATTCGTTGCTAGCGTTGCGAGCGTGAGTACCGCACCTCTTCGACTCGTCACGAGCGAGGACCGCGGCGTGAGTTTCGGCGTCGCGAGTGCCGTTCCGAGTATCACTTCCGAGACGGAACTCAGGGCACGACTCTCGGGGCTTTCAGGTGTCGACGCGGTGGGACTCGAAGCGCGCTGCGCGAAGCTCGCGACGCGTTCACTGAAGAAGGCGACCAAACTTACGGCCATAGACCTGGCGATCTCCATGGTTGATCTCACGACGCTCGAGGGGGCGGACACGCCCGAGCGAGTGCGTTCGTTATGTGCAAAGGCACTTCGACCCGACCCGCGCGATCTCACCGTACCGTCGGTGGCGGCGGTGTGTGTCTATCCAGACCTTGTGGCGCACGCGCGTACCGTGCTGGGTGATTCGTCGGTCGCCGTTGCGTCGGTCGCGACCGCGTTTCCGTCGGGTCGCGCGTCGATGGCGGTCAAGCTCCTCGATGTCGCGGACGCCGTGGACGCTGGCGCGCACGAGATCGATATGGTCATCGACCGGGGTGCGTTCCTCTCGGGTCGCCTCGGTCACGTCTTCGAAGAGATCGTCGCGGTGAAAGAGACATGCGGTGCCGCCCATTTGAAGGTAATCCTCGAAACGGGCGAGCTCGTAACCTACGACAACATTCGTCGCGCGAGTTGGCTCGCGATGCTTGCGGGCGCGGACTTCATAAAGACTTCAACCGGCAAGGTGAGCGTGAACGCCACACCGCAGGCGGCGCTCGTCATGCTCGAAGCGGCGCGTGATTTCGCCGAAGCGACGGGTCAACTCGTTGGCGTAAAGGTCGCTGGAGGTGTGCGAACCACCAAGGACGCGCTGCGTTACCTCGTTCTCGTGAATGAGACCGCCGGTTCAGCGTGGCTGACGCCCGAACGGTTTCGCTTTGGCGCGTCGTCACTACTGAACGATCTCTTGATGCAGCGACTGAAACAGCGCCGAGGATCCTATGTGCGAGCAGACGAGTTCAGTGGTGACTGATCTCAACGGCGATGGCCGCAGTTTGTCGCAGCTTGGGTCTCTCGAATACGATCCCGCGCCCGAATCGGTCGCCGTGGCGCACGTTCGACCCTCGTACGGTCTGTTCATCGATGGAGTCTTCACCGAGCCCTCCGCCCACGAACAGTTCGTCACCCTTAATCCCGCCAACGAAGAAGTATTGGCGACCGTCGCGCGCGCGAGTAGTAACGACGTCGATCATGCGGTGCGAGTCGCGCGGCGCGCGTACGAGAACGTGTGGTCCAAGACGAGTGGTGCTGAACGTGCGAAGTACTTATTTCGCATCGCTCGGTTGATCCAGGAACGGGCCCGCGAACTGGCCGTGATTGAAACGCTCGACAATGGCAAACCCATCCGCGAGTCGCGTGACATCGACATTCCTCTCGCCGCAGCGCACTTCTTTTATTACGCCGGATGGGCGGACAAGCTCGGCCATGCGGGCTTTGGTCCCGAACCCCAGCCCATTGGCGTGGCGGGCCAAATAATTCCTTGGAACTTTCCCCTACTCATGGCGGCGTGGAAACTTGCGCCCGCCCTCGCGGCAGGAAACACGTGCGTCTTGAAACCCGCCGAGACCACGTCGCTCAGTGCGTTGGTCCTCGCCGAGATTCTCCAACAGGCGGAGCTTCCGCCAGGCGTCGCCAATATCGTGACCGGTGACGGCGCGACGGGGTCCGATCTGGTTGATCACCCGGGCGTGGACAAAATCGCCTTCACTGGTTCGACTGAGGTTGGTCGAGGCATTCAGCAACGCGTCGCGTCAAGTCACAAACGACTCACCCTCGAGTTGGGTGGAAAGGGTGCGAATATCGTCTTCGACGACGCCCCCATCGACGAGATGATTGAAGGCATCATCGACGGCATCTTCTTTAATCAGGGCCACGTGTGTTGTGCGGGTTCACGTCTTCTTGTCCAAGAGACCGTGGCCGACGAAGTGCTCCGTCGCCTTGTTCGACGGATGGAACAATTGCGCGTGGGTGATCCCATGGACAAGAACACCGACGTGGGCGCCATCAATTCAGCGGCGCAACTTGCGCGCATAGAAGAATTGACGTCCTACGGCGAGAGCGAAGGAGCGACTCGCTACACCAGTAGTTGTACGTTGCCCGATAAGGGATACTGGTTCGCGCCCACCGTCTTTGCCAACGTCGCCCAGTCTCACCGGATCGCGCGTGATGAGATCTTCGGTCCGGTGCTCTCAGTGTTGACCTTTCGCACGCCCGAGGAGGCGGTCGTCAAGGCCAACAACACCAACTACGGTTTGGCGTGCGGCGTGTGGAGTGAGAAGGGCAGTCGGGCACTTTGGGTTGCGCAGCGCCTTCGTGCAGGGGTCATTTGGGCGAACACGTACAACCGATTCGATCCCTCGAGTCCTTTCGGTGGGGTACGCGAATCTGGATTCGGTCGTGAAGGCGGGCGTCACGGATTAGAGGCGTACCTCAATGTCTGATCAGCGTCTGGATGTTCGTAAGACCTACAAGTTGCTCATCAATGGTGCGTTTCCGCGCTCTGAGTCGGGGCGAAGTTACAAGGTCGTTGCCAGCGACGGCGCGTTTCTCGCCAACGTGGCTCAAGGTTCGCGCAAGGATATCCGCGACGCGGTACTTGCCGCGCGTGGCGTCCAAGCGAAGTGGTGGAGCTCCACGGCCTATAACCGTGGTCAGGTGATCTACCGGCTCGCTGAAATGGCCGAGTCGCGCCGCGCCGAACTCGCGAGTCACGTCGAACTCTGTGAGGGCACGAGTGGTGCGGACGCGGCGGTGATTGTCGCGAGGGCTATCGACCGCATTGTCTGGTACGCGGGCTGGACGGACAAGGTCGCCCAGGTTTTCGGAGGAGCGAATCCCGTCGCGGGTCCGTTCTTCAACTTCTCCTTACCCACGCCCACTGGGTTGATTGGCGTACTCGCTCCGCAACAGTCTTCACTCGAGGGCTTCGTTGACGCCGTTCTCGCGCCAATATCGGTCGGAAATACCGTGGTCGCGGTGGCGAGTGAACTGCGCCCTACGCCCGCGGCGTTGCTCGGCGAGATGAGCGCCACCGCGGACTTTCCCGCCGGCGTGCTCAACATCATCACGGGCATCACCGCTGAACTCGCGCCCACTCTCGCTTCGCACGACGACGTCGACGGAATCGATCTCGGCGGCGTTGACGAAGTGGAAGCAGATGAACTCAGTCGAGTCGCGGCGGGTTCGATCAAGCGCGTCTATCACCCACGAGACGATGACAGTGATTCGACGCGGCGCCTGCGAACATTCATTGAAACCTCAACGGTGTGGCATACGATCGGACAATGATGACGAACCCCTACGAACTCAGTCAGCGTGCTGCGGATGAACTACGCGCCGCTTCGGGCGTCGACTCCTACGATCTCGCGATCGTGCTTGGTTCGGGATGGCGCGACGGCGCGTCCGCACTGGGAACGCCACTGAGTGAGATCTCGACGACGTCGCTCAGCGGATTCGTTGCGCCGACGGTGGCGGGGCACAGCGGAGCGATCCTTTCGCTGCGCGCGGGCGACAAGAACGTTGCCCTCGTGGCCGGTCGAGTGCACCTGTACGAGGGCAATACCGCCGACCAAGTAGTCCATCCCGTGCGCACCGTGATAGCCGCAGGTGCGAAGACGGTCGTTCTCACGAATGCCGCGGGCGGCATTGATTCGACCAAGGGTCCCGGCACGGTCGTCATGATCAAGGATCACATAAACCTCACCGCGACCTCGCCACTCGAGGGACCGCCGCCGCCGCCTCAGTACCCGGTGCGTTTTGTTGATCTCTCGGACCTTTACAGCAAGCGACTTCGTGCACGCGTGAGCGCAGTCATTCCCGATCTTGGTGAGGGGGTGTACGCGGGTTTTCGTGGACCGCACTACGAAACACCGGCCGAAATAATCATGGCCCGCACGATGGGCGCCTCACTGGTCGGTATGTCGACGGTGCTCGAAGCGATCGCTGCGCGCCATCTCGGCGCCGACGTTCTCGGGCTCAGTCTCGTGACAAATTTTGCGGCAGGTATCGCGGCGGGTTCGCTCAACCATCTCGAGGTTCTCGAGGCCGGGGAGAACGCGGCGAGCGCGCTCGGAGATCTGTTGAGCCAACTCGTACCAATTCTGTGAACGAGGAATTGGAACGCGACGTCCAGCATTGGATTTCGATCGATCCGGACGAGCACGACCGCGCTGAATTACGTTCGCTGCTCGAACGCGGGGACGAAGGCGAGCTGCGTGAGCGGTTTTCAGCTCCGTTGCACTTCGGTACCGCGGGACTTCGTGGCCCCGAGCAAGCGGGGCCGTTGGGAATGAATCGGCTCACCGTGCGTCGAGCCACCCAGGGCGTGATTGGGTGGCTCGAGACAACGGGAGAAAAGAGCCGTGGGGTAGTGGTGGGTCGTGACGCCCGACACGGTTCGGAGAAGTTCAACGACGAGGTGGTCGCTGTCTTGCTTGGGGCTGGCGTACCTGTCTACGAGATGCCCCGGGCACTGCCCACGCCCTTTGTGCCGTTCGTCGTAAAGGCCCTCGATCTCGCCGCGGGCATAATGATCACTGCGAGTCACAACCCTGCGCGTGACAACGGCTACAAGCTCTACGACGACAGTGGTTCGCAAATCATTGCGCCAACGGACGAAGTAATTGAGCGCTTGATGGCACGTCCTCTCGAACCGACGCTAGGGAATCGTTCGAGCACGCTGCACCACGTGGTCGGCGACGAAACGCTCGCGAACTACCGTCAGCACTTGGTCGCACGCTTCGGCGCAGGTTCAAGTGAACTTTCAATTGCGTACACGCCGCTGCATGGGGTTGGCGGTGTCGTGATGACCGAACTTTTCGCTGCCGCTGGATTTAGGAACGTTGCCGTGTGTGAGGCGCAGTTCGAACCCGACGGCGACTTTCCGACGCTCGCCTTCCCGAATCCCGAGGAGCCCGGTGCGTTGGACCTAGTCATTGCCACCGCCAACGACGTCGGGTCCACGCTGGTGGTGGCGAACGATCCCGACGCCGATCGCCTCGGGGTCGCGATTCGTGACGGTGCGAACTGGCGCGTGCTTCGTGGTGATGAGATTGGCTGGTTACTCGCTTCGGCGCTGTTACCCGGGGCCGGGCCCTCGGACGTGGTCGCGACCAGTATCGTATCGTCGAGCTTGCTCGAGCGGATGGCCCGCGACGCCGAACTACGTTTTGAAGTCACGCTCACGGGTTTTAAGTGGATCGCGCGCGCCGCGGGCAACGACGTGCTTCGTTTCGGTTACGAGGAGGCGCTGGGGTTTGCGGTGGATCCGAGTGTCGCCGATAAGGACGGTCTCTCGGCCGCCCTCGCGTTGTGCAAACTCGCGCACGAACTTGACCGAGATAATAAGACGTTGCTTGATCGACTCGACGAGATTGAGGGTCGTTACGGCGTGCACGCGGGCGCGCAGCTCTCGTTCCGTCGTGACGGCGCCCAGGGACTAAAGGACATCGCTCGAAAGATTGCCGAACTATGCGACCAACCGCCCGCATTACTGGGTGGCGTCGCGGTGAGTAGCGTCATTGATCTGGCGCACGGTTATCGCGGACTGCCTCCCACTGCGGGTCTGCTGTGGGAGTTGGGTGAGCGCGGCCGAGTCATTGTTCGGCCCTCGGGCACCGAACCGAAGATAAAGGCGTACATCGAGGTGATAGTGGTGCGCGAACGCGCACGAGACTTGCGCGACGAGCGTGCCATTGCGACAGAGCTGCTCGCTCGCGTGAGCGACGATGTGGTCGCGCTGCTCTCGCGCTAACTGGCGCGCAGGGCGGCGTAGCCAGGTTTGATCACGCGGTTGATCAAGGCGAGCCGCTCGTCAAACGGGTAGAACGAACTCTTGGCGGCGTTAAGCGTCAACCATTCCATGTCCGCCAAGGACCAGTTAAAAGCGTGTGCGCACTTCTCGAATTCGCTGCTCAGCGTGATGCCACTCATCAGGCGATTATCGGTGTTGAGGGTCACGCGAAATCGCAGCGCTCGAAGGATCTCGATGGGGTGCGTGGCGATTGACTTCGCGGCACCAGTGTGGACGTTCGAGGTGGGACAGACTTCGAGGGGAATTCGTCGGTCGCGAACGTACTGGGCGAGACGACCGAGCTCAAAGGAATCGCCGACTTTTTTGATGTCGTCGACGATGCGTACGCCGTGACCCAAGCGCTCCGCGTCGCAGAATTGCACCGCTTCCCAAATCGACGGGAGTCCGAACGCTTCACCCGCGTGAATCGTCATATGAAAGTTCTCGCGTTGGATGAGGTGGAATGCTCGCAAGTGTTCAGTGGGAGGGAAACCGTCTTCGGGCCCGGCGATATCGAAACCGCACACGCCGTGGTCACGAAACGAGATGGCGAGCGCGGCGATTTCCTCGCTCTCGTTTGCTTGACGCATGGCTGAGAGGATTGCGCGAACGACAATGTGCTTTCCTTCGAGCGCCGCTTGTTGGGTGCCGTGCGCAAAGCCCGCGAGCACGGCCTCGACGACCTCGTCGAGCGTCAGACCACGCTGGAGGTGCAACTCTGGTGCGAAGCGCACCTCCGCGTAGACAATGCCATCGCGGGCGAGGTCGAGTGCGCTTTCGCTCGCCACGCGCTCGAGGTGGTCTTTTGACTGCATAACTGCGGTGGTGTGACGAAATCCTTCGAGGTAGCGAACGAGGTCACTGCCTGGTGTGTCCGCGATAAACCATTCGCGAAGTTCCGCCGAGTCATGTGTGGGCAGTCCCTCGTAATGATCCTCGGACGCGAGATCAAGGACGGTTTGGGGGCGAAGACCACCGTCGAGGTGCTCGTGGAGCAGTACCTTCGGAGCCCTCTCGATGATCTCTCGAGTGAGTGTCGGCCCTGACATAAATCCAAGGCTACTCACGGCATTGGCCTTTTAACCGCTGATCTTCTCCAAGAGAAGAGGGGCCGCGTCCACCTGGCTCTCGCTGACCTGCACCGCGCCCACCAGCGTGTCGCGACCCAGATGTAGATGCTCGTCGTCGTCGGCGTAGATCTCAAAAAGAGGCTGGCCACGTTCGATGTGTTCACCGACTCGCACCAAGCTCAGAACGCCCGCGCCCGCGCTCACTGGATCTTCCTTGCGAGCGCGTCCCGCTCCGAGGCGCCACGCCGCCACCCCGACGCTGAGTGCGTCAACGGACGATACGTAACCGGCGTCACCGGCGACGAGCACGTCCTTGTGAGCCGCGCGACGAAGAGTCGCGTCGGGATCGCCGCCTTGCGCCGCGATCATCTCGCGATAGACGCGATACGCCGAACCGTCGTCCAGTTTCTCACTAGGGTCGACGTCGATATCGACGAGTTCGAGCATCGTCGAGGCGAGTGACAGCGTCAACTCGCGGACGTCGTTCGGCCCCTTTCCCTGAAGTACCTCGATGGATTCAATGACCTCAAGAGCGTTTCCCGCGGCGCGTCCGAGAGGCACGTCCATTGACGTGAGTTGTGCGACGGTCGCGACACCATGGTTGAGTCCCAGACCGACCATGGTGGTGGCCAGTTCGCGCGCGCGCTCGATGTCTTTGATGAACGCGCCTCTTCCAACCTTGACGTCGAGCACGAGGGCCTGGGTTCCCTCAGCGATCTTCTTCGACATGATCGACGAAGAGATGAGCGGTATTGACTCGACGGTGCCCGTCACGTCGCGCAACGCGTAGAGTCGACGGTCAATCGGGGCGAGGCCCGCACCGGCTGCGCAGATGACCGCACCCACCGATTCGAGTTGTTGGTGAATTTCCTCATTCGAGAGCGCCGCGCGCCAGCCCGGTATTGACTCGAGTTTGTCGAGCGTGCCACCGGTGTGTCCCAGACCGCGGCCCGAGAGTTGGGGCACGCAAGCGCCACACGCGGCGACGAGGGGGGCGAGTATCAATGAGATCTTGTCTCCAACACCACCGGTCGAGTGCTTATCGACGCTCGGTCGAGAAAGCCCTCGAAGGTTGAGCGTCTCGCCCGAGTTGATCATGCAATCGGTCCACGTGAGGAGTTCGCGGCTCGTCAACCCTTGAAAGAAGATGGCCATCAGGAGCGCGGACATCTGCTCTTCGGCGACCACACCTTGCTGATACGCGTCCATGAGCCACGTGATCGCGGCGTCGCTTAGTTCGCCTCCTTCGCGCTTCGTGGTGATGACGTCGATCGAAGAGAAACTCATTGGCTCGCGCGTAGACCCAGGTCGTCGGGTCCGAACGCCTCGGGCAGCAATTCGTGCAAGTGACGGGGTGCTGTGTCAGGACCCGCGTCGATGAGCAGGCCGTTACCACCGTGCTCGAACAAGAGTTGGCGACAACGCCCACACGGCGCAATGGGTTTCGTGTCGCCCGCGACGATGCTGACCGCTGCGAGACGACCGCCGCCTTGTCGCGCGAGGTCACTCACGAGCGAACACTCCGCACAGAGCGTCAGGCCATAACTCGCGTTCTCCACGTTGGCACCTTCGACGACACGTCCATCGGTCGTGTAGCCAGCCGCGCCCACCTTGACGTGCGAGTAGGGACTGTACGAATTACTCGTTGCGCGCACGGCCCGTTCACGTAGTTCATCCCACGGAATTTCATTCAACGAACTCACTCCGAAACACTACACTTTGCGTCACATGAGCCATTCTTGGAGAGATCATGTCGTACTGAGTGACGAGGTCGTCGCCGCACTCGCGGAGTCGCGACCTGTGGTCGCACTGGAAACGACCATCGTCGTCCAAGGGCTTCCTGCTCCCATCAATCTGGAAGTGGCGAGCGAGTGCGATCAAGCAGTGCGAAAGTCCGGTTCAGTGCCCGCGACGATCGGCGTGATCGGCGGACGCGTGGTCGTTGGCTTGAGCGTGGATCAACTTGAGGAGTTGGCCTCTCCCGCTCGTAACGCGGCGAAGCTTTCCGCGCGCGACATTGGTGTTTCGGTGGCGAGCGCCACTGACGGAGCGACGACCGTGGCGGGAACCATTGCCGTGGCGCGCACCGTCGGCATCGACGTGATGGCCACCGGAGGTCTCGGTGGCGTGCACCGTGGTGCGGCGCAGAGTTTCGACGAATCAGCGGACTTGACCGCGCTTTCACGAACCCCAGTGTTGGTAGTGGCGTCGGGCGTGAAGTCAATTCTCGACATTGGCGCGACGCTCGAGCGCCTCGACTCACTGGGCATACCCGTCGTGGGATTTCGCACGAAGAAATTTCCCGGCTTTTATCGAGCGAACTCAGGTCACGACCTCGACTGGTCGGTCGATAGCGTCGAGGAAGCGGCGGCCTCGTTCGCCTTGCATCGTCTTTTCTCCCCGACTGGCATGCTGGTCGCCAATCCAGTCGCACAACACCAAGAGCTCGATGCGACGACCCACGATCAGGCACTCGAGAGCGCACTCGCTCTTTCGCATCACCAGGGCGTGAGTGGTAAAGAAGTGACGCCCGTACTCTTGGCGGAATTCGCACGCTTCACCGCGGGACAAAGTGTCCAAGTCAACCGTGACTTGGTGGTGGCGAACGCGGCACTCGCTGGCGAAATCGCAAAGGCACTCGCGGCGGCGAACACGTGAACCAAAAGCGCGTCCTCGTGCTGGGTGACGCGATGCTCGATGTCGTCGTGCGCGCCCTCGAACCAGTGCACGTCACGAGTGACACGAAGTCCGCGGTGCGCATCGGACGAGGTGGATCGGCCGCGAATATCGCCGTCGAGTTGGCGCTCGATCACCACGTGGCGTTCTTGGGTGTTGTGGGCGACGACGCGGCCGGCGAAGTTTTTCTCGCCGACCTGCGCGCCGCGGACGTCGTTCCCTTCGTCAAGGTATTGTCGGGCGCGACCGGCGTCGTAGTGTCGTTCGTGAACGACGATGGGCAGCGCGCCATGTTGACCGACCGGGGCGTCAACCCTCGCCTAGAAGTACAGGCTGTCCTCGCCGCGCTCGAAGAGCCCTTTGACCACCTGCACGTGTCGGGGTATTCGTTGCTCGATTCGCGTACCCGGGCAATCGCGACCGAGGCGCTCGGTGCGGCGCGTCTTCGCGGGGCAACGACTTCGGTTGACGTGTGCTCGGTTGGCCCCCTGCGCCAAATCGGTGCGCCTCGGTTTTTGAAGGCCATCGGGCGAGTTTCTATTCTCTTCGCCAACGAGGAGGAGGCGCGCGCCCTCGCCGAGGCGAAGAACCTCCAACGCGCGCTCACGGTGCTGCGACCCTACGCGCACGAGGTCGTCGTGACACTTGGTGCCGAGGGCGCGGTCGTGGCGTGCGACGGCGAGACTGTGCACAAACCGTCGCGTGACGTGCTGGTCGTGGACACGACCGGCGCGGGCGACGCGGCGACGGGGGCCTACCTCTCGAAGCGGCTTAGCGGAAGGAGTTCGCACCAGTCACTCGAGCTCGCCATGAGTCGCGCCGCGAAAGTCGTCCGAAAGCTCGGTTCTCGCGCCTAGTGACGTTGGAAGGGCACGCCATCGGCGGCGGGCGGTCGAATCCGTCCCACGAGACCTGACACCACGGCGATCGTGATGAGATAGGGCAGTGCGGTGATGAACTGCTGGGGAATGACTAATTGGCTCAGGTAGAGGTTGAGGTTTGCGCTGAGCGCGATCGTGAAGCCGAACAGCAGTGAGGCCATGAGCGCGCCGTAGGGGCGCCAGCGTCCAAAGATCATGATGGCGAGCGCGATGTAGCCATATCCCGCCGTCATGCCGTAGGTGAACGGCGATCCTGGGCCGAGCGTGAATCCCGCCCCGCCGACGCCCGCGATGAACCCTCCGAGGATCACCGCGCCGTAACGGACGTGGACCACGTTGATGCCGACGGTCTCCGAGGCGATTGGCTTCTCGCCGACTGAGCGTACGCGCAGCCCCCAGCGCGTGCGAAAAAGCGCGAAGTTGGCAATGATCACCGCGGCGAAGGCGATGAAGACGAGCACGTTCTGGTCAAAGAGCACCGGTCCCACGAGTGGGATGTGCGAGAGCCACGGGATGGCCCACACCGGTAACCCGTAAGAACCGTTGAGGTTCTGGTGGGTGTTGAGCACCTGGGTCGACAAGAACTGCGACATCGCGGTGCAAAAGGCCACGATCACGACACCCACGATGATCTGGTTGGCCCCGTAGCGAAGGGCCATGATCGCGAGGATCCATCCGAAAAACGCGCCGAAGAGGCCCGCGAAGACCAGCGCGAAGGTGAGCGAGACCCCTGAACCGTGAAAGGCGCTCGCAAAGACGATCGACGCGAGTGCACCGGCGATGAACTGTCCTTCGATCGCGATGTTGACGACGCCCGAACGCTCGCACAACGTGCCCGATAGTGAACCC